>Ga0209415_10007859_pt1 | contig 18546 bp, 15 predicted proteins | sample PeaSoiSIISIP2007_FD_187696 | JGI IMG/M metagenome (GOLD analysis project Ga0209415, IMG submission 187696) | Peat soil microbial communities from Weissenstadt, Germany - SII-SIP-2007 (SPAdes) (version 2) | ecosystem: Environmental > Terrestrial > Soil > Wetlands > Peat | place: Germany...
AAGCAGGGTGCGCTCGGCCCGGTCCACCGCCTCGCGCGCCGCGGGCAGCGCGCTGCGCATGACGAAGCTGGTCACGTCCAGCCGCTCATAGGCGGCGGCCGCCGCCAACAGCCGCTTTTCCTCCTGGGTCGCCCGCAATTCGATCCGGTCCTCGCGCTTGTCTTGCTTGGCCGCGCCGGTCGTCGCCATGGTGCTCTCCCGCCGTTTCGAATGTGTACGGATCATATCCGTACAGGTGCGGGCAATCAATGCCGGAGATTTTTCCGCCGTCGATCCGCCGGCCGGTCTCGGCGGTCATCCCGTAACCTTCTGATTGATATATCGAATAATTTTCGCCGCTGGGGTATTGCGGTTTACGCAATACTCTACCATATTAGTAATTCGTGGAGACATTGAAGGAGGCGGTGCATGTCCCAGCCATCGGTTCGCGCGTCCGGTCCCGGCCGGCTGGCGGCACGCGATCGTGATTATGGCGCCGCCGCCGCCGCCGCCGCCGCCGATCAAAATTTTCGCATCGCGGGTAGGGACCGGCGGCGGGGCCGGTCACCCGGCCGCGCGCTCGGGCGTCTTTTTCATCGTCGCGCACGATTCCTCGATCGTCGCCTCGAGCGGCGCGGTCCCATCGCCGCTTGCCGGTCCGCCGCGCCTGGCGTAAGCAGGCCCGGGCTTAAACCTCGAAGGCATACGGGCGCGCATGGAAGAGGCTGAGACGAGAATCGCCGTGATCGGGCTGGGCTATGTCGGCCTGCCGCTCGCCGTGGCGCTGGCCAGGCATTTCCCCACCGCCGGCTTCGATATTTCCGCCGCGCGCATCGCCGAGCTCAAGCGCGGCCACGACCGCACCGGCGAGGTCGAGCCCGCCACGTTGCGGGAGTCCAAACTTACGCTCACCTTCTCGCCCGCCGAGATCGAAGCGCGCGATCTCTACATCGTCACCGTGCCCACGCCGGTCGATGCGCACAACGAGCCCGATCTTGGCGCGGTGCGCGCCGCCTGCGCCACCGTCGGCACGGCGATGCGGAAGGGCGCCGTGGTGGTGTTCGAAAGCACGGTCTATCCCGGCGTCACCGAGGACATCTGCGGCCCCGCATTGGCAATGGCATCGGGCCTCGTGTGCGGGCGCGATTTCTTCCTCGGCTACAGCCCCGAGCGCATCAACCCCGGCGACAAGACGCACACCATCGAGCGCATCGCCAAGGTGGTGGCCGGCCAGACGCCCGCGGTGACCGCGCGGCTCGCGCGCATCTACGGCGCGGTGACCTCGGGCGGCGTGTTCCAGGCCGCCTCGATCCGCGTCGCCGAGGCCGCCAAGGTGATCGAGAACGCGCAGCGCGACATCAACATCGCCTTCGTCAACGAGATCGCCATGATCTTCGAGCGCATGGGCATCTCGGTCTACGACGTGCTCGACGCCGCCGCCACCAAGTGGAACTTCCTCGGCTTCAAGCCCGGGCTGGTGGGCGGGCACTGCATCGGCGTCGACCCGTTCTACCTGGCGCGCGCGGCGATCGACGCCGGCCACCACCCCGAGATCGTGCTCGCCGGCCGGCGCATCAACGATTCCATGGCGGCGTGGATGGCCGAGCGCATCGCGGCGCAGTTGGAACCCGGCTCGCGGATCCTCATGCTGGGGCTCACCTTCAAGGAGAACGTGCCCGATCTGCGCAACTCCAAGGTGGCCGACCTGATCGCGCGGCTGGCGGCGCTGGGCCACGCGGTCGAGGTGCACGATGCCTGCGCCGATCCGGCCGAGGCCAAGCGCGAATACGGCGTGACGCTGCTCGCCTCGCTCGACGGCGCGACGAGTTTCGATTGCGTGGTGGGCGCCGTGCAGCACGAAGCCTATCGCGCGCTCGGGCCAGAGGCGCTCGCCAAGCTGGCGCGGCCCGGCGCGCTGCTCGCCGACCTCAAGGGCATGTGGCGCGGCCTCGAAGTGCCCAGACTGCGGGTGTGGCGGCCGTAGAAAATCCCTCACCCCAACCCTCTCCCGCAAGCGGGAGAGGGAGGGACCCGCTTTGGCGGGAGGGTGAGGGGGATCACAACAGCCGCAACTGATCCCCCGGGCGCGGCGGCGGGCGGAACAGATCGGTGACGAGGGCCGCGGACCCGGCGAAGCCCAGCCGCTTCTTCGCCATGGTGAAGCGCGTCGACAGCAGCCGCGCGAACTCGCCCTGGCCCTTCATGCGCGCGCCGAAGCTGGCGTCGTTGAGCTTGCCGTCGCGGTTCTGGCGCACCAGCGAAAGAACATGCCTTGCCTTCGCCGGGAAGCGCGCCTCCAGCCATTCGCCGAACAGGTCCTTCACCTCGTGCGGCAGGCGTAGCAAAATGTAAGCCGCGTTGGTCGCGCCGGCCTCCTTCGCCGCGGCCATGATTCGCTCCAGTTCGTGGTCGGTGAGCACCGGGATGACGGGGGCCACCATCACGGTGACCGGAATGCCGGCCGCCGCCAGCGCCTTGATCGCGTCGAGGCGCTTGGCCGGCACCGAGGCGCGCGGCTCCATCTCGCGGGCGAGGGCGCGGTCGAGCGTGGTGATGCTGATGCCCACGCCCACCAGTCCCTTGGCCGCCATCGGCGCCAGGATGTCGATGTCGCGCGTCACCAGATGGCCCTTGGTGGTGATGCTCACCGGCTGGTTGAACGCGGCCATCACCTCCAGGCATGCTCGCATGATGCCGAGCCGGTTCTCGGCCGGCTGATAGGGATCGGTGTTGGTGCCCACCGCCAGGTGGCGGCACACATAGGACGGCCGGCGCAGTTCCGCGTCCAGCAGCGCGGCGGCGTTGGGCCGGGCGATGATCTTGGTTTCGAAATCGAGCCCGGGCGACAGGCCGAGATAGGCGTGGGTGGGCCGCGCATAGCAATAGATGCAGCCGTGCTCGCAGCCGCGATAGGGGTTGATCGACTGGTCGAAGCCGATGTCGGGCGAATCGTTGTGGGCGACGATGCTCTTGGCCGGCTCGAGCGTGATCGTGGTGCGCGGATCGGGGGGAGGATCGGCCAAGGCCGCGGCCTCGCCCTCGCGCGTCGACCAGCCGTCGTCGATCGCCACGGTCTCCAGCGCGTCGAAGCGCACCTTCGGGTTGGAAACGGCGGCGCGCGCCTTGGGTTGGCGGAGCATGCGCGGAGCCTAGCCCGGCGCTTAGAACATTTCAAGAACATTCGTCGGAAAAGCCCGCAATCGGCCGGGCGAGTGGTCGGCTAACAGGTCGCGTTCAGTGACGGGGCGCCCGGCGCCGCGCGGCTCCCCAGTTTTCGAGGTTGCGGCGCAGCGCCTCGAACCGCTCGCCCGACTCGCCGCCGATCAGGGGGTCCATCCGAGCCGTCATCTCGTGCTCCAGCTCGGCCCAGGCATGCCCGTCGAGCGTCCGTTCCGCGAGCGGAAAGAAGCGCGCCTCCTCCATCGCGATTTCGCGGCGCTGAAGCTCGATGAAGGCGCTCGCCTTTTCCACGAATTCCTTGCGCCGCAGGACGTCGTCGTTGATCACCGCCCGCAGCGCGGCGGCGAAGTCGCGCAGCTCCCGGGCGAGATCGGCGCGCGACTGACTGAGGTCGCCGACGCCCCGCGCGGCCGCCGGATCGGCCCGCCGCAGCCGCGCGAACACCAGATCCTCCTTGGGACGATGCCGCCGGTCGGGGAAGTCGGTGAAATAGTCGACCGCGCTCGCCACCAGGGCATAGTCCACCCGCTCGGTCGGCTTGAGCTGCGCGATGGCGGAAACCTCGCGTTCGAGCACACCGAGCACGTTCGCGATGCTGGCATTTTCATGACGCAGCGCGTCCATCACCTTGGACATTGCGCACCTCCCACGTCGCCGTTTTTCTTGTTACAGGCCGCTCAGCCTATCGCTTCGATGTGGGCAGCGCATTGATCCCGATCAAGGCGCCGCCGATGCTGCGCCGCGGGATCGGGCGGTCACGGCTGGGGCGCCCGGTGCCGCGCGGCCTCGGAGCTCTCGATGTGCCGGCGCAGCGCCTCGAACCGCTCGCTCGACTCGCCGCCGATCAGCGGATCCATCCGCGCCGTCATCTCGCGCTCCAGACCGGCCCAGGTTTGCTCGTCGAGCGTCTTGTCGGAGACCGGGAAGAAGTACGCCTCCTCCATCGCCATGTGCAGCCTTTGATGGTCGATGAAGATGCGCGCCTGTTCCACGAATTCTGTGCGCGGACGGCCGCCATGCTGCATCGCTTCCTTGAGCGCGGCGGAGAAGTCGCGCAACTCCCTGGAGAGCGCGGCGTGCGACCTGTCGAGGTCGCCGACGCCCAGCGCCGCCGCCGGATCGGCCCGCCGCAGCCGCGCCAACACCAGGTCCTCCTTGGGATGGTGCACCCGGTCGGGGAATTCGGTGAAATAGTCGACGGCGCTCCACGCCAGGGTGTAGTCGGCGCGGCGGCCGCGCTTGAACAGCGCCAAGGCGGCGATCTCGCGTTCGAGCACGCCGAGGACGTTCTCGATGCTCTTGTGTTCCAGCCGCAGCGCGTCGATGACCTTGGACATACCGCATCTTACGCATCGCCAAGTTTACAGGCTATGGCTCATCCACACTTCATGTTGCCGCCGCGCCTCGCGCTGGCTCGCCGAAAGAGAAAAAACAGCGCAGCGAGGCAGACCGCAGAAAGTGCGGCGACCCCCTTACCTTGATCGTCCCCCTCAAGGGGAGAGAAGATTCAACCGCCATCCCCCCTCAATGAATTATTTACCGCTTTGCCGGCAAAATATGCCGCTTGGGCGCGGATTTGCCGCCTGGCCCGTCCGCGCAAAGCCTTGAAATCCAGCGAGAATCGCTGGCATGGGGAATGCAACCCACCGAAGTGGAATGGCATTTTCCGCGCCGCTCGCCCTTGCTGTTCGCTCAGGCGATCCGGCGCGTCTTGGAAGGGTGAACGCATGTCGGCCAATTTCGATAACCCCGTCGTCGGCACCTTAGTGGGCGACCGGCAGCTGCTCGACCTCCTGGCCGAAGCGGTGACCTGGGGCAAGCGCGGCGTGCCTTCCGGCGGACCGACCGGCGGCTTCGATCTTTCGGCCGGCCCGGCGCCGGTGGGCGACCGCCGCGCCGACCTGCGCTCGCTCACCGAAGCGAATCCCTTGCTCGCCCGGCCGGTCTCGCTCGCCGGCCCCGACAGCGGCATCGATCTGGTGGCGCAACGCCTGGTCGAGATGCTACGCGACTGGACCGATCCGGCCGCGTGCGCCAGCCGCGTCGCGGCGGAATTGCGGGCCGCCTAGTCCCTCCCGGCGGCCGCCCCAAACGGCGGCATACCCAAGCGCCCGTTCGCGGCCTAGGATGTTGCCGCGTACCGATTGGGGCTGGCGACGATGGCGCTTGTGTTGCGGCACTGGATTCTGTTGACGGCCGTCATCGCCGGCGTGGCGCTGTTGCTCGCGCTCACCTGGCCGCCCCACCGTCTGGTGCTCGACCAGTCCTGCGCGATCGAGGATCCGGTCTCGCAGGCCAGCGAACTCATCTACGGCAAGGCCTTCTGGCGCCGGCAGCAGGCGGCGGTGAACGAGACCGTCCAGGCGATCCAGTTGAGCCAGGCCGACGCCGAGCGGACCCGCGACCAGCCCCCGCCGCCGCCCAGCGGTCCGTTAACCCCCTACGAACAGCGCATGCGGCGCCTGTCGATCGAAACGCAAACCAAGAACGAAGTCGAGCAGCAGCAACTGTGGCACGACGAGATCGACTGGCTGGCCCGCTGCGACACGATGATCGTCGCGCACCTCAAGCCATGAGCGAGACCCCCGACAAGGCCGCCGCGGTCATCGCCTGGCTGGCCGACGGCGCGCGCAACCAGGCCGAGGCGCCGGGTATTCTGGCCGAGCTGTGCGACCGGCTGGCCGGCGCCGGCGTGCCGCTGTGGCGCGTCGCCGTGTTCGTGCGCACGCTACACCCGCAGGCGCCCGCGCGCCGCTTCCTGTGGCGGCCCGACGCCCCGGTCGAGGTGTCCGAGGCGCTGCACGAGCAGTTCGCCACCGACGAATTCGTCCAGAGCCCGATCGTGCGCGTGAGCACTGACGCCACGCCGATCCGCCGCCGCCTGGCCGATCCCGCATGCCCGCTCGACTTTGCGATCCTGGCCGGGTTGCGCGCCGAGGGCGTGACCGACTATCTGGTCTCGCCGCTCGCCTTCTCCAACGGCGAGGTGCACGTGGTCTCGTGGTCGACGCGCGCGCCGGGGGGATTTGGCGATGCCCAGCTCGTTCTGCTCGAAGCGATCGCCGCGCCCTTCGCGCGCGTGGCCGAGGTGCGCGCCCTGCGCCGCACCGCGATGAACTTGATGAACACCTATGTCGGCAACCTGGCCGGGCAGCGCATCCTCTCGGGCCAGATCCGGCGCGGCCACACCGAGAGCATCTACGCCGCCATCTGGCTCTCGGACATGCGCGGCTTCACCAAGCTCGCGGACCGGGTTCGGCCCGAGACGCTGATCGAGATGCTGAACCTGTATTTCGACTGCCAGGTCGGGCCGATCCTGGAGCATGGCGGCGAGGTGCTGAAATTCATGGGCGACGGGCTGCTGGCGATCTTCCCCGTCGCCGGCGAAGGCTCCGACGCGCCCACCGTCTGCAACCGGGCGATGGCGGCGGCGTTCGAGGCACGCGGCAAGGTGGCCGCACTCGGCAATCCGCTCGGGATTCCCGACTATCCCGGCCCACGCATGGGCGTCGCGCTGCATCTCGGCGCAGTGCTCTACGGCAATATCGGCGGCGGCAACCGGCTCGACTTCACCTGCATCGGCCCGGCGGTGAATCTGGCCGCGCGGGTCGAGAAGCTGACCGGCAAGCTCGGGCGCACGGTGCTGGTGTCGGAGGATTTCCAGCGCTTCTGCCGCACCGAGCTGGTGTCGATGGGCGAGCACGCGCTGGCCGGCTTCGCCGCGCCGCAAATCGTCTACGGGCTCGCAGACGAGGCGGGCATGTCGGCCTGAGCGCGCTTGCCCTTCGCCGCTTCACGGTACTTCGCCAGCATGCGCTCGAAGGTGACGCCCAGCGCCGCTTCGATCTCGGGCCTGCCTTCGAGGCGCGCGATCAAGAGGGCGGCCGCCTCGAGCGTCGACAGACCCCCGGCGCGCGGCTCCTTGCGCAGCTTGCCGTAGCGCGACGGATGCGCCGGCGCCAACACCACGCGCCGCGCCTTGAGCACCCAGGGGTTGCGCCACCACAGGGTCTTGGCCTGGCTCCAGGTGCCGTCGAACAGCACCGCCCCCTCGATGGCCGCCAGCGCGCGTGCCTGGTCGAGCAGGGGAACGCCCTTGGCGTCGAGCGCGATCACCTCACTTCCCTTGGGCAAGGTCTCGGGTCGCGCCGCGCCGAGATGCAGGATCGCCCAGCGTTTCGGATCGGCCGGCCGGCCCAGCGCCTGGGCCAGGCTCGCCCACGACAGGCCGACGCGAAAGGTGGCGTTGGCGAAGTGCAGCGCGGCCAGCCGCGCGCTGCCCAGCGCCTTGTCCTGCTCCTGCGGGTGCTGAAGGATCAGTAACGCGATCCGGTTGGCGACCGGCACCACCGAATCGCACACGCACAGCGACTCGGGCTTCTGGCAGCGGGAGCAGATCGCGCCGGGGAAATCGGCGAGTTCGGCGGGCGCCTGGGACGCGCCGCGGCGGCGGTGACGGCGCGGCCGGGAATCGGGGCGGGGCATCGGCGCAGTATACCCGGCCCTTGGGTTGCGCGCGGCCCTCGTGCTATCCTAGGCGCCATGCGCGCGGGCGTGCGCGTCGAAAATCGCGGGCCGGCGAACCGACCCGCACCTTCTCTCGAGGGACGGCGGAGATCGCGTGGGACTATCCTGCGAGAACGCGGGGGCTGGGCCTTGCCGACATTTACCTACCGCGACGTGCGCATGGTCCTGGCGGAACCGGACCAGATTTTCGCCGACAACGTGATCGACGCGCTGAGTTCGCGCGGCATCCGCGACCCGCTCGTCTGCCGCACCGCCGAGGCGCTGCGCATGGCCATGGCCATGCCGGTCGATCTGCTGCTCTGCGATGTCGACCTGCCGGGCCTGGATTTCCAGGCCGTCGTGCAGGACATCCGTCACAGCAGGCTGGGAACGAGCCCGTTCGTGATCGTGATCGCGACGGCGCGGCCCTCCACCCTCGCCGATCTGCCGCGCGTAATCACCTCGGGCATCGACTACATCGTGCTCAAGCCGATGCCCGCCGACCAGTTGGCGCGCCGGGTCGACGGGTTCACGCGCGGGCGCAAACCGTTCGTGGTGACGGCGGATTTCATCGGCCCCAGCCGGCGCGCGCGGCGGCGCGACGACGGCAGCGACGACGACGTGGTCCAGGTGCCCAACACGCTGCGCGTCAAGGTCCTGTTCAACGACCGCCTCGCGCTGCTGGACAAGCTGCTCGAGTTCGGCCACGGGCAACTGGGCAAGAAGAGGTCCGAGACCAGGCTCAACGCGGTGACGCGCTTGGTGCGCCGCCTGATCGAGCTGCACCAGCAGCACAAGGATTCGCCCAACGCGGCCGATTGGCAGCGCGGGGTCGGGCTGCTGGTCGAGAAGATCGGCGAGGTGGTGGCCGAGCACATGGGCTCTCCCGCCACCGACCATGTCGGCGAGATCGCCGCGCGGGTCGGCCAGATCGCGCGCCGCTGGGGCGAAGCGAACGCGCGGCCCACCGAGGTCGAGGTCGCCCTTCTGGCGCAGCTCGCCGACGCGCTGCTCGGCGCCAGCGTGACCGACGGGGACGCGGCCGACATTGCGCGCGAGATCGCCGCCATGGTCGATCGCTTCCTCGCCAAGGACGAGGGCGAGGCGGAGGACGGCGGCACGAAGTAGGCCGCCCCGCCCTTGACTCGCCGCCCCGCTCCGGCCGATGGATGGCGACGCGCCGCCCACCCACGGACCGGCGCGCGCGGGGGGGGGGTCGATCGCTTGGTGCAATCCGTCGACGAGCTGAAGGCGCTCTACAAGGAGGGCGAGTACGAGCGCGTGCGCGCGCTGGCCGCCGCGGCGCTGAACGAAGGCGCGCGCGACGGCTGGCTCTGCCTGCTGGCCGCCAAGAGCTCGGCCCGCCTTGGCCGCGCCCGGGAATTCTCGGCCGCCATGCGTTTCTGGCGCGATGCCGGCGGCGACGCGCCCGTGCTCGCCATGCTGACCTTCGTCGACCTGCTCGGCGAGGCCCAGTACCACCCGATCCTCGCCGCCGCTTCCGAGTTCGTGCCCGAGGATCCGCTGTGGATCGTCGCCACCTATTACGCGGGATGCGCTGCGCTGATGCTGGGCGAGCGGCGCGCGGCGATGGAACGGTTCAAGGCCTTTCGCCTTGGCTGGCCGCGCTATCTGGGCAAGATCGACTTCCTCGGCGACGACCGGCTCAACGTCATGTTCCGCCAGGGACGGCTGGTGGCCGATGCCGACGAGGTCGCGCGGCGCATGTCCGCCCCGTGCCGCTTTCCCGCGCTCGAGTACGTGGGCGGAACGCAGGCGTCGCGCGTGGTGTTCGCCTCGGGCAACGACCACTACTTCAACGCGATGGGCCAGGCCTTCGTGGACGGCGCGCTGCCTTTCCTCGGCGACGCGCTGCTCCATCTGCACGTGATCGGCCCCGACGGACAGGCGCGCGACATCGCGGCGCAGCTCGCCGCGCGCCACGGCGGCCGCATCGCCTTCAGCTTCGAGGCCGAGCCGCTGTTCCGCACCTACACCTACTATTCGTGCAGCCGCTTCTACGCCATCCCGGCGCTGCTCGCGCGCTACCGCGCGCCGATCCTCTCGCTCGACATCGACATCGCGCCGACCATCCAGCTCGCCGAGCTGTTCCGTGCCGCGCGGGGGTTCGACTTCTGCTGCTTCCGCATGGGGCGCCGCGAGCCGGCTTCGATCTACCAGGCCTCGGCGATGCATTGGGCCGACAGCGAGGCCGCGCGCGCCTTGCTCGACGGTCTGGCGCATTTCTGCTGGGGCGAGCTCGGCAACCCGTCGCGCGCCACCTGGATGCTCGACCAGGCGGCGCTGTTCTCGCTGCTCGACGAACCGGCAGCGGGACTGCGCTTCGGCGAGTTCGCGACGCTCACCGGACGCGAGCCGCAGGATTGCGTGCGCATCCTGTTCGACAACGACGCCAAGGCCGAACTGCGCGAACGCGCGCGCAAGGAGGAGCCGACCAGCTTCACGGTGGCGGCGGGCGGAACGCTCTGACCCCGTTGAAATTCACGCGTATGTTCGCAACCCCTAGGACGACTTTTGGGTGCTGACATGGCGTTCGGATACGTATTTGCGGCCCTAGCGGCCGTTCTCCGCCCATAGGCCACGGGCTGCCGCAATCGGCAGCTATCGGTTGCATCGCGCATGGGATGCGTCCGGCCGCAAGCATCACATTTCGACACATTTCGAATCGCAAGCGAAATTTCGACCGGACTATCATCCTCGCGGAACCAGGTCAGGCCGTCCGTTTGGAGGGACCGGAGTTCTCGGGGTCCTTCCGGCCGTCACCCATAGCGCGGGAGGAATCGTTGACCGATATAGCTGCCCAGCAAGCGAAGCAAGAAGCCGAGCGCCAGGCCATCCAGCAGAAGATGGCGGAGATTCGCGACCGAGTGGAGGGGATGCGCGGCGGCACGCCGGCGGCGGCCGAGCATGCGCATCAATGGATCAAGGAGCAATGCACCGACACCCACCTGCCCATGGACTTCAAGCGTCAGGTACTGGAGAGGGCGCGCGCCTACGAGTGTGACGTGAACATGCGGGCCACCGACGCCCTGCTTGCCAACGCCGTGCACCTGGCGGCCGAGGAGCGGATGGCCGAGCGGGCCGTCAAATTGTCGGAGGCGCGCACGCTGTTTGGCAAGGCGTGCAAGCTCGGCGCCAATGATCATTTCCGGCGCGCGACGGCACGGTTGATCGAAACGGCAATGTTGACCGGCGGCGTCTATCGGCCGGGCGTGGCCACCAGGGCCAAGCCGCTCGATACCGCGCCCAAGAATCCTCACCTGGCCAAGGCCTGAAACCGCGCCCATACCGCATCGCCGGAACGAGCAGACCTTCGATCGTGCGGCACCAGGGTAGGGCCCTTCGCGCGCCCTCGCCGCCTCACATCTCCTTCGCCGCCGCCAGCACCTCGTCGGCGTGGCCCTCGACCTTCACCTTGCGCCAGATGCGCGCGATCTTGCCCTTGGCGTCGATCAGGAAGGTGGCGCGTTCGGTGCCCATGTATTTGCGGCCGTAACGGTTCTTCTCGACCCAAACGCCATAGGCTTCGGCCACTTCGTGCTCCTCGTCCGAGACCAGCGCGAAGGGCAGCTCGTATTTCGCCTTGAACTTGTCGTGCTTCTTGGGCGGGTCGGTCGAGACGCCGATCACCGTCGCCCCGGCGCGCGAGAATTTGGGCAGATTGTCGCGGAACGAGCAGGCCTCTTTGGTGCAGCCCGGCGTGTCGTCGCGCGGATAGAAATAGAGGATCACCGCCTTGCCCTTGAGCTTGGCGAGCGTCACCTCGCCGCCGCCGTCGGCGGGCAGCGTGAAGTCGGGGGCGGGCGAGCCGGGTGCGACCGGGGCCTTGCTCATGGCGTCTTCTCCTGTTCTGTGCGGGTTCGGGAGCGGGAGCCCTTGGGCTGAGCCAGCAGGCGCTCGTAGACTTCGTGCGCGTCGGCGGCGCGGGTCTCCATGATCGTCTTCAGTTCGGCGAAGTCGGCGCAACCGGCGGCCTTGGCCAGCACCGGACCGAGCCGGTCGGGCACGGCGTCGGTCTCGCCCTCCACGGTCATGCGCAGCACCTGCTGGATTGCGGTCCACACATGGTGCGCGGCAAGCAGGATGGCCGCGTCGGCGTCCTTGAGCAGGCCGAGCGCGCGCGCCTCGGCGAGCACGGCGGCGGTGGCGCCCTTGAGGATGGAGGGATGCTCGGCGGCCCAGCGCAACTGGAGGTATTGGGCGACGAATTCGATGTCGACCAGCCCTCCGCGCCGGTGCTTGACCTGCCAGGGCGTCGCCGCCTTGTGCTCGGTCGCCATGCGCAGGCGCATGTCGGCCACGTCGGCGCGCAGCGTTTCGGGGTCGCGCGCGCGGGTGAGCGTCGCGCGGATCGCACGGCGCACGGCGGCGCGCATGGCAGGATCGGCCACGATGATGCGCGCCCGGGTCAGTGCCATATGCTCCCAGGTCCAGGCCTCGCTCTTGTGATAGAGGCGGAAGCTTTCCAGGCTGGTGGCGATCGGTCCCTTGTTGCCCGAGGGGCGCAGGCGCATGTCGACGTCGTACAGCACGCCCTCGGCGGTGCGCGCGCTGATGCCGGCGATCAGACGCTGGGTGAGCCGGGCGAAATAGGACTCCGGCGGCAGCGGCTTGTTGCCGTCCGAAGCCTCGACTTCCTTTCCCGTATCGTAGACCAGGATCAGGTCGAGGTCGGAATTGGCGGTCATCTCGCGGCTGCCGAGCTTGCCGAGCGCGACCAGCGCCGCGCCCCGCCCCGCGATGCGCCCGTGCGGGCGCGCGAACTCGGCCTCGATCCGCGGCACCAGACAGGACAGCGACGCGTCGGCGACGTCGGACAGATGCAGGGCCGCGCGCTCGGGCGCGATGGCGTTGCGCAGGAGCTGCACGCCGGCGCGGAACTTCCGCTCGGCGCTCCAGCGGCGAATGGCGTCCATGGTTTCTTCGAAGTCGGCGCCGGCCTGCCCGGCATCGGGGGCGCCGGCCTCCCGCGCAATCGTGCGCTCGAGGTCCCTGGTCAGGCTTGCGAGCGACGGCAGCGGGGCAAAGCCACGGCTTTCCAGCACGACATCGATCAGGGCCGGGCGGTGGCTGAGGATCTCGGCCAAGCGCGGCGCGGCGCCGATGATCTCGACCACCAGGTCGAGCATTCCCGGCTTGGCGTAAAGCATCGAGAAGAACTGCACCCCGGTGGGCAGCGCCGCGATGAAGGTATCGAAGCGCGCGAAACTGGCATCCGGGTCGGCGGTGCGCGCCAGCGCCGCCAGCAGCGCCGGCGTGATCTCGGTCAGCGTCTCGCGTGCCCGCGCGCTGCGGGTGGCGCGCACCCGCCCGTGATGCCAGCCGCGGATGCGCTCGCAGGCCGAGTGCGCGTCGCGATAGCCGAGCGCGGTGAGCGTCTTGAGGGTTTCCGGGTCGTCGTCGGTGCCGGTGAACACGAGGTTGCCCTGCGGCGCCAGCGGCGGGGCGTCCTCGAACAATTGCGCATAGTGGCGCTCGACGGTGCGCAGGGTGGCGCGCATCGCGGCGTCGAAATTCTCCGGCCCGTCGAAGCCGGCGAAGACGGCGAGCGCGGCGAGCTGGTCCGGCTCCGCCGGCAAGCGCTGGGTCTGCTGGTCGTCGATCATCTGCAGGCGATGCTCGATCGTGCGCAGGAAGCGGTAGCAGTCGGCCATCTCGGACGCGGCCGCCTGCGTTATGTGGCCGGCCTTGGCGAGCGCCGCCAGGCCCGCGACGGTGCCCGAGCCGCGCAACTCGGGATCGCGCCCGCCCCAGATCAGCTGCTGGGTCTGCACGAAGAACTCGATCTCGCGGATGCCGCCGCGGCCGAGCTTGACGTCGTGCCCGGCAACCGCGATGCGGCCGCCGCCCCTGTGCGCGTCGATCTGGCGCTTGATCGAGTGGATGTCCTGGATGGCGGCGAAATCGAGATGCTTGCGCCAGACGAAGGGACTCAGCGTGCGCCGGAACGCCTCGCCCGCGCTCTTGTCGCCGGCGATGGCGCGCGCCTTGATCAGGGCGGCGCGCTCCCAGTTCTGGCCCATGCTCTCGTAGTAGGTCTCCGCCGCGAGCAGGGACACCGCCAGCGGCGTGGCGCCCGGATCGGGACGCAGGCGCAGGTCGCAGCGGAACACATAGCCGTCGGCGGTGCGTTCCTCCAGCAGGCGCACCAGGCCGCGGGCGAGCGCCACGAACAACTCCTGGGTCGAACGCGACCCGCGATAGTCGATCCGCTCGTCGTCGTACAGCACCATCAGATCGATGTCGCTCGAATAGTTGAGTTCGTTGGCGCCAAGCTTGCCCAGTCCGAGGATCACCAACCCGGAGTCCCACTCCGGGTCCTCGGGACGGGCCAGCGCCAGCTGCCCGTCTTGATGCGCGGCGCGCAGCAGATGTGCGCAGGCCAGCCCGGTCGCGGCATCTGCCAGGCGCGACAGCGCGGCGCAAACCGTTTCGAGCGGCCACCGCCCGTCGAGGTCGGCGAGTGCGACCAGCAACGCGGCGCGCCGCTTGCCCGCGCGCAGGCGGCGCATCAGCGCGGGCTCGTCGTCCCGGGCCGCGTCGGCGTGCAGTTCCGCCAGCAGCGACTCGAAGGCGCGATCCGGTCCGACGGACAGGAAGGCGCGCAGGATTTCCGGCTCGGCCGTCAGGCAATGAGCGAGAAACGGGCTGTTGCCGAACACCGCGTCGAGCAGGGCGCGCGTGGTCTCGTCGGCGGCGGCGCGGCGCGCGAAGGCGGCCAGCGCGGCGTCGGGCCATTCGGCCGCCGCTTCCAGCCAGCGCTCGCGGTTGCGGGCCACCGCTTCCCGATCTGCGGCGCGCGGCGGTCGGCTGAGTTCGAGCGTCGCAGGCAAGGCCGGATCATCCTAGGGTTGTGTTTTGACGCAGACTGGGCAAAGCTCCGGCCTGGGTCAAGCCGGGCCAAGCTGATCACAACAGCCTGACGGAGGTTCGCGCGGCGTGGTGCACGGCACCGTCAAGGGTCTCCTCGGACTCATCAGCACCCTGGTCTTCGTTGTCGTCGCCGCGGCGGCGGCGCTGGTCTGGCGCCTTTCTCAGGGCCCGTTGCCGCTGCCGTTCCTGAACCCGGCGATCGAGCAGGCGCTCGACGACGTGAGCGGCAAGCTGACGCTCGGTCTCGACGATACCCAGCTCACCTGGGACGCCGACGCGCGCGCGTTGGCGATCCATCTGCGCAATGTGCGCGCGCTCGGCCCCGACGGCCGCATCCTCGCGCTGGTGCCCGACGTCAGCGTGTCGTTCTACCCGGGACAATTGCTGCGCGGGCATCTGGCGCTGCGCCGCGCGCGACTGATCCGGCCGGAATTGCGGCTGCTGCGCGACCAGGCGGGCGTATATGCCCTGGGACTCGGCGACGAGGCCGACGCCCAGGCTTCGGCGATCCTCGACGCCGCGGTGGGCGGCACGCTGGTGGGCGCGGGCGCGGGCAATCAAGCGGGCGGCCTCGAGCGTCTGGAGATCGTCGAAGGCGATCTCGAGTTCGACGATCGGGAGCTCGACATGCATTGGCGCGCGCCGCACGTCGATTTGCTGCTGGCGCGGGTCGCGGGCGGCGTTTCCGGCATGGCGCGGGGCGATTTCGATCTCGACGGCAAGGCGGCGTCGCTCGCTGCGGACGGACTCTATCGGACCGACGGCTCGACGCTGTCGGGTACGCTGCGCTGGACCGGGATCAAGCCCGCTTCGTTCGCCCGCCTTTCGCCCGCGCTCGAGCACCTGGCGCGACTGCAGCTTGTCACCGCGGGCCGCGCCGATTTTTCCTACGCGCCCACATCCGGCCTGACAGCGCTTGCGTTCGATGCCACCGGCGGACCTGGGACGATCGACGTCGCCAGCTGGATTGGCACCGCCCTGAAGGTCGGCTCGGTGACGGCGCGCGGCAAGCTCGCGAACGGCCTCGATGACTTGACGCTCGACGAGCTGCGCCTCGACCTGGGCGGATCGAAGATCGCGCTGACGGCGCAGATCAGCGGACTCAAAGCCGCGCCGCGCATCGCGGGCAGCGCGATCGTCGATAACCTTCCGCTGGATACGCTGAAAACCCTGTGGCCAGCCACCCTGGCGCCCGATCCGCGCGCCTGGATCGCCGCCAACCTTTCGGGCGGCACGATCCGCCATGCCGAGGCGAAGTTGACGGCCAAAGCGGCGGCGGGCGGATCGCTGGCGGACGCGCAGGTCGCCGAACTCTCCGGATCGATACAGGGAGAAGGGATCGCGGTCCACTATCTCGGATCGCTGCCTTCGGTGCGCAACGTCGCCGTCAGCGCTACCTTCGACGCGGATACGATGACCATCGCGATCAAGGGCGGAACCGTCGGCGGCGCCACCATCAAGGATGGCACCATCAAGCTCGCGGGCCTCGCCGCGACGGAGCAGACCGCCGCGATCGATCTGGATGTCGATACCACGGTGCCCGAGGCGCTCAAGCTAATCGATTCGCGGCCGCTCGGCTACGCCAGCGCGCTCGGCTTCGATCCGAGCCACGCGAGGGGCGATGCCAGGGTCAATCTCGATCTGCGTCTACCGCTGCTCAAGGCTCTGCGTCTGTCGCAAATGAAGCTCCAGGTACGCGCCCGCACCGTGGGCCTCGCCATCCCCAAGGCGGCGTTGGGGCTCGACCTGGCCGAGGGCGCGCTCACCCTCGACGTCGATCCGCGCGGCATGGAGGTGACCGGCACCGCCACGCTCGACGCCATTCCGATCGATCTCAAATGGCACGAGAATTTCGCGGCGGCGCCATTCCGCAGCCGCTACGAGGTCAAGGCCGAGCTCGACGATGCGGGGCGCAAGGCGATCGGGCTCGACGACCCCGCCTTTCAGCCGCCCGTGCTCGCCGGCAAGGTGCCGATCGAGGCGGTGGCGACGATGTACGAGGGCGGGCGCGGCACGGTCTCGTTCAAGGCCGATCTCGGTCCCGCGGCGATGCGCCTGCCTGGCCTCAACTGGTCGAAAGCGCAAGGCGCCGAAGGCCGCGCCGAGGCCGATCTGCGGCTGGTCGGCGACAACGTCGCCGCGGTGCCGCGTTTCGCCGTCGAAGCGGCCGGCGGCATGGCGATCCGCGGCGACATGGCGTTCGACAATGGCGGCCGGCCGCGGCGCATCGCGCTGGCCACGGCGAAATGGGGCCGCACCGACCTCAAGGGATCGATCCTGTTCAAGCCCGACGGCTCGCAGGGCGTGGACGTTTCGGGCTCGTCCTTCGACGCCAGCGAGCTGGTGGGCGGCGGCTCGGGCGAGCATCATCTGGAGGAGCGCGCGCCGCTCACGGTCAGCGCCAAGCTGGGACGCGTCTGGCTCTCCGACGCGGGCTCGATCGCCAACGTGGCGGCCGTGCTGTCGCGCGGGCCGCGGCACTGGCGCTTCATCCGCGTCGACGCCACGGTGGGCGAGGGTAAGCCGATGCATATCGAAGTGCGCCCGGCCGATGCGCAGCACCGCGCCCTCAAGGTCGCCAGCGACGACGCGGGCGGCGTGTTCGGCGCCTTCGGCGTGCTCAAGAACATGCGCGGCGGCACCCTGGCCATCGACGGCACCTACGACGACACCGACCCGCGCGAGCCTCTGTCCGGCACGGTTAAGGTGTCGGACTATCGCGAGGTCAAGGCGCCGCTCCTGGCGCGCGTGCTGACCGTGGCCTCGCTCACCGGCGCGGCAGACGTGCTGTCGGGGGACGGCATCCATTTCGACAAGGCGGACGCGCCGTTCACCCTGATCGACGGGGTGATCACGCTCAAGGACGCGCGCACCTACGGCACCGAGATCGGGCTGACCGTCGACGGCCAGATCGATCTCGACAACGATCAACTGGCGTTGCAGGGCACCATCGTTCCCGCCTACGCGATCAACAACGCCTTCAACAAGATCCCCTTGATCGGCAACCTGCTCACCGGCGGCAAGGGCGGCGGCCTGATCGCCTTCAATTATTCGGTGAAGGGCCCGTCGGGCAATCCGGAGGTTCAGGTCAATCCGCTGTCGGCGCTGACGCCCGGCTTCCTGCGCGGCCTGTTCGGAATTTTCGACAATGGCAGCGGCACCAAGGTACCGGCCGGCAGGGGCGGCCAGAGCGGGCAGCCCGCGGCGGACGGCTCCGACCGTTAGCGCTTGGCGGCTAATACCGCCACTTGATCGAGCAGCCCATCGAGGCGATCTGCGGCGCCTTGATCGTGCCGCCGGCGGCGACGGCGCGCATCGCCTCGAGCAGCTCGCGGCGTGCGGCGGCGGGGGGCGCACTCGTGCGGCCCTCGTCGAGTCGGCCGCGATATTTGAGCGTCCGCTCGGCATCGTAGCCGAAGAAATCCGGGGTGCAGACCGCGCCATAGGCGCGTGCCACCGACTGGTCCTCATCGTGCAGGTAGGGGAAGGGAAAGCCGTGCGCCTTGGCGAAGCGCTTCATGTTGTCGAAGGAATCCTCGGGATAGGACTTCGCGTCGTTCGAGCAGATGGCCGCGAAGCCGATTCCTTCGGCCATCAGCGCCCGCCCGTCGGCGACGATGCGGTCGATCGAGGCTTTGACGTAGGGGCAATGGTTGCAGATGAAGACGATCACCGTGCCCTTGGCGCCGGCGACGTCGTTCAGGGCGTGCGTCTTGCCGTCGGTGCCGGGTAGGCTGAAGGGCTTGGCCGACGCACCGAGTTCGGCCGATATGGATGTCGCTGCCATGGCTAGGGTCTCCCGTGGACGGCAGAGCATGCGCCGGACGCAGCCCGGCTTGTCAAGCTGCTACCCCGCGCGCACCAGCACGTGATGCTTCTTGCCCGCGGTCAGCTTGATCGCGCCGTCCCTGAGATGCGCGGTACCGATCGGATCGGTCTCGCCCTTCACCGGCGCATCGTTGACCCGCGCGCCGCCGCCTTTGATCA
>Ga0209415_10007860_pt1 | contig 18546 bp, 14 predicted proteins | sample PeaSoiSIISIP2007_FD_187696 | JGI IMG/M metagenome (GOLD analysis project Ga0209415, IMG submission 187696) | Peat soil microbial communities from Weissenstadt, Germany - SII-SIP-2007 (SPAdes) (version 2) | ecosystem: Environmental > Terrestrial > Soil > Wetlands > Peat | place: Germany...
TTCGGCTGGGTGTCGGCCTCACAGCCGGTGCTCGCCGCTCTCGCCTGATGCCTTTGCGGCGCGGGAGCATTCGATCGGACGCAGCGAACAGGGGAGCGTGACATGACGGCACAGGCGATGAAGCGGCCCTTAATCTGGACACCCGGCGACTGGAACGCGTTCTTCGGTTTCGGCACCAACATACTGGTCAACATGCTGGTGCTCACCGGCCTGTTGCGGTTCGTCCTGAAGATGCCGGACAGCATCGTGTTCGGGCGCATCCTGCCGGCGCTCGGCCTGATGATGTGCCTGAGCACCATGTACTACGCGTTCCTCGCCTACCGGCTGGCGCTGAAGACCGGCCGCACCGACGTGTGCGCGCTGCCGTCGGGCATCAGCGTGCCGCACATGTTCATCGTCACGTTCGTCATCATGCTGCCGATCGCGGCGAAGACCGGCGATCCGATCAAGGGATGGGAAGCCGGCCTGGTCTGGGTGTTCTTCCAGAGCTTCATCCTGATGATCGGCGGCTTCGTCGCGCCGATCATCCGCCGGATCACGCCGCGCGCCGCGCTGCTCGGCACGCTTGCCGGCGTCTCGGTGACCTTCATCTCGATGCGCCCGGCGCTGCAGATGTACATGACGCCGCAGATCGGTCTGGTCTGCTTCGCCATCATCCTGGTGAGCTGGTTCGGCGGCGTGAAATATCCGAAGAACATTCCGGCCGGCCTGGTCGCCATCGCGGTCGGCATGGTGATCGCCTGGGGCTCCAATCTGTTCGGGCTCGGCCTCGGCGACATGAGCGTGGCGAAGCTCGGCGCCGCGTTCGCGAACTTCGGCTTCGCGGTGCCGCTGCCGGCGGTCGACCACATCTTCTCCGGCTTCGAGTATCTGGGCGTGATCCTGGTGACCGCAATCCCGTTCGGCATCTACGATCTGGTCGAGGCGATGGACAACGTGGAGAGCGCCGAGGCGGCCGGCGATGCCTATCCGACCACGCGCGTGCTCACCGCCGACGGCGTCGTCAGCCTGATCGGTTGCCTGATGGGCAATCCGTTCATCAACGCGGTCTACATCGGCCATCCCGGCTGGAAGGCGATGGGTGGCCGGATCGGCTACTCGGCGGCGACCGGGGTGATGGTGATCATCCTGTCGTGGTTCGGCATCATCTCGCTGCTGCTGGCGCTGGTGCCGGTGGTCGCGATCTCGCCGATCCTGCTCTATATCGGCATGCTGATCGGTGCCCAGGCGTTCCAGACGACGCCGCAGAGCCACGCGCCGGCGATCGTGCTGGCGCTCACGCCGCATCTCGCCGCCTGGTGCAAGACCCTGATGGACGGAGCGCTCGGCGCCGCGGGAACCAGCGCGGCGGCGATCGGCTTCGACAAGCTCGGCCAGGTCGGCGTGCTCTATCACGGCCTCGAAGTGCTCGGCGGCGGCGCCATTCTGACCGGCCTCGTGCTCGGCGCGATCGGCGTGTTCATCATCGAGCGCAAGCTCACCTCAGCGGCGGCGTTCGCGGCGACCGGCGCGGTGCTCACCTATTTCGGCTTCATGCACGGCGAGTCGGTCGGCATCGGCGGGGGCCTCGGCGTGACGCCGAGCGTGGCGCTCGCCTATGCGGCGGTGGCGGTGATCCTGCTGGCGATGGACCGCATGGCCGTCGTGGCGCCGGCGGCCGTCGCCGAGCATCCACCGACAGGCCACCTGGCGCCGGCCGAATAGTGGATCCTTCGCCACTCCCTCCCGAAGGGTGAGGGTGACAGGACTGTAGCGGGCGTCCGGGTGGGCGTGCGGCGAGACCGCACCCCCACCCAGTTCCCTCAGTCCTCCTTCGATCGATAGCGGCTGGGTCGTGGAACTCAGCCCTCGCTCCGTCGTGCCGGATTTTCATGGGCCTTCGGGCAACGGCGCTCGGCGCGATCCTGTTCGTCAGATCGGGGCCGCTTTGCGTTCAGGTGCCGTTCAGACTAATTTGCGAAGTTCCGCCATTGATCCGACGCAGCGCCGACGTCTTGTCCGCGACTGCCACAATCGACTGGCTGCCGACGCGCAGCGTGTACCGCCGGGGCGATATGACGACGACGACAGTGAATTTTGCCCGGCCGCTGCGCCGGGCCACGGACTTTTCCGGCGCGCAGACCGCCGTGCTGTTTCTCGTCTTCACGCTGATGGTGTCGATCCCGATCATCACCCAGCCGCTGCCGCCGCTCGAAGACTACGTGAACCATCTGGGGCGCATGCAGGTCATCGCAACCATAGGGGGCGATCCGGATTTCGCCCGCTTCTACCAGATCAACTGGCAGATCATTCCCAACCTGGTGATGGACCTGGTGGTTCCTGCCCTGGCGAAGGTGATGAACATCTACCAGGCCGGCCAGGTGTTCACCGTCGCGACCTTCATGCTGATGGTGTCCGGCGCGCTTGCGATCAATCGGGCGCTGTATGGCCGCTGGTCGGTGCTGCCGCTGGTCCTGCTGCCGCTGCTCTACAATCACATCTTTCTCGTCGGCGTGATGAACTACCTGTTCGGCGTCGGCGTCGCGCTGTGGGGGCTCGCTTTCTGGCTGTGGCTGCGCGACCGCGCGTGGCCGCTGCGGTTCGTCGTGTCGACCGCCGTGGTGCTGGTGCTGTTCTTCTGCCATCTGTGCGCGCTCGGGCTCTATGGCGTCGGCCTGCTCGCCATCGAGTTGTGGTGGCTCTGGCAGAAGCCCGAGCGTCCGATCGGCTGGCGTCTGGTCGACTTCGTCGCCACCGGCGTGCCGTTCCTGCCGGTCGCGCCCCTGCTGCTCAAGAGCCCGACCTGGGGCCTCAAGAGCGAGTTCTTCTGGGAGCAGCAGGGCAAGATCGACGGCCTGATCTACGTGATCGAGGTCTATTCCGACATCGTCGCGTTTGCACTCGCCGCCATCGTGGTGACGGCGGCCGCCTGGGCGGTCCGTCACCGCCTGCTCCGCCTGCACCCGATCGGCTTCATGCTGCTCGGCGTCGGCGGCTTCGTCTACTTGATCATGCCGCGGGTAATGTTCGCCACCTACCTGGCGGATCAGCGCCTGCCGATCGCGCTCGCCTTCATGGTGACCGCCTGCGCCCATCTGGAGCTGCGTCATCGCCTCGTGCGCCGCGGGTTCCTGGCCCTGCTGATGACCATGGTGGTGGTCCGGGTGATCGAAGTCGACGTCAACTGGGCGACGCTGTCGAGCGCCACCACCGAGCTGCGCGACTCGTTCAAGCGGATCAAACGCGGCTCGACCGTGCTGGTCGCCTATGCGGATCGCTCGGCCGGCGACGAGGCGCGCGACCTCGGCCTCGTGCACGCCGCCTGCATCGCGATGATCGAGCGCTCCGCGCTGGTCACTACCGCGTTCACGGTGGACGGCAAGCAGATCATGCACGTGCGTCCGCCGTTCAACGAGCAGGTCGACACCGAGGACGGGACGCCGCCGTCGGTGGAGCAGCTGCTGGTCGCGGCGCAGCGGCCGGAGGCCGAAAACAACGGCTACTGGCAGTCGTGGACCACCAAGTTCGACTATGTGTTCGTGCTGTTCAGCGATCCGGAAGCGGACAATCCCGCACCCGAGTATCTGACGCTGGTTCACGGCGGCGAGCGGTTCCAGCTCTACCGCGTCAACAAGCGCGCCGCCGCCAAGCGCTGAGGCCGCCGGCGAGGGAACGTGCGAGCTCCGCCCTTTCCGCTCGCCGCCGCCGTCGCGATCTTCGCCGCAGGCCTCGTCGCGGTGGGGTGGCCGTGGCTGTCCGGCACCGTGACCATCCCGTGGGACGCCAAGGCGGAGTTCCAGCCGCAGCTCACCTTCCTGGCGACGACGCTCGCCGACGGGCGTTCGCCGCTGTGGACGCCCAACGTGTTCGCCGGCTGGCCGCAGGTCGCCGACCCGCAGTCGCTGATGTTCTCGCCGCTCCATCTCGGGCTCGCGCTGATCGACCGCGACCCCAGCCTGCGTGCCGCCGACGCCGCGACCTTTGCGGCGCTGTTCGTCGGCGGTCTCGGCGTCATCCTGCTGTTTCGAGATCGTCGCTGGCACATCGGTGGTGCCGTGGTCGCGGCGCTTGCCTTCGCGTGCGGCGGCGCCGCGGCCTCGCGCCTGCAGCATACCGGAGAGCTGCTGAGCCTGTGCTATCTGCCGCTTGCGATGTTCCTGCTCGGGCGCGCGCTGGAGCGCTCATCCGGATCGCTCGGCGCGGCGGCCGGCGTCGCCTGCGGCCTGATCGCGCTCGGCCGCGACCAGGTGGCGCTGCTCGGGCTCTACATTCTGGCCGGCCTCGTCGTCGCGCATTGGGTGTCGGATCCGCCGCAACGGTGGCGCGCCAGCATCCGGCCGCTGATCGCCGCCGCCGCGACCGCAATCCTGGTCGCCGGCATTCCGGTCACGATGACGGCGCTGCTCGCCGCCGCATCGAACCGGCCGGAGATCGACTATGTGTCGGCTGGCCGCGGCTCGCTGCATCCGGCGCACCTGCTGACGCTGGCCTTCGCGGATCTCTACGGGGCGGCCGATCCCAAGGTCGACTTCTGGGGACCGCCGAGCTTCGCCTGGGGCGACACCGGCCTCTACCTCGCGCAGAACATGGGGCAGCTCTATGCGGGCGCGTTGCCCGTCGTCGCGGTGCTGACGCTCGGGATCCTGCGCGGACAGCTATGGTCGCGCGAGGTCCGCTTCTGGGCAGTCGCGATGCTGCTGGTGCTGCTCTACGGGCTCGGCTGGTACACGCCCGCCTTTCGCCTGTTCTACGCGGTGCTGCCCGAGGTCGATCGGTTCCGCCGCCCGGCTGACGCGGCATTCCTCCTCGGAGCGCTGTTCGCGATCGCCGGCGGCTATCTGGTCCACCGCGTTCTGTCGCGCACCATTCCTCCGGCGAGCCGATTGCAGCGGGTCATCCAGATCGTCGCGCTGCCGGTGCTGGTCGCGTGCGCGGTCGTGCTCGCGGCGTCGACCGGGAAGCTCGACGTGGCGGTCCGCCCGATCCTCACCGGCGTCGCCTTCATGGCGGCGGCGGTCGGGGTGCTGGTGCTCGCGCGCGCCGTGGCAGGACGTCCAGTTGCCGCAGCGGTGCTGCTCGCCACCTTCATGACGGCCGATCTCGCCTGGAACAATGCGCCCAACGAGTCGACCGGCCTGCCGCCGCAGATGTTCGACGTGCTGCGCACCGATACCCGCAACGACACCATCCTGCTGCTGAAGGCCAGGCTCGCCGCCACCGCGTCGCCCGAGCGGCGCGATCGCGTCGAGCTCAGCGGCATCGGATATCATTGGCCGAACCTCGGCCTGGTCCACGGCTTCGACTCGCTGCTCGGTCTCAATCCGCTGCGGCTCAGGGCGTTCGCCGATGCGACCGGCGTCGGAGACACCGTGGCGGTGCCGGAGCAGCGGACGTTCTCAAGACTGTTTCCCTCCTATCGGTCGACCATGGCGGACCTGTTCGGCCTGCGTTTCATCGCCACCGGCGTGCCGGCCGAGACGATCGACAAGACTCTCGAGGCCGGCGATCTGACGTTCCTGGCCCGCACCAGGGACGCCTACGTGTACGAGAACCCGCGGGCGCTGCCGCGCGTGCTCCTGGTCACCGGATGGCGGCTCGCCGATTTCGACGCGATGATCCGCACCGGCGACTGGCCCGACTTCGACCCGCGACGCACCGCGCTGCTGGCCGAGCCGCCGCCGATCGCGCTTCCGGCGGCGGACGGCAAGGTGCCCGCCGGCACCGCGCGGATCGCCCGCTACTCCGACACCGAGGTCGACATCGACGTCGTCGCGCCGTCCGGCGGCATTCTGGTCCTCCACGACGCCTGGCACCCGTGGTGGCGCGCCCGCGTCGACGGCGAGCCCGCACCGATCCTCAAGGCCAACGTGCTGTTCCGCGCCGTCGCCGTGCGGCCGGGCCGGCATCGGGTGCGGTTCCGGTTCGATGCCATGGGCGGGGCGTTCGCCGAGCTCGCCGCGAAGCTCGGGTTGTGAGGCTCGGCCAGCGAGCGCGTGAGTTACTGCGCACGAAACTCGCGAAACACCATGTCGGGGGCGCTGGTGTTGTGGCGCGACGGCACGGTGCGGCCGGCCCACAGCTCGACGGCGTTCGTCCTGTCGAAGCTCATGACCGGCGCCTCGCGCCAGGCCCGCCCGGCCTTGCCGCGCCACGCCACCTGCGCGACGTCGGCGTTGGCCTCGGTCACGTACATGGAGCGGAGGCCCGCGAACGGGCGATCCGCCGGCACCGGCGGGTCGAGGGCGACCTCGAGGACGAGGTGCTCCTGATCGAGCTCCTTGAGCCGCAGCGTCGCGGCGCCGCCGCGCGCGAAGGTGAGGCCGAACGACCTGGTCGCCGGGTCGAAGCGCACCTCGGTGATGTCGACGAAGGGGCGGCCCTGGGTCTCGACCGGGCCGACCAGGAAGGACGAGCCGTAGGCGGTCCAGCGCAGATGGGCCGGCGGCAGCGGGCGGGCGCGCCAGTAGCCGTCGGCCGGGTAGAGCACCAGAACTTCCTCGGCGCGCTCGCGGAAGCGGTGCCACAGCTGGATCAGATGCAGGCCGGTCTCGACCCGATCGTCCACCCGCACCGGAACCGCGTTGGGCCGCCAGAACGTCGCGAAGGTGTGGCCGACGAGCTGCCACTCCTCGGTTTCCCACAGGGTGACGCGGCGCGGCGCGAAACGGTCGTCGTGGTCCTGCGCCATGTCGCAGTTGCGGAAATCGGGCGCCGCGTTGTCAACCACGATGGTGCCCGCATAGGCCGGATGTGCCGCCTCGATGGTCAGCCCGCGCGCCTCGCCGGAGATGAGCTTCAGGTAGACGTTGTCGGTCTCGGCGCACAGCGTCGGCTCGCTGGCATTGACCACCTCGACGACGAGCTCCTCGGCGGGCGCCGGGCTCGTGACAAGAAGGAGGACGCAGGTGACGAGGGTTTGTTTGATATCAGCCGAGGACCGCATAGATGTCTCCGGAATTGGCCTCGGGCGGCAGCGCCGCGAGCCAGCGGGCGATGTCGGACGCCGCGAGCCAACGGCCGTGCACCAGGGCCTGGCTCTCGCCGAGCGCCGCATCGAACGAGGCGTAGCCGAGCGCGGCGCAGCGGTCGATGGCGGCGCGCGCGACGTCGCGCTGGATGGTGGTGAACTCGAACGACAGCGCGGCGATCGGCCGCGAGAGGCCGTGGAGCGCCTCCGCCTCGAAACCCTCGACGTCGATCTTGGCGAAGGCCGGCATCCCGTGGAGACCGATCAGCGCATCGAGCGTCGTGATCGGAACGTCGGCGCGGCCGGTCCACGCCTGCTCCTGCCAGCCCGGCGCCTGCGCGGCGGCCGCAACGAAATCGTCGGACGCGGTGGCGATGGTGGGATTGTCGATGTTGAGCTTGAGCGCCACCGTGCCCTTGCGGCGGCCGATCGCGGTCGCCTCGATGATGACATTGCGATCGCGGCCGTAGATCAGCCCGAGCGTCCGCACCAGGGCCGGCTGCGGCTCGACCGCGACGACGCGGGCGCCGAGCCTGCGGAAGGCGCCGACCCGGTCGCCGACATGGGCGCCGATGTCGAACACCAGATCGCCCGGCCGGACGAAGCGGCCATAGAGGCGGTCCATCGCGGCGTGGCGCCCGCGGTCGCCATAGTAGATCCATAGCGACCGGGCGACGCCGCGCGCGGTTCTCAAGGTCCGGAGCACGGCGTCGAGGCCGGTTGCGACGGTGGGGCCGTCAGCCGCAGTGCCGGAAGCCCGATCGCCGCGAGCTCGGGCGGCGGCTCCGCCTCCTCGGGCAGACGGCATAACCCGATCCGGGTGAGCGCGCGGCCGAGCGCCGGCGACGCGGTGATCACGGCGAGTGGAATCGACAGGGCGAGCCCGCCCGCCGAGACCACGAACGCCCATGGGATCGCGGCCGGGACCGTCGCGGCGAGCAGGCCGAGGCAGGACACCCCGAGCACCGTCTGCGGCCACAGCTGACGCAGCGCGAGCGACAGCGGCACCGCATGATCGTCGCGCACCTGTCCGATCCAGCCGATGCCGCCGCCGAGCAGCAGGCGGATCAGGAACACCGTGTGGCCGAACCACATGATCGGGGAGAGCAGCAGCGAGAACAGCGTCTCGGCGACAACGCTCGCCAGGAACCGCGGCGTGCCGCCGAAGCCGGCGCGCGCCGCGGGGCGCAGCAGCACGTCGACGACGCTGGCGATCTTCGGCATGTACCACATCAGCGCGGTGAGCCCGAACAGCAGCAGGCCGGCGTCGGGCCGGATGAAGCCTGCCGGACCGGCGATCGCCACGCCGAGCGTGCCGGCGACCAGCAGACCCATCCACGCCGGGGAGGCGAGGAACCAGATCAGCGCGAACGCGATCTGGTAGCGGCTGACCGGTTTCAGCCCCGGGAGCCTCAGGAAATACCAGTACTGCATGTTGCCCTGGCACCAGCGCAGATCGCGGCGGATGAACTCCGGCAGGGTCGGCGGGTTGGCTTCCCAGCCGAGCTCCTCCTCCGGGAGCACGCGGACCTCGTAGCCGCCGCGGCGCATCAGCACCGCCTCGATCTGGTCGTGGCTGAGCACATGCCCGCCGAGCGGCCCCTTCTCGGGCAGCTCCGGAAGCTCGCAGTGCAGGACGAACGGGGCAACGCGCACCACCGCGTTGTGGCCCCAGTAGGGGCCGCAATCGCCCTGCCACCACGCGCTGCCGAGGGTGTAGGAGCGCATGCCGAGGCGCATGCCGACCTGGAACAGGCGGGTGAACGCGCTGGTCGACGGCAGCCCGACCACCAGCCCCTGCAGGATGCCGAGCCGCGGATCGGCCTGCATGATGCGCACGAGCCGCAGGACGGCGGCGGCCGGCATGACGCTGTCGGCATCGAGCGTGACGGCAAGCTCGTGCAGGTGGCCGTAACGGACGCAGAAATCCCGGATGTTGCCCGCCTTGTACCCGGCGTTGGTGCTGCGCCGGCGGTAGGTCACGGCGATGCGGCCGCGCCAGCTTTCCACCAGGGCGCCGAAGAGATCCTCCTCGGCGGCCGCGATGTCCGGTTGATTGGTGTCGCTCAGCACGTAGACCTGGAAGCGGTCGGCAAATCCGCAGGCCGCCAGGCCCTCCAGCAGCGGCCGGAGATTGCGCGCGACCTGGTCGGGAGCCTCGTTGCGCACGCAGACCAGGATCGCGGTCGCGGCGGTGATCGCCTCGTCGCCGCGCACCCGCGTCGCGCTGGGCACGACCACGGCGGTCGGGTCGGCGGCGAAGCGCATGATGAGAAAGCCGATCGTGGCGTTCCAGAAGCCGATCACGGTCCACGGCAGGGTGATCCCGAACAGCACCAGGATCAGCCACTTGAGCGGGCCGAAACCTCCGGCCGACAGCGTGACCGTCATGAGCCCGAGCAGCCCCGCGATGGTGCCGGCCACCAGGGTGGCGAACAGCAGACGGCGTCCCGTGATCGACGGGCTCGGGTCGATCAGCGCGGCATCGTCCGAGGTATGGCGCTGCAACATGCGGGCGGTCAGCCTCCAGACGGGCGCCGGCGAACAGTACACTGCCGGACGATGGGTCGACCTGGACCGGGTGGGATGTGTGTTTTGCCCCGCGCCACGATATAGCGGGGTCGAGCTTGCGGTGTCCAACGAAGGATTGGCTTTCGTGGCGGAGCAGATTGCCGAGGCGCTGTGGTATGTCCGGCCGGGTGGCGCCGAGATCGCGCGCGAGCCGGTTGCGGCGGTTGCGCCCGGCGAGGTGCGGGTGCGGGCGTTGCACGGCGCGCTCAGCCGCGGTACCGAACGCCTGGTGTTCGCCGGCCGAGTGCCGCCGAGCGAGCACGAGCGTATGCGGGCGCCCCGCATGGGCGGCGCCTTTCCGTTTCCGGTGAAGTACGGCTACAGCACGGTCGGCCGGGTCGAGGCCGGGCCCGCGGATCTGATCGGACGGACCGTGTTCGCGCTGCATCCGCACCAGGACGTATTCGTGCTGCCGGCCGACGCCGTCGTCCCGGTGCCGGACCCTGTTCCGGCGCGTCGCGCCGTGCTCGCCGCCAACATGGAGACGGCGCTCAATGCGGTGTGGGACGGCGCCCCGCAGGCGGCCGACCGGATCGCGGTGGTCGGGGCGGGCGTGGTCGGCGCGCTGGTCGCGTTCCTGTGCGCCCGGCTGCCGGGCGCTGAGGCGACGCTGGTCGACGTGGCGCCCTCCCGCGCCGCGCTCGCGGCTGCGCTCGGCGCCAGGTTTGCGCCCCCCGAGACGGCGCCGCGCGATTGCGACCTGGTGGTTCATGCCAGCGGAAGCGCCGCCGGACTGGCGACCGCGCTCACGCTCGCCGGCGACGAGGCGACCGTGCTGGAGCTGAGCTGGTACGGTGCCGGCGAGGTGGCGGTCGGGCTCGGCGGCGCATTCCACAGCCGCCGGCTGCGCCTCGTCGCCAGCCAGGTCGGCCGCGTCGCGCCGTCGCACCGGTCGCGCTGGACCGCGCGGCGCCGGCTCGCGGCGGCCCTCGGCCTGCTCGCCGACCCGGCGCTCGACGCATTGATCGCGCCGTCGATCCGGTTCCGCGACCTGCCGGGCCGGCTCGACGATATCCTGGCGCCGGCGAGCGGCGTGCTGTGCCAGGTGATCGACTATTAGAAGGAGATGCTGGTGTTCGCTGTCGAAGTCTCCGACCACATCATGATCGCGCACTCGTTCCGCGGCGCCGTGTTCGGCCCGGCCCAGGCGCTGCACGGCGCGACGTTCGCGGTGAGCGTCGCGTTCATCGCCGAGCGGCTCGATCACAACGGCATCGTGGTCGATATCGGCCGCGCGCACGAGGTGCTGAAGCAGGTTCTCGGCGCGCTCAACTATCGCAACCTCGACGACGTTACGGAATTCGCCGGCTCCAACACGACCACGGAGTTCCTCACCAGGCATGTCTTCGACCGGGTCGGCGAGGCGGTGCGGGCGGACGAGCTCGGCCGCGACGGCCGCGAGATCGCCCGCATCCGCGTCACCATCGGCGAGTCGCCCATGGCGCGCGCCTGGTACGAGGCGCCGGTGTGGTAGGACGCGTCGTGTTCGCGGTGCCCGGCGACCTGACGACGCCGACCGGCGGCTATGCGTACGACCGGCGGATGATCGCGGAGCTCCGCCTGCTCGGCTGGGACGTCGACGTGCTCGATCTCGGCGCCGGCTTCCCGCGGCCGAGCCCGGGGGAGCGCGCCGGGGCGCTGGAGCGCCTCGGCTCGGTGCCCCGTGGCCGCGGCATCGTGATCGACGGGCTCGCGCTCGGGGTCCTGCCCGAGGTCGAGGCGCTGCGCCGCGACCATCCGCTGGTCGGGCTGGTGCATCACCCGCTGGCGCTGGAATCCGGGCTTGATGCGGCCGACGCGCGGGCGCTGCGCGCGAGCGAGCGCGCCGCGCTCGGGGCCGTCCGACATGTGGTCACCACCAGCGCCTCGACCGCCCGCCTCGTGGTCGGCGACTACGGCGTGGCGGCCGACCGGGTGACGGTCGCACCGCCCGGCAATGACCGCGTGCGGTTCGCCGAGGGCAGCCGCAACGGCACGCCGGCGCTGCTCGCGGTCGGCGCGATCGTGCGGCGCAAGGGCTACGACGTGCTGCTGGACGCGCTCGCCGGGCTCGGCGACGCGGACTCCAGTCCACCTTGGCGGCTCACCATCGCGGGCGACCGCGGGCGCGATGTCGGCGAGGCGGCGCGGCTCGATGCCGCGATCGCGCGCCATCGCCTCGGCGATCGGGTCTCGGTGCCCGGCGCGGTCTCGGCCGAGCGGCTGACCGAGCTCTACATCGGGGCGGACATCTTCGTGCTCGCCTCGCGCTTCGAGGGTTACGGGATGGTGTACGGCGAGGCGATCGCCCATGGGCTGCCGGTGATCGGGACCACCGCCGGCGCCATCGCGGAGACGGTGCCGGCCGGCGCCGGCGTGCTGGTGCCGCCGGACGACGTGGCGGCGCTCACCGCGGCGTTGCGGCGGCTGATCGTGGACACCGCGGAACGGCGCCGGCTCGCGACCGCCGCGCGGGCCGCGGCGCCGCATCTGCCGACGTGGCCGGGATCGGCCGCGCTGTTCGCCCGCGCCATCGAGGCCGCCACGTGAGCGGCTTCTCGGCCGAGTGGCTGGAACTGCGCGAGCCGTACGACGTGCGGGCGCGCAACTCCGACGTGCTCGATGCGGTCGCCGACCACGTCGCCGGGCGTCACTCGATCGGCATCGTCGATCTCGCCTGCGGCACCGGCTCGACCTTCCGGGCGATCGCGTCGCGGCTGGCGCCGCGGCAGGACTGGCGGCTGGTCGACAACGATCTCGGCCTCCTCGGACGCGCCGCCCTGCTGGCCCGCCCGAGCCGCAACAGTGTCCGCGCGGCGCCGGTCGACCTCGCCCTCGATCTCGAGGCCGCGCTCGACGGTCCGATCGACCTGGTGACCACCTCGGCGCTGCTCGACCTGGTCTCCCAGGAGTGGCTGGAGCGGCTGGTGGTCGAGGCAGCGGTGCGCCGGCTGCCGGTCTATGCGGCGTTGATCTACGACGGGCGGGTGGCGCTCGCTCCGGCGGACCCGCTCGATCGAAAGATCGTCGCCACCGTCAACCAGCACCAGCGCCGCGACAAGGGGTTCGGGCCGGCGCTCGGTCCGGGCGCCGCGGCGGCCGCGATCCAGCACTTCCGCCGCGCCGGCTATACCGTCGTCCAGGGCCGGTCCGACTGGCGGTTCGCGCCGCAGGACCTCGCCATTCAGCTGGCGGTGCTCGGCGGTTGGGCGCTCGCGGCGAACGAGGTCGGCGACCTGCGCTCCGCCGACATCGCCGGTTGGCTCGAGCGCCGCCGCGATCTGGCCGGCGCCGGCCGCTCGACCATGCGGCTCGGTCACGTCGACGTCTTCGCCCGGCCGATCGGCACGCGCTGAGCCGACAGATCGCAGTCGAACAGCATGTCGTCGCCGAGCGGATGGACGGTCACCGGCGGACGCAGCGCCTCGTCGACCCGCTCGATCGGGCCGAGCGCCAGCCCCGGCCGGCCGGAGCCGAGAATGATCGGCGCAACCAGGACATGCAGCCGGTCGAGGCAGCCCGCCGACAGGAAGCCCGATACCGTATGGCCGCCCCCCTCGATCAGGATGCGGCGCAGTCCGCGCGCCGCGAGCGCATCGAGGATCCGATCCGGCGCAAAGCGTCCATTTGTCGCCGCGACGACGACCACCTCGACGCCGGGCGGCAGCCGCACGGCCGTTGCCGCCGTGGTCACCACGATCCGCCGCGTGCCGTCGGCCGCCAGCATCCGGGCGGTCGCTGGAAGCCGGCCGTTGGGGTCGAGCACGACGCGCGCCGGATGCGGCCCGGGAACGAGGCGCACGGTCAATTGCGGATCGTCGGCCAGCGCCGTGCCGACGCCGACCACCACGGCATCGACCAGCGCGCGCAGCCGATGCAGGTGCGTGCGACCCCGCAGGCCGTTGATGTAGTGCGAGTGGCCGCTCGGCGTCGCGATGCGTCCGTCGAGCGACTGGCCGATCTGGCCGATCACCACCAGGTCGTCGACGGTACCGGCCCGCAGCGCTCCGAACAGGTCGCGCCAGGGCGCCGGCAGCGGCGCCGTCGGGGTGCGGAACGCCGCCGGGAACGCCTCCCAGCCGTCGTCGGGACACCCCTCGGTTGCCGCCGGGGCGGCTCCGCCGGCGCCCGCGGGCGCCTTTGATTTGTCACCCGAAACGGGCATGGAACCTATGGGGCGGGGGCGGCTTATGACACGGAATAGCCGCTTGGTTTCAGGTGTTGATCCTGTCATAAAAGCCACCGCGGAACACCAGGAAACCATGTCAATGAAAAACGGGCGCGCAGACGTGGTGACCGGCCTGTTCGGAGTGCCCGGTCAAGTGGAGGTTGAGCGGGCCCTGGCGGAGTTCCGTGGCGGACGGCCGGTGCTGTTCTGCGACGGCGGCCAGACCCTCGTCGCCATGCCGGTCGACGGCATCGAAGCCGCCCGGCTCGCCGCGTTTCGCACGCTGTGCGCGCCGGCGCGACCACGGCTCATCGTCACGGCGCGGCGCGCGCGCGCGCTCGGCATCGACGCGGCCGGGCCGATGTCGCTGGCGCTCACCGCCGCCGACGACGTCGACACGATCTTCTCGCTGGCCGCCGACGTCGACATCGAACGCGCCGTCGATGCGGGCCCGGCGGCGGGGACCTCGGCGTCCGCCGCGATCGAGCTCGCCAAGCTGGCGCAGCTGCTGCCGGCCCTGCTCGCGGTCGAAGCCGATGCGGGCGCGCCCGCCGCCCTCGATCCGCCACTGATCGCGGTCCGATCCGCCGCGGTCGCGCAGTTCCGCCGCAGCGTCGTGCAATCGTTGAGCTTCGCCGGACAGGCGCAGGTGCCGTTGCAGGGCGGCATCGCGGCGCGCTTCGTAGTGTTCCGCGACGCCATCGGCGGCGGTTCGGTCGCCGTCATCGTCGGCGAGCCGGACTTTTCGCAGGCCGTGCCGGTGCGGCTGCACTCGGCCTGCCTGACCGGCGACGTGTTCGGCTCGCGTCGCTGCGACTGCGGCGATCAGCTCAAGCTCGCGCTGGCGCGTCTCGACGCTGCCGGCGGCGGCGTCATTCTCTACCTGGAGCAGGAAGGCCGCGGGCTCGGTCTCGCCAACAAGATGCGCGCCTATCAGCTGCAGGATGCCGGCCTCGACACCGTCGATGCCAATACCACGCTTGGCTACGACGACGACGAGCGCGACTACAGCGTCGCGGTGCGCATGCTGAAAATGCTCGGCTGCACCCGGGTGCAGCTGCTCACCAACAATCCGGCCAAGCTCGAGGGCCTCGCCGCGGGCGGGATCGACGTGCACGCCCGCATGCCGCTGCAGACGCCGATCAACGCCGACAACCGCCGCTACCTGACCGCCAAGGCGACGCGCGCCGGCCACCGGCTCGACCACCTGATCGCGGCTCTCGGCGACACCGCCCCCGACGAGGTGGAGCGCAGCATCACGAAGGTGCCGTAGGGGCTTCTCCGTCACGGCAGAGTTGTCGGGGAATAAACGGTCCTCGTCGTGAGTCTGACCGGCTTCTGATGTATGGACGTCGACGGCGATTTCCCCGATCCGGAGATAGATCATGCTCGACCCGGCTCAGCCTGCGTACACGCCGGTTGCGCGCGCGCTGCACTGGATCACGGCGGCGCTGGTGCTGTCGACGATTCCGGTCGGCCTGATCATGGCGGACCTCGACGGCGGGCCGTTGCAGGACTTCCTCTACAACGTCCACGAGACGATCGGCACCATCCTGATGCCGATCATCGTGCTGCGGATCATCTGGCGGCTCACCCATCCGCCGCTGCCGCTGCCGCCCGAGATCCCCGCGTTCCAGCGATTGGGCGCCGAGGTGGTGCATTGGCTGCTCTATGTCCTGCTGATCGTCCAGCCGGTGATCGGCTGGATCGGCATCTCGGCCTATGGGGCGCCGATCAAGGTGCTCTGGACCTTCGTGCTGCCGCCGATCTGGCCGAAGGACAGCGCCTTCTCCAAGCTGGTGCTCGCGGTCCACGACTGGATCGGCTTCGTCATCATCGCGCTGCTGTGCGCCCATATCGCGGGCGCGCTGTTCCATCATTTCGTCCGCCGCGACCGCGTGCTCCTGCGCATGGTGACTGGATAGCATGTTGCAGATCGCAGTCCTGGACGAGATCGTTGTTTGATCGACAATCAGGCTGGAGCCCGTAGGGTGGGCGAAGCGCAGCGTGCCCACCACCAACTCCGCGGTCGTCATGGCCCGCGAAAGCGGGGCACCCAGTAGTCATTGAGCGTGCCGTGGTTGAATGCAGCGCCCCATTTCTCGATCACCGATTACTGGGTCGCCCGCGTTCGCGGGCGATGACGACGGAGAATGTGTGAGATCGGCAAAGCGAAGCTCGCTCCGGCTCACCCCGCCCGTTTGCTCTTCGCCGCGGTGATCGCCTGCCACACGCGCTGCGGCGTCGCCGGCATGTCGATGTGCCTGATCCCGTACTCCGACAGCGCGTCGCAGATGGCGTTCATCAGCGAGGTGAGCGCGCCGGCGCAGCCGGCTTCGCCGCAGCCCTTGACGCCGAGCGGGTTGGTGGTCGCCGGCACCGGGTGGCTGGCGAACCGGAACGATGGCGCGTCGCCGGCGCGCGGCATCGCGTAGTCCATGTAGGAGCCGGTCAGCAGCTGGCCGTCCGCGTCGTAGGCGGTGACCTCCATCAGCACCTGGCCGAGCCCCTGGGTGACGCCGCCGTGGATCTGGCCCTCGACCAGCAGCGGATTGACGATGGTGCCGAAATCGTTGACCGAGACGTAGCTGACCACCTCGACCACCCCGGTCTCCGGGTCGATCTCCACCTCGGCGACATGGCAGCCGTTGGGAAACGCCGACGGGATGGTCTGGCTGATCAGGCTCACGTCGAGGCTCTGCGGGCCATCGGCCGGCAGCGCCAGGCCCCGGCGGATCTTCTGCGCCAGCTCGAGGACGCCGATCGCCCGGTCGGTGCCGGCAATGACGAAGCGCCCGTTGCGGAACTCGATATCGACCGCGGCGGCCTCCAGCGCGACGCTCGCCAGCCTGCGGCCCTGGTCGATCACCTCGTCGGCGGCCTCGACGATCGCGGCGCCGCTCGCCATCATCGACCGCGAGCCGCCGGTGCCGGCGCCGAAGATGAGCTCGTCGCTGTCGCCCTGGTGCAGGCGGATGCGGTCGAACGGGACGCCGAGCCGCTCGCTCAGGACCTGCGCGAACGGCGCCGCATGGCCCTGGCCGTAGTCGAGCGTGCCGGTGATGAGGGTGACGCCGCCGTCGGCGTCGAAGCGGATCCCGCCCATCTCCTTGTTGGGCGGCGCCGTCACCTCGAGATAGCTGCCGAGCCCGAGCCCGCGCAGCCGGCCGCGCGCCGCGCTCTCGCGCCGGCGCTGCGCGAAGCCGGTCACGTCGGCGAGCGCGACGGCCTCGTCGAACACCGCCGGGAAGTCGCCGCTGTCGTAGGTCATGCCGGAGGCGGCGGCGTACGGCATGTCACGTGCCGCGACGTGGTTGCGCCGGCGGATGGTCAGGCGGTCGATGCCCATCTCGGCGGCCGCCGCGTCGATCAGGCGCTCCATGTAATAGTTGCCCTCGGGCCGGCCGGCGCCGCGATAGGCGCTGACCATCGTGGTGTTGGTGAGCACGCACCTGGTCGACACCTCGATCAGCGGCGTGCGGTAGACGCCCATGGCGTTCTTCACGATGTTGAGCGTCGACATCAGTGGCGCCACGGTGCCCAGATAGCCGCCCATGTTGCCCCAGCCGGTCATCCGCAGCGCGAGAAATCGCCCCTCGGCGTCGAGCGCGAGCTCGCCGACGAAGTCGTGGTCGCGGCCGTGGCTGTCGGCGACGAAGCTCTCGGCGCGGTCCGCGGTCCATTTGACCGGCCGGCCGAGCAGGCGGGCGGCGTGCAGGATGCAGACGTACTCGGGATAGACCGAGGCCTTCATGCCGAACGAGCCGCCGACATGGCCGGTCAGCACCCGCGCCTTCTGCGGCGGCACGCCGAGGATGTCGGCGAGTTGGCCGCGCAGGCCGAACACGCCCTGGCAGCCGACATGCAGCGTCCAGTGGTCACGCTCCGAGTCGTGCATTCCGATCGCGGCGCGCGGCTCCATGGCGCTCACCACGACGCGGCTGTTCACCATCTCGAGCCGCGTCACGTGGGCGGCCGTGGCGAACGCCGCCGCCACCTTGTCGCTGTCGCCATAATGATAGTCGAGCGCCACGTTGTCGGGCACGCCGTCGAACAGTCTTGGCGCGCCGGGCCGTGCCGCCTCGCGCGGCGAGGTGACCGCGGGCAGCGCGTCGATCTCGACCACGACCGCCTCCGCGGCGTCGCGGGCCGCCGTCGGCGTCTCCGCCACCACGAAGGCGACCGGATCGCCGACGAAGCGGACCTTGTCGACGGCGAGCGCCGGCCGCGCCGGCTTGCGCATCGGCGTGCCGTCGCGGTTGTTGAACGGCACCACGCACTTGAGCGTGCCGTAGCCGGCCGCCTGCAGGTCGGCGCCGGTCCAGGCGCCGAGCACGCCCGGCATCCCCCGCGCCGCCGCCACGTCGATGGCGCGGATGACGCCGTGCGCCGCGGTGCTGCGCACGATCACCGCATGGGCCTGGCCGGGCAGGTCGATGTCGTCGGTATAGCGGCCCGCGCCGCGCACCAGGACGGGATCCTCGGTGCGCCGCACCGGCTGCCCGATGCCGAACCTGTGCAGGCTCAGATCGCCGTGGTCGTAGACGTTCATGCGGTCCGCCTCGTCCTGCAGAAGAGCCTGCATTAACAGGTCACGGGGGCTTCCCGCGGCCGTTCCGGGTACTGAAGAGCGGGGTGGAGCATGTCAACGGCCGATCGCGCATGCCCCGGATGCGGGGTGGGTGCATTCAATTTTTCGGTATCGACGCGGCGATGCGGGTGCGGCGGGTCCCGCGTCGCCCTCCAGGCTCACCAGCCGTCGGGCCGTCTGAAGATCTGCACGCTTTTCAGGAATCTACAGGGATTTACAGGCGGACCATCAAACATCGCTGCCCCTTCCCGGCGGTCTCGCAGCGGCTTGCGGCCCCCGCCGCGAAGTGTG
>Ga0209415_10007861_pt1 | contig 18545 bp, 16 predicted proteins | sample PeaSoiSIISIP2007_FD_187696 | JGI IMG/M metagenome (GOLD analysis project Ga0209415, IMG submission 187696) | Peat soil microbial communities from Weissenstadt, Germany - SII-SIP-2007 (SPAdes) (version 2) | ecosystem: Environmental > Terrestrial > Soil > Wetlands > Peat | place: Germany...
AGGCCTTCGAGACATCCCTCAAGGCTCTGCGCGCGCAGGGGCCGCGATCCTCGCCCGGGGCAATCCGCGCGCTCGTCGAGGAGGAGCTGGAGGCCCCGCTGGACGCTCTCTTTGGGCAGTGGGACGACGTGCCCCTGGCCAGCGCCTCCATCGGTCAGGTTCACCGGGCCCGCCTCCAGGACGGCCGGGACGTGGCGGTGAAGGTGCAGCACCCGGGCATCGCGCGCGCCGTCGAGAGCGACCTTGCAAACGCATCGCTGCTCGAGTCCTTCGCGGGCGCGTTCGGGGGCAAGCGGTTTGATACGCGCGCGATGTTCGACGTCCTCCGGGCGCGGTTTCGCGAGGAGCTCGACTACGTGCACGAGGCCGAGAGCCTGCTGGCGTTCGCGACGCTTCACCGGGGCGACCCCGCGGTCCGGATCCCGGAGCTTGTCCCGAGCCACAGCCGCGCGCGGGTCCTGACGACCGAGCTCGTTCGTGGGGCATCGTTCGAGGAAGCGTGCGCGGCTTCCGAGCAAGAGCGGCGCGAGTGGGCCGGAACGCTCTGGCGCTTCGTCTTCAAGGGAACGCTCGTCGGCGGAATGCTCAACGCCGACCCGCACCCCGGCAACTACGTCTTTCACGAGGGCGGACGCGTCACGTTTCTCGACTACGGGTGCATCCAGCGGATCGGCGAGCGCCGGACCCGCGCCGTGCGTGTTCACCGGGCGGCCATCGCGCGCGACGAGACCGAGTTCGGGCGCGCCGTCGCGCAGATGGTGGGCTCGACGCCCGGTCCCCTCGAGGATCTCGCCGTGCGCTACACGCGGCAGTGCTTCAGCCCTCTCTTCTCGTCGCCGTACAGGATCACCAAGCCCTTTGCGGCTGCGCTCGTGAACCAGATGCGCGAGATGGCCCTCGTGGCGCGCAAGGTGCCCGACGAGAGCTTCTTCACGATGCCGCCGGACATGCTCTTCGTGAACAGGCTGCAGTTCGGGTTCTATTCGGTGCTCGCGAGGCTCGACGTGGAGGTCGACTACGCCGGCGTGGAGCGCGCCTTCATCCCCGTGGCATAGTGCGGGCCATGCGCCAGCGGACGGCCGCCGACGTGCGGGAGCTCTCGGAGAAGCGCTGAGTGAGCGATCGGGCCGCGATCGTGGTCGAAGGCGGCGCCATGCGCGGGGTCTTCTCGGTCGGCGTGCTCGACGTGTTTCTCGAGCGCGCCTTCGAGCCGTTCGACCTCGCGATCGGCGCATCTGCGGGAGCGTGCAACCTCGCGTCCCACGTCGCGCGACAAGAGGGGAGGAACAGGCGTTGCTACTTCGAGCTGATGACCCGGAGAGAATTCATCGACCTGCGACGCGCCGTCCGGGGGCGCTCGGCGGTCGATCTCGACTGGCTGTGGGCCGCGCTGGCCGAACGAGAACCGCTCGACGTGGCGGCGCTAGCGTGCAGTCCGACGGAGCTCATCGTCGTCGCGACCTCGGCGCGGTCGGGCGAGCCGCTGTACCTCCGCCCGGGACGGGACGACATCTTCGACGCCCTCAAGGGGTCCTGCGCCCTGCCGGGGCTCTATCGCGGAGGCGTGTCCGTGGCCGGCGAGCCGCTGATTGACGGCGGCGTGTCCGATCCGATCCCCGTCGAGGAGGCGTATCGCAGGGGGGCGCGCCGCATCCTTGTCATCCGTTCACGACCCGCGGGCTACGTGAAGACCGACGGGTGGTCGTCCCGGCTCTCCGCCGCGTTCCTGCGAAAACAGCCGGTCGTCGCCCGAGCGATGCGACGCACGGCGGAACGCTACCAGCGCGCCGTCGCGCTCCTGCACGCCCCGCCGGGCGACTGTCGCATCGTTCACGTCGCCCCTGTCCTCCCGATGAGCACCGGTCGGACGACGCAGGACGCTCGCGCGCTCGAGCGCGACTACGCCCACGGCCGCGAGATGGCCGAGGACGCGATAGACCGGTGGAGAGCGATCGGCAAACACCTTGACAGCAGAGACTGTCACAGTTATAAGAGTGCCACGAGCTGACGCACGGACGCGCGAGAGGGCGCGGGCCGAAGATGCGGTTCGTCCAGGGAAGGCGCCGATGCAGGTCGAGTCGCTCCGTAGCCGCAGGTCCATCAGACACCGCCGACGCCGCCGGGGCGCCGAATCCGCGGCCGCTCCGGCCGACCTCGTCGAGGTCACGATGCACCGTTTCCGACGCTGCGACGCTTGCGGCGTCGCGCTCGAGCGCGGCGCTCCGGCCCGCATCGCCGTCGTGGACGGCACGCGCGCGCGCCGGATCTGGTGCACGGGGTGTGCGCCGGCCCCCGCCGCGGAGTCTCCTTACGCGTCGGCCGCCGTCGCCGCTGCCATGACCGCCCCGGCGGCGCTCGATCGAACGCCGCTCGTCCGCGGTTCGACCGCCGTGTGGATCGCGGTCGGCGTCCTCGGGATCGGCGCCGTGGTCGGTTCCCGCACCGGGCGGCGCGTACTCAAGACGACGTGGGTGGTCCTCAGGGCCGTGGCAGCGGACCTGGGGGCGCGCCTGTCCGGCAAGAAGAGCAACGGCCCGGCCATCGTACGGCACGCCTTCGAAGACCTCGGCCCGACATACATCAAGCTGGGTCAGCTCGTCGCGTCGAGCCAGGGCCTCTTCCCGGAGCGCTATTGCCAGGAGTTTCGCAAGTGCCTCGATCGCGTCCGCCCGTTCTCGTTCGAGGACGTGCAGCGCACGCTGCGCGCGGAGCTCGGGCGCGATCCCGGCGAAATCTTCGCCTCCGTCGATCCGACGCCGCTCGCGTCCGCGTCCATCGCGCAGGTGCACGCCGCCAAGCTGCGCGACGGCCAAGACGTGGTCATCAAGATCCAGCGCCCCGGGATCGCGGAAATCATCGACGCCGATCTGCGCGTCCTTCGCCTCGGCGCCCGGGCGATGCGGGCGTTCGTTCCGCACGGCGAACTCGCGAACCCGGTGGGCGTCGTCGAAGATTTCGAGTCCAACATTCGCGAGGAGCTCGACTTCCGGCTCGAGGCGGCCCACATGGCCGAGTTCAACCGCATCATGGGCGTGCAGGGGCAGTCCCGCGTCGCGGCGCCGCGTGTCGTGGCGGAGCTATCGACCCCGCGCGTCCTGGTCATGGAGCGCTTCTACGGGCACCGCGTGGACGACATCGAGAAGGTGCGCGAGAGCGGCGACGCGGAGGAGCGGCTACTCATCGGCATGCGCGCCTGGTTCCAGTGCATGATCCTGCACGGCTTCTTCCATGGCGACGTTCACGCGGGCAACCTGATGACGCTCGACGATGGGCGCATCGGGTTCCTCGACTTCGGGATCGTGGGCCGCTTCTCGCCCGAGCGGCGCGAGCAAGTGACCGACTATCTGATCGCGTTCGCGACCGGCGACTTCCGCAAGCTCGCCGACGTCATGGTCGCCATGGGGTCGATCGATCGCGACCAGGTCGACCTCGAGAGCCTCTCGAGGGACCTCGAGGCCGTCTACGAGCCGATGCTGTCGAACGAGCTCGCGCCGGTAAAATACGCAGACATCATCCCGACCATCCTGCGGACGGGTATCCAGCACGGCATGCGTATGCCGCGAGACTTCGTGCTGGTCGTCAAGCAGATGCTCTACTTCGACCGCTACGCGAAGCTGCTGGCGCCGGAGCTCAACGTCTTCCGCGACCCGCGCATCGTCGCGGGGCTCATGGAGGACGTGATGCAGGCGCGCCTCCGCATCGAGCCGCCCGCCGCCGCCGCTCCCCCGGCAGCCGGTTCGACTGCCGAGGACAGCGGGCCCGTGCTCGGCGTTCGGGAAGCCTGGGGCGCGCCGTAGCCGGTGGCCACCGCCCTCCGACGCAGTCGTCTCACGGCACGAGCAGCACCTTGCCGACGGCCTTGCGGTCGTGGATGAAATGGTGCGCCATCGGCGCTTCGTCGAAGCGGAACGTCCGGCAGACGTGCGGCTTGATCTCGCCGGCCTCGTACATCGCCAGGAGCGCCTCGCCCTGCGGTCTGAGCAGATCGGGGCGGGAGAAGAGGTGTCCCATGTTCGTTCCGCCCACGGTCTTGTTGTCGTCCATGAGCTTCATCGGGTTATACCTCCTTATCTTCAGGACTTGCGCCGCCGCGTGTAGCAGGCTGCGTGTCTTGCCGGAGGCGGCCGACGACAGCCCGAACGCCACCAGGCGCCCGCACGGAGCGAGCAGCTCGTACCCGGTGGACCACGATTTCCCGCCTACCGGGTCGAGGATGAGATCTACGCCTCGGTCGCCGACGACGCCGCGCACCGCCGCGACGTAATCGCCGCCGGCGTCGACGGGGTGCTGGACGCCCCGTTGCCGCAAGAACTCGTGCTTGCCCCGGGACGCCACGCCGAAGATGGTGCAGCCGCGCGTCTTCGCGATTTGAATCGCGGCGAGTCCGACGCCGCCCGCCGCCGAGTGGACGAGCACGCTCGATCCTGGACGCAGGGTCCCGGTGAAGAGCATCATGTTGTGCGCCGTCAGGTAGACGACGGGGAACGCGGCCCCCTCTTCGAAGGTCATCTTTTCCGGCATCGGGAAGATGAGCCCCGCGTCCACCGCCAGCGTGTCGGTGTAACCGCCGAACTTGGGCATGGCGACGACGCGATCGCCTGCCTTGAACCCGGTCACCCCGTCGCCCAGCTTGTCGATCGTGCCGGAAACCTCGTAGCCGACGACGCACGGGAGCTTCGGGGCGTCCGGGTAGAGCCCCACGCGCGCCATCAGATCCGCGAAGTTGATCCCCGCAGCCCGCACCCGGACCAGGACCTCGCCCTTCCCGGGCTCGGGGTCGGGCGCCTCGCGCACCTGGAGGACTTCGGGAGGGCCCGCTCGCGTGATCCAGACCTGTCGCATGGCGCCTATGATGCGGCTTCGGGCCCGGGCGTCGCCACCAACGCGAGCGCCTCCAGGAGCGCCCCGGTGTCCTCGGACGTTCCGACGGTGATTCGCAGTTTGTCCCTCAGCCCGGGGACGTCGAAATACCGCACTAGGATGCCCCGCGCCTTGAGCGCGGCGTATATCTGCGCGGCACGGCCGCCAGGCGCGGTCGCGAGGACGAAGTTGGCCTGGCTCGGCGAGACGCGCCACCCGAGGGCCTCGAGCGCGCTCGTCAGCCTCGCCCGCTCGGCGCGGATCCTGGTCCACATCTCGCGAGCGTAGTCCTGGTCCTCGATCGCCGCCGCGGCTGCCGTGATCGAGACGGCGTCGCAGTTGTAGCTGTCCTTGACCTTCGACATCTCGCGAACGATGTCGGGATTCGCGACGGCGAATCCGAAACGCAGGCCGGCCAGGGCGTACGCCTTGCTCAGCGTCCGCGAGATCACCACGTTGGGCAGGCGCACGGCCAGCCGCAGGCAATCGGCGTCGGCGAAATCGACGTACGCCTCGTCCACGAGGAGCAGACCGTCGAAGGCGCGGGCCAGGGCCTCGACCGCGGAGGCCGGCACGGCCGTTCCGCTCGGGGCGTTGGGATTCGCCAGGTAGATGGCGCGCGCGTCCGTCCCCAGCAGGGCGGCGACCGGGAGCGACCAGTCCGCCTCCCAGGGCACAGCGGCGACGCGTGCGTCCTGGAGGCGCGCGAGCACCGGGTAGAGCGAGTACGTCGGCTCCGGAAACGCGAGCACGTCCCCGGACGCGAGGAAGGTTCTCGTCGCGATCGTGAGGATGTCGTCGCTGCCGTTGCCCGCGAGGATGAAGTCCTCGCCCACGCCGAGCACGCGGGCGGCCGCCGCGCGAAAAGCGTCCGCCCTGGGCGGCGGATATCTCTGCAGGGCGTGCGGCGGCATCGCCCGGATGGCCTCCATCACGCGCGGGCTGGGAGGGTAAGGGTTCTCGTTCGTGTTGAGCTTGACGAAGCGCGATCCCGGGGCGGGCTGCTCGCCGGGCACGTAGCCTTCGATGGCGCGGACGGAGGCGCGAACGAGGGGGCGCGTCATCGCGGTGGCAGGATAGCCCGCCGCGCCGCTCAAAAGTAACCGGCGCACCCGGACGGGGTGGCGTAGAGTGCAGGCGATGAGCGATCCGACGTCGGGCGGGTGGGGGTCCAGCTCCAGGCCCGTGGAAGATTCCTGCGGCGTCTGCGGCGGAGACCGCCGCATCGCCAACTCGTTCGGGTTGACGACGACCTGCCCCAGCTGCCACGGGTCCGGGCGGCGCGCAGAGTCCACCGGCTTTCACGACGTGACCAAGACGAAGCCGTCCCACCACCGGCCGACGAACAAGGCGGAGGTCGTCGCGAAGGCGCAGTGGCCGGAGACGTTCGAGGGTGGGCAGCTGGCGACCGAGGTGCAGGGCAGCGCGGCTTGCACGGCAGAGACAAAGGCGAAGCTGATCCGCGAGATCATCGATCACGAGGGCACCCATGGTCAGTGCACGCAGACGTTCATCAAGAAAGTCAGAAAGCAAGTTCGACCGCGGGCCTGAGGGAGGGTAGCCTCGGCAGGATGAGCGAGGATCGGCAGGCGGCCGAAGGCTGGCTCGACAGCACGGACTTCAGGTGGCGTCCTCCGGCCGACGGTCCTTCGCTCCCGAGGGCACAGCCCGGGTCCGGACGTCACGCGCCCGTCGAGCCCCACAGCATCGCGGTTCTGGTCGAATCGCCGGCCGTGCGCGAGCCGATCCTCGCGGCCCTCGATACCGGGCAGCTCGACACTCGTGGGCGGGACGGCATCTCGGAGGCGGATGTGGTCATCGCCGAGTCCGCCGGGGACGTGCTCGCGCTGCTCGCCGAGATTCGTCGCGCCGCGCGGCCCGACGCGGCGGTGCTGCTCGTTCTGGCGACGGCTTCGGCGGACACCGTGGCTGCCGCCCATTCGGCCGGAGCCTTCGCCTGCCTTCGCGCGCCCCTCGTCGCGGAGGAGGTCCTCGGTCTCGTGACCTCCGCGCTCGACTCGCTCGACGCCAAGGTGCAGGCCGCCCAGATGGCGCGCAAGTTGAACCTGCACGATCACCTCGCGTCGATCGGGCGAATGAGCGCCGGGCTCTCCCACGAGCTTGGGGGCCCGCTCGCCGCCGCGGTGCTCAACATGGAAGTGATCCGCGCACAGTTCGTCCGGATGACGGAGCTGCTGGAGTCGGTCGCCAGCGCGTCGGCCGAAGATCTCCCGAGGCGCGCTGCGCAGGTGCGCGCTCACCTCGAGGCGGCGGCTTCGTCCGATGGTCTTGGGGCCGCGCTGAGCGACACCGTGCAGTCCCACGAGCGAATGAAGGCCGTCCTCCACATGATGCGAGGACTGGTGCGGCGCGCGCGCGACGTGCGGACCGAGCGCGTCGATCTGAGGCACGCCGTCGAGGACACGAGACAAGCTCTCGCCGTGGAGCTCGAAGGTGTGGAGGTCGAGATCATCGCCGACCCCGCCATCGCGCTCGCGGACGAGACATTGGTGAGGCAGATCCTCGAGAACCTCACGTCGAACGCGGCGCATGCCGCGAAGCTCCTTGCGTCGCCGCGCGTGCGGCTCCACTCGTATCGCTCGGGCGAATGCGTCGTGGTCTCCGTTCGAGACAACGGCCCGGGCGTCGCCGGCGAGCTGAAGGAAAAGATATTCGAGCCGTTCTTCACGACGCGCCGCACCGAGGGGAAAACCGGGCTCGGCCTCGCCATGTGCCGCGAGTACGCGCTGCAGATGGGAGCGGATCTGTCCCTCTGGAGCTTGCCGGGACGCGGGTCGTGCTTTCGCCTCGTCCTTCCTCGCTCTGCCTGAGAAGGCGGCGTCGCGCTCGGCGAGGTAGGTTCCCCCATGCGTCTCTCGCGCGCGCTCCTGCGCGTCCCCGCCCTTGTTGCGATCACATGTCTCGCGCGTCCGGCGTTCGCCTACCGGCCCTTCGACGGAACGGACGCCGACGTCGCGTCCCCGGGCGACTTCGAGCTGGAGCTCGGCCCCGTGCACTGGTACGCGCAGGGGTCTGGTCACTACCTCATCGCTCCCGCCACCGTCATGAACCTCGGCTTCGCGCCGAGCTGGGAGATCGTGTGCGACTTCCAGAACTTCGTCGCGATCGATGGCTTGGCCGGTCAGCGGAGCGACCGGCTGCTCGACACGGACCTGTTGTTGAAGACGGTTCTCGTGCGAGGTTCGATGCAAGGCGTGGGGGCCGGCCCGAGCGTCGCCCTGGAGCTCGGGCCGCTCCTACCGAACGTCAACGGAGATGGCGGCTTCGGAGCCTCGCTGAACGCGATTGTGTCTCAGCGCTGGAAGGACTTCACCATCCACATCGACGACTGGGCCGAGCTCACGCGAGGCGACCTGCACGTCGACTGGTTCACGGGTGTCATCCTCGAGGGGCCGTTCGACGTGCCGGTTCGCCCGGTCGGCGAACTCTTCGTCGAGCACGAGTGGGTCGCCAACGTCACCACGTGGTCCGCGCTTGCCGGCGCGATCTGGCGCGCACGCGACGGGCTCGATATCGACGTCGGACTGCGGGTCGCGCGTGTCGGTGACGAGCGTGCGAGCGAGGTGCGCCTCGGGTTCGCGTGGACGCTCGGAGTCTGGCGCGAGTGATTCGCACGGGCCGGCGCCTTACCCTTGATTGACGCGCGATCGGAATCGTGACCATCATCGCGAGCACCATGCGCAGCTTGTGCTTTCTGCTCGGCGGATCGGCTCTTGTGGTTGCCCTGGGGTGCAGCGGGAAGGCGATGCCCCCCGACGCGGGTGTCCTGGCCACATGCGGCGACGCCTGCACTGCCGCCCAGACCACCGCCTCATGCATGGACATTTGCGCCAAGATCGCGAGGGCGGGGTGCTCGTTTGGACCCGGCAACGACTGCCCGACGAACTGCGCGAGCATTGCCACGCCTGCCTGCGCGGGGCCCGCGGACGCCTACCTCCGGTGCATCGAGCCTCTGGAGCCGACCTGTGTCGAAGGCGGCGTCCCGCCATTTTCGGCGTGCGACTCGCAGCTGCAGGCCGTGACCAGCTGCCTCGAACCACCCGTGACCGACGGCGGAGGCACGGACGGCGGAGGCACGGACGGCGGAGGCGCGGACGGCGGAGGCGCGGACGGCGGAGGCCCGGGCTGAGCGCCGGCCTCCCGATCAGCTGTTCCACCGGTCTTCCGAGGGCGCGCGCTGCTGCCGCGTTCAGGTAGGTGAAGTCTGCCGACGCAAGTAAGCCTTTGCGATCGTCTCTTCGTCGACGAAGCCGATGACCAGGCCCTTGCCGTCGACGACCGGCAGCTGCCGGATCCCGTTTTTCAGCATCACGTCGAGCGCGGTGTGCAGGTCGTCGTCGACCTTGACCGAGACCGGCGGCCGCATGATGTCCGCGGCGTTCACGATGAGCGACAGATCCGGGTCCGAGAGGATGTCGAGCTCGTCGCCGGTGATGATCCCGACCATTTCGCCGGACGCCTGCAGGACGGGATAGACCTCCTGCGCGCCCACCCGACCGAGGAGCTCGCCCGCCCGCAACGTCTGAGCGAAGGTCACCAGGGGGCCGTCGCGGACGACGACCCTGTCCAGGTGGATGCTTTCGAGGGCGTCGCGCACCCCCTTGTCCTGCAGCTGGACGCCGTCTTGATCGAGCAGCGCATCGTAGATCGGCGTCGGCCGTACGTGGCGGGCGAGGCCGTACGCCGTCATGTTCGCGATCATCAGCGGAAGGATCAGCGAATAGCCGTTCGTCATCTCGACGATGATCAGCACCGAAGTCATCGGCGCGCGGACGATCCCGGAGAAGGCGGCGCCCATCCCGACGAGCGCGAACGCGCCGACCGAGTCCGGCTCGTGGCCGAAGGCCTCGACGTCCAGAGCCCCGAAGGCTCCGCCCAGCATGCCGCCGATGAAGAGGGCGGGGGCGAAGATGCCGCCGGCGCCCCCGCTGCTGTACGAGGCCACCGTCGCCGCGACCTTCATCGCACAGAGGACCAGCATCACTTTCACCGTGAGGCTGCCCGCGAGCGCTCGCGAGAGCGTGTCGTAACCGCCCCCGGTCACACCGCGGGACTTGAGCCAGTAGAGCGCGATGACCGCGAGGACTCCGGTCACCAGCCCCCCCGCGCCCGGTCTCGCCCACGGGGGAATTCGCTTCAGTTCGCCGAACCGCCTTCGAAGGCCGAGCAGGGAATCGGTGAAGACGATCGAGACGATGGCGGCGGCGACGCCCAGGAGGGCGTAAAGGCCGAGCGACGACGCGTGGCGCAGTCCGTACCCCTGGGGCACCTGGAAGACGGGGTGCTCGCCGAGCACGCTGCGCTCGATCACCGCCGACAGAGCCGCGGCGACGATCACGCCGGAGAGTACGCTCTTGTCGAGATCGCCCACGATCTCCTCGATCGTGAAGGTGACCGCCGCGATCGGCGCGTTGAACGCGGCCGCGATGCCGGCCGCCGCGCCGACCGGGAGCAGACGTCGCAAGTTCTTTGGGGAAACGCCGGCGAAGCGGCCGAACAGCGTCGCGATACCCGCGCAGATCTGCACCGTGGGGCCCTCGCGGCCGAGCGACGATCCCGATCCAATCTGGATCACGCCGATCGCGAACTTGCCGACCGAGTCGCGGAAACGCGTGCCTCGTCCGGGGAGCGCAAAGGCCGCCTTCACCTGGGGTATGCCGCTCCCCCGCGCCTGCGGGACGACATACTGGAGGAGCGCGCCGCAGAGGAGGGCGCCGACCGTCGGCGTGACGATCGTCCAGGCGATCCACGATGGCGCGGGCGCCGCCATCGCGCGGTCGACGAGAGACGCCTCGGCGGCGCGGATAGCAAGGTGAAACGCGACCGCCGCCAGCCCGCAGGCGCCGCCGACGAGAATGGTCAGAGCGAACAGGCGCTGCGCTTCGCTGGGGACGAACCGGATCTCGGCGCGAAGCGAGTAGACGCGCCAGGCGCGCAGCATCCTGCGCGCCGTTTGCCTCGCCGAGACGAGAATGTCGCCCGAAGACGACGCGGGGCCGATCCGATCGGGGGGCGGGGAGCCGGAGGCGTCGGGGGACGGCGGCGCTGGATCCTGCTCCGGTACCATCACGCGACTGGTTTTCCGCGTCGTGGACGTCGCTCGAGGGCAAGGGCAGGCGGAGGCCCGGCGGCGCCGCGCGCGACATCGGCGACCGTCGTCGTGCGGGCCCATTGCGCGAAAGCGCCGTACAGCTTGCTCCACGCCGGGTGCAGGGGGCAGGGGTTCGCCGAGGAGCACCGCAAGCGTCCGAAGGCGCACCGGTCGGGGGAGGGCATGGCGCCCAGCGCCTCGAACACCTCGAAGAAGCGCACGCGGTGCGCAGGGTTGGCCAGCGAGAAGCCGCCGCCGTGGCCCTTGTCTGCGCGGAGCACTCCGTGCCTGGCCAGCCGGCGCAGGATCTTGGCAAGGTAGGCTTCGGGGACGTCGGTCGCCGACGCGAGGTCGGCGCAACGCACGGCCTGCCCCTCGTGCTCGGGCGCGGCCAGCTCCGCGAGCGCACGCAGCGCGTACTCCGCACCGGTGGGAAGCAGCGGGGGAGCCCGGACGAGCATCGGGAGCGATCGAGCCATGGGCGTTGTCGCCTGCTCCGGCCGGGGCGAAGGTTCGCCAAGCTGGAGCGAAGGTCGTGCGCGTATCGATACGTCTTCCGCTAGCTCCAAAGCCCTTCCACCGCAACTGGACCGGGGCTAGCCGACGAGACACTCTCGCGACAAGAGCAGGTACGGCTCGGCGAGGGTCTCGCCGCCATCGACCCGGCGCAAGCGCAGACCTCGAACGCCCCCGAAGAGCAACATGCACGTGCCCGAGCCAGAATCTTCCACGATCGCCGCCCGTGCCACGCCCGTCGAGCCATCCGCCTCCGGCGATTCCACCTGCCACACGGCAGCCGAAGTGGCTCCGTCCGTTTCGAGACGCACGAGTCGCACCGCGCGTGGCTCGTCCACGAGCTTGAAGCGCATGCAGCAGCCCTCCGGAAGCTCCTCGTGCTCTTCGACGAGCACCGTGACGAATTTCGGCGGCGTCGGGGTCACGGGCAGGCAGCCTACCGTGATCGCCAGAGCCATGCGCAAGCACGAGGGGGTGCACGGCGGAGCGTACCGGGGCCCGCGGCTTCGGCGGCGTTGAATACAGGGCCGAAACGAAGTCGAAACGGTGCGGGGCTCTTTGCGTGGCACCTTCCACGGCGCGCCCGATCGGTGCCCGCGATGATGTCCGTCTCGACCTCCAGCGTTCCGCCGACGTCCCTCGAAGGCCCGGCCTTGAAGGCCGCGCTCCTGAGTCACCGCGCCAGCCTCGTACGGCGGCTGGAGGCGGGGGAAGATGGCATCGAGCTGGGACAGGCGAACGCGAGGTTCTTGGACGCGTGCTTTCGACTCCTCTTCGAGCGAGCCGCACGTGGCTCTGGCTTGCCGCGCGGGATCGCCCTCGCGGCCGTCGGGAGCTTCGGCAGGGGAGCCGTGGCGCTCCACAGCGATGCGGACGTAGTTCTGGTGGTCGACTCGCGCGTGGATGCCGAGGAGGCCTCGGCCGTCGCCGAGGCCCTCCTCTACCCGCTCTGGGACGCCGGGCTCGCCGTCGGTCACCAGGTGCTGAACGCCGCCGATGCTTTGTCGCTCGCGCTGGAGGATCTCGCCACGGCCACGGCGCTCCTCGACATGAGGCTCCTTGCCGGCGAACAGACGGTGTTACGCGCACTCCTGACCGCGACCGGCGAGGGCCTCTTCGGAGAAGACGGCTTGGCGACGTTCATCGATCGCCTCGAAGAAGAATCTACGGCCCGTCACGAACGCTTCGGTGGCTCCCTCTACCTGCTGGAGCCGGACGTGAAAAGCGCCCCCGGAGGCCTTCGTGACCTCGACGGAATAAGGTGGGCGGCCCGCGCTCGCTACCGCGTCGTCGAGGGAAGCAAGGACCCGAGGTTCGGGGCATGGGGTGGGCTCGTGCGCTTGGGTGTTCTGGTCGGAAGCGAAGCGGAGTCGATCGCCGCCGCGGAGAGCTTCCTGTGGCGGGTGCGCAATCGCCTGCACGCACGCTCACCGCGCAAGACGGATCGACTCGGCTTCGAGGAGCAGGAGGCCCTCGGCCCCGCAATGGGATTCGGCGACGATCGAGCCCATGCCGCCGAGCGACTCATGCAGGCCTTTTACCTGAATGCGCGCACCGTCACGTGCGCCCGGGCGAGTCTCTTCGACCGCCTGCGACCCGAGCGTCCCCGCGCAAAGCCTGCGCCATCTGTCGATCTCGGAGGTGGGGTGCTCCTTTTCGACGGGCATGTGACGATCGCAGCGAGCGAAGACCTCCAGCGCGACCCTGCGCTGGCGTTGCGCTCGTTCGCCGCGTGCGCGCGGCATAGCGTGCCGATCCTGCCTTTCGCGCGCGATGCCATCACCCGGGCGGCGCTGGACGGTGCGTGGTGCGAGCGATTGCGAGCGAACCCCGAAGCCGCCGCGCTGTTCGTGGACCTCGTTTGCTCGGTCCCCGAGGCGCGCACGCGATGCGGCTCGGTCGTGGGAGAGCTGCACGACGTCGGCCTGCTCCTTGCGATGGTGCCGGAGTTTTTGCCCGTTGTCGGTCGCGTACACCACGACATCTACCACGTGTACACGGTCGACGTTCACTCCGTGGCCGCCGTCGATCGCCTCCGGCAGCTCGCGCGAGGCGAGCTGGCGAACGAGTTTCCGCTCGGATCCCGGCTGGCCGCCGAGGTCGCGCGCCCGGGCCCCCTCTTTCTCGCCACGCTTCTGCACGACATCGGCAAGGGTTGGCCCGACGCGCGCGGCTCGAATGACGACCATTCGCGGTCCGGCGCCGAAGTGTGCGAGCGCATTGTGACGCGGCTCGGCTTGAGCCGGGAGGACGTTGACGAGGCGCGGCAGCTCGTCCTCGATCATCTGCTCATGTACCGCGTCGCCACTCGACGGGACCTCCAGGACCCCGCCACCGTCGAAGAGTTTGCCCGCCGGATGCGCGGGAGAGAGGGGCTGCGCAATCTCTACCTTCTCACGGTCGCGGACGTGAGCACGACCTCTCCGGCAGCGATGACCTCGTGGAAGGCGCGGATGCTCGAAGAGCTGTACCTCGCGTCGGAAGATCACATGGCCAGCCGGGGGGTGCGCGCCGACGTCGATCGCATCGCTCGTGTGCGCGACGCCGTGCGCGCCTCGTGGGTCGGGCCTCTCGAGCCCCTCGAGGCGCTGCTCGACGCCTTGCCCGAGAGATACTTCCTCGCCAGCGCACCCGAGTCGATCGTGCGGCATGCTCGGGTCGTGGCCGCGCGCGGGGACCAGCCGTCGCACGTGGCGCGGGTCCCTTCCCGGCACCCGGGCGCCGCCGAGCTCTGTGTCGTCGCCACCGACAGGCCCGGTCTTCTCGCGGGCATCGCCGCGGTCATCACCGCCAACCGACTCGAAGTGCTCACCGCGGAGGTCTATTCCCACCCGGTCGGGGTCGAACGAGAGGCGCTGGACCTCTTCTGGGTGCGCGACCGCGACGGCGGCATCGAGGGTGTGGACCGGATCCTCCCTCGGCTCGTCAAGGATCTCGCGGACGTCTGCGCGGGGCGAGTGACCCCCGACGATCTGCTCCGTGCGCGCACGGCGTCGACCTCCCCGTGGCGCGAGCGAGCCAGTCCCGCCGTGCCCACGGAAATCGCCTTCGACAACCGCACGTCGCCTCGGCACACGATCGTCGACGTCTACGCGAGGGACCGCCCCGGACTGCTCTACGCGCTCGCGAAGGCCCTTCACGGCCGCGGGCTGTCCATCACGCTCTCGAAGATCAACACCGAAGGCGCCCGCGTCGCCGACGTCTTTTACGTGCGCGAAGCCGACGGGAGCAAGGTCGCCCCCGGCGCCCGGCAAGACGAGATTCGGCAGGCGCTGGTGCAGGCGGTGACGACCGGCAGCTAGCGAGCCGACGCGGCGGATCACGCGACCGGAGCCGTCTTCACCTCGTCGGTCCAGACGCTGAAGATCTCGAGCGTGTTGGGACCGAAGGTCGTAGCGATGGCCACGTCGGCGGCGTCGCGCCCCCTTGCGATGAGCACGCGCCCGATGCGAGGGACGTTGTTTCGCGGGTCGAACGTGTACCAGTTGCCTCCCAAATAGGCTTCGAACCAGGCCGCGAAGTCCATCGGCTCGTACGGCGGCGGAAGGCCTACATCCCCCAGATAACCGGTGCAATACCGCGCCGGGATGTTCATGCACCGGCAGAGCGTGATGGCCAGGTGCGCGTAATCGCGGCAGACGCCCTTGCGCTCGTGATAGGCGTCCCAAGCCGTTTTCGTCGGCCGCGCGTGGTCGCGACTGAACTCGATGTGCCGGTGCACGAAGTCGCAGATCGTCTGGACGCGGCCCCATCCGGTGGACGCGTTTTCGAACAGCTTCCACGCCACATCGGATAGGCGATCGGTCTCGCAGTAGCGGCTTCCCAGCAAGAACACCAAGGTGTCTTCCGGCAGGCCCTCCACCGGATGTTGCTGCGCTCCGGGGACGGCCACGTCCGGCAGACCCGTGTCGTTGACCAACGCGTCGGTCGATATGCGCACGCGTCCCGACGGCGCCATTAGCCGAGTGCACCAGTTTCCGAAGGTGTCTCGGTAGGCCGCCATGGGGGCCTTTGGAGTCACGACCACGTGGTCCGGGCGCACGACGTCCGACACGCGGGTGTAGTGAATGCTCAACGCGAGGATTAACGGCGTTGGTTGGGGGAACTGATAGACAATTTCGTAGCCGACTCGAATTTGCATGGGAGCCTCCTCGACCACGAGGCGAACCGACGGGGCCTACGAGAGCGCGTTCGCCCTCAGTGCGAGGAGGGCGTCGCGAACGGTCACGTCGGATTCGTTCTCCAGCAACCTGCCACATCTTCTTTCATCCCAACGCCGGAGGCGAAGAAGGGCGCGCGCCGCCGCCTGGCGTGTGAGGGGAACATAAAAGCCCGCGCGGTCTTCGAGAACGGCCGTCAGCGCATGCGTGCTCGAGGCCTCGTCGCGGTCAGCCAGCGCGGCGATGGCGGCGAGGCTCACCGTGGGGTCAACGTCGGCGACCGCGGCGGCGATCGTCGTCGCTTGCTCCCAGGGCAAGTGCACGCCCAGGGAGCGTACGGACGCCGCCCGAGTGATTGGGCTGTAGTAGCCGTCGCGGTTGTCCAACGCGGTTTGCAGCGCCAAGATGGCGCCCTGCCCGCGATGGTTCGCGAGGGCCTCGGCGGCCTCCACAGCGACCTCAGCGCTCGTGTCCCTCAGCGCCGCGGCGAGCGCGGCGGTGGTCTCGGCGTCTTCTATGAATGCAAGAGCGCGGGCGGCACGGGCTCGATCGAGAAAGCTCGCGTTGCCGCGCAGGTCTGCGAGACAGGCCGTGCGCGCTCGCTCTGATTCGCCTGATTCGATAGAGGTGTCGGCTGCGTCGCTCGTCTCGGCATCAACGAGATCGGGAGTCGCCAGGCCATGGAGTCCCGCGAGGCGGGGCCACCGCGTCGCCAGCGTTTGCAACGCGGACGCGGCACTGCGCTGCACGGGTGACGGCAAACGCAGGACGACGAGACGCAACACTTGCCGAGCGCGCGAAAGAACGCGAACCGCGGGTGACAGCAAGGCCCTCTCTGCGGAGATCATGGCGACAACGGCCAGATACGTAGCCCGTCTTTCGTTTCGTCCACGTGGCCAGGAGGTTGCGCCCCTGATGAAGTTCCTCGAGACCGGCCGGACGGCCGCTAAGCTTGGATCGTGAGCTTGGCGCGAATGCGACCCGTCAGAAACCGGCGCGCAATGGGACCGCAACGGTAGGTGAGGGAATGTTCTCCGGTGCCGATGCCTCTCGACGCGGACTTCCTCTGGCCAGGTACACATGCGGACGGGGCCGTCGGGCCGCCCGAGGACTTCGTCGAGGCGTTCGCCTCGTCGATGCCCTCGCGCTACCGCGTGCTCTTCGACCCGCGGACGATACGGCGGCACGCCGCCGTGTCGTACCGCCGCGGTGATCGACCCGCGCACGCCGAAGTGTGGCGCTCGCTTGCCGACGGGAGCGCCGCCCTGTGCGTCGTCGCCGACGATCGGCCGGGGCTGCTGTCGGCGATCGCCGCGGCCCTCATCTCGCACAGGTTGGACGTCATCACGGCGCTCGTTTTCTCGCGCGTCGATCCGCGGGGCCATTGCGAGGCCGTCGATATCTTCTGGGTGTGCCGCGACAGCGCGGAGGACGCCGATGCCATCGACGCGGCCGAGGCTGTATCCATCGGCGAGGTGCTGAGCGCGATACTCGCCGGCAACATCTCGGTCGAAGATATCGTTTGCAGAACACAGGCCTCAAGGACTTCGAGCGAGGCCGGCATCGTCGTTCGCTTCGAAGACACGGACGAAGGCGGGCTTGCCGTCCTGTCGGTGGAAGCGCCCGATCGACCCGGAGTCCTGCTGGCGATCACCCACGAGCTCTTTCAGCAGGGGACACAAATCGTTCGCTCGCTGGTGAGGACCGCGCGGGGACGCGCGTTCAACAGCTTCGAGCTCGTCGAGTTCAGCGGCGCTCCACTCTCGATTGACCGCCGCGACCAGATTCGCGCCGCCGTGTTCGCGTCCCTCGCGCTTGGCGAACAGTGACGCGCGTTGGTTTACGCTTCTCGTCGAAGGACTCCGCATGGCGCTTGCCCTGACCGTCCCGCAGCGAACCGGCCGCGTCGTGGTCAGCGACCTCGAAGTCAGGGTCCTCGGCCCGTGTCTGGCAGGCAACACGGAGATGCTCATCGGCCGCTGGCACGGAAGGTTCGTCCACGTGCCCATGCCGCTCGCCACTCGCTTCCGCAAACAGGTCGATACCAGCGGCGACCTCTGGACGGCCGTCGTCGAGTCGACGGGGCAGCCGGTCTCGTGGGGAAGTTGACGAAGCGGGTGGACTCGAAGCGCGCCGTCGCTCCGGTGACGGACGCGCGCGACGCGGGCGTCGAGGATACGGCCCTTCGCGAGGACATACGACTGCTCGGAAGGCTCCTCGGCGAAACGGTCCGCGACGACGCGGGGGTCGCTCTCTTCCAGGTCGTCGAGGACGTGCGGCGTCTGGCCGTGCGGTTTCGTCGGGACGGCGATCCGGAGGCACGCTCGGAGCTCGCTCGCCGGCTCGACGCGCTCGACGTCGAGGCCGCGGTGTCGGTCGTCCGCGCGTTCAGCTACTTCTCGCATCTCGCGAACATCGCGGAAGACCAGCACAAGAACCGCCGCTTTCGCCAGGCGCGGCTGGCCGGCGCGCCACCGGACGAGGGGTCTTTGGCGCTGGCGATCGAGCGAATCAAGGCCAAAGGCATCAGGCCCGCCCGCCTGCGCCAGATGCTGGACCACGCGGCGATTTCGCCCGTGCTCACGGCTCATCCAACCGAGGTGCAGCGCCGAAGCACTCTCGATCGCGAGCTGGCGATCGCGCGACTTCTGGCCGAGCGCGAGCGGTTCGCGCACACGCGTGAGGAGCTTGTGAGCAGCGAGTGCGCGCTGCGCCGCGAAGTCGTGACCTTGTGGCAGAGCCGCATGCTTCGCCTCGTCAAACCCACCGTGGCCGACGAGATCGAAAACGCCCTCGTGTACTACCGGCACACGTTCTTGTCGGAAGTCCCGCGTCTTTACGCCGACCTGGAGGATCTGCTCGACCGCGAGTTCCCCGGGGAAGAGCCATGGCAGCTT
>Ga0209415_10007863_pt1 | contig 18545 bp, 14 predicted proteins | sample PeaSoiSIISIP2007_FD_187696 | JGI IMG/M metagenome (GOLD analysis project Ga0209415, IMG submission 187696) | Peat soil microbial communities from Weissenstadt, Germany - SII-SIP-2007 (SPAdes) (version 2) | ecosystem: Environmental > Terrestrial > Soil > Wetlands > Peat | place: Germany...
CTCCCGCCACGAGCTCGAGGAGTACATCAGCGGGCTGGCCGGCTCGGGCATGCAGCTCTACTTCCGGCCGAACTTCTTCGTCAACACGCCCGACATCCTCAGCGAGTACCTCCAGCAGGGCGGCCCGGCGGCGTTCAGCGTCCGCCTCCTGCTCGCCGCGACGCTGTCGCCCAGCTACGGCATCTACTCGGGCTTCGAGCACTTCGAGAACCTCGCCGAGGCGCCGGGCTCGGAGGAGTACCTGAATTCCGAGAAGTACGAGATCAAGCAACGGGCGCTCGACGGGCCGCTGCTTGCGCTCGCCGCCCAGCTCAACGAGATCCGCCGCGAGCACGACGCCTTCCAGCGCCTGGACAACGTGACCTTCCTGCGCACCGAAAACGACGCGCTGATCGGCTACCTCAAGCGCGGCGCGAGCGAGACGCTGCTGACCGTGGTGAACCTCGATCCGCACCGCCTCCAGGAGGGCGTCGTGATCGTCGCAGACACGCTCGGACTGCCGCCGGTGTTCGGGGTCGTCGACCTGCTCAGCGGCGAGCGCTTCGACTGGCGCATGGGGCGCAACTTCGTGCGCCTCGACCCCGGCGTGCGCGCCGGTCACGTGCTTCTCGTCCGGTCTCCCCGATGAGGGTCGCGTGAGTCCCCCCGGCCAGTGGTTCGAGTCCAATCCGCTGTGGTTCAAGACGGCGGTGTTCTACGAGATCCACCTGCGCGGCTTCTTCGACGCCAACGGCGACGGCTCGGGCGATTTCCGCGGCCTGATCGAGAAGCTCGACTATCTGGACAGGCTTGGGATCGACTGCATCTGGCTGCTGCCGATGTACGCCTCGCCGCTGGGCGACGGCGGCTATGACATCGCGGACTTCAAAGCCGTGCATCCGGACTACGGGACCATCGATGACGCGCGCGCGTTCATCGACGCGGCCCACCAGCGTGGCATCCGCGTGATCGCCGATCTCGTGATGAACCACACCTCGAGCGAGCACCCGTGGTTTCAGGAGTCGCGCTCATCCTCGAACTCGCCCAAGCGCAACTGGTATGTGTGGTCGGATGACCCGACCCGCTATCCCGACGCGCGGATCATCTTCGTCGACAGCGAGACCTCCAACTGGTCCTACGACGAGGTTGCCGGCGCCTACTACTGGCATCGCTTCTTCCATCACCAGCCGGATCTCAACTACGACGAGCCGGCGGTCGGGGAGGCGATGCTCGATGTGCTCCGCTTCTGGCTGGATCTGGGCCTGGACGGACTTCGTCTCGACGCCGTGCCCTATCTCTACGAGCGTGACGGGACCAACTGCGAGAACCTGCCCGAGACGCATGCCTTTCTCAAGCGCGTGCGCGCCACGATCGACGAGGAGTACCTCGACCGCGTCCTGCTCGCCGAGGCGAACCAGTGGCCGGAGGACGTCGTGGAGTACTTCGGCCAGGGCGACGAGTGCCACATGGCCTTCCATTTCCCGGTGATGCCGCGCATGTTCATGTCGTTGCGTCGTGAGGAGGCCGCGCCGATGCTCGAGATCCTCGAGCACACGCCCGACATCCCCGACAACGCCCAGTGGGGGTTGTTCCTGCGCAACCACGACGAGCTGACGCTCGAGATGGTCACCGACGAGGAGCGCGACTACATGTACTCCGAGTACGCGAAGGACCCGCGGATGAAGATCAACCTCGGGATCCGCCGGCGCCTTGCGCCGCTGCTGGACAACAGCCGCCAGGAGATCGAGCTGCTCACCGCGATCATGTTCTCGCTGCCCGGCAGCCCCGTTCTGTACTACGGTGACGAGATCGCGATGGGGGATAACGTCTACCTCGGCGATCGCGATGGCGTGCGGACGCCGATGCAGTGGAGCGGCGATCGCAACGGAGGCTTCAGCCGAGCCGACTTCGCGCAGCTCTACGCGCCCCCGCTGATGGACCCGGTCTACGGCTACCAGGCGGTCAACGTCGAGGCCCAGCTGCGCACGCCGACCTCGATGCTGCGCTGGCTGCGGCGCTTCATCGCGCTGCGCAAGGAACATCCCGTGTTCGGCCTCGGCACCTACGAGCCGCTGCACCCAAGCAACGCAAAGATCTTCGCCCACCTGCGGCGCTACGAGACCGACGTCGCGCTGTGCGTGCACAACCTGGCGCGCTCGGCGCAGGCGGTGGAACTCGACCTCTCCGGGTACGAGGGCCGCTATCCCGAGGAGATGTTCGGGCGCTCGCGCTTTCCCCGGATCGGCAGGCTGCCCTATCTGCTCACGCTCGCCCCGCGCGGGTTCTTCTGGTTCCTGCTGACCACCCCCGACGAGGAGGACGAGGCCGATGACATCAAGTGATCTTGCCAGGGCCGTCGTCGCCGGAGACGCGGGCGCGCTGCCGCCGGACGAGCTCGCGGCCTGGGTCAGCGCCCAGCGCTGGTTCAGCTCCAAGCTTCGCGACGTTGCCGAGTTCAACGTGCTCGAGGTGATCGTCCTGCAGCAGGCCGATCCGGTGGTGGCGATCGTGATCGCCGAGGCGCGCTTCGGCGCCGGTACGCACGAGCTCTACCAGGTGCCGATCGCCGTGCGCCCGCGCAGCGACGGATGGGACGCCGGCGTGATCTGTTCGACCGCGGAGCACGTCGCCTACGACGCGCTGATCGACGAGGCTGCCGTCGCCGCGCTCGCCGGCCAGTTCGGGCACGCGGGGACGATCGAGCGCCCGTCGGGATGCGTGCGCTTCCATTGGGACGGCGCGGTGGCGGCGCCGTCCGAGCGGCCCCCGATGCGCGCGATCGGCGCCGAACAGTCCAACACCTCGGTGGTTCTCGACGAGCGCCTGGTGCTGAAGATCTTTCGTCGCGTCGAGCCGGGCATCAACCCCGAGCTCGAGATGCTGCGCTTTCTCGCTGCCCACCAGTTCACCAACATCGCCACGCTGGCCGGCTGGTACAGCTACACGGGCGAGTTGATGGACGCCACGCTGGGCATCATGCAGCGCTTCGTTCCCGACGCGCGCGACGGCTGGGAGCTCGCGCTGGACTCGCTCGCCGCCGGCGACCGCTCGTTCCTCGATCGCCTGCGCGAGCTGGGCTCGGTGACCGGGCGCATGCACGCCGCCCTCGCCTCGGATCACGGCGATCCCGACTTCGCCCCCGAGGAGCCGACCGAAGAGAACGTGTCGCTGCTGACCGCCACGATCGACGAGCAGATCGAGCGGGTGTTTCTCGACCTGCCCGACGGCGATCCGGCGCTCGCGCCGATCGCGGGGCGCGGCGAGGAGATCCGCGACCACCTGAGCTCGCTGTCGCACGACGGGGTCGGCGGGCGACTGATCCGGATGCACGGCGACTACCACCTCGGGCAGACCGTCCACGGGCCCGAGGAGTGGGTTGTTCTCGACTTCGAGGGCGAGCCGGGGCGTCCGCTCGTCGAGCGCCGGCGCAAACGCTCGCCGCTGCGTGACGTCGCCGGCATGCTGCGGTCGTTCTCCTATGCGGCAGCGGCGGCCACGCTGCTGCGCGACGCCACGGTCCCCGAAGGCTGGGAGGCCGAGGCCCGCGCGCGCTTTCTCGAGGGCTACACGGCCGAGGTCGATCCGGCCGTGCTGCCGACTGGAGCGTCCTCGATTCACAATCTGCTCACGATCTTCGAGCTGGAGCGGGCGATCTACGAGCTGCGCTACGAGCTCAACAACCGACCCGACTGGGTGCCGATCCCCGTGACCTGCATCACGCGGCTGTTGGAGCAGACGCCGGCATGAGCATGGCCAGCGAGTCGGGACGGCATCGGTGGCGCTGAGCGAGGCCGAGATCGAGCGGCTGATCGCGCGCGACCACGCCGACCCGCATCACGTCCTCGGCGCCCACCCTGCGCGCACCGGGGTGCGCATCCGCGCGTATCGGCCGGACGCCGACGCGGTCTTCGTGCACCCGGAGGGGGGCTCCCCGATCAAGCTGCGCCGCGTCCACCCGGACGGCCTCTTCGCGGGCGTGGCCAAGGGTGCCACGCTGCCGCTGCGCTACGAACTCGACGTGCACTACCCCGACGGCAACACGTTTCGCATGCGCGACCCCTACGCGTTCCCGCCGACGCTGGGGACGCTGGACCTCTACCTCCTCGGCGAGGGTCGACACGAACAGCTCTACGAGCGCCTCGGCGCGCATCTGCGCGAGATCGACGGTGTCAGCGGAACGTCCTTCGCGGTGTGGGCCCCCGCCGCCCGCTCGGTGAGCGTCGTCGGCGACTTCAACTCGTGGGACGGTCGCCTGCACCCGATGCGCTCGCTGGGCTCCAGCGGGCTGTGGGAGTTGTTCGTCCCCGACGTGGCCGAGGGCGCTCGCTACAAGTACGAGATTCGCACGCAAACGGGCGAGCTGGCGCTCAAGGCGGATCCTGTGGCGTTCCAGGCGGAGGTCGCGCCCGGCACCGCCTCGATCGTGCATCGCCCCGCCCACGCGTGGCGCGACGAGGACTGGATGCGCGCCCGCGAGACGGCGGACCCGATCGCCGGCGCGATGTCGATCTACGAGGTTCACATCGGCTCGTGGCGGTCGCGGCCACTGGAGGGCAATCGTCCGCTCAGCTTCATCGAGCTCGCCGACGAGCTCGCCGTCTACGTGGCCGACCTCGGCTTCACCCACGTCGAGCTGATGCCGGTGATGGCGCACCCGTTCACCGGCTCATGGGGCTACCAGGTGACCTCCTACTTCGCCCCCTCCCCCGCCTTCGGCTCGCCCGATGACTTTCGCGGCTTCGTGGACCGCCTGCACGGCCATGACATCGGCGTGATCCTCGACTGGGTGCCGGCCCACTTCCCGCGCGACGACTGGGCGCTCGCGCGCTTCGACGGGACCGCCCTGTACGAACACGTGGACCCGCGCCGCGGCTCGCACCCCGACTGGGGAACGCTCGTGTTCAACCTGGGTCGGCACGAGGTGCGCAACTTCCTGGTCGCCAACGCGCTGTTCTGGCTGCGCGAGTACCACGCCGACGGGATCCGCGTGGACGCCGTGGCCTCGATGCTCTACCGGGACTATTCGCGCGGGCACGGCGAGTGGGTTCCCAACGAGTACGGTGGCCGCGAGGACCTCGAAGCCGTCGCGTTCCTCAAGGAGCTCAACGAGGTGTGCTACGGGCGCGAGGCGGGCATCGTCACCGTTGCCGAGGAGTCAACGGCGTGGCCCGGAGTCTCACGGCCGACCTACCTCGGCGGCCTTGGTTTCGGCGCGAAGTGGAACATGGGCTGGATGCACGACACCCTCAGCTACTTCCAGCAGGACCCGATCTACCGTCGCTACCACCACCACCAGCTGACGTTCAGCCTGATGTACGCGTTCAGCGAGAACTTCATCCTGCCGCTCAGCCACGACGAGGTGGTGCACGGCAAGCGATCGTTGATCGGCAAGATGCCCGGCGATCGCTGGCAGACCTTCGCCAACCTGCGCGCGTTGTACGGCTATATGTGGGCTCACCCGGGCAAGAAGCTGCTGTTCATGGGCCAGGAGTTCGCGCAGCAGGCGGAGTGGAGCCACGAGCGCTCGCTCGACTGGCACCTGCTCGAGCAGCGCGAGCACGCCGCCGTTCAGACCCTCGTGCGCGACCTCAACCACCTGTACCGGGGCGAGCCGGCGCTGTGGGACGGCGATTCGAGCCCGGACGGCTTTCGCTGGCTCGAGCCCAACGACGCCGACGCCAACGTGATTGCGTTCGTTCGCTTCTCGCGCGATGCCCAGCGGATGGTGGTGTGTGTCGCCAACAACTCGCCGATGGTGCGCCAGGGCTACCGCCTGGGACTGCCCGCGGGCGGTGCCTGGCGCGAGTTGCTCAACACCGACTCCCGCTTCTACGCCGGGACCGACGTCGGCAACGGCGGCACGCTCGCAGCCGAGCCGCTGCCCTGGCACGAGCACAGTCACTCCGTGGCGCTGACGCTGCCCCCGCTCGCGGTCCTCTGGCTCGTTCCCGAGGCGCAGTGTCCGAGCAGCCGCGCGACGTTCGACTCGATGCCTGCCTGATGGCGCTGCCCTGGCAGAAGACCCTCGGCGCGCGTCCCCGCCGCGACGGCACAACCCTGTTTCGCGTCTGGGCGCCGCGCGCGCGCACGGTGTACGTGCGCACCGGCGGCGAGGAGCTGGCGCTGGCCGGCGTGGGGCTCGACGTCTACGAGGGGATCGCGCCCGTCGGCGCCGGTGCCGACTATCAATTCGTGCTGCGCGCCGCGGAGCACGGCCAGGCGCAGGTGCTGCCCGACCCCAGCTCGCGCCATCAGCCCGAGGGCCTGCGCGGCCCCTCGCGGGTGCTCGACACCGACAGCTTCTCCTGGACCGACGCCGGCTGGTCGCCGCCGGCCCGCTCCGAGCTCGTGCTCTACGAGCTGCACGTCGGGGCGTTCACCGCAGCGGGCACCTTCGCAGCGGCCGCGGAGCATCTGCCGGAGCTTGCGGCACTCGGCGTCAACGCCGTCGAGGTGATGCCGGTGGCGGACTTTCCCGGCGAGCGCGGCTGGGGCTACGACGGCGTCTACCTGTCCGCGGCGCACCGCGCCTACGGCGGTCCCGAAGGCCTCGCCCGCTTTGTCGACGCGGCGCACGGCGCCGGCATCGCGGTCGTGCTCGACGTCGTCTACAACCACCTGGGCGCGAGCGGCGTGAGCGCGATGGAGGCGTTCGGGCCCTACCTGACCGACAAGTACCAGACCTTCTGGGGCAAGGCGATCAACTACGACGACGCGGACTGCAACGCGGTTCGCGAATGGGTGCTGCAGAGCGCCTGCGGGTGGGTGCGCGACTTCCACCTCGACGGTCTGCGGCTGGACGCCGTGCACGCCATCCACGACGCCAGCCCGATGCACATCGTGGCCGAGTTGGTCGCGCGCGTGCACGCGACCAACCCCCGGGCGATCGTGATCGCCGAAAGCGGACTGAACGACCCGCGGGTGATCCGCGGCGCACAGGACGGCGGCTGGAACTGCGACGCGCAGTGGGCCGACGAATTCCACCACGCCCTGCGCGTGCTGCTGACCGGCGAGCGCGACGGGTACTACGCCGACTTCGGCACGGTCGCCGATCTGGCGAAGGCCTTTCGCCGCCCGTTCGTCTACGACGGCCAATACTCGACCGTGCGGCGTCGATGCTTCGGCGCCCCGGCCGACGATCGCCCGCCAGCCCAGTTCGTGGTCTTCGACCAGAACCACGACCAGGTGGGCAACCGCGCGTTCGGCGAACGGCTGCCGCACCAGGCTCGGCCGCTCGCAGCCTTCTGCACGCTGCTCTCCCCGTTCACGCCGATGCTGTTCATGGGTGAGGAGTACGGCGAGGACGCGCCGTTCCAGTTCTTCACCGACCACATCGACGAAGCGATCGCGCGGGCGACGCGCGATGGCCGCCGCCGTGAGTTTGCCGCCTTCGCCTCGTTCGCAGCGGAGCTCCCGGACCCGCAGGACCCGCAGACCTTCGAACGCTCTCGCCTGACCCGGCGCGTGGACGAGCCCACCGCGGCGTGCTACCGCGAGCTGCTGCGCGCGAGGCGCTCGCTCAGCGGCGAGGCGGAGGTGCGCTTCGACGAGCAGCGCCGCTGGCTGCGCGTGCGACGCAGCGGTGGCGAGCTACTGTGCAACTTCGCCGCCGAGGGTGTCCAGCTACCGATCGAGGAAGGCCGCCACGTGGTGCTTGCGACACACACCGACGCCATGCTCGACGCCGAGGCGCCCGGCACGATCCGGCTGCCGCCACTCGCCGGGGCGCTGGTGGCATGACGGTCGTCTGGCGCGGCCAGCCCTTTCCGCTCGGCGCGACGTGGGACGGGCGGGGAACGAATTTCTCGCTGTTCTCCGAGCACGCGGAGATGGTCGAGCTGTGCCTGTTCGACGAGGTCGACAACGAGACCCGCGTTGCGGTCGAACAGCAGACCGCGCACAACTGGCACCTCTACCTGCCGGGGGTCGGTCCACGACAGCGCTACGGCTATCGCGTGCACGGCCCCTACGCACCTGAGCAGGGACACCGCTTCAACGCCTCCAAGCTGCTGCTCGACCCCTACGCCAAGGCGATCGTCGGCCAGGTCCGCTGGGAGGCGGCCAACGTGCTGCCCTACGTCCCGGATCCTGGCAACCCGGACGCCGACCTCGAGCCCGACGATGAGGACTCCTCGCCGGGCATGCCGCGCTGCGTGGTCGTCGATCAGAGCTTCGACTGGGAGGACGACCGGCTGCCGCGGCGCCCGTGGGCGGAGACACTCATCTACGAGACGCACGTCAAGGGCTTCACGGCGTGCATGGAGGAGATCCGCGAGGATCTGCGCGGCACCTATGCCGCGATGGCCTCCGAGCCTGCGATCGCCTATCTGCGCGAGCTCGGGGTCACCGCGGTCGAGCTGCTGCCGGTGCATCAGATCATCGACGAGGGCTTCCTGTCCGAGCGCGGGCTGACCAACTACTGGGGCTACAGCTCGATCGGCTACCTCGCCCCGCACGGCGCCTACGCCGCCACCGGCGCGGAGGGCGAGCAGGTCCGCGAGTTCAAGGGGATGGTCAAGGCGCTGCACCGCGCCGGGATCGAGGTGATCCTCGACGTCGTCTACAACCACACCGCCGAGGGCAACCACCTCGGCCCGATGCTCTCGTTCAAGGGCGTGGACAACTCGGCCTACTACCGCCTGATGCCCGACGATCCGCGCCATTACATGGACTTCACCGGCACCGGAAACTCGCTCAATCCGGTCCAGCCGAGCGTGCTGCGATTGATCATGGACTCGCTGCGCTACTGGGTCACCGAGTGCCACGTCGACGGCTTTCGCTTCGATCTCGCCTCGGCGCTCGCGCGCGAGTTCTACGACGTCGACCGCCTCTCGGCCTTCTTCGACGTGATCTACCAGGACCCGGTGATCTCGCAGGTCAAGCTGATCGCGGAGCCCTGGGACGTCGGTCCCGGCGGCTATCAGGTCGGCAACTTCCCGGTGCTGTGGTCTGAGTGGAACGGGATCTACCGTGACACGATCCGCGATTTCTGGCGCGGTGAGGCGAGCGTGGCCGACTTCGCCTCGCGGTTCACAGGATCCAGTGACCTCTACGAGTCCGACGGCCGCCACCCGTTCGCCTCGATCAACTTCATCACGGCACACGACGGCTTCACCCTGCGCGACCTCGTGTCCTACAACGAGAAGCACAACGAGGCGAACCTCGAGGACAACGGCGATGGCAGCGACGACAACCGCTCGTGGAACTCCGGAACGGAGGGACCGACCGCCGATCCCGAGATCCTCGCGCTGCGCGAGCGCCAGCAGCGCAACTTCCTCGCCACCCTGTTCCTCTCCCAGGGCGTTCCGATGCTGCTCGGCGGCGACGAGTTCGGCCGCACGCAGTGCGGCAACAACAACGCCTGGTGCCAGGACAACAACATCTCGTGGTACGGCTGGGAGCACGAGGACTGGCAGCGGCGGCTGCTTGACTTCACGCGCCGGCTGATCGCGCTGCGCCGTGATCATCCGGTGTTTCGGCGCAGCCGCTTTCTCGCCGGGCGCGAGCTCGAGGGATCGGGACTGCCCGACGTGTGGTGGTTCCGCCCCGACGGTCGTCGCATGACGCAGGGAGACTGGAAGCGCAGCGGGACGCACACGCTCTGCGTGTTCCTCAACGGCGACGAGCTCACCGAGGCGACGCCCGACGGCCGCGGGATCGTCGACGACTCGTTCCTGCTGCTGTTCAACGCGCACTTCGAGGACGTCGAGTTGCGTCTGCCCAGCCAGAGCTTCGGGCGAGAGTGGACGCTCGAGCTCTCGACCGTGGACGGCGAGCCGCCCCCCGGCACCGAGCGGTTTGCAGCGCGGGCGACGCTGCCGGTCACGGCTCGCTCGCTCGTGTTGCTCAAGCGCGCCCCGTCGACTCCCAAACGGACGCCGAGCGACGCGGGGACGGGTGCCCGATGAGCGGCTGATGGAGCTGCGCGCCACCTACCGTCTCCAGCTTGGCGGCGGGCTGGACTTCGCGAGCGTCCGCGAGCTCGTGCCCTACCTGCGCGATCTCGGCATCAGTCATCTCTACCTGAGCCCGTCGCTGCAGGCCGCGGCGGGCTCGACCCACGGCTACGACGTGATCGACCCGACGCGCGTGTCGGCCGAGCTCGGCGGCGAGCTGGGCCTGCGCGAGCTCGCCGGCGCCGGCCTCGGCATCGTGCTGGACGTGGTCCCCAACCACATGAAGCGCTCCGACGAGAACCGCTGGTGGCGTGACCCGCAGCTGCGCGCGCGCTTCTTCGACGTGGATCCACAGACCGGCTTCTATCGCCGCTTCTTCGACATCGATGATCTCGCGGCGGTCCGCCAGGAGGATCGCGAGGTGTTCGAGGTCACCCACTCCAAGGTCCTCGAGCTCGTGCGCGACGGGGTGCTCGACGGACTGCGCGTCGACCATCCCGACGGGCTCGCAGATCCGGCCGGCTACCTGCGGCGGCTGCGCGAGGCCGGGGTCGGGCGTGTTTGGGTCGAGAAGATCCTCAGCGCGACGCCGCCGGGCGAGCCCCTGCGGGACTGGCCGGTGGCAGGCACCGTGGGTTACGAGTTCCTCAACGACGTCGCCGCCCTGTTCATCGATCCCGCCGGCGAGCAGACCCTCAGCGCACTCTGGCAGGAAGTGTCGGGCGATCGACGCCGCTTCCGTGAGGTCGCCTTGGAGGCCCAGCTCGAGGAGGCCCGGCGGACGTTCGCGCGCGAGCTCGAGCGCCTGGAGCGACTGGCGCCGCGCTTCTCGGTGGAGCGGCTCGCGCGGGCGCTCGCGTCGCTGCCGGTCTACCGCACCTATGTCGAGCCGTGGAGCGGGACCGTGGAGGCCGCCGACATCGACGCGGTAGCACGCGCCGAGATCGATGATGAGCTCGCCGCGGCGCTCCTGCTGCGCCGCCGCGAGGAGATCCCCGACGAGTTCGTCACGCGGTTTCAGCAGACGTCCCCGGCGGTCACGGCCAAGGGCGTCGAGGACACCGCGTTCTACCGCTATCTGCGCCTGCTTGCGCTGAACGAAGTCGGCGGAGACCCGGCGCGCTTTGGAATCTCGGTGGCCGACTTCCACGCCGCGAACCTCGAGCGGGCGCGACGCTTCTGCGGCGGCCTGCTCGCCACGCAGACGCATGACACCAAACGCTCGGGCGACGCCCGAGCGCGCATCGGCGCGCTCGCCGGTATGGCCGACGATTGGAGGGCGAGCGTGATGCGCTGGCACGCGATGACGGCGACGCTGCCCCTCCAGGAGGATCGTTCGGACCGGCCGGCGCGCGATGGTGCGGGTTCGGGACCGGGCTTTGCCGAGGAGTACCTGATCTATCAGACACTCGTCGGCGTCTGGCCGATCGAGGCCGAGCGCCTCGACGCCCACCTCGTGAAGGCGCTGCGGGAGGCAAAGCGCCAGACCAGCTGGGTGAACCCGGACGAGCGCTTCGAGCGCGCCGTCACACGGTTCACGCGCGCGCTGATCGAGCATCCGCCCTTCCTCGAGGACTTCGCCGCGTTCATGGCGCGACTGCTGCCGGAGGGCGAGCGCAGCGCGCTCGCCCAGTTGCTGCTCAAGCTCTGTGCCCCCGGGGTGCCCGACATCTTCCAGGGCGATGAGCTCTGGCGTCTCTCACTGGTGGACCCCGACAACCGCCGGCCGGTTGACTGGGAGGCGTGTCGGGCTGCACTCGAGCGGGTGCGTGCCGGCGGTCCGCCGAGCGCCGCCGACGCGAAGCTGTTCCTGATCCACCGCGCACTCTCGCTGCGGGCACGGCGACCGCGGGCGTTCACCGGCGCCTACGTTCCGGTGGCGGCCGGCGAGGACGTCTGCGCCTTCCTCCGCGGCGAGGACGCGGAGGTGCTCGTCGTCGCCCGCGTTCGCGCCGCGGCAGCGGGGAACGCCGTGCTGGAGCTGCCGGCGCGGACGGCCGGGCGCTGGTACGACGTGCTCGGGGACGACGAGATCACCCTCGCCGAGTCCACGACCGCCGAGGAGTTGGGCGCCGGCTTCCGCGGCCTGTGGCTGCTCGAGCGACGCTGAGCTTCGTCGAGGCGAACGAGCGGCGTCTAGCTCGTATCGCCGGCCGGCTCCTCCAGCGGGGCGAGCAGGAACGATTTGACCTTGACATCGGGGTCGATCGAGTTGTCGCTGAGGAACGCGATCACGGTGCGGCCGGTGAGCTCCTCGATACCGGCGATCAGATCCGCCCGCATGATGCCCTGGAACGCTCGGCGATTGCTCAGCACCAGCTCGCTCTTCCCGTCGGCGATGAGCGCGCGCTCGGCCTGCGTGAGCGTGCCCTGGAGAACAACCGAGATCAGCTCATCGTTGAGATAGGTGCGCGATCTCGTCGGTCCACGCCCGGTGTACTGCCTGAGCACCTGCACGACCATGCTCGCGATCGCTGTCGCGAGTTGCCCGTCACTGGTGCGTGCGGCTTTGGGGTTGGGCAACGCCAACTCCCTTCTCGATTGCTGCAGAATCCCGGCCCCTCGCGCGAGCGAGGTGGCGGGTCGTGGCGGTCAGGTGTTCAGCCCGAGCTCGCGACGAATCGCACGGTCCTCGGGGTTGCCTCTCTTGAGCGTCCGCCAGTCGGTCGGCTTGCCGGTCGCCTCCCATGCTCTCGCGACTCCCGGCCCGCCACGATCTTGCCGCGCACGTTCTGCAAGCAGCGATGAACATCAACAACGGTCAGTCGATGATCGTCCACGAGGACAAGTATTCCGCGATTCGCCGGGTTTTCAACCAGGGTGCCGAGATATCGCCCTCGGCCACCAGCACGCCAGAGGCCCCCCGAGCACGGCCTGAGCCCCAATCGCGACCGCGTAGGACCTCGGCCGCGCCGCTGGGAATACCCTTCGCGAGCACGATGACCGCCGCCGAGCGCAACTCCTCCTCAGCCACCCCGCTGCCTCGCAAGCTCGGCATCACTCCCGGCGCACGCGTCGCCGTAATCGCCGCTCCGGCGGGCTTTGCCCATCAGTTCGAGGAGGCGCTGGTCAGCACCCGCCTGCGCGGCCGCTTCGACGTCGTCATCCAGTTCGCCCGCTCTCGTGCGGCGCTCGAGCGCCGGCTCGACGTGTTGGTCGCCGCGCTCGAGCCGCGCGGCGGTCTGTGGATCGCCTGGCCGAAGCGCAGCTCGGGCGTCCCCTCGGACCTCGACGACCGCAGCGTCCGCGAGCTCGGCCTGGGCACCGGCCTGGTCGACAACAAGGTCTGCGCGATCGACGAGACCTGGTCGGGGCTGCGTTTCGTCAATCGCCGTAGCGCTCGCTGATCTGCTTCGCGGCGCTCGCCGGGTCCAGCCGGCGCGCGACGACCTCGTCGAGCAGGCGCTCGAAGCCGTCCTCGGACCCCAGGCGCCGCTCCAGCTCGCGACGCAGGTGCGCGCTCGCGAGCGCGATCACCTCGTTGCGCAGGTTGCGGCGGCGACGCTCGGCGAGCGTGCCGGCGGCGTGCAGCTCGGCGCGGTGGGAGTCGAGCGCCGCATCGAGCGCGTCGACGCCCTCGCCGCTGAGTGCTTCGGTGGTCACGATCGGGACTTGCCAGCGGCCCTGTGGTGCGAGCGACAGAACACCGCGAATCTCGCGCACGAGCGTGTCGGTCAGCGGGTGGTCGGCCTTGTTGACGACGATGATGTCGGGGATCTCCATCACGCCGGCCTTCAGCGCCTGGACGGAGTCGCCGGAGCCGGGGACCAGCACGAGCACGATGGTGTCGGCGTGGTCGACGATGTCGACCTCCGCCTGCCCCACCCCGACGGTTTCGATGTAGATCTCGTCGCTCCCCGCGGCGTCCATCAGCAGTGCCGTCTGCAGCGCCGCCTCGGCGACGCCGCCCAGCGCGCCCCGCGTGGCCATCGAGCGGATGAACACCCCGCCGTCGAGGAAGTGCTCGTGCAGGCGGATGCGGTCGCCGAGCACGGCGCCGCCGGTGAACGGCGAGGAAGGATCGATCGAGAGGACGGCGATCTGGCGGTCGCGCATGCGCCGAAGCCTGGTCAACGCGCCGATCAGCGTCGACTTGCCGGCCCCCGGCGGCCCGGTGAAGCCGATGATCGCGGCGTTGCCGGTATGCGGGTAGATCGCCCGCACCAGCTCCCGGGCGGAGGGGTCGTCATCCTGGACGAGCGTGATCGCGCGGGCCAGCGCCCGACGATCGCCGGCGAGCAGGCGCTCGGCTAGCTCCGATGCCTCCACAGAGCCGGGATCATGCCAGCCGGCGTGGAGCGCTCTACGATTGCGCCGCGATGGCGCCGCCGGAACCGATCCGCCCGCTGAACGGCGGAGCCCTCACGCTGCTGCGCTTCATGCGCGCCCACGGGATGGCGAACCCGCGCTACGCGCGGCTGCTTGCCCGGCTGGTTTGGCACAAGCTGCGCCTGCGCGGCCGCCTGCAGCTCGACGGAATCGCGTTCATCTGCTCCGGCGCGCGGATCGAGGTCGGGCCGAGCGCACGGCTGCAGCTCGGGCGCTGGTCGTGGATCGGCGACGACGCGAAGCTGCGCGTCCACGAGGGGGTCGTCACGATTGGCGCCAAGAGCGTGCTCGGCCAGGAATGCACGCTGTCCTGCTACCAGCACGTCTCGATCGGACGTGAGTGCATCATCGCCGACCGCACGATGATCATCGACTTCGACCATGTCTTCGCTGACGTCGAGCGCCCGATCCGGCTGCAGGGAATCGAGAAGCGCGACGTGCGGATCGGCAACAACGTCTGGATCGGCCACGGCGCGCGCATCCTCCACGGCGTGACGATCGGCGACAACGCCGTCGTCGGCGCCGCCGCCGTCGTGACCCGCGATGTCGCGGCCAACGCCGTTGTCGCCGGCGTGCCGGCACGGCTGATCCGAATGCGCGAGACGCCGCGGACGCTTCGCTACGGGGACTAGGCCGCCGGCGCGGGCCGCCAGCCTCCTCGCCGGCCCGGCGCGCGTTGATGGCACCGGGGCACCGGCTCCATAATTACCGTGATGGCCGTGCTCACACCCGCCGAGGTCCGCGACGCCAACGTCCGCTATCACGACGGCGCGGCAGCCGGCTACGACGCGAAGTGGAGCATCGACTTCGACGCGGTCGCGCGCGCGCAGACCCGGCGCAAGCTCGAGACCGCGCTGGGTGAGCCGGCCCCGCATTTCGAGGACGCGCTCGAGCTGGGTGCCGGCACGGGCTACTTCTCGCTGAACCTGATGCTCGAGGGCCTGATCGCGCGCACCACGACGAGCGACATCTCGGCCGGGATGCTCGACGCGCTCGCGCGCAACGCCGAGCGGCTCGGGCTCGACGTGCAGCCGCTGGTGGCCGACGCCGAGCAGCTGCCGCTTCCGGACGCGAGCTTCGATCTGGTGATCGGCCACGCGGTCCTTCACCACCTGCCCGATCCGGCGCGCGCGCTCGCCGAGTGCCACCGCGTGCTGCGGCCCGGCGGCACCGTGGTGTTCGTGGGCGAGCCCTCGCGGATCGGTGACCGCCTCGCGGCGATCCCCAAGCGCGCCGCGCGCGCCACTGCGCCGCTGTGGCGCGGCGTGATCGGCGCCGGTCGCAACGAGCATCGATCCCACGCGGCCGGCCACGACCTCGAGCGTCTCGTCGACATCCGCGTCTTCGGCGCCGGAGAGCTCGGGGCGCTCGCGCGCGCGGCCGGGTTCGACGACGTCGCGGTCCGGGGCCAGGAGCTGCTCGCCAACTGGTTCGGCTGGTACAGCCGCGGGCTCGAGTGCAGCGCGGCGGCGGCCGAGATCCCGTGGGCCTGGCGGCGCTTCGCTGCGCGCGGCTACCTGACCTTGGCGCAGCTGGACCACCGCCTGTTCGAGGGGCGCCTGCCGGCCGACCTCTTCTACAACCTCAGCGTCTGCGGCCGTCGCCGATGAGCGAACGCATCGAGCGCGACTTCCCGCTGTTCCCGTTGGCGCTCGTCGCGCTGCCCAGCGAGTACGTCCCGCTGCACATCTTCGAGGCCCGCTATCGCACGATGGTCGCCGAGTGCCTTGAACGCGACCGCGAGCTGGGCATCGTCTGGCTCTCCGACGACGAGCTCAAGCCGATCGGCTGCGCGGTTGCGATCGAGCGCGTGCTCGAGCGGATGGAGGACGGCCGGATCAACATCCTGACCCGCGGCACGCGCCCGTTCCGCCTGATCGAGCGCCAGGACGACCTCGCCTATCCGGCGGGGACGGTCGAGTTCCTCGGCGACCGCGCCGAGGAGCGCGACGAGGCCGCGGCCCAGGCCGCTCGCGACGCCTATGCGGCGCTCGTGCTCGAAGCGACCGACGCCGAGCCCGACGCCGACCGCCTCGCCGCGATGACCGCATACGACATGGCGGCGACCGTCGACTTCGGGCTGGAGGCCAAGCAGGGCCTGCTCGAACTGCGCTCCGAGAACGCGCGGCTGCGACTGCTGGCGCGGCTGATGCGCGCCGCGCTCAAACGACTCGAGTTCGTCGACCGCGCGCAGGCACGCGCGCGGTCCAACGGGAAGGTGCGGTTCGGTTAGCAGCGCTGCCGCGCTGCCCGCGCGCTGCCTAGCAGACGGTGCGCGCGACCTTGCGAACCCACGCCTGAAGCGCGTAGAGCGTTGATCCCTGGTGCGGCGAATCGTCGCTGTAGCTGAAGGTCCCCGACGGGGTCCTCACGACGAAGGTGTAGATCGGCCGCGGACCCGAGCCCAGCCGCAGGCCCTTGGTTGCGGGCGCGGTCAGCGCGTCCGCGAGGTTCTCCGCGGTCAACAGCAGCGGGTCGGGCAGTTCGTGGCGATGGCCGTTGCACCGCACTGTCCCGTCCCCGCTGGGAATCAGCGTCAGATCCGCGCCCGGGATCGAGCCGCTGCGAACGACGGCGTAGAGGTCGGCCGCCGGGCCGCCACACGCCGCGGCCAGCAGTGCGGCGACGGCGCACGCGAGCGCACCAGCGCCGCGCCGGGGCGCGCGGCGCGGGCAGGGAACCACTCAGCGATCCTACCCGCGCGGGACGAACTCGGGCACGTCGAGCGAGGCAACGGACAGCGGTGCCCGCCCAGCGATCGGCCGCGGCGCGGCCGTTCTCTGGATCCGTGGCTCGCCGATCGGCTCATCGAGGCGCCGTGGACGCCGGACGCTGCGGTCGGCGTAGCCCGTCGCGACGACCGTGACCCAGACCTGGTCGGCGAGGTTCTCGTCGACCATCGCGCCGAAGATGATGTTCGCGTCGGGGTGGGCGGCCTCGCTGACGGCCTTCGCGGCCTCGTTGACCTCCCACAGCGAGAGGTCGCTGCCGCCGGTGATCGACAGCAGGATCGAGCGCGCACCGTCCATCGAGGTCTCAAGCAGCGGCGATGAGACCGCCGCCGTCGCGGCGTCGATCGCGCGGTGCTCGCCGTGGCCCATGCCGATGCCCAGCAGCGCCGTGCCGGCGCCTGACATCACCGTACGCACGTCGGCGAAATCGAGGTTGATCAGCCCGGGCAGCGTCACGAGGTCGGACACGCCCTGCACGCCCTGGCGCAGCACGTCGTCGGCGACGCGGAAGGCGTCGACCATCGAGGTCTGCTTGTCGAGCACGGAAAGCAGGCGGTTGTTGGGCACCACGATCAGCGTGTCGACCTCGGCGGCGAGCGCCTCGATCCCGGCCTCGGCCTGGTGGGCGCGCTTGGTCCCCTCGAAGCCGAACGGCTTGGTCACGATTCCGACGGTCAGTGCGCCGACCTCGCGCGCGATCCGCGCGATCACGGGTGCGGCGCCGGTGCCGGTGCCGCCGCCCTCGCCGGCGGTGATGAAGATCATGTCCGAGCCCTTCAGCAGCGACTTGACCTTGTCGTACTCCTCCATCGCCGCCAGCCGGCCCAACTCGGCGTTCGCGCCCGAGCCGAGCCCGCGCGTGACCTGTGCGCCGATGTGCACTGTGACGTCGGCGGTGCACTGCTGCAGCGACTGCAGATCGGTGTTGACGGCGAGGAACTCCACGCCGGCGACGCCCGCCTCGACCATCCGGTTGATGGCGTTGACACCACCGCCACCGACGCCGACGACGCGCAGCCGAGGCTGCCCGACCGACGCGCTACGGGGCGGATCGGAGTAGTCCGCCCGCGCGTAGACATCCGCCGGTGCGACGCTGATCCTCGGCTTGCGCTCGAGCATGTCCTCCGGCAACTCCAGGCTGAACGCTGCGCGCAGCCGCTCCTGCGGCGTGGGGACGCCGGTCGACGGTTCGGTTTCGAGCGGCTCGCGCTCGGGTGCATCGCCCGTGCGCGGCTGCGGGTCTGGCGAAAGCGGCTTCTTGAGCCCCTCCGCGGCGGCCTCCGGCGCCTGCGCCGCCTCCCGCGGCTCGGCGGGCGCCCGGGCCGCGCGGTTCTCCTGTTCGGTCTTACGAAACAGCGCCGCCAGCGGTCCCTCGCGCATGCTGGCCCGCTTATTCCCGGCCATGGAGGACCTCCTTGGCGAGATCGCGGTAGGCCTGCGCGGCGACACCGTGCGGGTCGTACTTGAGCACCGACATCCCCTTCACGGGCGCCTCGGCGAAGCGCACCGTCTTGCGGATCCGCGAGGCGAATACGCGGTCGCCGAAGTTCTCCTCGAGGATCTCGATCGCCTCCTTGGCGTGGATCGTGCGCGAGTCGACGAGCGTCGG
>Ga0209415_10007864_pt1 | contig 18544 bp, 14 predicted proteins | sample PeaSoiSIISIP2007_FD_187696 | JGI IMG/M metagenome (GOLD analysis project Ga0209415, IMG submission 187696) | Peat soil microbial communities from Weissenstadt, Germany - SII-SIP-2007 (SPAdes) (version 2) | ecosystem: Environmental > Terrestrial > Soil > Wetlands > Peat | place: Germany...
TCCCCCTGAGTACAGGGAGAGGGGGAAAATGCGGAGTTGTTTTTGCGCGGCCTCAAAGAATCTCCGCCGAATCGCGTGCAAGGCTTGGCGTACATAGGCGCCGGTCCTATCCGTTCTTCAAGACGATCCGCTCCAGCGTGTTTCCCACGTCCTCGCATCCGTCGATGGCCTCTTCAATGTAGTCGTAGAGCCGGGTCCACTTCATCACGTCCAGCGGCGGAGTGTCGCCCTCGAACAATTGGCTGATGGCGGCATAGTTGACGTCGTCCCCGACGCTTTCCAGGCGATGAATTTCGATCAGAACGTTTTTCAATTCGGAAAGCTTCCGGCTCTTTCGCAGGCGATGCACCGCGTCGCTCAACGCGATCGTCGCCTGCACCAAAACGTCCGTCTGCTGCTTGAACAACGCCGGCATCGCATCGACGTGATAGATCCTAAATCGCTTGGCCAGGGCATCGATGGTGTCGATGATGTCGTCTATTCCGTTGACCAGTTCGTGAATGTCCTCCCGGTCGAAGGGCGTGATGAACGTCTGATCGAGCCGTTCCAGCGCCTTGTGCATCAGTTGGTCGGCCTGATGTTCCTCCTGGCGGATGCGCTGCACCTCGTTTTCTATTTCCGGGAAATTCCTCGCCAATATCCGCAAATGCTCGGCGCTGGAAATGGCGTGGACGGCCAGCCGTTCAAACAGATCGAAGAAGACCGTGTCTTTCGGCAGAAGATTAATCATCAGACACAACTCCGTCGACCAAAGTCGGCCACGTCGGCCTGAAAGGGGAACCAGATTCTACGGAAGGGCCCCGGCAACACAAATGAACACCAAGAATTCATCAAAACTGAACATTTCCGTTAAATCGTTGATTCACGCCATTCCCAACCAGGCGAATGAACGGACGGCTACGTTTATGCCCCAGCAATCGTAACGTGCCGCCCCGCCGCCCTTTCCAAATAATCCCCCGGATTGTAATCCGCGCTTTATTTGTCCGAACCCGCAAATCGTTACAATATCCTCCCGTTCGCATCACAATCCGAAGGAGGTCGTCATGACGGCGTTTTGCCTTCTATTCTCCGCGCCCCTGGCGGCGGACATGCCCGATGTGTCTTCCGTCCCGTCGGCCCTCTGGTGGGTCGTGGCGGCCGTCGCGGCGCTCATCTTCATCTCCATCTTCCTCGGCATCCGATCCATCCCCAACAACTGTGTCGGAATCATCGAGAAGAAATGGTCCGGCGGGGGATCGGTCAGCGGCGGCCGGATCATCGCCCTTGGCGGCGAGGCCGGATATCAGGCGGACCTGCTGCGCGGCGGAATCCATCTGTTCTACTGGCCGTGGCAATATCGCATCCACAAGGTTTCGCTCGTCATCGTTCCCCAGGGCAAGATCGGATATGTCTATGCGCGCGACGGCGAGCCGTTGCCGCCCAGCCAAACCCTCGGCCGGGTCGTGGACTGCAATCTTTTCCAGGACGCCCGCAAATTCCTGGGCGATTCCAAATCGTCGCAAGCGCCCATCGGCCAGCGCGGCCGGCAACGCGTGATCCTTCGCGAGGGCGTTTACGCCATCAACCTCGCCCTCTTCGTCGTCGTCACCCAGGATTGCGTTTACCGCCTTGAAATGACCGGGCGGCAGGAACTGGCAACCATCGTCGGCTGGCAAAAGGAGATGAACGACATCGGAGGATTCGATCCCGTCGTCATCGGCGCGGAGGTCACCACCGAAGATCAACTGACGCCGGGAAAGACCATGTCGGTCGACAGCATCGGCATCGTGACCGTTCACGACGGCCCGAGCCTGGCGCCCGGCGAGATCATCGCCCCGGCGGTCGGCAACGACAGCGTCGATCCCAACTATCACAACAACTTCCAGGACCCCGAAGCCTTCCTCCGCGCCGGCGGCCGACGCGGACGGCAATACGTCCCGCTCACCGATGGAACCTATTTCATCAACCGCTGGTTCGCCACCATTGAAATCGTCGCCAAGACCGTCGTCCCCATCGGTTATGTCGGCGTGGTCGTCAGCTATTACGGACCCATGGGCGCCGACGTTTCCGGCGAGAGTTTCCGCCACGGCGAACGCGTCGCCCGCGGCGAACGCGGCGTGTGGGAAAAGCCCCTGGGACCCGGCAAATATCCCTTCAACACCTACGCCGGGAAACTCATCCTCGTCCCCACCACCAACTTCGTGCTCCATTGGATCACCGGAAAGAGCGAGAGCCATCATTACGACGAAAGCCTCCGCAGCATTGACCTCGTCACCAAGGACGCCTACGAGCCGCTGTTGCCCCTGAGCATCGTCGTTCACATCGACTACCAGCGCGCCCCCAGCGTCATCCAGCGATTCGGCGACGTGAAAAAACTCATCACCCAAACGCTCGACCCGATGCTCAGCGCTTATTTCCGCGACGTGGCCCACAAGAAAACCATGCTGGAATTATTGCAGCATCGCGATGAGATCCAGATCGAATCGCGCAACGAGTTGCAGAAACGGTTCCACGAGTTCGACATCGAATGCGTGGACGTGCTGATCGGAAAACCCGACACGGCCGAGGTCGGCACCGGGTCGGGTAAGATCGAAACCCTGCTGGAACAGCTCCGCACCCGCCAATTGAGCATCGAGCAACTGGAAACCTACGACCGCCAACGGGCCGCGGCCGAAAAGCTGCGATCCCTGACCGAAGCCCAGGCCGTCGCCGCCAAGCAGGCGGAATTGACCAACTCGCAGGTGCAAATTCGCATCGCCGAGAACCAGGGCGACGCCGATCTTTCAAGATCCCGCAAACAGGCCGAGCAGACGGTCGTTGTCGCCGAGGCCGAACTGGCCCGCTCGCGCCGGCAGGCGGAGCAAACGGTCGTCACCGCACAGGCCGACAGCCAATCCCGCATCCTGGCCGGACGCGGCGAATCCACGCGTGCCCTGCAAGTCGGACTCGCCGAGGCCACGGTCCTGTTGCGCAGCATCACCAGTTTCGGCGATCCGCGTTTGTATGCCCTGACCAAAGTGGCCGAACATCTCTCCAAGGCCACCCAACCGCTCGTCCCCGAGCGCGTCTTCACCGGCGGCGGCCAGACCACGGACGGCCAATCCCCCGGCGGCGGCATGCTCGGCACGCTATTGGCCCTTCTGGTGGCCGAAAAGAGCGGCTTCGCCATCACCGAAAACCCCGAGATGGCGTCGTTGAAGGAATTGGCCGACAAGATGACGAAGCAGGTCCTGGAAACGATGCAAGAAACGAACGGTAACGGCGCGCCGACGCCGCAGGCGAAGGTGGCCGGGAGAGTTTCGACGTAGAGATATGGCCTCGACCCATGAGGCCGACAGCCCGCGGGGACTAAATCTCGAATGTCCCCCTTTGTTCGACCGCAAAAGGGAAGGCTTGGACGATTATGTCTTTCGGCGGACATATTCCATCAGCGGGTCCAGCGGGCCCGGCAGGCTGTGGAGCCGCAATCTTCGTCGTTGCTGCCGTTTTGATATTTCTTGTCTTATCCGGTATCGGGATTTGGTGGATATTGCGAACCACGCAGTAATCGCGGGCAATCGCTCGACCCGAATACGAGTAACCGGGACAGCTCTTCGAGTAACCGGGACAGCTCTGAATTTCTCGGAGCCATAGAAATTCAGAGCTGTCGCGGTTATTCCCAGAGCTGTCCCGGTTATTCCTCCGGTTATTCCTCTTGTCCCGGTTATTCCTCTTAGTGTTTCATCCACGTCGATGTGTGCGAAGGGGGCAGGCCGCAAGAGCCGCGTCGCGACGAAATCTTGAATGTCCCCTTAAAGCTCATTTCGCCCGTGTGACGGATGATAGCAAATTAAATCTCCAGCATCTGCCGGGTCGGTTCTTCCAGGTATTGCTTGAGGCGCACGAGGAAGCTGACGGATTCGCGGCCGTCGACGAGGCGGTGGTCGTAGCTGAGCGCCACGTACATCATCGAGCGGATTTCGACTTTGTCGTTGACGGCGACGGGGCGTTTCTGGATGGCGTGCATGCCGAGGATGCCGCTTTGCGGGGGGTTCAAAATCGGGGTGCTGAGCAGGCTGCCGAAGACGCCGCCGTTGGTGATCGTGAAGGTTCCGCCGGACAACTCCTCCAGGGATAGTTTTCCGTCGCGGGTGGCGCCGGCAAGGCGTTTGATCTCGGATTCAATTTTGGCGAAGGACATTTTCTCGGCATTGCGGAGCACGGGGACGGCCAGGCCGCGCTCCGTGCTGACGGCGATGCCCAGGTTCACGTATTGGTGATAGACGACATCGTCGCCTTCGATGAAGGCGTTGACCTTGGGGAATTCCTTCAGGGCCAGGATGCAGGCGCGGGCGAAGAAGCTCATGAGCCCCAGCCCGACGCCGTGGACTTCCTGGAACCGGTCCTTGAATTTGTTGCGCAGCTCGAGGATGGAGGTGAGGTCCACCTCGTTGAAGGTGGTGAGGATGGCGGCGGTGTGCTGGGCGAGGAGCAGGGTTTCGGCAATGCGCTTGCGGATTTTGCTCATCGGAGCGCGGTAGATGCCGGTGGAATCGTAAGCGATCGGCTGCGCCGTGGGCGCGGGGGCCGGCTCCTTCTTTCGCTCGGGCGCGGCTGAGGGCGCCGAAACAAAGGCTTGGACGTCCTCCTTGGTGAGCCGGCCCTTGGGGCCGGTCGCGGGGATCGACTTGGGATTGAGTTGATTCTCGGCAACCATGCGCCGAACCGAGGGGCTGAAATCTTCCAGCGGATCATTGGCAACGGGCAGGGGCGGAGGAGTCCAATTGGGGGCGGGGGCGGGTTTCTTCGGCTCGACAGGCTTGGCGCTCTTAACGCCCGTCGGATCGATTTCGGCGATCACGTCGCCCACTTCCACCATTTCTCCCTCGCGTTTTTTGCGGTGGATGATGCCGGCCGATTCAGCCGTGACGTCGGCGTTGGCCTTGTCGCTTTCCAATTCGCAGATCGGCTCATCGACGCCGACGGTTTGCCCGTCCTGCTTGTGCCATTTGAGGAGCTTGGCCTGCTTGACCGATTCGCCGAGAGCGGGAACTTTTACCTGGATCGCCATGGTTTGGTCCTTCTCTGATTGCAAAACATGCTCCCCAACCCACCTGTCTAACCGTCGCTATTAGTCGCCGCCGACGCCGGAGCCGTGGGCGACTTTTTCCAATTGGGGTTCCGTTTCGGCGGGTTTCGATTCCGTCGGCGGCGCGGGCAGGTCCAAGGCCCGGGAAATAATGTCCGCTTCCTCCTGATCGTTGATGCGCTTGGATCCGACGGCGGGGCTGGCGGACTCCTCGCGGCCGAAATAGTTCAGCACGGCGGTCTCCGGCAGCATCGGCTCCAGACGGTCGGACATGAAGACCCAGGCCCCGCGGTTCTTCGGCTCCTCCTGCACCCAGCCCACGTCGTGGGCGTTGCGGTACTTGGCAAGGATCGCCTGAAGTTCCGCCTTGGGATACGGATAAAGCTGCTCGACCCGCACGATGGCGACGTCCTGGCGGCCGGCCTTCTCGCGCGCGGCTTCCAGCGTGAAATAAACCTTGCCGCTGCACAGCAGCAGCCGCCTCACCCGATCGCGCGATGGGAACGTGCGATCGTCGATCACCAGATGGAACGATCCATCCGTCAGATCGGTCAGCACCGAGACGGCATCGCGGAGATTGGCCTTGGGCATCATGAGGATCAGCGGCTTGCGGAAGTTGCGCTTCATCTGGCGTCGAAGCACGTGGAAATATTGTGCCGGCGTGCTGGGATAGACGACCTGAATATTGTCCTCGGCGCCCAGGGCCAGGAAGCGGTCAAGAAAGGCGTAGGAGTGTTCCGGCCCGGAGCCTTCGTAGCCGTGGGGCAGCAGCATCACCAGCCCGGACATCTTCCCCCATTTGGATTCGGCGGCGACGATGAACTGGTCGATGATCGGCTGGGCCATGTTGACGAAATCCCCGAACTGCGCCTCCCAGACCACGAGATTCCTCGGGTCGGCGGTGCTGAATCCGTACTCGAATCCCAGGACCGCCAGTTCCGACAGCATCGTGTTTACGACGATGATGGGCGCCTGGTGTTCGGCGATATTCGCAAGGGGGACGTATTTATCGCCGGTGTTGTAATCGCGGAGCGCGGCGTGGCGGTGGGTGAAGGTGCCGCGCTGGGTATCCTGCCCGACGAATCGGACGGGGATTCCCTCGAGCAGCATGCTTCCCAGCGCCAGCATTTCCGCCCCGCCCCAGTCGATCGGAGCCTTGCCCTGCGCCATTTCGAGCCGGCGGCTCAGCAAGCCCTTGAGCTTGGGATGAACGGTGAAGCCGTTGGGAACGCGGGTGGCGCCTTCGCCGACTTTCCGCAGAACGTCGGCCGAAACCTTGGTGACCGCCGACCAATCCGCCCCTGCGCGCGAATATCCCTTCCAAATGCCGCCGAAGGAGGGCGGGAGGCTCACCGCCGTCGGCATGCTTTGGCGGGCGTTGTCGAGCGCTTCGTCGAGCCGGCGGCGGCACTCGGTCTTCATCTCCTCCAACTTTTCAGCAGAGAGAATGCCCTGATCGAGCAGTTGCTTGGCATATATGTCGCGGACGGAGGTTTTGGCGGCGATTTCGCGGGCCATCACCGGCTGGGTGAAACTGGGCTCGTCCTGTTCGTTGTGGCCGTTCTTGCGGTAACACCAGAAGTCGATCATGACGTCGCAGTGGAATTCCTGGCGGAAGGCGATCGCCAGCCGGGCGGCATGAATGCAGGCCTCGGGGTCGTCGCCGTTGACGTGGAAAATCGGGGCTTGAATCATCTTGGCCACGTCGGTGGGATACGGGGTGAAGCGGCCCTGGCGCGGCAGCGTGGTGAAGCCAATCTGGTTGTTCACGATCAGGTGGATCGTGCCGCCGGTGCGATAGTACGGCAACTCCGACAGGCCGAGGGTTTCGTGAACGATACCCTGTCCGCAGAAAGCCGCATCGCCGTGGATGAGGATCGGGACCACGCGGGTGCGGGTCGCGTGATCGCCGCGATAGTTCTGCTTGGCGCGAACGATGCCGACGACCACCGGATCGACCAGTTCGAGATGGCTGGGGTTGTAGCTGAGGGCAATGTGGATGTTGTGGTTGTTCTTGGTCAGGCGGTCCTGGGCATAGCCGAGGTGATACTTGACGTCGCCATCACCGTCCTGGCCTTGGTTGGTTCTACCCTCAAATTCGCGGAAGATGACCTCGTAGGGCTTGTTGACGACGTGCGCCAGGACGTTGAGTCGGCCGCGATGCGCCATGCCCATCACGACTTCCAAAATCCCCAGCGAAGCACCGTCATCGACCAGAGTATTGAGAAGCGGGATCAGCGCCTCGCCGCCTTCCAAACCGAAGCGTTTTTGTCCCGGCTGCTTGAGTGCGAGGAAATCTTCCAATCCCTGGGCGACGATGAGTTCGTACAGCAGCGCCTGCCGATCCTCGGCCGTCAGGACGGGACGGTTGAGTATCGGTTCCATGCGTTCGATGAGCCATTCGCGCTGTGCCTTGTCGGTGATGTTGACGAACTCGACGCCCAGCGTGCTGCAATAGGTGGTCCGCAACTTGTCGATGAGATCGCGGAGCGTGCCATCGAAGGGGCCTTGGAAATCCGTTTGGGTGACGCGCTTGTCCATGTCTTCCGGCGTCAGGCCGAACTGCGAAAAATCGAGCAGCGCGTGACTGGCCCGGTTGTGTCCCAGCGGATCGAGGTTGGCGATGAAATGCCCCAGCTCGCGGTATGAATGGACGAGATTTTTCGTTTCGACGCCGGCACGGGCCTGGCTCGGGGTGAGTTGGCCGTCGACGTCGAACGCGCCGCTCAGGGCGGCGGCACGTCCACCGGCGGCGCCGAAGCCCGCGAAAAATGCCTGCCAATACGCGTCCACCGAGCGCGGGTCGCTCTGATACTGCTGGTACAGCCGGTCGATGTAATCCGCATTGTCCCGGTTGATATTGTCGAACGCTTCCATAGAGACAAGTCCGAGCGCCCCTCGATCCGGATGGGCTCTCAATTGTAGGCCTTCAATTAATCGGCGCCCTCAAACAAGCTTAACGCCTTCCATTTGCCTTTCCAGCATTGCATTGACACCAATGCTTGAATGCCTTGCCTTCTACATCGACCCACTTTCCCGCCCGGCTCAATCACGCCGTAATTCCGCTGTGCAGCAATAAGGAGACATCGGTCAAATTCTCATCAAATTATCTTATAACTTTCATATTTACAATAGGTTATAGACATTCCGCGTCTATCACCGCGTATTTCGCCTTATTCAAAGAATCCGGGACAAGGACTAAAATGGAGACAGACGATAATCCCTAACTGGGACGAGCGAGCATGTCAACGGAACTAATTTGTCCAGATTGCGGGGGCGTGATCGGCGGCGATTCAACCGATGCCAGCCGGGCGTGCATGTGTTGGGCCAATAAATCCGCCGATGGCGAACTGCCAGGCGGGCAGGATACCAGCGAGGACACGGTGGTCGAAAGGCCCGATGGCCCGCGGCCAAAGGTTTGCTGCCAATGCGGGACCGATTTGACCGGCAAGAAGCGTTTGCGCGACAGCCGGGGATACTGGTGTTACGCATGCCACAAGCTGGATAAAGAGGCGAATAAGCCCAAAGGGGAGCGATGCGCCGATTGCGGTCGAATCGTCGCCGAAGCCGCGTTGAGCGAATACGAGGGTCGCCAAATCTGCGGCATCTGCCGGGCCGAGCGAAAGGACTTGGCCAAGGAGCGCCGCCGGCTCAGCCCCGTCAAAACCGACGCCCATGACCAATTGGCCAAGCAACGGCTGTACTGGCTCCTTGGCGTTCTTGCCCTTCTGGCAGTGATCATTATCCTTCGCCAACTGAAGATCATCGGAGTGTAAACGGGACCGTGCGCTGCGGGGCGGAATGCCGCAAATTCTATTCAAACGCCAATTCATCAGCGCGATCCGGCGCGGCGACAAGACCACGACGCTGCGGCGGTGGAAGTCCTGCCGCTTGAGCGCGGGATCAAGAGCGTTTGCCCCGGGCGTCGGCTGGCTGAAAATCGTCTCCTGCCGGGAAATCAACCTCAAAGACCTCACCGCCGACGATGCCCTGGCCGACGGATTTGCCTCGCTGAGGGAGCTTCTGAGCACCCTCCGGCAAATCTATCCCAACCACAAAACTGACGGCCGATGCTGGTATCGGGTGGTTTTCCAGCCTGAAGCCCAAGAAGCCACAGCCCCCCAGGATGCCCGAAAGCACTTGGCTCGCCAAATCCGGGCTGACCTTGACAAGGCCGTCCGCCAAAGCCGATCATTGTCCCCCCTATGAGCAGCGCGGTCATCCTGCAGCACGTGGCCCACGAGGCGCCAGGGCGAATTGTGCCGATTTTCCGTGATTATGGGATCCCGGTTCAGCTTCGCCGCCTGTACCAGGGGGACGAGGTGCCAACCGACCTCGACGAGGTTCGCGTCCTGGTGGTGTTGGGCGGCACGATGGGCGTGAGCGACGTGGGAAATTCTGAATTTCCCTATCTCGAGCTGGAAATTGAGGTTATGAAACGCATGATCGCCGCCGACCGGCCGGTTCTGGGCATTTGTCTGGGGGCACAGCTCCTGGCCCACGCGGCCGGGGCAAGGGTCTATCCAAATACCAAGCCCGGCCAGAAGCCCGAAGACCCGCCCACTCCCGTGCCGGAGTTGGGCTGGGGTCCGGTAACTTTCCCCTTCCCTGGCGGTACGGAACCACTCGTCATGGGGATGACCGATGGTTCGATGATGTTTCATTGGCATTACGACACGTTCGATCTTCCCCGTTTACCCCCGCCGACGGATGCGCCAAAACCGCCGGCGCCACCGCCGCCTACGGGCAACGCCCTGCTTTCCTCCAGCCGCCTGTGCAAAAACCAGGCCTTTCGTTTCAAAAATCGCCTTTTTGGGTTCCAATATCATTTCGAGTTCACGGAGGATGATCTGGATGCCGTGCTCTCCGCCGGGCGGCAGGACATCGCTAAGTTCCTCGGCCCCGACGGCGAGAAGACGATCCGTCAGGAAACGGCCAAAAATTACCCCCGCTACGCCCGGCAGGGCGAGCGGCTGGTTCGGAATTTCGTGCAGTTTCTCAAAGTGTATTGATCGACTCCAGTTGGTTGATCCGCGCCCAAGCGGGTCGCCGCGAGATTGTGCATGCAATCGGGTTTGACCCATTCCGAGCAATCCACGAGAAGAAAGAGGCCCTTTGTGCGGCCCTGGGCATTGGCGACGCCTATCGCCGTCCTGCTGGTCTGTCTGCCCATGCTGCGGCCACTGCGGCAACCGGGGCGGGCATCGGATGATGAGCAGCTTCGCCTGGCGACCATCGCCGCCCTTGTTCAGCATGCCGCCGATCCCGGCGCCTTGGCCGAACGGCTTGCCATAAATACGCGGTTGTTCATCCTGCCCTCGCACGTTATTTCCGTCGATCAGCGCATTTACAGCGATCAGCCGCCGATGCTGGCGTTCCTGCTCAGCGGTCCGGCACTGATTCTTGATTGGATGGGATATCCTCTGCGGGAGAATTCGGTGCTGGCGCCGTATCTGCTGACGCTCTTGGGAGTGACGCTTCCGGTGGCGGCGGCGGCGGGGCTGATCTACCGCATGGGCCGAATCTTCGAGTTGCGGCGGCAATGGCGCACCGCCCTGGCCGCCGCAGTCGTCTTCGGAACCGGACTCATCAGCTATGCCGTCGTCCTCAATCCGCACGTCCCCGCCGCCGTCCTCGTCCTGGCTTCGGCCGCATGCCTCATTCGCCTCGCGGCCAGCTCCAACCCATCGCGCGGCGGCGGATGGCTCATTCTCGCCGGGTTCTTCGCCGCCCTGGCGGCCACCATCGACTTCTCGGCCATCGTCTTCCTCCTTCTCCTGCTTGTCGCCGTCCCCGCCATGCGATTGCCAACCGCCCTTCGCATCGGTGGAATGATCCTCTATATCTTCGGCGCTGCTCCACCCATCCTTCTCCATGCCACGCTGACGATCCCGCTTACCGGCAATCTTCTGCCTGGATCAATGCATTCCGAGTTGGCGGTGCATCGCCGACTGGTAGTCGAAGAACCCGCCATCGACGCCGCCACCGACTTGGCCGTCGCCAATTCGCTAACCGCCGATGACGACATGGACCCCAATCCCCCGCCGCCGTCGATCTGGCAGAAAATCGGACGGGGATTCACCAGCTTCGCCGGCACCCTGCTCGGCGAGCATGGACTTTTGGTGCACTTTCCCGTGGTGATCCTGGGCTTCGCCGGGATGTTCGCGGTCATGCACCGACATTGGCCAAGCACGACCAAAATCCTCGCCGCCGACAGCGCCATCGCCGCAATCGTCGGAGTGATCGTCTTCTGCGCCACGCGCTACGGCTCGGCGAACGCCGATTTCGCCAACCGCTGGCTCATCGTCTTTCTGCCATTCCTGCTCTTCTGGGCCGGCGCCTGGCTCCGCCGCCCCCACACCGCCCCCATCTGGTCCCTGGCCGCCGTTCTGCTCACGTTCAGCGTATTGGTCTCCCTGATCGGCGCGACCGATCCGATGCCCGTCGGCGGCTACAGCAAATACACCGCCGTCTCCGCCCTGCGCGATTTATTCAAATCGTCCCCGCAACTCCAGGGAACCGCCCTGGCCGATAGATAGAGAGCTAGTGTTTCGTAGCGTAGATCGCTTTTTAAGGACCACGTCAATGAAGCTTAAATCCATCTCAATCAGCGGATACAAGACGATTCGGCAACTGACATTTGAACCCAGATCGTTGAACGTTCTCATCGGGTTGAATGCCGCAGGCAAAAGTAACTTTATTAGCTTCTTTCGCTTCCTCAACTGGATGCTCACACCACCGGGGCAATTGCAGTTGTACGTGCGCGACAATGGGGGCGCCAGTGGTTTTCTGCACTACGGCCCCGAGAAGACCCGAGAATTGACAGGCGGGCTTGAGTTGGAGACAGAGGTCGGGAAAAATGAATACATGTTTCGATTATTTCACGTTTCGGGTGACTCATTCGCGTTTGCGGAAGAGAAGTATCGCTTCTCCCGCAGCGACATTCCGGGTTCCGCGAATTGGACCTATCTTCAGCCCGGTGCGCTTGAGGCAGGGTTGAACGCACAGGCCGAGGGTGGCGACAGGACAGCGCGGGCCATCAACAGTCTTATCCGAGGGTGCGTGGTTCATCAGTTTCACAATACGTCCCGAAGCAGCCGTATTAAACAGACCTGGAACAAGGATGACAATTACTATCTCAAAGAAGATGGCGCAAATCTCGCCCCATTCCTGCACCGGATGCGAGATAACGAGCCGACGGCATACCAACGGATTGTCGAAACCATTCGGCTTGTTTTCCCGTTGTTTGCGGATTTTGTTCTAAATCCAGTCGGAAACTCTGTGCTTCTACAGTGGAAGGAACGTGGGCACGATGTTGTATTCTCCTCTTACCAAGCATCCGATGGGATCCTGCGATTCTTTGCGTTGGCGTCTCTGCTCCTGCAGCCCGACACGACGATGCCGGACGTACTGTTGATTGACGAGCCAGAGCTTGGCCTGCACCCGCATGCATTGGAGGTATTAGCGGAACTAATTCGGAAAGCATCAGTAGATAGTCAGGTGATCGTCTCAACACAGTCGGCTCCGCTGCTCAGCCAATTTGCGCCGGAGGATGTAGTCACCGTGGATCGCAAGGATGGGGAATCGATCTTTAAGCGTTTGAGCGAAGCCGAATTGTCAACCTGGCTGCAGGAGTACACGTTAGGCGAACTTTGGCAGAAGAATTTCATCGAGGGGGCTACGAATGGTTAGGACGCTGGCGCTTGTCGAAGGTCCCACCGAACGGAATTTCAGCCAACGGATACTGGCTCCGCACTTAGGCCGCCTTGGAATCGCGTTTCATCCCCGAGTGATCGGACAGCCGGGACATAAGGGTGGTATATGCTCATGGGATCGTGCGAGAATGGAGATTCGCAACCTAATTCGACAGGAGCCCAGCAGCGTCTTCACCACAATGTTCGACCTGTATGCTCTTCCCATGAACTGGCCCGGCCGAGAGGAAGCGAAGGAAAAGGGCTTGAAACACGCGGAGGCAGTTGCCTTCATCGAATCAAACATTTCTGAGGCAGTCCAATCCGAATTCGCCAGTTCTGGACCGAAGATTCGGTTCATCCCCTATTTGTCACAATATGAATTCGAGGCACTACTGTTTAGTGACCCTAAAATTCTCGCGGATGTCGTACAGGAGGCGGAATGTGCCCAAAGGTTTCAAGCGATTTTGGATGAATGCGGTGAGTGCGAGAAGATCAACGACGGTCATGATAGCGCGCCGTCGAAGCGCATTCTCAAGATTGCGCCACGCTTCAGCAAAACGGTGGATGGCATTGCGGCGGCGGAACGAATTGGGCTGTCTGGTATACGCGCCAAGTGCCTACATTTTAGCTCGTGGTTAGAGCTTCTTGAGCAATTCGGAACCCGAAGCGATGGCAACGCGGTACGCCATGGAACTTAACAACCATGAGCATCGCTAATCCCTTCCCGAATCGCCTCCGCCAGATCAACCCTCCCCTCGTACAAGCTCCGGCCGACGATGACGCCCCAGATCGGGAGTTGCCGGAGTTGGCGAATGTGCTCGATGCTGCCGACGCCGCCGCTGGCGATCACGGGAACCTTGCCGGCTTCGGCAATGGCGCGGGTCTGCTCGATGTTTGGGCCCTGTAGCATTCCATCCTTGGACAGGTCGGTGTAAAGAATCGCCGCCAGCGGCCAATCGCTGACTTGGCGCGCCACGTCCACGGCGCTGCGGGACGACGTCCGCGTCCAGCCGCGCACGGCGATCATGCCGTCCCTGGCATCCACGGCCAGGATAATTTTCTGGGCGTATGCCGGGTCGTGTGCCAGCGACTGGAACCATTTCCAATCCTCCATTGCCCGGGTTCCGACAACCACGCGCTTCACGCCGGCGCTGAGGAGCCGATCGATGTCCTCGGTTTGCCGAATCCCGCCGCCGGCCTGCACGGACAATCCTGGTGTTTTCGCCAGGCGCGAGATCAGTTCCGTCTGCACCGGCCGGCCTTCCTTGGCCCCGTCGAGATCGACGACGTGCATCCACTTCGCCCCCTCGGCCGCGAACGACCGGGCGGTTTCGAGCGGATCGACGTCGTAATTTAGTTGCAGCGCGTAATCCCCCTGTTTCAGGCGAACCACTCGCCCGCCGCGAAGATCGATGCTGGGAACAATGACCAGAGACATAAACTCCTGGCTTATGTTTTCTTCGCGTCCTTCGCGCCTTCGCGGTGAACTCCCGAAAAGATTACCGCGAAGACGCGAAGAGCGCGAAGTTGCGCGAAGAAGACACGGGAATTCTAATTCCTTTCCGCGCGCGTACAATCGTGTAAACCGTTTCATGGACGACCGCCTTGAAAAACTCATCGCCAAAGCCAGAGACTTGCCCAAGTCGCCCGGCGTATATCTCATGAAGGACGACAAGGGCCGGGTGATCTACATCGGCAAGTCGGCCAGCCTGCGCGAGCGGGTTTCCAGCTATTTCCAGGCGGGGACCAGGCTCGAACATAAGAAATCGGGACTCATCGAGCACATCGCCGATTTCGAGGTTATTCAAACCGATAGCGAGGTCGAGGCGCTGCTGGCCGAGAACCGGCTCATCAAGGACGTTCAGCCGCGATACAACGCCCGCCTGCTCGACGACAAGACGTATCCATATCTCATGGTGACGACGGACGAGGAATTTCCCGGCGTCTTCGTCACCCGTCAGCCCAGGACCGATGGCGTCAAACTCTACGGGCCGTTCACCAACGTCCATGCCCTCAAGGAAGCCGTCACCCTGCTCCAGAAGGCGTTCAAGTTCCGCACCTGTCATCTGGATATTTCCGAGGCGGATGACAACCGGCGGTTCTTCCGGCCATGTTTGCTCTATCCGATCAAGCAATGCACCGCCCCGTGCGCCGCGAAGATTTCCAAGGAAACCTACCGCTCCGACATCAGTCGGCTATTGCGGTTTCTCGACGGAGGGAAAGACGGCGTCCTGCGCACAATGGAGAAGGAGATGCTCCAGGCCAGCCGGGACCGGGATTACGAACTGGCGGCGCGGCTGCGCGACGAAATCAAGGCCCTGACCGCGCTCGGTCAGCGGGCGGCCAAGGGCGAGCAGGAATATTGGCAGCCGGAGGCTTTCGTCACCGATCCCAAGGAAGGGATCGAGAAATTGCAGGAAGTGCTGTCGCTCGCCGAGCCGCCGCGGATCGTCGAGGGCATCGACATCGCGCATCTTCAAGGCGGCGAAACCGTCGGCTCCAAGGTCTGTTTCATCGACGGCGTCCCCTTCAAGGACGGCTATCGCCGGTACAAGATCAAACATGGACAGGGCAACAATGATTATCTGAGCATTCAGGAGGTCGTCGGCCGGCGATACCGCGAAGCCGGTGCCAGCAACGAATTATTTCCCGACGTCATCCTGATCGACGGCGGCTTGGGCCAGCTTCACGCGGCGATGGACGTTTTCAAAACCATGGACGTCAAGCCGCCGATGGTGATCTCGCTGGCCAAGAAGGAAGAGCTGGTCTATATCCAGGCGCGATCCGAGCCGGCGCGGCTGTCGCGGACCAACGCCGGCCTGAGGCTGCTGCAATACATCCGCGACGAGGCGCACCGATTCGCCCAGCATTACCACCATATCCTGCGAAGGAAATCGCAGTTGGAAGAGGAGGTGAAGCAAGGGCGCAGGCCGCCGCGACGGAAGGCGGCTCGAAAACTCGAAATTCGAAATTCGAATGACGAATCAAATTCGAATGACCAAAATTCGAAATAGGTCGTTTCGTCATTCGAATTTCGATTTTCGAATTTCGCATTTGCGCATTACATCTCCGCCTAAAATGCGATATCGTTTTATCCGCCATGAGTTCCACCCAGGGGAAACTTCTGCTCGCCTCGCCGCGATTGGCCGATCCCAATTTCGCGCGCTCCGTCGTGCTCATGATTCAGCACAATGACCAGGGTGCGTTGGGGCTGGTCCTCAACCGCCCCTTGCAGATCACCGTGCGGCAGGCGTGCGAGCAGAGCCTCGGCCAGCCGTGCAAGGTCGAGGGGATGCTCCATCAGGGCGGGCCGTGCGAAGGGCCGCTGATGGTGCTTCACGGCTACGAACTGGCCAAGGATGCCGACGTGCTGCCCGGCGTCTTTTTCACCACCGAAAAATCCAAGATCGAATCGATCCTGAAACAGGAGGGCGCCGACGCGCGATATTTCGTCGGCTTCGCCGGCTGGTCGCCCGGACAATTGGAAGCGGAGATGGAGATCGATTCCTGGATCGTCGCCGATCCCATCGCCTCGCACGTCTTTGGAGACAATCCCAATCTGTGGCTCACCCTGATGCGGCAGAAAACGCTCGGCCAATGGATGGACCCCTCGCTAATTCCCGACGATCCGACGACGAACTGAGCCGCTGCGCGGAAATCCGAAATTCGAAATTCCGCGCAGCGGTCTGCCATTCATCCCAGCTTCTTCAAAAACTCGCTGATCCTGTCGATGCCCTTGTCGATCTGCTCCATGCTGGTGGCGAAGCTGAGGCGGACGTGGGTGTTGAATCCGCTGTCGTTACCGGGAACCACCGCGACGTGGTTGTGCTCCAGCAGGGCCGCGGAAAAACTCACCGCATCGGCGATGCGGGTCTGGCCAATGGTCTTGCCGAAATACGCGCTGACGTTGGGGAAAGCGTAGAACGCGCCCTGCGGGCGGACGCAGGTGATTTTGGGCAACGCGGTCAGCCGCTGCCAGATGTGCCGGGCGCGGTTCTCGAATTGCCGGCGCATCTGCTCGGTGCTCTCCGCGCCGCGCGGATCGGTCAGCGCCAGCGCCGCCGGGACCTGCGTGAAGCTGGTGATGTGGCTGGTCATCTGGCTCTGAAGCTTGTTGATGGCGTCGATAACGGGCTTGGGCCCGCCGATGTAGCCGATGCGCCAGCCGGTCATGGCGAAGGTCTTGGAGTGACAGTTGAACGTTAGAGTGCGCTCGATCAGGTCGGGATGGAGCGTGGCGAAACTGACCGATTTCAAGCCGTCGAACACCAGCTTTTCGTAAATCTCATCGGAAAAAACGATCAGATGCGGATGCTTGGCCGCCACGTCGGCCAGGGCTTTCAACTCGGCCGGCGAATACGCGTGTCCGCCGGGGTTGTTGGGGCTGTTGATGATCAGGACCTTGGTCTTCGGCGTGATGGCCGCGGCCAGATCGGCCGGCGCGATCTTGAACCCGGCCGACTCCTGCCCGCGCACGAATTTGCACGTTCCGCCGGCCAGCTTCACCTGCTCCGGATAACTCACCCAATACGGAGCGGGAACGATGACCTCGTCGCCGGGGTTCAGCACGGCCATGAAGGCCATGTAAAGACAATGCTTGCCCCCCGCTCCGGTCGTGATCTGATCCGGCTTGTACGGCAAGCCATTCTCGACATTGAATTTCCTGGCGATCGCCTCCCTCAACTCCGGCAAACACGGCGTCGGCGTGTATTTGGTCTGCCCCTTGTCGAGGGCAACTTTGGCCGCATCCTTAATAAACGCAGGCGTATCGAAATCCGGCTCGCCCGCGCCGAATCCCACCACATCGATCCCCGCCTTCTTCATGGCGTTCGCCTTGGCACTGACCGCCAGGGTGATCGACTCCGAAACCAGCTTCATTCGCTCCGCCAATGGAAACATTCTTCGACTCCGCAGTTAAGGCAGCGAACGGTATCCCGCGTTGCGGGGGATTTCAAGCATCAGTAGAGCCGCCGAATTCTCCGTTCTCCCAATAAGCTACGTTGAGCACCGTCTACCGGAACAGCATTGCCAAACAAGAGGAATCCGGTGGCGATAGCAAGTCGCAGGGCTGGCTCGGTTCCGGCCCGTCGGCTAACATCATCCGAACAAGCGAAACGGACCTCTGATGGCCGAAGTCAAATTAGACCAGATTGGTTACTGGTCGGAAATTAAACTCGACATCGTGCGCAAATATGCGGCCGCATACTCAACCGTACTAACAAAACGGAAGGAAATCCGCTCACACGTTTACATTGACGCCTTCGCGGGGGCCGGCACACACATTTCGAAAACGACAGGGGAGTATGTCCCGGGCAGTCCTCTGAACGCTTTGCTCGTGAAACCGCCCTTCCGGGAGTACCACTTCATCGACCTCGACGGAGGTCGCGCGAGTCTGTTGCGGGAGATGTCCGCGGATCGTCGCGATGTGACGGTGTACGAGGGCGATTGCAATTCAACTTTGTTGGAGAAAGTTTTCCCGCGCGTTCGATACAAGGAGTACAAACGAGCGTTGTGCCTGTTGGATCCCTATGGCTTGAACCTGAATTGGGAGGTCATCAGAACGGCGGGTCAGGAACGAAGCATTGAGATTTTTCTCAACTTCATGGTCATGGATATGAACATGAACATTCTAAAGCATAATCGGTCCAAAGTACGTCCGGACCAAGTTGAACGGATGAACGCGTTCTGGGGTGACGAGTCATGGAAAGATGATGCTTACGCAAAGTCTCCCGGACTGTTTGGCCCCATCGAAGAAAAGTCCACCAACGAAACGCTTGCCGAAGCGTTCCGAAAAAGACTCAGG
>Ga0209415_10007865_pt1 | contig 18537 bp, 16 predicted proteins | sample PeaSoiSIISIP2007_FD_187696 | JGI IMG/M metagenome (GOLD analysis project Ga0209415, IMG submission 187696) | Peat soil microbial communities from Weissenstadt, Germany - SII-SIP-2007 (SPAdes) (version 2) | ecosystem: Environmental > Terrestrial > Soil > Wetlands > Peat | place: Germany...
GGGAGGGCTTAGGCCCCGGGGGTGTGCTCGCAGCGCCCACGCAGCGGGCATGAACGGGCCTTAGGCCTCGAGCGCGACCGCCCCAGGCCAAGGGCCAGCCGTTACCAGTCCCATCGATGGTCTGAGCACACGGTCGGCACCTAAGGTCGTCCGGCCGACCGCGCCGACGACGGGATCGCCCCTTAACGCCTCGACGATCGCCCTCATTCGTAGATTCGACGCGATCGAGCCTTAAGGGACCGCGGGGCGGTGAGCGACCCGGGCGCCCGCTGGCTTGGCGCGAGCCCGTGTGCTCCCACTACCAATGGGGCTGGTAGCGACGGCTCGAAGGCGGCATGGGGGCGGCTGGCCCAGGCCCCGATCGCGCGAAGACCGCCCGGGGCGGCCGGCCCCGCGCACCCGCACCCGCGCCAAGGCCCCCGCCGCTACGCTGAAGCGATCCCCGTCCCCTCCGCAAGGTCGGTCGCCTCGTGGATCTCGCGGGCGGCGCGGATGCCCGATTCCAGCGCCCCCTGGATCCAGGCGTGGTACAGGGAGCAGTGCTCCCCGGCGAACAGGACGCGGCCCTCGGGCTGGACGATGGCGGGCTGGAGTGCCGGGTGTTCGACCTGCCACTCCGGCCCTTCGTGATACTCGAGGGTCAGGTCGTGGGCCCGCGGGATGCGCATCGCCCCCGCCTCGGCATAGAGGCCGGGCGCGAAGCCGCGCATCGTGTGGGCGCGGCCGCCGACCCGGTTCTGGGCCTCCAGCACGGTGACGTGATGGCCCTGCCGTTTGAGCTCGTAGGCCGCGACCAGCCCGGCCAGGTCGGCGGGGCCTGGTCCGGCGATGGCTGGGGTGAGGCGTCGGGGAGGTGCTGCGGCAGCGTCGCCGGTCGGCTCGCGGGATCGTGGTGGACCATCGCGGGGAAGATACACGGCCCGCGCCTCACCTGGCCCGCAGCCCGGGATTACGCTCTGCCCGTGGCCGAGCGGATCCTCGCGTTCTACGAGCGGGACGGGTTGAACGTCCGCACCTATGACCAGCGGGTCGAGCAGGACATCGCCGGCACCTCGGTCGAAGGCGATGTCGCGTTCTACATCGAGGAGGCGAAGCGGTCACCTGGTCCGGTCCTCGAGCTGGGCTGTGGCACCGGCCGTGTCGCCTGGGCGCTGGCGGCGGCCGGTGCCGAGGTGGTCGGTCTGGACCTGTCCCGGCCGATGCTCGATCGCGCCGAGGCGAAGCGCGTAGACGTGCCGGCCGAGGTGGCTGCCCGGATGCACTTCCAGCGGGGCGACATGATCGACTTCACGCTCGACCGCCGCTTCGGCCTCGTCCTCATCCCATATCGCGCGTTCCAGGCGCTGACGGATCCGCACGATCAGCGTCGCTGCCTGGCGGCGATCCGACGGCACCTCGCGGCGGGCGGCCGGCTGATCCTGGACCTCTTCGACCCGCGCCTGAACCTCCTAGCGCCCGGTCGTGCCGCCCCGTCAAGCCCCGACCGCGGATCGGCTCGCGACCCCCTCTCCGGGCGAACCGTGACCATGGAGGTCGTGTCGCGCGAGGTCGACGTGCGAGCTCAGTGCTTCCACGAGGTCTGGCGCTTCACCGAGCTGGACGACCACGGAGAGGCTGCGCGCCATGAGGACGACCGGCTGACCCTCCGCTGGGCCTACCGCTGGGAGATGCGCTACCTCCTGGAGCTGTCGGGCTACCTCATCGAGGCGGAGTACAGCGACTTCCACCGATCCCCGCCGGCGTACGGCAACGAGCAGGTGTACGTGGCGCGCGTCGCGCCGGCCAGGTGAGCGACCCGCCGCGTCAGCCCTGACGGTAGGGCGCCCGGTCCTCGATGGCACCCACGAACTGCGGCAGGCGCGAGTGGCCGAGCAGCTGGCGGATGGCCTGGATCTCCCCGATGTGGAACCAGTAGTGATACATCACGCGGTGGATCGAGTCGCCCACGAGGCGCGGCGGTGAGCCGGGCAGGTTAGCAGCCAGGTCGTCCCCGGCCAGCCCGTCAAGCCACGGATCGACCGCGGCCGTCACCTCGCGCCACGCCCGCAGCATCGCGCGCAGCGACGGCGTGGACGGCGGTCCGCCGCTGGCGACCAGCGTGTTGAGCTCCGGGTGCGGCGTCACGCCCCTCGTGCGCGTCAGCCAGTAGCGCTGCTCCTGCCACGCCAGGTGGCCGACGACCCAGCCGATGCTGTTCATGGGCTCGAACCGGCGGAGGGCCTCGGCCTCCTGGACGCCGCGCAGGCCACGCAGCCACTCGGCGCGGGTGAAGCGGAGTTGCTCCACGAGCGGATGGACCATGGCGACACGATACACACCGACGTGCCGCTCCCTGGCAGGTACGCAGGCGGCCGGTCGATTCCCCTCGCTCCCCGTTGTGCCGCCGGGTACGATGCCGGCGATGCCACGCTACCGGCCGGCCGACTCGCTCAAGTCACCGCGCTTCACTGGTCCGACCACGTTCGCGCGGCTGCCGCACGTGACGGACCTCCAGGACGTGGACCTGGCCGTCGTGGGCGTGCCGTTCGATACCGGGGTGACGTATCGCGTCGGCGGACGGTTCGGGCCGGGTGCGGTCCGCGACGCCTCGGTGATGCTGCGCCCGTACAACCCGCACCTCGACGTCTCCCCGTTCGAGGTGCTCTCCTGTGTCGACCACGGCGACGTAGCCATCGTGCCCGGCTACATCGAGCGGAGCTACGCGGCCATCGAGGCGGCCGTGGCGCCCTTGGTCGAGGCCGGCGTCGTGCCGCTGCTCATCGGCGGCGACCACGCCTGCACGCTGCCGCACCTGCGGGCGACCCGCAGCCGCGGCCCCGTGGCGGTGGTGGACTTCGACTCGCACACGGACGCGTGGGACAGCTACTTCGGCGAGAAGTACAACCACGGCACCTGGATGCGCCGGGCCATCGAGGAGGGCCTGGTCGACGTCGCCCACTCGATCGAGGTCGGCCTGCGCGGCAGCCTCTACGGGCCGGAGGACTGGCCGTCGCTGACGACCGAGCTGGGCCTGGACTACCAGACCACGGAGCAGGTCCTGGCCCAGGGTCCAGACGCGATCGCGGCCCGCATCCGCGCCAGGGTGGGGGACCGCGCGGCCTTCATCAGCTTCGACATCGACGTGGTCGATCCCGCCTTCGCGCCGGGCACCGGTACGCCCGAGCCGGGCGGGCTCTCGGCCCACGACGCCCTGGCCATCGTGCGGCGTCTCATCGGCATCGACTTCGTGGGCTTCGATGTGGTGGAGGTCATCCCCGCCTACGACCCGGCCGGCCAGACCGCCTTCCTGGCGGCGAACCTGGCCTACGAGATGCTCTCGCTCGTGGCCGTGCGGCGACGGGATGCCGCCGGCCCTCGCTAGCCGGGCAGCCAGCCTTCGGGGATGGGGGACTGCTCGTGGAGCACCGGGGGCAGGTCCAGGCTCGCCACGTGCGCCGCGATCTGGTCGAGCGCGGCCACCCAGATGCCGTCGTCACGCATCGCCAGCAGCTCGTCCAGGAACCCGGCCAGCGCCGCGGCACGCGACGGGCGCCCGGAGAGGAACGGATGCATGGTCAGGGTGAGGCAGCCGCCGGCGGCGAACGTGGCGTCGCGTTCCAGGCGCCACATCTCCATGACCTTGGCCGGGCTCTCGATGAGGCCCGAACCGGTCAGGTCGGGCAGGTAGGCGTACTGCTCCCAGTCGTCGAGCCCCCAGTGGATGGGGATCTCGACCAGCCAGGGCGCCGGCCTCCCCCCCGGGCCGGGCTCGGCCGTGGCCAGCCGATACGGCCGGTCGGCATCCATGAGGCTCGAGTCGTAGCGGAAGCCATGGCGCGCCAGCAGGCCGGGCGTGTGGTGCGACGTTTCCCACATCGGCGCGCGATAGCCGATGGGGCGGACGCCGGCCACGGTGTCCAGCGCCTCCAGGCCACGGAGGAGGTACCGCTCCTCGACCGCCTCGTCGGTCCCCAGCGGCTCATGGAGGTAGCCGTGGTGGCCGATCTCGTGGCCGCCGTCCCGGATGGCGCGGACGGTGTCGGGCCAGCGTTCGGCGGTGTAGCCGGGCACGAAGAACGTGGCCCGGATCGTGCGCTCGGCGAGCAGGCCAAGGAGACGTGGCACGCCGGTCCGCGGCCCGTACGCCTGGTGGGTCATGACCCCCAGGCGCCGCGCCGCGGCGGGCGCGCTGGCGAGGATGGCGCTCTCCGCGTCCACGTCGAACGTGACGGCGGCGGCCGCCCGGATGCCGGGCGGCCAGAACGCCTCGCTCACGAGGGAAGGTGGCTCACGCGGTCGTGACGGCGGTGCTCTTGGTGTATTGCTCGAGCGCCCCGTAGACGATGCCGGCCACCAGGAAACCGACCACATAGGCGATATCGGCCCCGCTCATGGCGCTCGACACCGGCCCGACGAAGAGCGTCGTGTCCATGAACGGGATCGACACGACGAAGCCGACGACGAGGGCGATCAGCGCGTTGAGCCCGGTCGGCAGCATGGAGAAGACGACCGCCCGCGAGCCGTCGATGGCCCGGCCGCGGCGGCGATAGAGGTCGACCAGGACGATGGCCGCCCATGGGCCGATCCAGTAGGTGATGAACAGCAGGTAGTTCTCGAAGGTCGTCGAGAAGTTGGCCTGGTACAGGTAGAGCGTGGCGATGAAGCTCAGCACGCCCACGACGAGGGCCGACACGGGCCGGGCTACGCGGACGCCGGCCGCCTGGAGCGAGAGCGAACCGGTGTAGTCGTTCATGGCGTTCACGGCGACGGTGCCGAAGAAGATCGCGATCATCGCCACTGCGCTGAGGATGCCCCCACCAAGGAGGGCGTCGATCTGGTGCGTCGGGTCGAGGGTCGAGTTCAGGGCACCCACGACGGCCAGGCCCAGGACCTCGATCCAGACGGCGGAGAGGAACAGGCCAAGGAAGGTCCACCCGAAGACGCGGGAGACGGAGATGTTGCTCGGGAGATAGCGGCTGTAGTCCGAGGCGTAGAGCGCCCACGCCAGGTTGAAGCTGCCCGCCACCGTCGTCATGAGGACGAAACTGCCAAGCCCCGAGCCCGTCCCATCGGCGAGGCTGAAGTTGGCCTTGGACAGGACGGCGATCGTGACCACCCCGAAGAGGATCGCCAGCCCGATCGCGGCGTACTTCTCGAACGTGTGGATGGCCTCGTAGCCGACGACGCTCAGTGCGGCCTGGCACAGGATCACGACCAGCAGGCCGATCGGGAAGGGCACGGCGCCGCCGGTGATGATGAGGATGGCGTAGGCGCCGAAAAAGGCGTTGATGGCGTCCCAGGCGATCGTGCTCAGCCAGTTGATGGTGGCGGGTACCACGATCGCCTTCCCGAACGGCAGGCGGGCGGCCGGGATCTGGGCCATGCCAGTGCGCGGGCCCATCGAGCTGAGGACGCCGACCAGGGCGGCCCCGATGAGGTTGCCGACGACGATGGCCAGCAGTCCGTCGACGAAGCCCAGGCCGAAGACCGGGGCGAGGATGCCGACGGCGAAGGCGGCCGGCACCAGGTTCGGCGAGAACCACACCGTGAACAGCCGCCACACCGCGCCGTAGCGGGCCGTTTCCGGGATCGGCTCCATGCCGTGGCCCTCGATGGAGAGGTCGCCCTCTCCCTTGGGCATCGTGTCGCGCGTCAATGCCTGGACAGCCATCCCTGAGCCTCCTGCTTGGTGAAGGTGATGGGCACGTCGCCCGCAGCCCGATGGACCACCGAGCGCGCTGGCTCCGTCTCGGCCACCACCCGACCGAGGCGCACGACCCAGCGCGCCACGGGCTGGAGGCGGATCGCCTCCGCTTCGTCGGCGCAGTTGAAGACCACGAAGTTCGCCGGCTTGCCCTCCTCCACTCCGTACTCGACCTCCGCCGCCCGGGCGGCGTTCTCGGTGACCATGCGGAACGCCCGGAACAGCTCACCCCGCCCGGTCATGTGGCCGACGTGCACGAGCATCGAGAGCGCGTCGAGCATCGAGCCACGCCCCAGCGGATACCACGGGTCCATGATCGAGTCGTGGCCGCACGCCACGTTGATGCCGGCCGCGTCCAGCTCCTTGACGCGCGTCATGCCGCGACGCTTGGGGTACGTGTCGAAGCGGCCCTGGAGCGCGATGTTGTCCAGCGGGTTGGCCACGATCGTGACGCCCGCGCGCTTGAGGATCTGGAGCAGCTTGAAGGCGTACGCGTCGTTGTACGAGCCCATCGCCGTCGTGTGGCCGGCCACGACCCGGCCCTCCATGCCGCGGCGCATCGTGTCGGCCGCGACGACCTCCAGGAAGCGCGACTGCTCGTCGTCCGTCTCGTCGCAATGGAGGTCGATGCCGGCGCCCGTCTCGCCGGCCAGCTCGAAGAGGAAGTGGACCTCCTCGACGCCGTCCTCGCGCGTCCACTCGTAGTGGGGGATGCCGCCGATGACATCGCAGCCCAGGCGCATCGCCTCGCGCATCAGCGCCTTGCCGTCGGGGAACGACAGGATGCCGTCCTGGGGGAACGCGATGAGGCGCAGGTCGACCACGTCCCGCATCTCCTCCCGCAGCTCCAGCAGGGCGCGCAGGGCGACGAGCCTGGGGTCGCAGACGTCAACGTGCGAGCGGATGAGGCCCGTGCCCTGGGCCACCTCCCACAGGATGGCCTGGCGCGCCCGGTCCTTGACGTCGTCGTGGGTCAGGTGCGGTTTCCGCTCGGCCCACGTCAGGATGCCCTCGATGAGTGTGCCGGAGTCGTTGTGGCGCGGCTCGCCGACCGTCAGGACCGCGTCCAGGTGGACGTGCGGATCGACCAGGGGCGGGGAGAGCAGGCGGCCCTCGGCATCCAGCTCGCGGGTGGCCTTGCCCTGGAGCGTGCCGGCCGGCCGGATGGCCTCGATGCGATCGCCCGTGACCGCCACGTCGACGAGTTCGGGAGCGGTCCCGCGGGCGGTCGCCCGATCCGCGTGCGTGGGGTGGAGGCGGGCGTCGCGTACGACGAGATCCACGCCAGGCTGCTCCCCATCCGAAGCCCCTCTGTGCGACGCGGTGCCCACGTCGCCACGGCCCGTGCAGTGTAGCAACGGTGGGTGGCCCCTTGGGGCCCTGGCGCACGTCCGGCGGGGCGGCCCGGGGCCGGGGCGGCCCGGGGCCGGGGCGGCCCGGCGGTCATCCGCCGCTGTAGTTTCACCCGGCCGCCGCACCCCGGCGGCGCTCTCGCGGCGGCGTGGCGGCGTGGCAGGGCGGCTACCTGGTCATCTGCCAATGGAGGTGGCGTTAGGCCACCTCTCGCGGCGTTGCGGCTCGCAACGGTCGGACCGGTAGTCGTTGCCTGAGCGTGGAACCGACGTTCACGGCCGCCGATGTCCCGGATCGAGGCTGTGCCCAGACCCAAAGACTGTCCCAACGCCACCTGGGTTCGCATCTGAGCAGGTGGTGGGAACGCAGGCGCGCCAGACGACACGGAGCCGGTAGCAGAGGAGCCAGAACCCGGCTGGGTCGAGCCGGGGCACGCTCAGTCCGCGGTAGGTCACCGTGAGTGAACGGATCCGGGTCGAACGACGGACCGCACCTCCCCATGCGCCGCGCCGGGGCGGTATCGGTCACCCCCGGTGACCGTTGGCCGCGCTGGATGGGCACGGCCGGTGCCGTTGACCGCTTCAGGCGAAAAGTGGTCACCGTGAGTGACGGCGGGTCAGGGGCGTAGCGCCCCTCCCGCCGAATGGGCTGCGTTACGATGCGGCGGTTCCGACCGCCCACGGATCGAGGGAGGGTTCCCATGGAGCCGAACGAGCGACCCGACCTCGCGCCGGCGGAGCCTGCCCTGCCGCAGGCCCCGGAGACCCCGCCCCAGCCCCCCGCAGCGCCGTTGTACGTCCCGCCGTGGGCCGTGCCGCCCCAGCCGGGGATGCCGCCCCAGCCGGGGATATCGCCCGTCCCGCCCGTGCCAACCGGCACGTACGCTCCGCCAACGGGCACGTACGCTCCGCCACCGAGCACGGCCTGGACCCTCCCCCAGCTCTCCGTCCAGGCCGGGCCCGCGCCGGGGGTCCTGTATGCCGGGTTCGGCGTCCGCTTCGTCGCCTACGTCATCGACTGGGTCATCCTGGGCTTCATCAGCGGCATCATCTGGTTCGCGGCAGTCGCGGCGGGCATCAGCGTGGTCGGCGCCGATCGGCTCACGTCCATCAGCACGGCCACGGACCAGATCACGCCGGACCAGGCGGCGGCCGCCCTGACGATGGCCCAGTACCTTTACGGCGGCCTGGGTTTGGCGTGGCTGGTCACCGCCCTGTACTTCATCGTGATGTGGCCCTCCGGCGGCACGGTCGGCATGCGGGCTCTTGGCCTCCGGGTGGCGCGCGAGGAGGACGGGCGGCCCATCAGCTTCGGACGCGCCACGGCCCGGTACCTGGGCTACCTCGTCGACTGGCTCGCCCTCGGCATCGGTCTCCTGTGGGTCGGCGTGGACGCGCGCAAGCAAGGCTGGCACGACAAGATCGCCGGCACGCTCGTCGTCAGGCGCGCCTGACCGTGGCGAGCTGGGCCGGAGGGCCGGGACAGGCCGGAGGGCAGGGACAGGCAGGATGGCAGGGACAGGCCGGAGGGCAGGTGCCCGGCGGCCAACCCGGCCAGTGGTGGGAGCCGCCGGCGCGCGTCACGATGCCGCGGCGGCCGATCGGGAACCTGATCCGGACGGCGTTCGCGGCCTACAGCCGCTCGTTCGTGCCGTTCCTGTGCTTGTCGGGCCTGGTCTACGCGATCGCCTCGATCGTGCTCGTCCCGGTCTACCTGAGCCTCTCCGACATCGTCGGCCAGATCCTCGTGGCCACGCCGTTCGATCCGACGAGCGCCAACTACCCGGCCTACCAGGCGGTCGTCACCCGCCTGGGCCCGCAGGAGGCCGTCCTGTCGGTGGTCGCCGCGGTGGTCACTGGCGTGATGCAGCCGCTCGCCCTTGGCGCGGTCGTGGCGGGCACGCCCGAGGCGGCCCAGGGCCTGGTGGTCGGCTTCCGCACCTCGATGGCAAGGTTCCTCGCCCGTTTGGCGCCGCTGCTGGGCCTGGCCCTGATCTTCGTCGTGGTCCAGGGGGCAGTCTCCGCCGCCGGCGCGGGCATCCAGCTCGCGGAGCCCACGGTGGTCACGTATGACGCGTCCGGGACCGCCCAGCTGGGAGCGTCGCTGGGCGCCTTCTTCCTGCTCGCCCTCATCACCGTCAGCCTTGCCGTCGTCGGGCTGTACCTCTACATCCGCTGGTTCGTGGCCATCCCCCTGATCGTCATCGACGGCCTGGGGGTGCGCGGCGCGGTCGCCCGCAGCGCCCGGCTGACGGCCGGGTCCCGCTGGTACATCCTCGGCGCGCTCATCCTCGTCTTCCTGCTCCAACTGCTCTTCAACGTCCTCATCGAGGTCGTGGCGGCGATCATCGGCGTCGCCGTGGGTGCTGAGTCGCTGGCCGGCGGCTCGCTGGTCACCGGCTCGGGAGGCAACTTCTCCTTCAGCGCGGACTTCGGGACCCTGGCCGGTCACGCGACCGCGTTCTCCTCGCTCATCGGCCTGTTCCTGGGGGCCATCTACTATCCGGTCATCGCCATCACGATGGCCATCCTGCGGAGCGACTTCATCTGGCGAGCCGATGCCGCGGCCCGGCTCCAAGCGGCGCCGGGCGGTCCGCCCGAACCACCGTCGGGCCCGTGAGGACGGCCGGAACCGAGCCGACCATCGGCCTGCCAGACCCCAGCCTGGTCCTCCTCATCGGCGTCACCGGCTCCGGCAAGTCGACCTTCGCCGCCCGGCACTTTCGACCGACCCAGGTGCTCAGCTCCGACGCCTTCCGGGCCCTCGTCGCAGACGACGAGACCGACCAGCGCGCGACGACCGATGCCTTCGAGCTGCTCCATCTCGCGGTCCACCACCGCCTGGCCCGGCGACTGCTGACCGTGGTGGACGCGACGAACCTCCTGTCCTCCGCCAGGCGGCCGTTGCTGGACGCGGCCCGCCGCCACGACGTGCCCGCCGTGGCCATCGTGTTCGACCTCCAGCCGCGCGTGACCGCCGCACGCAACTCGACGCGAGCGGGCCGCACCGTGCCGGATGCCGTCCACCAGCGCCAGGTCCGCGAGCTTCGGCGCTGCCTGCCGCAGCTGTCCGGGGAGGGCTTCGCGGCCGTCTGGCTGCTCCACACGCCAGAGGCGATCGATCGGACGGTCGTGGGCCCCGTCGGCTCGTGATCGCCCTCCTCGGCGGGCTCGGGGCCGCCATCTTCTTCGCCACGTCCACGACCTCGTCGAGCCGCTCCGCGCGGCTCATCGGCGCCCCGGCGGTGGTCGGCTGGATGATGCTCGTCGGGCTGCTGGCGACGCTGCCCCTCTTCCCGCTCACCGGTGCGCTCGATGTCCACCTCACGACCCTTGACGTGCTGCTGCTGGTCGTCACGGGCCTGACCAACGTCTTCGGCCTCGTGGCGGAATACGCCGCCCTTCGCGTCGGGCGTGTCGGCCTGGTGGTGGGGCTGGTGTCGGCGGAGGGCGCGGTGGCGGCGGTCATCAACATCGTCGGCGGGCAGTCGATCGGCCTGCCGGTCGCGCTGGCCCTGGCGGTGATCGCGGGGGGCGTCGTCGTCATCGGCTTCGCCAGCGAGGACGTTGGCGCGCCCTCCAGGGACCCCCGCGTGGCGACGATGCTGGCGCTGGTCGCGGCCGGCTGTTTCGGCGTGAACCTCATCGGCGTCGGCCGCCTCGCCGCCGACCTTCCGCTGCCGTGGGCGCTCGCCGCGCCGCGCGCGTGGCCGGCGTCGTCTGCATCACGATCCCCCTCCTGCTGCTGCGCCGGCTGCCGAGCTCGCGGCGGGCCGCGCCGTTCGTCATCGTGTCGGGCCTGTGCGAGGTCGCCGGCCTGGCCTCGTTCGCCGTCGGCTCGCGGACCGACCTGACCGTGGCGTCCGTCCTGACCTCGCAGTTCGCCACCATGACGGCCATCGCCGCGTGGGTGCTCTTCCGCGAGCGCCTGACCACCTGGCAGGTCGTCGGGGTCACGGCCGTCATCGGGGGCGTCGCGCTGCTGGCGCTGCTGAACGTCTAGTCCGCCCGGCCAGAGGGTGGCGGCGGGGCGGCGCGCCCCATAATCGCGCCATGGAGTCCCCATGAGTGAGGAGCGACGGCTCGTCACGGTCCTCTTCGCGGACGTCAGCGGTTCGACGGCCCTGGGTGAGTCGCTGGATCCCGAAGACCTGCGCGCGCTCCTGACGCGGTACTACGCCGTCGCCCGCGACGTGGTCGCCGAGTACGGTGGCACGATCGAGAAGTTCATCGGCGACGCGGTGATGGCCGTGTTCGGCCTGCCGACCGCGCACGGCGACGACGCCGAACGTGCCCTGGGTGCCGCGCTGGACCTGCGGGACCGCGTCCGCGCGGATCCCCGCCTCGGCGAGCGGCTGCCCATCCGCCTGGGCGTGGCCAGCGGTGACATCGTGGCCCGCCGGGGCGCTGCCGCGGGCGAGGACTTCCTGATCACCGGCGACGCCGTGAACGTGGCCGCGCGGCTCCAGCAGGGCGCCGACCCATGGACCATCCAGGTCACCGACCGGACGGCTCGAGCCGCACGCGGCTACAAGTTCGGGCCACTGACGGCGCTGGAGGCCAGGGGCAAGTCGCAGCCCATCCCGTCGCGCCCGCTGCTGGGTCGCGGCCGGGCGGAGCGTGCCCGGCTGCCCATGATCGGCCGGGACGCCGACCTCGCCCAGCTGGAGCTGGTTGCCCGCCGGGTCTTCACCGAGCGACGGCCATTCCTGGTGACCGTCGTCGCCCCGGCGGGCACGGGCAAGACGCGGCTCGTGGAGGCGTTGCTGGACCGCTTGCCGGAACTCGGTCCGGCCGGCACGGTCGCCGTCGCCCAGTGTCTGCCGTACGGCCAGCGCCTCACCTACTGGCCACTGCGCGCGGTTCTCCACCACCTGGTGGGAACGGACGACGACGTGTCGCCGGCCGAGTTGCGGCGGGCCGTGGAAGCCTGGTTGCTGGATCACGATGTGCCCGACGCCCAGGCCGTCGGGAACGCCCTCCTCGCCACCGTCGGGGCAGGGGATCTCGAGGTGGTCGATCGCGCGGCTATCTTCGCCGCCTGGCGGACGGCCCTGGAGGCGGCCGCCGCGGGCGGGCCCCTGACGCTGATCCTGGAGGACCTCCACTGGTCCAGCGATAGCCTGCTGGACCTGCTCGAATCGCTGGTCCAGCCACGCGCGGACCTGCCCATTCTCATCATCGCCATCGCCTGGCCGGAACTGCTGGATCGGCGCGCGAACTGGGGCAGCGGTCGGCGCAACGCGCTCTCCCTGGCCCTGGAACCGTTGCCCGGCCCCGACGTGGCGGTCCTGGTCGAGCACCTTGTCGAGGGAGTGGCGCCGGAGATCGTCGAGGAGGTCGTGGCGCGCGCCGATGGCAACCCGTTCTACGCGGGGGAGATCGTGCGGGCGCTGGTCGAGCAGGTGGGCTCGCCCCTGGAGCCCGGGGCGGCGCGCGAGGCCCTCAAACGGTTGCCCGATACCGTCCAGGCCACGCTCCTGGCGCGGCTGGACATCCTCGACAGCGACGAAGGGCGGATGCTCCAGCTGGGCTCGGTCTTCGGGCGGTCCTTCTCACCGGCGGGCATCGCTGCGTTGGACCCGCAACTCGCCGCGGGTGCGGAGGAGGTCGTCGAACGACTGATCGGCCGCGACCTGGTCCGACCCGCCGGGACGCGCGACCTCGCCTTCCGCCACATCCTGATCCGGGAGGTGGCTTACGGGATGCTGCCGCGCGCCGAACGCGTCCGGCTCCACGCCCAGGCCGCGGAATGGCTGATCTCGCGCGCCGGAGCCCACCCCGAGGCGGACGCGGAACTCATCGCGGTCCACGCGCGCGAAGCCGCGACCCTCGCCACCGCGCTGGACCTGGAGGACGCGCCCCGTCTGCGACGTCAGGCGGTGGACCGCCTTGAGGCCGCGGCGACCGCCGCGCAGAACGCCGCTGGGAACCTGGAGGCCCTGCGCCACCTCCGTGCCGCGCTGGAGCTGGCGACACCGGATCGCCATCTCGACCTTTATGAGCGGATGGGCAACACCACGGTCCACGGCGATCTGAGCATCGAAGCCCTGACCCATGCTCTCGAGCTCGCCCGTGCGTCCGGCGCGCCGCCCGAACGGATCCTCCGGATCCTGGCCAGCATCCTGATGTTCCACACACGGTGGCAGGGCTCCGTGGCCGGCCGACCGACGGTGGACCAGCTGGCGCAGCAGTTCGAGGAGGGACGCGCGCTCCTGCCGCTCGTCACCGACAAGGCGACACAGGCGACCTTCCATACCGCCGAGGCGTTCCTGCCCTCCTGGATCGACGCCGGCGGCCGCCGGTCGACGCAGGCGGAGCTGGCAGCCGCGGATGCGAGTGCCCATCAGGCGATGCTGGATGCGGTCGAGCTTGGCCACGTGGCGCTCCAAAGTGCCGCTCTCGATGCGATCGGCTCCCTCGCCCAGCTCCGCGGCGACTACGCGACAACGGCTGAGGTGGCGCGGCAGCGGCTCGCCTTCGGCGACCGCCTGTCCATCGCCGAACGGATCGACGCGTCGTGCATGGTCGCCTGGGCAGACGTCCTGGGCGGCGACTTGGCTGAGGCGATCGCCGTGTGCGACTCGGTGGCCCGCGTCGTCCACCCGGGCCAGGCCACCAACTGGGCCCTGCACCTGATGTCATGGCGGACCGTGGCGGCGATGCTGCACGGGGACTGGGATGCGGCGTTGCAGAGCGTCGAGCGTGCCCGGGCGCTCTGGGTCGAACTCGAGCGGGTCGCCGCCGGGTATTCGACGCGTGGTTTCGTGGCCGCCTTGGAGATCTGTCGCGCGCGACGCGACGACGCCGGTGTGACCCGCTGGCGCGAAGTACTCGACGAGATCCACGGCGCATTTGATGCCCGGGCCCTGGGCGAGCTGCAACGGGCGGTCGCCGTCGGCGACCCTGAGGCCGTCGCCGGTCTACTTGGGCCCCGCGAGATCACGTCGGTCGGCATCGAGGTGACGGAGCGAGCCCTGTCCTTCCTCTGTGACCAGCGGGTGCTGCCAGAGCCCACGACCGTCGACCGGCTGCACGGGCTCATGCCGCCCCAGGCGCGCATGGTCATCGCGCAACTCGATCGAGTCAGGGGCCTGCGGACGAAGGAGGCCGCCTCGTTCGAGGCAGCCCTGGTGACGCTGCGCGCGGCCGGGGCGCGGCCGGCCATCGGGCGCGTGGAGATCGAACTCGGCCGCCTCAACGGCGATCCGGCGCTGGTCGCGTCGGGGGCGGAGATCCTGGCCGGGCTCGGCGACGTGGACCAGCTCGACCGCTACGGGTTGTCGGGCTAGGAGCCCCGGCGGGTCAAGGGCCGCCCGGGGCCCAGTGGGTCGGCCCGGGCCAGTTGGGGCAGCCCGCCTCCGCCGGGTCTCGGCTACGATTCGGGCGCCCTATGTCCTCCGAGGCCGTTGATCGGTCCTACCGTGCCCTGCTCGCCGTGCCCGCGCTGCCGCGCGTCCTGGCGGGGATGTTCGTGGCGCGCATCAGCCAGACCGCACTGAGCATCGCGCTCGTGCTCTTCACCCTGGACCGCTTCCACTCGCCGGCGCTGGCGGGCTTCGTCACATTCGCCTCGATCTTCCCCGGCCTGGTCGTCAGCCCGCTGGCCGGGGCGATCCTGGACCGTCACGGCCGAACGCGGTTCATCGTCCTCGACTTCCTCGTGGCCATGGGCTCGCTGATCCTGATCGGCGTCCTTGGCCTGGCGGACCTGCTGCCGGCCTGGCTGCTCGTCCTGATCACGGTCCTCGCCGCGCTGACCGGCCCGTTCAGCAACACCGGCCTGCGGAGCCTGTTCCCGCTGCTCGTGCCGCGGCACCTGTGGGAGCGCGTCAACGCCGTCGACTCGAACGGCTACGTCGTGGCCTCGATCTTCGGCCCGCCCGTCGCGGCCGGGCTGGTGGGCTTCATCGGCGGCCCGGTGACGCTCATCCTCATCGGCCTCGCGTTCGGGGCGGCGGCGCTCGTCCTCTCCGGCAGCCCGGATCCCAGGACCGACACGACCACCAGCGGAAACCTCCTCCGTGACGCATGGGATGGGGCGGTCTACACCTGGCGCAACCCGACGCTGCGCGGCCTCGGCGTCTCGATCGCCGTGCTGAACCTGGCCGGCGGTACCAGCACGATCGTGCTGCCCCTGATCGTGTTCGACCGGCTGCACGGGAGCGAGCTCCTGGTGGGCCTGCTCTTCGCCATCAGCGGTGTCTTCGGGTGTGTCGCGGCCCTGGCCTCGGGCCGGCTCGACACGCGGGGCGTCGAGTGGCGCCTGCTGGTCGTGCCCATGGCCCTCTACGCACCCGCCGTCGCGTTGTTGCTGGCCACCGGCAACGTCTGGCTTGTGGCGGCGTCGATGGCCATCACCGGCCTGCTCAACGGACCGATGGACATCGCCCTCTTCACCATCCGCCAGCGGCGCACTGATCCGGCGCTGATGGGCCGCGCGTTCGCCGTGTCGATGTCGCTGAACTTCCTGGGCTTCCCGATCGGGTCGGCCATCGCCGGGGTGGTGGCGTCGGCCTCGCTGGAGGCCGCGATCGTGTTCGCCGTGGCGGCCTCGGCCGTGGGTGCCGTGCTGGCGGCAACGCAGGTGCCGCGGACGGACGTCAACGCCGCGTTCGCCTGAGCCGCACTTCGCCGGCGCCCGCCGTACACCGCACGCTGGCGCCCGGTCCACGGCCGGCGCACGCTGGCCCTCGCGCCTACGGCCGTGGCATGCGGATGTTTCTCAGACGCACGCCCGGGGAACGTTCGCGCGGCGGACGGCGCGTGCGGCCGCTCAGTCGAGCCCCGATGGGTGCGCAGCCGTGCTTGGGAAGCCTGTCTGGCGGGCATGCGTGACGGCAGCCGACGCCCCAACCGGCGCTTACGTCCCCTGGGCGTGCATCTGCAAAACCGGTCTGCCACGGGCCCCGCGGACTATGCGCCCGGCCCTGCCACGCGCCCGCCGTGCCACGCGCCCGCCATGCCACGGGCCCAGCGCCCATGGTCACGTGCCAGGCACCGATAGCGCGCCCCGTCAGGAGCCCAGCACCTCGCGCTTGGCCTGGGTGAACTCCTCGTCGGTCAGGGAGCCGTCACCGTGGAGCCGGGCGAGCTCGCTCAGTCGATCCACTGGGTCGGGGGTGCCCCCATCCGGCATCAAGCTCGGAGGAGAAGACGCCGGCGTGGTCGGAGGAGAAGACGCGGGCGTGGCCGGTGCCAGGGATGCGGCGGCCGGAGCCAGGGCGGGCGTGGCCGGTGCCAGGGCTGCATCGGCCGGCGCCAGGGGCGCGAGCGAGGCGGCCGTCCCCTGGGTCGCAGGCGCGACGCCGGGCGAGGCGGCGGCCTGGGATCCGCGCCGCCGGCCGATCAGGAAGCCTGCTCCACCCAGGAGCGCGGCGCCCAGGAGGCGCGGCCGGCGGACGACCACGAGGCGGCGTCGGAACATGTCGATCGGCTCCAGGTTGCGGCGGGAGGCTGTCGCGGAAACGATGCGCCCCGCCGGCCCGTGGTGCAAGCCGGGAACCGCTGACGCACGTCAAGCGTCCATAAGGACATGCACCGTCCGATGCGCTCGCGCGCTGCCGCGTCCGTCGCCGTCCCGGCCCGGTCCGCCACGGCCCTCCTCGTCGGGGCCCTCGTCTTCATCGTGGTTGCTTGCTCGGCGGGCGCCTCGCGGTCCCCGGGCCCCAGCGCTTCGGGCGGGCCCACGCCCACCGCCCCATCGGGGACCGGCCCGCTGCCCGGTGGCGAGGTCGCGGCGGGGCTCGTGGCGAGCATCACCGAGGTGGGTGGATTCATCAGCCCCCAGGCGACCATCGGGCGGCTCGCCGACATCGCCATCTACCGTGACGGCCGGGTCATCCAGCCGGGCGCCACGCCCGCCATCTACCCCGGTGCGCTGCTCCCGGCCGTCCTCCAGTCGACCATCTCGTCCGCCGGTGTCCAGGCCGTGCTCGACCTCGCCCGCCAGGACGGGCTGGCCGACCATGCCCAGGCCTACCTGACCCCCATCGGTGCCGACATGCCCGATACCGTGATCACGGTGGTGGTGAACGGCCAGGCCGTGGTCGGCCGGTTCTCCTCGCTCGGCGCCTCGGGGCCGAACCTGACCGACCCGGCGGAGATCGCGGCCCGGGCCAAGGCCTCCGACTTCATCTCGCACCTCACCGGCTACCCGAGCCTGGTCTCCCAGTATCAGGTCGGCCAGTCGCAGCCGTACGTCCCGACCGCGGTGCAGATCGTGGCTCGCCTGGGCGACCCGAGCGCCGGCGTGGAGCCGTCCATGCTGGCCCGCCAGCCACTCACCTGGCCGCTTGCGACGCCGCTCTCCGCGTTCGGCCAGGCGATCCCGCCGACCGCCGCTCCGGTCGCCATCGCGCGCTGCGGCACGGTGAGCGGCGACGACCTCACGCTCCTCTGGCCGCTGCTGGCGCAGGCCACCCAGATCACCGGCTTCACGAGCGCGGGGGCCACCTGGACGATCAGCCCCACCCCGTTGCTGCCCGGCCAATCGGACATGTGCATAGGCCGAACGGACCAGTTACAAGCGTCGCCGTAGGCGTACGCTGTCGGGGTGGACCAGCCGGCCAGCGCGCGGCCGCGCGTCGAGCTGATCGGGACCCACCTTCGGGTCGAGGGCTCGGTCGAGCTCGGACGCTTCACCCGCGTCTCGGACTACGTCAACATCCTGAGCGGGTTCTTCAACCTCCAGGACGTCGTCCTGTTGTCGAGGATCGGCGAGCCGACGCGCATCAACTTCCCCGAGTTCCGCGTGCGTCTTGACGAGATCGCCATCGTCGGTCAGCAGAATCCCGAGGCCAACCCGGTCGGCGCAGGCGCGTGGGGCGACACGGTCACGCCGGCGGCGCCCCCGGCCGAGCCGCCCCGATCGACCATGTTCGACGGCCACGGCGAGCGCCCGCTGGGGGAGAACCCCTGGGGCGATCGACCGCCCGTGGAGAACCCGTGGGGGGAGCGGCGCGCCGGCGACTCGGAGGTCAGCTCGACGGTGTTCACCGGTCGCCACGACCGCGACGAGTCCGAAGTGGGTGGGCCTGTCGACACCGAGCGCCGCCGCCTCGTCATCAGTACCGACGCCCACATCATCTACGGCGCGGCGCACCTGCACCACGAAGCCTCGATGATGGCCTTCCTGGACGCGACCGACCCGCACTTCATCCCCATGACCGACGTCCGTGTGCGCTGGCTGGCCGACCGCCGCCTGGCCGGCCGCTTCCCGTTCGTGCTCGTCCAGCGCGACCACATCGTGGGCGTCGCTACCGACGTGTCGGGCGGCCTGTCCCTGCTGCGCGGCCGCGGCCCCTCGGTCGACCCCTGGGCCTTCGAAGACGAGGGCCCCGAGCCCCACTAGGTTCAGGGCCTTGCCCCCCCGGGGCGTCCGACCCTGCAGCCCGACTTACTCCCCAGCCGGCCGCCTTGCCCCAACCCGCCCTTTGCCCCACGGGCAGATCTTGCCCCAGGGGTAAGTAACGAACCGGGACATCGGCGGGGGGGCCCTCC
>Ga0209415_10007866_pt1 | contig 18535 bp, 16 predicted proteins | sample PeaSoiSIISIP2007_FD_187696 | JGI IMG/M metagenome (GOLD analysis project Ga0209415, IMG submission 187696) | Peat soil microbial communities from Weissenstadt, Germany - SII-SIP-2007 (SPAdes) (version 2) | ecosystem: Environmental > Terrestrial > Soil > Wetlands > Peat | place: Germany...
TCCGGTGTTGGCTGGATTTCCGGATGAGGATGTGGAGATTGGGGCGAGATTGAAATAAAGAGGTAATGACGTAACAAAGTAAAGAAAAGCAGAAGTTGATGCGCATGCGTTCAGATATTTGTGGAGTGGCGGCGGGGCGTGAGACCAGAAGAGCACAGCCAGGATTGGCTGTGCCACAAAAACTATGGAGCTGATCGATTCACATGCGCACATTGATGACGAGCGATTCGCTGAGGATCGGGAGGAGATGCTCGAGCGGGCGCGGGCGGTGGGGGTAACGGCGCTGCTGGCGATTGGGACGGGGCCGGGGGCGCACAAGTTGGATGCGGCTTTGCCTTTCGCCGAGGCGCATGAGTGGATTTATACGACTGTGGGGATTCATCCGCATGAAGCGAAGGATGTGACGTCGGCGCATTTGGAGGAATTGGCACGGCTGGCGCGGCATCCTAAGGTGATTGCGTGGGGCGAGATTGGGTTGGATTATTTTTACGATCATTCGCCGAGGGATGTGCAAGAACGCGTTTTTCGCGAGCAGATGGAGTTGGCTGCTGCGGCGAAGTTGCCGATTATTATTCATTGCCGGGATGCTTGGGCGGATTGTTTGCGAGTGATTGAGGAAGTTTGGCGGCCAACCGGGTTGGGCGGGATATTGCATTGCTTTACGAGCACGTTGGAAGACGCAACGCGCGCGATGGACATGGGGTTCCTGATTTCGTTTGCGGGGAATTCGACTTATCCGAAAACGCAGAACTTGCGCGACATTGCGAAAGCTTTGCCGATTGAGAACATTTTGATAGAGACGGACGCGCCGTATCTTGCGCCGCAGCCTTACCGGGGGAAGCGCAACGAACCTGCGTACGTTGCGGAAGTAGCGCGTACACTCGCTAGTGTGAGAGACTTAGCCGCGGAAGAATTCGCCGCCAGGACCGCAGGGAATTTCCGGCGATTTTTCCACCTTGTCCAGCCGTCGATGAGCGCGGCTGCGGAGTCCCAAGGATGATTGCAGGCCAGGGGAGGAAGGCTATCGCGCTGCTTACTGCCAAAGAGATTTTCGATCTCGTGCGAGACGATTTGGTGTTGGTGGAGGAAGAGCTTGCGCGACAGAGCGCTGGCGCGTTCGAACCGGTCGCGGAGATTACAAGTTATCTTCTCGGCGGTGGAGGGAAGCGGATGCGGCCGGCGTTGCTGCTGCTTTGCAACGGGTATACGGGGCGGCGGAGCGAAGGAGCGATTCGGCTGGCTGCGGTTGTCGAGCTGCTGCACAGCGCGACCTTGATTCATGACGATGTGATTGACAGCGCGGATACGCGGCGCGGGCGTCCTTCGGCGAATTCGAAATGGGGGAATCATCGGAGCGTTTTGGCGGGAGACTGGCTGTACATGCAGTCGTTTCAAATGGCGCTGGAGGAGAGAAATTTTCGGATTTTGGATGTGCTGATCGACCTGACGCAGAAGATGGTCGAGGGCGAGTTGATTCAGCTGGCGAAAATTGGGCGCATCGATGTGACGGAAGAGGATGCGCTGCGGTTGGCGACGTATAAGACAGCGTGTTTGTTTAGCGGGTGCGCGCGATTGGGAGCGGTACTGGGCGGGTTGGAAGGCGTGGAGGAAGAGGCCTTGGCGGATTATGGGCGGTATGCGGGGCTGGCGTTCCAATTGGTGGATGATCTATTGGATTTTACAGCGTCGGCGGAGCAGCTGGGGAAGCCCGTGTTGAGCGATTTGAAAGAGGGGAAGGTTACGCTGCCTTTGATTTACGCGATGGATAACGGGCATCGCGAGGCGCGCGGGTTGGTGGCGCGGGTGTTGGAGGAGAAAGAATTTCATTCGGTACGGGCGGAGACGATCGTTTCGTTGGTTCATGATTCTGGCGCGCTGGAGCGGGCACGGAATTTGGCGCACGAGTATGCGCGGCGGGCGAAGGCTTGTTTGGAAGGGCGCGGGGATTCGGAGTATGCGCGGGCATTGATGACGTTGCCGGATTTTATTTTGGAGCGAGAGAATTAGGGTTTAGGACACAAGAAGACGGGCACGGCATGCCGTGCCCCTACAGAGATGCTTCCTTTTAAACTGGTCTATCACAAAGGCTACGATTTAAATCTGGGCGAGCACGTTTTTCCTTCACAGAAATTCCATTTGATTGCAGAGACGCTGGTGCGAGAAGGCATCGCGGCTGGCGAGGACTTCCTTACGCCGGAGCCGGCGGCGGACGAGGACATGCTGCGCGTGCACACGGCGGAGTGGGTGCACAAGTTGAAGGCAGGGACGCTTTCGGCGAGCGAGATTATGAGGCTGGAGATTCCGTTTTCGCGGGAGGCCGTGGAGGCGTGCTGGCTGGCGGCGGGTGGGGCGATTTTGGCGGCGCAGTCTGCTTTGCGGGATGGGTTCGGGTGCAATCTGGGCGGCGGATTTCATCATGCGTATCCGGGGCATGGCGAGGGATTTTGCGCGATTCATGATGTGGCTGTGGCGATTCGAAGGCTGCAGCATGACAAGGCGATTCGGAAGGCGATGGTTGTAGATACGGACGTGCATCAGGGGAATGGGACGGCGGCGATTTTTGCGAAAGACGAGCTGGTTTTTACGCTTTCGATCCACCAGGAAAATAATTATCCGGCTTATAAGCCGCCTTCGGATGTGGATCTAGAGATGGCGGACCGCGTGGATGACGACGAATATCTTGGCGCGCTGATTCCGGCGGTGCAGACGGCGCTGGATGAGTTTCAGCCGGAAATGCTTTTTTATATTGGCGGAGCGGATCCGTATTGCGAGGACCAGCTTGGTGGATTGATGCTCACGAAGAATGGATTGAAGACGCGCGACAAGCGGGTGTTTGAAGAGGCGAGGCGGCGCGGGATTCCAGTCGCGACGTCCTTGGCGGGAGGGTATGCGCGGCGGGTTGAGGATACGATTCGAATTCATGTGAACACGATTGTGGCGGCGCGGGAAGTGGCGCTGGCTTTTCCGTCTGCTTCGGCTGCGGGGCAAAAGTAAATTGGCGTTGCAGAGCAAAGCTGGTCTAATTCACCGACATGCGAGGTATTTCATGATGCGTCCTAAATTGCGGACTGTTTCTGCCTGTTTGCTCAGCGGAGCCATGCTTGTGATGGGGACGGGTGCGGCGCGGCGCGCTTTGGCGCAAGCTCCTGCGGACTCGGCCAAGCAGTTGAAGGTGTACATCTCGGTGGACATGGAAGGCGTGGCGGGAGTGGTGACTGCAGACCAACTGGGGCCAAGCGGATTTGAGTATGAGCGGTTTCGGCATTTCATGACGAACGAGACGATGGCGGCGATACGGGCGGCGAAAGAGGCAGGAGCCAGTGAGATTGTGGTGAGCGACTCGCACGGGAATGGCGAGAATTTGCTGATCGAGGAGTTTCCAAAGGATGTGCGGATTGTGCGGGCGTGGCCGCGACATGGCGGGATGATGGCAGGACTGGATTCGAGCTTCAGCGCGGCGATGTTTATCGGCTATCACGCGTCGACGACGAATCCGAAGGGAGTGCGCGCGCATACGTTTTCGAGCGCCCACTACGCGCGGGTCACGTTGAACGGCAATGCAGTGACCGAAGGAGAATACAACGCGGCTTACGCGGGAGCGAAAGGAGTGCCGGTGATTTTCGTTTCCGGAGATGATGCGGCCACGGAAGAGATCAAATCGCGGCTTGGAACTATCGAAACCGTTGAGACGAAGAAGACACTTGGTTTTCATTCGGCGGAAACGCTAACGCCAGCGGCTTCCTGCGACAAAATCTATGCGGGAGTGAAATCGGCGTTTAGCCGACTGCATGATTTCAAGCCATACGTGATCAAGACTCCGGTGACGCTGGAAATTACGTTTAAGAATTACACGCCAGCCGAGTTGCTGAGCTACTTGCGGTCGGTGCAGCGAGTGGATTCGCACACCATCCGGTTTGTGGGCAAAGATATGGATGAGATTGACGATTTCGAGGAATTTGTGGGGAACTATAGCGCCGATTTGGCGCCTTGAACGAAGTTCTTCCACCTCACTTTTGTGCCGCTAACGCGTGGCGGACCGCATTGCTCAGTTCTGCTTCCACATCCTCCGGATCAAATCCATCCGTTCGATAGGCTATCTTCCCGGCGCGATCAAGAATGACGACCGTGGGGAAGGAGCGAACCGCGAGGAGCGTATCCAGCCCATCCGCGAAGACTACAGTGGTGCGAGGTTTTTCTTCCTGCAGGTAGGGTGGGACTAGAGTTTCGTCTTCATCGCAATTGGCGGCAAGAAAGACGATGTCGGCCATGCCCTGGAATTGAGCGGCGACACGTTCGAAATGTGGTTCCAACTCACGGCAAGGGCCGCACCAGGTGGCCCAAAAATTCAGGACAACGACTTTGCCTCTTTGTTCCGCAAGCGGATAGGGAGAGCCGTCTTGCGCTTTACGCATGGTGAAATCGTAGGGCTCTTTGGCATTGGCGTTTCGTTTTGGTTTCGGAGCGTCTAGCGAGGCAACGGTGTCGTCGTAGGCTTGCAAGAGGTAATCGCCGAGGCCTTGATCGGAACCATTCGCGAGCCGCCAGACGTTGCCGAGTTTCTGGCGTATTTCGCGGCGATTGCTCGCGCCACCGGAAGCGTCTGCGAGAGCGAAGGCTCGGGCATATTCCTTGATGGCCTTGGGCAAGTCTTTTTTTAGTTCGGCGATTTCGCCGAGCTTTGCGGCGGCGGGAGCGGAAGGCGTAATGGCCATGCTTGATTGAAAGTCTGTTTCGGCCGCGGAGTAATCATGGAGTTTAAAAGAGAGGCGGCCCCGGAGGGAGAGGATGTTGGTCTTATCGCGTTTCTGCTCAGAATCCCATTCTTCCTTGGAGATCTTGGGAGATTTTTCCGCGGCCGACGCGCGGTTTATGTAGTCCAAGACACGCGTGGAATAGTTGAGGGCGCGGCGTAGGGCGGGCTCGTCGCCGTTTCGCTCCAGGAGTTGAATCGCGAGCATGGTCATGGGCATGTCATCGGGAGTAAGGGCGACGATGCGCTCGGCATAGTCGGCAGCGCGAGCGGAATCGCGAAGCTGGAGACTGGCTTCGACGAGGGCGCGGTAAATTTGTGGACGCTGGCGAGACTCGGGGTAATCCTTGAGGAATTCTTCGAGGTTGCGGACCAAGGCGGCGCGGTCGTTGCCGGCGCGATCGATGGCTACTTGCAACTGGGCGGTTTCTGGCAAGGGCTTGGTGGAAGGAGTTTGTTTGGGCTCGGTCTGATTGTCTTTTTGCTGGGGAGAAGGGGAATAGACCGGGAGTCCAAATGGGATGAGCGCAAGAAGCGCAAGGGTCGAGGAAGGAAGTTTCTGCAGGTAGTTCATCAGCTAGAATTCTAATCTGTTTACAGGGAAATTGCCGAAGGGCATTGGATTGAAGCGAGAAATTCGGAGCAAGAGGGCGGGGCAGCATGCCCCGCCCCTACAGAAGTTGGCGGAGGGGGCAAGGATGGGTAGGCCACCGAATGAATGGTTATTGGGCGCCGTTTACTTCAATACCGCCTGAGACGGTGTGAATTTCGACGCGGGCGCCGCCGTCCCCCATGCGGGCGCGGAGGGAATGCTTGCCCTGCTCTTCAATCATGATGGGAATTTGCGCGCGAATCTGACCCGTGACGGCGCCGGCGGAAAGATGGAAACTGGCGCTGGGGGGCACCGCTATATCGACGGAGCCGGAGACAGTTTTCAAATCCCAATAGCTATTGCCCATCGGATTGCCTTGGACGGTGACGCGTCCAGCGGTGGCGCGGGCTTTAACGTCGCCATTTGCGTCTCGCACATCCACTGTTCCGCTGGAAGTGTCGGTATCGACGCGGCCGCCAGGATTTTGCACATGAACATCGCCCGAGACGGAGTGAGCGAGCACATCTCCCTTGGCGTTCAACACAGTCACGGTTCCGGAAACGCTAGTGGCGCGGACATCATCACCACAATTCTCAGCGTCGATGCTTCCGCTAGTTGAGGAAAGCCGAACCTCGCGGCCAATGTCCTTGCCGCGAACGGTACCGGAAACCGACGATGCCTGTACAGGACCACGAACGTTGCGAACGATCTGGGAGCCAGAAACACTCGACGAATTGACAGCGGTATCCCGGGGAACTTCGATTGAATAGCTGATAGAGACATTGTGCAAGCGTGTGGTGTCTTTACCGATGCGGAGGGTGTCGCCTCTGAGTTCGACAGGAGGGTTCGAGACGATGTTGTCCAGGCGGCTTTGCGGATTGCCGAAACCGAATCCCGAAACGCGTACATCTCCGTGAACATGGACTTTGCCGTCTACGCTGCCGACAATGGAGACGTCGCCGGCGACATTGCTGAGTTCGAGGCGGATGGGGCCGGAGACGTCGAGGGAACGCTCAAAACTGCCTGAGACGGAGGGGCCCATCTGGCAGCCGGCAAGCAATACCATGCTGATAAGCAGCACGATAGCTGGGGCTCGCCTATATTGTGGCTTCATCCTCATGCTACCTCCAGCGCCAACGCGAAGCGCGATGCCCTTTCCTAACAGATGATACGGAAAAACGGGGGAAAATGTTCCGGCCGTCGGATGCCCCGTAGGGGGCCTAACGAGACAGGGTCTCGTTCAAGGAACCTTGCCTGTAGCCTTCCAGGTCCAGGGCGACATAGCTGAAACCTGCCGTTTTCAAGCGTGAAGCGATGGATAAGGCCATTTCGGGGGACATAGCGCGAGGCATTTCTTCCGGGGCGATCTCCACACGAGCGAGCTTCTCGTGGAGGCGGACTCGAAATTGACGGAAGCCCAGATCGCGAAGAGCGGCTTCGCCACGCTCGATGAGAGCGAGTCGTTCGGGAGTCACTTCGGTTCCGTAGGGGAGACGAGAGGCCAGGCAGGCGGAGGCGGGACGGTCCCAGGTGGGCAACCCGGCGCGCTGGGAGAGTGAGCGTATTTCGGTTTTGTGCAGACCTGCGTCGAGAAGCGGGGCGAGAACGCGATGCTCCGCGGCGGCGCGGTGGCCGGGGCGGAAATCCAATGTGTCGTCAGCGTTGACGCCGTAGGCGACGGCAGCGAAGCCGCGCTTTTCTGCCATGAAGTCCAATACGTTGAATAGCTCATCTTTGCAGAAATAGCAGCGGTCGGCGGAGTTTGCGCGGTACTTGGGATTTTCCATTTCGTGCGTTTCGATGAATTCGTGACGCACGCCGAGCTGGCGGATAAATTCTTCGACGATGGAGCGGTCATGTGCGGAATAGCTAGGCGAGAGCGCGGTGACCGAAAGGGCGCGTTCACCGATCGCACGGTGGGCGGCCCACGCGAGGTAGGCGGAGTCTGCACCGCCGGAGAGGGCGATGATCATGGAAGGGAATTCGGCCAACTGCTTTTGCAGTATCAACTCTTTTTCGCCGTGCGAGAGTTGCGCCTGTTCCGCGATTTGAATGCGCACAAGAGTATTCATTTCTTTGAAGAGTATACCTTAACGTGGGTTTGATTACGTTTGCGCAGGGCGCTGAAACTGCCGGTTATTTGAAATCGAGCAGCACATCGACAGTGTGCTTGTCCGGGTCGGTGCGCAGCCAATGTCCGACCGTGTCGTAGTGCACGGGCAATTCGCCGAAAACATCCGCCGGGTGGGATTGCAACCTGGTCAGAAGCTTTTCAAATAGAACTTTGTCAAACACAGCTCCGGTTTCTGTCGGCCACATCTGATGGATGCGCCCCTCACCGGCAACCGAAAGGCCTGTCACAACCAGGCTGTTGAAGTGGTATTGCACTCCTTCGGATACGGAAACGGTATACGAAACAGTGTGTGTCTGGTCGTCATAGGTGGCGGCGGGGTCGATCTTTGCATCGAGGTAGCCGTGCTGGCCGTACTCTTCACGAGCGAGGTCCCAGCCTGCCTCGATCTGCATTCCGTTGGCGACGTCGCCAGGCTTTATGCCGAGCTCATTAGAAAGTGTGATGGAGGATAAGACAGAGTTGCCGGACCATTGCGCTCCCTTGAAGTGATAGATCGCCCCGGTGGCGATGGGGACAAAGACGGGAATTTGGTCGGGGAGCTTCTGATTGGGATTACCGGTGAGACGGATTTCGGGAGGGCCAAGCTTAACGCGAAGATAGCCTTGTTGAAGGTAGAAGGGGCGCAATTGTTCGGAGAGAAAGAGATCGATAGTCATGCGGGAAAAAGGCTTTCCCTGTACCTCGCTAAGCTGCTGCTGAACGAGATGGGAAGAAGCGAGCGACGGATCGCCGAACTCAACGCTGGCGATGAAGAAAGCGGCACCTTCGACACGAAAGGCCTGAACGTTGCCTTCGCCTAAGGGATTAGCGAGCAGTTCGTGTTCGACAGTGATATTTAACTGCCGCGAGGCGAGCAGATCTTTCAGCGTGTCGCTTACCTGGTCGACCACTGCGCCGGCTTCGGGAAGGGTGTTGTCGAAGAATGGGAGCTTTTTGCGAATGGCGTCGGCGAGCTCGCTGTCGGCAAACCAGGGAATGTTATCGAAGTAGATGGGGACGCGCGGGGCTTCTTCGAGTTGGAAGGTTACAGTGAGGCCATCGCCCTTCGTTTGGAAATTGTAGTTAACCTTGGCGAAAAGCCCCGTCTGGAGGAGGCGGTCAGCGGCGGCTTGCAAGTCTGGTTTGCCGACTTGGGAATCTTTAACGAGCTGAGTGAGAACGATGATTTGGGCTTCTGTGAGAGTCTTCAATCCCTCGGTGCGAATTTCGTGGAGAGCTGCGGTAGCAGGCACGGGCGTTTGGGCTGGTGCGGGAAGTGAGAGGAGGAAGTGGGCAAAAATGGAGAATCCCAAGCAGACCCGGAAGAAGCGGCGCATGGCTTCATTTTAGCGGAAAAAAGAGCGTGGGCCTATCGGCTGTGAGTTGTCGCGTTAGAGCTTAGGGGGAAGCGCCGATGGCGGAAATGATTGGCTATTCAACTGTCACGGATTTGGCAAGATTGCGCGGTTGATCGACGTCGCAACCGCGGCGGACCGCGATATGGTAGGCGAGAAGCTGCAATGGGATGATCTCCAGCAGCGGTGCGAGAATCTCTGGCGCGGGGGGCAGCTCGATAATGTGGTCGGAAGCTTCGCGGGCGAGATGATCCTTTTCAGTGGCGATGGAGATGACGATGCCGTCGCGGGCTTTGACTTCCTTGATGTTGGAGACGCTTTTTTCGTAGCGGGTGACGGATTCGGGATCTCTGTCGTCGCGTGTGGCGAGAACGACTACGGGAAGATTCTCGTCGATGAGCGCGTTGGGACCGTGCTTCATTTCGCCGGCGGGATAGCCTTCGGCGTGGATGTAGGAAATTTCCTTGAGCTTGAGGGCGCCTTCGAGAGCGATGGGGTAGTGAATGCCGCGGCCGAGATAGAGGAAATCGGTGTAGCGAAAAAATTGGCGGGCGAGGTTTTCGTAGAAGCCGGACTCTTCGGCTTGCAGAACCGTTTCCATTTTGTGCGGGATGCGGGTGAATTCCTGCATCAATTTAACTGCGGCGGCAGGTGCGAGTTTGCCGCGTATTTGGCCCAGATAAGAAGCAAGCAGTAGGAGAGCGGCGAGTTGCGCGGTGAACGCCTTTGTGGAAGCCACGCCGATTTCTGGGCCGGCGTGCGTGATGAGGGTTCCTGCGGCTTCGCGCGTGATCATCGAGCCTTCGACGTTGCAGATGGCGAGCGTGGGCGAGCCCTTGATTTTTGCTTCGCGTTGGGCGGCAAGAGTGTCGGCAGTTTCGCCGGACTGGCTGATGCAAACGGTCAGCGTTCTGGAATCGAGGATGGGATCGCGATAACGGAATTCGCTGCCGTAATCGACTTCGACCTGCAGGCGCGCGAGGCGCTCGATCATAAATTTGCCGGCGAGTGCGGAGTGCCAGCTTGTTCCACAGGCGACGATGCGCACTTGCTGGAACTCGCGGAATTGCTGTTCGGAGATTTGCATTTCGTCGAGGAAGACTTTTCCGGTGTCTTGCGAGATGCGACCGAGCAGAGTGTCGCGCACGGCGCGCGGCTGCTCGAAGATTTCCTTCTGCATGAAATGCTTGTAGCCGCCCTTTTCGGCCATGATGGGGTCCCAGGCGACGTGGTGGGCGGGGCGGTCAACGGGGCGGCCGTCGTGGTCCATGACGCGAACGCCTTTTTGCGTGAGGACGGCGATATCGCCATCGGCGAGGAAGAAAATTTGGCGCGTGTGCTCGAGAAGAGCGGGGATGTCACTGGCGACGAAAAATTCGCCGTCGCCGAGGCCGATCACCGAAGGGGGACCGATGCGCGCAGCGACGATCTTGTGTGGATCGCGGGCGGAAAGAAAGACTAGAGAGTAGATACCGCGCAGTTCCTTGAGAGACTTGCGAACGGCGTCTTCAAGGGGGGCGCCGTCCCTAGAGTTTTTTTCGACGAGATGGGCGACGACTTCCGTGTCGGTTTCGGTGACGAACTTGTGGCCTTCGCGCTGGAGTTGTTCCTTGAGCTCGAGATAGTTTTCGATGATTCCGTTGTGGACGACGACGATTTGGCCGGTGCAGTCGCGGTGCGGGTGCGCATTTTCTTCGGTGGGACGGCCATGGGTGGCCCAGCGGGTGTGGCCGATACCGTAGGTGCCTTCGATGGGCGATTTCAGAATGACTTCTTCGAGATTGCGGAGCTTCCCAGGAGCGCGGCGGATTTCCAGCTTACCGTCTTTGGTGACGACAGCAATGCCTGCGGAATCATAGCCGCGGTATTCGAGTTTTCGCAGCCCCTCGATGATGACCGGCACTACCTTTTTCGGTCCGATGTAACCGACAATTCCGCACATGCGCGGGATCTCCTGGGAATACAGTTTAGTTAGACTAGCATGGACTGGCGAAGAGCCGGGGGGTTCGTGACGCTGATGTGGCGAATCGTCTCAATACTGGTGTCAAGGGGCTGGCGTCAGGGGCGCAGAGGGGCGTCTGGAGCAGGCTGGAGATCGTAAGAGAGGAGCTTTTCGTTCGAATCGAAATGGAAGGTGACACGGGCGGTGGCAGGAATGAGCGTTTCGGTATCAATGTGACGGACGACGGCTACCAGGGCGGCTTTGTCGGTGGAATCCTCGAGTTGGTAGCCGCGCGAATTGAGGAAGTATTCGACGCGGGGTCTCGGAGTCCCCTGCGGAAGCTGAGAGTTCAGCATTTCATCGATTTTTTGGAGGCGGGAGTCGGAGGTGTGGGAGTGGGTCTTACATCCGAAAACTACTAGTGAAGAAAGAAGTATAGCGGAGGCCAGCGCAAGCAACCGCGGGAAAGCAGCCGTCAGCTTAACGGAGTTGCGGCTACGCATCATCGAGCGCCGCGCTTACTCGACAATTTCGAAGCGAGATTCTTCTATGACAGGGTTAGTGAGCACTTCTTTGGAGATGTGCTCGACTTGTTTCAGCGCTTCGTCGCGGGTCAAACCTTCGACATTCAGCACGAAGAATTTGCCCTGGCGAACATCTTTGACGGAGGCGTAGCCCAGACCGGAGAGCGCATGCTGAATGGTTTGTCCCTGGGGATCGAGTACCGTGCGCTTCGGCATCACCCAAACGTGTGCTTTCATGGGCTAAGTATAACATTCCTGGCGGTACTGGAGTTTGCCGGCGGCGGGTGATCCGCTTGTGGTGGCCGGGTCGAGAGTGGTTAAGAATGGCGAACTTTTGTCAGGGCTAGTTTCTCGCTCTCGGACAGGAAGGCGTGCTCGAAACTCTTACTTACTAGTTGGGCGAGTTCGACTTTGTCCAGGCCCATCTTTGCCGCGTTTTCGTACTCGGCGAGCAAGGTGGTGTGAAACATCGCGGGATCGTCGGTGGAGAGGACGACGGGGATTCCATGCCGCCAGAGTTGGGGCAGCGGATGCTGCTCGATTCGCGCGTCAGGTGTGCGCAACTGTTTTGCCAGCGCTCCAGTGCGGATATTGCTTTGTGGGCAAACTTCCAGGGGAATCCGGTGCTCGACGAGCAAGTCCATAAGCGCGGGGTCCTGCGCCGCCGCGATGCCGTGACCGACGCGCTCAATGTGCAACAACTCGATGGCTTCGCGGATTTTATCGGGACCGCCGACTTCCCCGGCGTGCATCAAAAGATGTAGCCCATCGTTCGCCGCCTGTTCGTACACAGGACGAAATTCTTTCGTGGCCACGCTCATTTCGTCGCCGCCAATACCGTAAGCCACAATACTCTTTGACTGGCAGCGCTTTGCGGCGTCCACGACCTCCATGGCTGCTTCCGGGCCGAACTGACGCGCGGCATCAAAAATCCAGTTAACGCGAAGCCCCCTTTTTTCGAAAGGCTCTGTCGCCAGCAAAATGGCTTCGAAATTGGCTTCTGGTTTTTGTTTGCGAAGAAGCATCACTCCGATGGAAAGAGTGACCTCGGCATAGACCACGCCTTGGGTCAGCAGATGCTCGCACAAGTCTCGGGCGATGAGCCCGTAGTCACGAGGTTCCCGAAGAAACGATGTGACCCACTTGAAAGCATCGATGAAGCCGGTGAAGTCGCGATAAGTGTAACGACGACGGACTTCGTCTTCGGTCAGCAGAATGTTGTGCTGTGCCGTAAGCGCGCACACCGTTGCGGGTTGAATCGAACCCTCGAGATGAAGATGCAATTCGGCCTTGGGGAGGGAAGCAATGCTGGCAGGAAGGAGTGACGAAATCATCCGGAGTGCATCAATGCGGCAGTTGCGGCCGGCCTGCGTTAATCCAGGCTGTAAGCCAGTAGGAGCCGACATCGGTGGACGCTTCCGAAAGTTGGCGAATCAAAATGGCGGCAGCTTGATTGTAGAAGCGATCGTAGTATTCGTCGTTGTAGGAATAGGACTTTCCCGCGATGTAGGCGTTGCGATCCGCCACGAGAATCGTTTCAAGCCAACTGTGCGAGCCTAGACAGACTTCAAAAGCGTGGTCCGTCGGGTCGTTGATGAACGCAGCGTCGTTGGGACGCATGGGAAAGAAAGAGGAGTAACGGTCAATGAGAGTGGTGCCAAACCGTTCGTTCACGCCGGCCTGCGCGGTCAGCTTTCCGTCGAAATTCTCAGTGGTGCTAAAGGGGTCATGCGCATCAGCGACATAGTTCGCAAGGATCGCCGCGTCTAACTTGGCTTCGTCCCAGCGGCCGGTTTTCATGTCTTCGGTCAACTTTTGGCTATAGACGCCAATTTCCCAAGGCAGCACACCGTTGGCCTGTAGCTTGGATTTTCCAAATTTGTCGACGGCCGCTTTGTAATTACGCGGCAGAGCATCGAAAGGGAAGCGCCCGTACTTGTCGAGATACAGATGATCATTGCGCTTCTCGGCGGGAGTTTTTGCGACTGCGTCCAAAGGATCAAGGACGTGTTGGAGAAGAATCCCACGGTAGGATTCAAAGAAACCACGAATGTCCTGGGGCAGAGTGTCGATAGCTTGGTTGACGACCAGCTTGTGAGCGTTGCGGCCCCAGGCGGCGGCGCGCGGCGGGGAAAAAATGCCAACAGCCGCAAATGCCAGCATGAAGGCTGCCCGAATCTGCACTTTTCTGTGGAATCCCTGCGCCATCTTCGATTCCTCTATCCTGCGTTCGCCGCGCGGAGCGTGCTGCGCTTCCGGCCGAAGTTGTAGTAAATCACGAGGCCGATGGCCATCCAGACAAAGAAGCGAATCCAGTTCGTAATGGGCAGCCCGGCCATGAGCAGAATACACGTCAGGATGGTAACGACGGGAGCCAGCGGGCCGCCTGGGGCACGAAAGGCGCGGTGGCGGTCCGGCTCCCGGTATCGGAGGATCAATACGCCAGCAGCGACGAGCGCGAAGGCAAAAAGGGTGCCGATGTTGGAGAGATCTGCGAGCGTGCCGATATCCAACAGTCCTGCGGGGATGCCGACGACGAAGCCCGCCATCCAGGTGGAGAAATCCGGCGTGCAGAACTTTGGATGCACCCGCGAGAAGATGCGCGGCAGGAGGCCGTCGCGAGACATGGCGAACCATACGCGGGCCTGGCCGAGTTGGAAGACGAGCAACGACGAGATCATGCCCATCAGAGCGCCGATCAGAACGACGAGACGTACGCCGCCAAAATGCAACTTCTTCATGGTGTTGACGACGGGAGCGGCGTCGTCGAGCAGAGTTTGGTAAGGAACGAGCCCAGTGAGCACAACCACAACGCCGATGTAGAGGAGCGTGCAAATCACCAGCGTGGCGATGATGCCGATAGGCAAATCGCGCTGCGGATTCTTGCATTCCTCTGCAGCGGTGGAGACGGAATCAAATCCGATGTATGTAAAGAAAACGATCGAGCCGCCCGTCAAAATGCCCGGCCAGCCGTTCGGCGCGAAGGGATGCCAGTTGGCAGGATGAATGAAACGCATGGCGAAGGTGATGAAAACGAGAATGGCTACAATTTTCAAAAACACCATGATGTTGTTGGCTTCCGCGGACTCGCGAATCCCGCGGACCAGAATCACGGTGAGCAACATCACGATGATGAATGCGGGCCAATTGAAGCCGAAGTGCCAGCCCGGCCCATAAAGGGTGTTCCCCTGCAAATCAGACAAGCCGCTAGGCAAGTAAGCAGGCGAAATCCAACGCGGATTCGGATGGACGCCGAACCAGTCGAGCAAATCCACGAGATGCGCTGAGAACCCGACGCTTACGGCCATGTTGCTGACGGCATATTCCAGGATGAGGTCCCAACCAATAATCCACGCGACGAGTTCTCCCATCGTGGCGTAAGTATAGGTGTAGGCGCTGCCCGCAATCGGAATCATTGCGGCGAGTTCCGCGTAACAGACGGAGGCGAATCCGCATACAATCGCGACCAGAACGAACGAAAGCGCGATAGCCGGGCCTGCTCCGGGCCGACCAAAAGAAGGCGAATGGTAGATCAAATACTCCAAGAGAGGGGCGTTCAGGATGGAACTGGCCTGCATCTTCTGACCGGCAATCGCGGTGCCGATGACTGTGAAGATTCCCGAGCCGATGACCGCGCCAATACCTAGCGAAGTCAGGCTCAACCATCCGAGGGATTTCTTTAGTCGAGTTTCCTGGTTTTCCGAGTCCGACAGAAGTTGGTCGATACTCTTGCAGCGCAGGAGATGTGATCCCACCCATGCTCTCCGATCGCGTCCGGCAAGCCGGAAGCCAGAAATTGCCGGGTACGCCGTTCAGGGAAGATTGTCTGGCTCAATTTACCCTGAGATGCTTCGTTACGCAACAAAGGGTGCTCCCGGCCTCAAACGACGGTCTACACGGGCGAATGCGTGGCTGCATGATTTGCTTATGGCGGCTCACGTTCCCGGTGGCGGCGTACCGGTCCAGACGTGTTGGACGATCAGCCAACTACCGTTTGGCTGGCGCTTGTAGATGATGATGTAGCTGCCTTTGGAGTTGATTTTAGCGCCGCTGGCAATGTTCGTTAAGCTTTCCTCAAAATCACCGCTGTCATAGGCGAGGTTGCCCGAGGTTTCGAGAATTTGACTGCGGAGGGCGAGGTCGCTGTTGAAGCTCGCCATGATGGTTTGGAAGAGAGTGCGCAGTGCGGCGGTGCCGGTCAACCGTTCGCCAGTGGGTTGCAGGAAGGAGGCGTCTGGGGCATAGAACTCCAGGATGGGCTCGAGTTGCTTGGTGCGAAGGTCTTGAAGCCAGGATTCGCGCAGCTTGGCGAATGTTTCAAGACTTGGGTCTTTGGGCGAGGCGCTAGCGGTGCGAGAAAAAGCCGGCGCGAAGATGGTGACGAACGCCAACAGTCCAACTGCAAAGCGGCGCAACAATTTGAGTAAAAGAGAATCGAGGGGAGGTGTTAGAGAGACGTTCATGATGACTCCTTTCTACCGCAGGGGATTAGGAACGGGTTCAGGCCGGCTCGAGCTGAGCATAGCGCTCAATGAATTTTTTTGTGCCGCGGCCAGGGAAGCTTACGGAGACGCGCCGGTCCTCTTCATCCCCTTCGACACCAACGACAGTGCCGACGCCGTAACTGGGGTGGCGCACTTTTCGCCCCAGCATGGGGTCTGCATTGGCACCGCGTTTTATGGCTGGCCTGCCAAATGAGCTTGTGGCGCGGGCGGGTTTAGGGACTGACACCGCGGGTTCCGGTTTGCCACGGACGCGGCGCAAGAACTCGTCCGCCGAGTACGAATACTCGGGATCGGGCTCGTAACGGCGTTTCTCGCCAATTTCCGCCATCGAGCCGCGAACCGTTTCCACCAGTTCGCTTGGGATTTCCGCCAGAAAGCGTGAGGGCAGAGACGCGCGCAACTGTTGTTCGTTGCCGAAAATGCGGCGATAGACGGCGCGCGTCAATGTCAAGGAAGTGCGTGCACGCGTCATGCCGACGTAAACAAGGCGGCGTTCTTCTTCGATTCCTTTTTCTTCATTCAAAGAGCGGCCATGCGGGCAGATTCCTTCCTCCATGCCGCTCAAGAAAACGTGATCGAACTCGAGGCCCTTGGTGCTGTGCAGGGTAATCAGGGTGACGCCCGGTTTGCCTTCGAAGGAATCGGCGTCGCTGACGAGAGCGGCGGCATCCAAGAAATCCGTGAACTCCTCGCCTGCCTCCATACTTTCGGCGACAGCGCGCGTCAATTCTTCCAGGTTTTCGAGGCGCGCAACGTCTTCCGGCGTGTTGCGGTCCTTGAGCATGTCCATGTAGCCGCTCTCTTCCAGGACAGTGCGCAGAAACTCAGCCGGTTCTTTGCTGGCCAATGACTCTTGCAATTTGGCGATGAGTTCCTGGAAAGAGCGCAATGGAGTTACGGCTCGGCCAGCGGCTGCTCCGGAGACGAATTTTTCGATGGAGGCCCAAAGAGGAGTCCCTTCGATTCGCGCGGTTTCGCGAAGCGAGTCTACCGTGGTTTTGCCGATGCCGCGGGGAGGAACGTTCAGCACCCGCAACAGCGAAATGTCATCCTCGGGGTGCATGGCTAGGCGCACGTAGGCCAGCGCATCTTTCACTTCGGCGCGGCTATAGAAACTGAAACCCCCAACCAGTTTGTACCGTAGCCCCCGCCGGCGGAAGACTTCTTCAAAGGCGCGCGATTGAGAATTCGTGCGGTACTCGACAGCGCAGGTTTGCGCGGAGTCGTCGTTCAATATGCGTTCGAGTTCGCCAGCGATGAATTCAGCTTCGGCGTGAGCATCGCGTGCTTCGAAATAGTGGAGATTTGCGCCTGCGCCCTTTGTCGCGCTCAGCGATTTGCCGAGGCGCTCCGGATTGTTTGCAACGACCGCGCCTGCCGCGTCCAGAATGTTTTGGGTCGAACGATAGTTGCGCTCCAGCTTTACGACGCGGGCGCCGGGGAAATCTCGTGAAAAGCTCAGCAAAATCGAAACGTCCGCGCCGCGCCAGCGGTAGATGGACTGGTCTTCATCGCCGACGACACACAAGTTCTGGTGCGGCCCGGTGAGCAGGCGCAGCAGCTCGTACTGCACGCGATTGGTGTCCTGATATTCGTCGACGTGGAGGTATTTAAAACGAATCTGCCACTTTTCGCGCACAGGCGTCACTTCGCGAAGCAGCCTAACCGTTCGCAGAAGCAGATCGTCGAAATCGAGTGCATTGCTTTGGTGCAGCAGCTTCTCATAAGCGGCAAACACATCGGCGGTGCGCCGTCCGTCCTGTCCAATGGCCTCGCCACGGATGATCTCTGGGGACTTCCCGTGATTTTTCGCGTAGCTAATGCTGCTGAGGATGTTTCGCGGCGTAAGACTTTCGTCATCGATTGCCAGTTTGGTCATGGCGAGCTTCACCGCGGCGAGTTGGTCATCGTCATCATAAATTGCAAAATCTCGCGGAAGGCCCGCGCTCGTGGCTTCTCGCCGGAGGAGCCGCGCGCACAGCGAATGAAAGGTCGAAAGCCAGGGCTGCGCGGGGGGCACTCCTGCGCGTAACAGCAGATCCGAAACACGCGTGCGCATCTCCTCCGCGGCTTTGTTAGTGAACGTCACCGCAAGGATCGATTCCGCGGGCACACCCCGGGAAATCAAGTTGGCCATTCGGAAAGTAATAGCGCGTGTTTTGCCCGTCCCTGCTCCGGCGAGGATGAGTACGGGCCCTTCTACGGTTTCCGCGGCAAGCCGCTGCTCTGGATTTAGTTCGTCGAGGAGATTCAATATTTGCCTGCAGTGGCCAAAGATGCGATGCCTTGTGATGGTAGCCGACTGAGCGAGCGCGTGCAAATTACGGGAATTTTCAGCCGTATTTGCGAAGAATTTTTGGCAACAAACAGCGCGGAGTTCAGTTTCCGCCTTGCCGGCTCAGGTCTATCTCAAAGTACACGAGCGGATGATTCTTCTCGAGCGCACGGACATCGGGGATGTAGAGATGCGCGGTATTGAGCAGATCGAGCTGTCCCTGCAGGTCGAAGTAAAGAAGCCCTTGAACGGAGTGGTGCGGTGCCACGATGCTGCTGCCAACCGCGGCCTCGGCGGCGGCTTTTTGCATTTCGATCCAATGCTTGTCGCGTCCCGTTTTTGGTCCCTTCGGTATCGGAATGGGCGATCTGCGTGTTTCCGTGGGATCTTTTTTCTTGGACTCGGTCGAGACGTCGGCCACGTCGTCGGCGGTCAGGGAGGGCAGAGCCTGCCGGTTATCTTCGGATACGGTGACATTC
>Ga0209415_10007867_pt1 | contig 18533 bp, 17 predicted proteins | sample PeaSoiSIISIP2007_FD_187696 | JGI IMG/M metagenome (GOLD analysis project Ga0209415, IMG submission 187696) | Peat soil microbial communities from Weissenstadt, Germany - SII-SIP-2007 (SPAdes) (version 2) | ecosystem: Environmental > Terrestrial > Soil > Wetlands > Peat | place: Germany...
CCAGGTGGCGCCCCCGTCGTGGGTGGCGAACAGCGACGGGCCGTAGATCCAGCCGTCGAGCTCGTCGGCGAAGCGCACCTCGCTGACCGGCGGGACGGCGGTCGACCCCTGGTAGTTCCGAGATTCGTAGCTGGCGTCGGGTGCCGGCAGCGCCACCCAGCCGGACCCGCCGTCGGTGGTGCGGGCCAGGGCCACGCACGCCCCGGCGGCGCACGAGGAGTCGATGCCGATGACGAACCCCGTGCTCGACGACACGAAGGTCACCGAGCCCGGCTCGAAGTCGCTCGGGACACGGGTGCCGGCCGGGGGGCTTGGCCCGGTGGTGGTCGTGGTCGGCGCCACCGATGTGGTCGTGGTTGGCCGCACCGATGTGGTCGTGCTCGGGCCTGCCTTTTTGGATGGGGCGCAGGCCGCCGCCAGCGCCAGACACAGCACAACGCCGACCGCCGCCGACGGACGGCGGAGATGGTTCGTCATGGACGCACTCTGCGCCGATGGGGCGCCGCCCGGACAGAGTCAAAAGTCCCGAGCGCCACCGAGTCGACCGGGTTGGCCGTCCTCGGACGGGCCCGCGTCACCTCGTGGTTTGCTTCGGTGAGCCCCGTCCGCAGGTGTCGAGGAACCCGGAGGCCGCACCGGGACGCACCCAGATCACGGTCCACCCTTGGGCGAGTCAGGTCTTCGAGACGGTGACGATCGAGGGTGACGTCAGCCGACGGCGGAGGCGGCCACGGCGGAGGTCATCTCCACCGACCACACGAGCGCCTCCAAAGCGGTCGAGGACAGGACGGCGTCGTCCAGCCCGCTTCGGGTCGCCTCTTCGGCCCTCCCCAGTTGGTAGTCGGCGACGTCCGCCACCAGCCGTCCGAGCGATCCCTCTTTCTCGAGGAGCGCGCCTCGGAGATCGTCGTCAAGGGGAAGGTCCCGCAAGACCTCCTCGAGAGGTATCTGGAGCAGGACGTCAAATGCGGAGAGCATGCCGGCGGTGAAGGCGCTCTCCAACGGAGACGGGTCGATGGCCCTCGCTGCCAACTCGCACATGCGGGCCCGCATGAGTGCGGTCGTGAGCTCTTCTTCGGACGCCTGTCCCTTGCCACAGATCAGCAGCAGCGACACCCAGCTCTGGAGGCGGCGCCAGCCCACGAGTACCAGCGCTTCTCGTACCGTCCGGACGGTTCGCCGCATCCCCCCGGCGGCACCGATGCTGGCCAGTTGGAGCAACTGGAGGGTCATGACCGGATCCCTCCGCACGATGTCCTCGAGTTCGGAGATCGGACACTCACCATCGAGGAGGTGCGCGGCCATACGCAACTGCGACACCCGGCCCGGGTCCAAGGCTCGCCCCGGTATCCGGCACGGCTGGGCCAACAGGTAGCCCTGGAAATAGTCGAATCCCATTTCCTCACACCGGCTGAAGTCGTCTTCCGTCTCGACTTTCTCGGCGATCAGGGCGACGTCGAATCGGTGGCACTGCTCGACCAGACCGGGCAACTCGGCCGCGTCGGTGGCCCGCAGGTCGATCTTCACGTAGGAGGCCAGTTCGATGAGGCGTTCCACGTTGGCGAAGTCGCTGACGTTGTCGAGCGCCAAGGTGAAGCCCTCGTCGCGCAAACGGCGGCAACCCGGTAGCGCCTCAGCCGGTGGCACGACGGCCTCGAGGACCTCGACAACGGTCCGATCCGGGGGCAACAACACCGGCACCACGCCGGTGAGCACGCCGCGGCTGGCGTTGCAGAACAGCTTCTTGTCACCGACGAGACGATCGATTCCGATACTGACCGAGTTGAACATCACATCGGCCGTCATCTGGTCGCCGAGGGTCCCGGCGGCCTGGGCCGCCGTCGGCCCGTTGAGGGCGCGGAAGAGCAACTCGTAGCCGAATATCGTCCGCTTCCGGTCGAAGATCGACTGACGGCCCACCATGACATCGAGAGCGACCAAGGCCTGTCCCCCTTCTGGGCCGTGGACGTGAGGCTGTCCAGGGCTCCAGCTGACACATTCGGCACGACCGGGGCCGTCCTGAAGTCCCTGGTGGGGGATTGTGAGCCGCGGCGGCGGCCCCTAGCCGTCGAGGGCCAGGCAGCCGCGGACCGCCGCCTCGGCGGCCAAGCGGGCGGCGAGCGTGGTATCGCGGCTGAGGCGCTCCAAATTCACGGCCAGCTGTGGTTCGGCGGCGAGGAGGCGCTCGATCTCGGCCATGTTGCCCGAACCGTCGGGGTTGGTCGCCGCCACGATCCTCTCGTCGAGCAACCCGTCGACGACCCGGTCGCCGATGCACCGGTACACCGACCACGGGCAGTCCCAAGCCTCGCAGACCTCGGCCACGGCCGAGGACTCCATGTCCACCCCCAGGCAGCCGTCCTCCAGGAAGCGCCGGCTCAAGGCCCGGTCGAGGGTCGCCTGTTCGGTGGTGATGAGCTTGCCGGCTTGAGCGGCATCTCCGGGAGGAGTGTGGCGGTAGGTGGCGCCACTCGAGTATTCGATGATGACCTCGGGATTGATCAGGGTGCCGACGTCGATGTCGGGGTCAAGACCACCGCAGATGCCGGCGATCATCACGTGGTCGACGGGTACGTGGCCCGCCACGGCTGTGTCGAACAAGCGGGCCGTGGCCACCCGGGTGAGCGCCGGACCCATGCCGATGTGGATGGCGGTGACGTCAGAGCTCCCGACCCGACCCGTCCACGAAGCGCCTTCCTCCTTGCCGGTGGGGCTCAGCCCGAAGGCGGTCACGATGGCATGCATCTCGAGAGGCATGGGCGCCAGGATCACGACATGACGGCGGGCGAAGGCGTCTCCCATGGCCATAGCTTGCCCGCTCCGGCTGTTTCCCGCCGCCGTGGCGAAACCCACGTTGATGGCTCAACCGCGCGGACCGTTATGGTCGGGACCATGAGCCCGGCGATGGAGGAGATCCACGACGACGCCACCGTCTGGCGTTTCGATCGAGACTTCCTGACGTCGACGTGGACGTGCCTGTGGGGTCGGGGGTGTCAGGGCATCGGTCCCGAGCCGGCGGAGCACCTCGGACTTGGCTGCTGCTCGATCGGCGCCGACCTGGGCGACGAGGATGAGGCCCGGATGATCGCGGCACTGGCGGCCACGCTTCACCCGGACCGCTTCGAGCGCCACGCCGACGCCGTCGAGGGTGGCATCTTTCGCGATGAGTCCCGCACCCATACCCGTATCGTGGACGGCGCTTGCATCTTTCTCAATCGCCCCGGCTATGGCGGTGGGGCCGGCTGCGCGCTGCACCTGGCGGCCATCCACGCGGGCGAGTCACCGATCGAGTGGAAGCCCTCGGTGTGCTGGCAGTTGCCCATCAAGGTCGACTGGGAACCCGGTGAAGGCGACACCGAGGTGGCCACGGTCCGCCGCTGGACGCGCCGTGACTGGGGTGCCGAGGGTGAGACGATGGCCTGGTGCTGCACCGAGGGTTCCGCTGCCTACGTGGGCGCCCGACCGGTCCTCGACTCTCTGGGAGCGGAGTTGGAGGCGGTGGTGGGCACGCGCGTCTACCTCGAGCTCCGGCACCGTTTGAGGGCGCAGGGCAGCTCCCCTCCATGAGGCGGGTGTGAGCCCGTGGCGGTGGCTCGGTCAGATGCCGGCGGTGCGGGCGAAGTCAGCGAGGTTGGCCGCCGTGTCGCGACTGATGTCGGGACAGAGCATGGGGAAGATCTCCGTTCCGTGGATGGTGCCCATGACCTGGCGGCAGCGGGCGTCGACCCCGGCTCGCAGCAGCAGCCGGTAGAAGTTGATCCCCTCGTCGCGCAGCGGGTCGCACTCGTTGACGCTGATCATGGTGGGAACGAGGTGGCGGACGTCGTCTTCGGTGGCAAAACCCGGCCACGCCAGGGGATTGCGATTCTCGAGCTCCTCGATGCCGTAGGTCATGGCCCCACGGTTGTTGTGCAGTTCGAGGAGAATGCCGTTGTTCTCTGTCGACGACGGGTTCTCCGGTAGGGGCCAGATCCCGGCGATGTACGGACACAACGCATAGAGGCCCTTTACTAGACCGAGATCATTGTCCCGTTTGAGGCGCAGACCGGTGGCGAGCGCGAGGTTGCCCCCACCGCTCTCCCCGGCCACCACGATCCGCTCGGGGTCCACCCCCAATGCGCGGTGATTGGCGGCCACCCACTTGACCCCCGACACGCAGTCGTTCAACCCGGCGGGAAAGGGCGCCACTTCGTCGGCCGATGACGCCACGAGCGCGTTGCGGAAATCGACCATGGCGACGGCCACGCCCTGGGCGGCGAGGATCCGTCCCCACGCCCGATAGTTGCCGTCGTAGCACGACATCGTGGCCATTCCGCCCCCGTGGATGTAGTAGACGCAGGGCACCACATCCCGGCTGTCGGGCCGGATGAGTCGGATATTGACCTCGTTTCCGTCCGGCGCCGAGACGAACGTGTGCTCGGTGACGGTCAAACCCTTCGACGAGGCGATCTCCTCGGTGTCGCACATGCCGAGGAAGGCGGTGACGAGAGTGCGACGGGCGATGGCCTCTTCGGTGTTGGCCTCCTCGAGCAGCTGCTCCCGGCTCTCGGCGTCACCGACGGCATCACCGAATTCGATGGCACCGAGCACCACTTTGATACGAGGATCGATCCTCGGGTCGTCTGTGATCCGGGTGTTCCCCACGGCCGGCCTCCCCTGTGATTCGAGTGTCCCGACGCTAGTCCTGGACGACCGGGGCCGCCTGCGGACCCGGGTCTGCGGGCGTCACGTCGGAGCTGGGGACGCCTACGCGAAGATCCTCGTCCATCCTTCGCCGACCGGAGTCATGAACACGGTCGTGAGTGTCATGGAGAGATGGAGCCAGATTCCGTCGACGCGCACGTAGTCATCGTCCTCGTACCCGCACATCCAGTAGGACGTGCCGTCGGCCCGGCGGCACGGGCTCAGTAGGTCCCATCGGCCCGTGGCCGTGTCCCCGTTCACCTCGATGCGGGGGTTCAAGAAGAAGTGTCGTGAGAAATCCAGGGTGGGGGCGCCCAGGCGTGCCGCGATGGCCGGCCGTCCCTGCGCCTTGCCCAGGCCCGGACCTCCGTCCCACACGCCGTCCGGGGCGAAGAGGGCGGCCACGGCGTCGGCCACGCCGGCCAGAGTCGTGGCGTCGACCACGGCGCCGGCCGAGAAGCGTCGATCGACGAGTTCGCCGTAGCGCGCTTTCAGGGCCTGGATGGCGAGCACGGTCTCGCTCGCCGCCACCCGCTTCTGAAGTGCTGCGACCTCGGCCGCCAGCTCCTCGACAGTCACCATCTCGGTGGTCCGCCTTCCGTCTCGGGGTCCGCTGGCGGCCATTATGAGCGACGAGGACGCCCTCGCGCCCCGATCGTGCCGATCTCCGGCGGCTCTTCGAGCCCCACCGGTCGGGGGCCAAGGTTCAGCTGGTGTTCGCGTTCTGTTCATGGCCCCGCAATGGAGCGTCTCTATTCTGAGGGTTGACCCCAGATCGCACCGCCGGTGCGGGGAGTGATCCGAATGGCCCGTAGACGCAGACGCCGGCAGTGGGGCCCCGATCTGAATGGTCTGCCCGTCTTCGCCGGCTGTTCGGACAGGACCATGAAGCGACTTTCCCATCTCGGTACGCGGGTCCCCGTGCGCGCCGGCCAACGGCTCACGACGGCCGGCAACCGGGGCGCCGAAGTGCTCATCGTCCTGTCGGGAACGGCGACCTGTCTGGTGGGGGAATCGGAGAAGGCTCGATTCGGTCCCGGTGATTTCTTCGGCGAGGTCGCCACCCTCGACGGCGGTCCCCGCACGGCGACAGTGGTGGCCCGGACCGACATGGACGTCCTCGTTCTGAACCGCTTCGAGTTCGAGACGCTCGTCAAGTCATCACCCGACGTCGCCCACCGCATGTTGAAGGAGATGGCCCACCGCCTCCGCCGTGCCAACGCCGTCGCCGTGGCGTAGGCAGGCCGTCGGGGTCGACGGATCCAGTTGCCCTGTCGAGAGACCGAGGCGTAACCGGGTGTTCACGACGCCGACATGTGCTCGTGACGGGGGAGTCGTAGAACGGACCCGGGAGTCCGACCGGAGATTCCGGACAGGGTGCCGGGGGGCGGCGATGAGTTCGGCCACGCACAATGGGCAGAGCCCCACACTTCGGGCCCTGGAGCAACCGGAAGGACCGGAGTACAACTTCTTCACCATCCACGGCTACCGGCGCGCCTTCTTGTCGGCCGGGCAGGGGCCGCCGCTGTTGCTCATCCACGGCATCGGTGACTCCTCGAGCACGTGGCTGCCCGTGGTCGAGTCCTTTGCCGGCGACCACCGAGTGATCGCTCCCGACCTGCTCGGGCACGGCCTGTCGGACAAGCCCCGGGCCGACTATTCGGTGGCGGCCTACGCCAACGGGATGAGGGACCTGCTGTCAGTGCTGGACATCGACCGGGTGACCGTCGTGGGCCACTCTCTCGGTGGCGGGGTGGCGGCGCAGTTCGGGTACACATTCCCTGAGCGTTGCGAGCGCCTGGTGCTCGTGGGGACGGGCGGGATCGCCAGAAGCGTGAGCGTCCTGCTCCGGTTGGCGGCCGCACCCAATGCCGACCTGTTCATGCCGACTTTCGGGTCACCCGTCTTCAAATTCGGCGCCCGGATGGCCGCCCACGGCCTTCGCATCCTCGGCACCGATCTCGGGCGCGACACCGAAGAGATCCTGAAGGTCTTCGACGCCCTTCCCGACGCTGCCTCACGGCGGGCGATCCTGCGGACACTTCGGTCCGGGGTGGATTGGCGGGGCCAGGTCATCACCATGCTGGATCGCGCCTACCTGGCCGAAGGCATGCCGACGTTGCTCCTGTGGGGTGCTCACGACGCCATCATCCCCGTCGAACACGCGTACCTGGCGGCCGAGGCCCTGCCCGGGAGCCGCCTCGAGATCTTCGAGGACGCCGGCCACTTCCCGCATCGCTCGGATCCCGAGCGCTTCGTCTCCGTCGTCCGATCGTTCCTCGACGAATGCGCTCCCTCGCTCTTTCATCCCGACGTCTGGCGGGACCGCCTCCGGCGAGGGCAGCCCGTCCGCACGATTCAGCGAACGGGAAACGCCGACGGGACGCTGTCGGGCAGTGTCAAGAGTGGGACCTGACGCGAGTTCGGTGAATCGGGGTAACCCATGTGCCACGCTGGAGCGGCGCGGCGCAAGGGAGGTGGCGGTGACTGACGACTGGTCGAGGCCGGTGGTGCACTGGGAGATCGTGGCCCGGGACCCCGAACGGCAAGCCGCCTTTTACCGGGGTCTGTGTCACTGGGACATCGGTGAGGGGCCCATCATGCAGATCCCGCCCGGCCTCGGTGGGCCCGAGCCGGGGCCCGCCGGCCACATCCGGCAGGGAGAGCGGTCCGGGGTGTCGCTCTACGTGCAGGTGCGCGACCTGCGGGCGTCTCTCGATCGGGCCGTGGCGTTGGGCGGCCGGATCGTGGCCGAGCCCTTCGACATCCCGGGCGGGCCGACCCTGGCCGCCGTCGACGATCCCGAAGGCGTGCCCCTCGTGCTCGTCCAGCAATAACGCTGCTGTTCAGTCGGATCGGTCGAGTTCAGTCGGGTTCAGTCGATTCCGACGGGTTCAATCGAGTTCGGTGTAGCGCGCCGTCCGGACGCTGGCGCCGTCCACGAACGCCATGAAGGCCTGCGCCGCCGGGTCGCCGCCCCACCGTTCGTCGGCGCCGTCGGCGTCGGCGGCGGAACGCCACAGGTCGATGACGATCCAGGTGCCGCCGTCGCCGCCGGCCACGGTCCGGCGTAGGAGGCCGGCTTGGCGGTAGGCGAACTCGGCCTGGACCCGGCGGTCGGCCTCCTTGAAGGCCTCGACGTCGGCGCCCGGCGACAGCCGGAACGTCCGGATCTCGATCACGGTGCCGTGCCCCGGAGCATCAGGGACGAGACTAAACCGTCACGTCAACGGGGGGGCGGGATCCAGTCGACCTCGGCCCAGTTGTTCTTGTCGTTCCGCTTGACCGTGTACATGGCCTGGTCGGCGCGTTGACGCATCGCCGCGGCATCCGACGCCGGGCCGGGGCCGCACACTCCCACCGACAACGTGACGGTGGTGTCGTGCACGGCCAGCTCCCGGGTCACACCGAGGAGGCGGGCTCCGAGGGGGAAGAGGCTCGGAGAGTCGTCGACGGTGACGACCAGGGCGAATTCGTCGCCGCCGAAGCGGGCCACGATGTCGTCGCCCCGCACGACGCTGCCGATGGCGGCGGCCACCGACCGCAGGACGTTGTCTCCGACGTCATGGCCGAACCGGTCGTTGATGGTCTTGAAATCGTCGATGTCGCAGAAGGCCACCATGACCCGGATGTCGCGCTCGGCCAGGGCGGCGATCTGACGCTCGAAGGCCAGACGGTTGGCGAGGCCGGTCAGGGGATCGAGGTCGGCCTGGCGGACGAGGTGCCGCTCGCGGAGGTGACGCTCGTGGACGTCACGGATACTGACCACGATCTCGTTGGGAACGCCCGCGTCCGGCTCGGCCGACAGGGCCAGGGCCACGTCGGCCCAGCGCCAGTCCCCGGTCTCGCTTTGGAACTGGACGGTGATCTGGGCATCGTGGCGCCGGACGGCGCGTGCCAATTGCTCGTCGAAGGCCTGGCGATGCGAGGGATGGAAGAAGGACGACGCCGACTGGTGCAGGATCCGATTGGCGGGAAGACCGGTCATCGCGCAGAACGACGGCGAGACCCACGAGACGCCTCCCTTGGTGCTGAGCAGCAGGAGACCGTCGGGAATGTACCGGGCGATGCGGCGCGTCCGGGCGTTGGCCACGGCCAAGGCACCCTGTTGGCGCGTCCGGGACACGGCCTGCACGAGGGTCTGGGCCAGCAGTTCGATCTGCGCGACGAGGCTGTGTTCCCACGTCTGCGACCGGTGGAACACCTGGAGTCCCATCACCCCGAGGAGCCGCCCCCCCACGACCACCGGGGCGATCATGACGGCCTGCAGTCCGTTGGCGGTGGCGAGGGCGTGTTCGGGCTGGTCCATCCCGACACGGGAGAGGTCGTCGACGACGACCGTGTTCCCCGCCCGCAGCACCTCGAGGACGGGCCCCAAGGTGACCGACAAGGCCGACCCGATGGGAGGTGCCGTGGCGCTCAGTCCGGGCCGGATCCAGTGCCAGTCGTCACTCACGCACATGTCGTCGTCGAGCAAGGTGATGAAGGTGACGTCGACGTCGGCGAAGCCGCCGAGCTCCTCCAGACAGGTGGCGGCGGCCATGTCGAGAGTGACCTCGTCAGAGGCACCGAGAACGCGTGACAGGCGCCCGGCCACCCTCTGGAACTGCGCGTGGGGGTCGGAGACGGGTATGGCGCCGTCGGTCCAGGTGGTCACACACGTTCATCGGGTCCCCGCCCCGTTCGCTTGAGGCGGGCGGGGGCGTTCAGGTGGTGGCGGCGAATTGAGGCAGCCAGGGGGCCGACGCGGTCAGCAGCTCGTCGGTCATGGACATGATGTGTTCCCACGGCAGGGTGCCGGCCACGGGGTCGGCCAGCATGGCCTGCAGGACCAGGCCGCGGTCCCCGGTGACGGCCGCCTCGACGGTCAGCTCCTGCGACGCCACCACCCGGCGGAGATGCTCGGCGGCGGCACCGGCCGACGCCGTGTCGCGGGGACGGATGCCGTCACCGTCGACGGTGGCCATGCATTCGACGACGACCCCGGCCGGAAGGTCGGTCACCTGACCGGTGTTGGGCAGGTTGGCGGGAAGCTCTCGGGCCGTGCCGCTCACGAGGCCGTCGATCAGAGGCGCCACCAGCTCCCCCGATGACCAACGGGGAATGTCACCGCCCGCTTCGAGCTCGGCCGCCCAGATGCCGTCGTCCACCTTGTCCTGGCTGTGGCCGGCCAGGCCGTAGTGGTGGATGCCCCAGGCCCGGCCCTGGTCCGACGCGGCGGTCACGAACCACGGGAAGAACTCGGCCACATGGGTGTCGGCCGAGCCCGGCAGTACGCCGAGGTGGCGGAACACCTCCAGCTTGACCCGGTTGTTGGCCACGATGTCGGCCTTGGTCCAGTCCCGGGCGGGATCGATCTTGCGCCAGTGCGATCCGGGCGGCGGGGCCATCCAGACCGGTTGGTCCTCCAGTTGTCCGGGATCGTCGAGGACGTCGCGCAGGAGGGCGAAGCCGTCGTCGTCGCCGATACGCAACGCCGTCACGAGCGGCAGATGGTTGACGCCGGCGACGGTGGGGTCGATCCGGCGCATATCGACGTCGAAGACGAGGCTGAGCCAGAACTGGAGGCCGACGAGCTCGTTGCACAGACCGATCGTCGTCACCGTGGTCCGTGAGCTGACGGCCCGGCACAAGGCCGTGAGGGGATTGCTGACGTTCAGAAGGGTGGCGTCCGGCGCGTGCCGCTCGACCTCGGCGGCGATGCGCAGGACCACGGGGACCGAGCGCAACGCCCGGGCGATGCCGCCGGGCCCGACCGAGTCGCCCACCGGTTGCCAGATCCCGTAGCGGGCGGGGATGTCGAGATCGTGGGCCATGCTGGCCAGTCCACCGACCGACAGGGCGATGATCACCACGTCGGCTCCCTCGAGCGCGTGGGCCAGATCGGTGGTGGCGGTGACCGACATCCCGATCTGCCGGGCGCTCACGATGTGCTTGGCGATCGTGAGCATGGGGGGCAGCGACGTCTCGTTGATGTCGGTGAGTGTGACCGCGCAGTCGTGCAGGCTGGCCGTGTTGGCGAAGTCGGCCAGCAGCCGCGGCGTCCAGTGGGTGCTGCCGCCGCCCACGATGGTGATCCTCGGTGTCATGCCCGAACCCTATGTCGGACGGGGGAGGTCAGCCGGTGGCGGAACGGAAGGTCACGGTGTAGGGAACGGAACTCGGAGCGAGCAGCCAACCGGGAACGGTCTTGCCCAGTATCTGGACAGCCACCAGGACGCGACTGGCGCCGAGCTCCACCGACAGGTGGCCGTTGACCGAGGTGAAGATCTTGGTGGTGCCGGCGGGCACGGTGGTCGAGAAGACCGGGATCTTGGACGAGGGATCGGTGACGTTGATCCAGCACGGTTGTTGGGTGGCCACCACCACCTGGAAGGCCGGGGAGTGGACGATCACGTTGGTGGCCCGCGGTCCCGTCGGCGACGAGTTGATGACGGGTGGCCTGGCCGACGCGCCGCCGGGGTGCGACGCGGCGGTGGACGGCGGCGCGCTCGCCACCAGATGGAGCTTGGCCAACCAGCCCGGCCGCCAGTGGTCGATGGACAGGCCGGCCACCCCCACCACGAGCAGCAGGACCAGGGTCCACACGGTCACCCGGATGCCCATCGACGCCGGGCGCCGGCCGTGGTCGGCGGGGCGCGTCGTCACCGGGATGGCGTCGGTGGAGTCGAAGCGCAGTCCGGGGGGAAGTGTCGGTCGGACGGCGGGGGCGCCGGCCACCCGGGGTACCTGGGCCGTCTGGGTGAAGGCCCGCAGGTGTGAGGAGTCGGCCAGGGGCCGGATCACCGGGGGGGCCACCGGGGTGGGTGCCGGGGCCGGGGCCAGGACGGGCCCGTTCCTCGGTGTCGCCGCCGCCGGCCCTGTCATCGCCGAGGGCGGCGCCTCAGTGACGGAACGCCATTGATCGACCACTGCCTGTGACATCGGCGCGGCATCGAGTCCGACGGTGTCGGCATAGCGGCGGACGGCCACGAGGGCGGCGCGCTCGTCGCGGAACCGCGTGAGGTCACCCTCCTCCAGGGCCTCGAGGTCGCGGTTGTGGACACCGGTCCGGTCCTGGACCACGGTCAGGCTCAGATTCAGCTGCTCGCGCGCCTGTCGGAGCTCGGCACCGTAGCGGGCAAACGACGGCGCCTCCTGCCGCCGCACGCTGCGACGGCGGGTCGTCCTGTCGCTCCCGGCGATGACCACGGCAACTCCCTTACGTCCTACGCCCGAATCGTACTGTGCCCAGGTCAGGGACGGTGTTCGGATACTGGCGCGTCGGCAGACCGACGGAGGTTCTTGAGCGGGGGCCGGACCCGGCGGCGGGCCTGTCCCCGGCGCTTTCGCGCCCGCGAAGCTGACACTGTCGTCAGGAAAAGCTATCGTGGCCGGTGTAGGGCCCCGGGGCCGGTGTCAGACGTATGTCCCGGACCGGCACCAGTGCATCACGCATGGTGATGTCGACGGCCCGGTAGCGAAAGGCGAGACCATGGAAGCCTACGACGAGGGTCATTCCGCATCGTCCTCCCTGGTGGTCGATCTGGCGTCAGCCGACGATCCCCGGGCGATGTCCCGGATGCTGCGGGAGCAGCGGGTGCACACCATCGGGGACCTGTTCCACCTCCTCACCCGACGCGACGACGTCGAGGCGGCGTTGCGCAAGCCGGCCGTCTACACGTCGCGTCCCGGAGCGGTGCAGCTGGGCAACATCCGGCCCCTCATCCCGTTGAGCGTGGATCCGCCCAAGCACGTGAAGTACCGCCGGATCCTCGACCCGCTGTTCGCCCCCAAGCACATGGCGGCGCTGGAGGGCGAGGTCGTCGAGTTGGTCAACCAGGTCATGGACGGCTTCACCGGCAAGGGATCGTGCGACTTCCACCAGGACTTCGCCGTCCCCCTGCCCTGCACCGTCTTCCTCCGGCTGATGGGCCTGCCCCTGGCCGACCTCGACCAGTTCCTGGAGATGAAGGACGGCATCATCCGGCCCCCGGGGACGACCATGGAGGAGCAGGAGCCGACCCGGCGGCGGACGGCCGACAGCATCTACGCCTATTTCGAGAAGACCCTGGCCGAGCGGCGCCGTGCCCCCACCGAGGACCTCCTGGCCCAGATCATGCGGTCGTCGGTCGACGGTGTGCAGCTCACCGACGAGGAGATCCTCGACATCTGTTTCCTCTTCATCATCGCCGGGCTCGACACCGTCACCGACTCCCTCGACTGCATCTTCGGCTACCTCTCCCAGGAACCCGCTCACCGCCGCCAGGTGGCGGCGGACGAGTCGGTGATCCCGTCGGCCATCGAGGAGCTGCTGCGCTGGGAGAGCCCCGTGCCCGCCGTCCCCCGTGTGTTGGCGGAGGACGTCGAGGTGGGTGGCTGCCCGATGAAGGCCGGTGAACACGTCATGCTCCTCATCGGTGCCGCCAACACCGACGACGCCGGTCACCCCGGCGTCGACACGGTCGACCTCCTGCGCAACCCCAATCCGCATCTGGCCTTCGGCGGCGGCATCCACCGCTGCCTGGGGTCGCACCTGGCCCGCATCGAACTGCGGGTGGCGGTGCGCGAATGGCACAAGCGGATCCCGGAGTACGAACTCGTCCCCGGCACCGTGCTCGAGTACACCGAGGGCCTGCGGTCGCTGCACCACTTGCCTCTCACCTTCGCGCCCACGCGCTGACGATCGGCCATGCGCATAAAGCTGGACGACGACCGCTGCCAGGGCCACGGCCGGTGTTACGTGCTCGCCCCCGATCTCTTCGACGCCGACGACTACGGCCACTGCGTGCTGCTCGTGGACGAGGTTCCGGCCGGCCGCGAGGACGCGGCGCGGACGGGCGTGGAGAACTGCCCCGAACAGGCCCTCACCCTCGAGGGCTGAGAGCCGGTCAGGCCAGCCGGGCCACGTTGCCGTCGTCGGTGACCGACACCGTTACCGCCTGCCCGACGGCGTCGCCGGCCACCAGGGACCGGCTCGTGGCCGGATCGGTCCGGGCCACGGTGTGGCGATCACCGACGTCCACCACCATGACGCCCGCACCGGGTTCGCCGTCGCGTCCGTAGGCGGCGGTGTAGGCGAGGATCGTCCCCGCGCCGGCGAACGACGCCTCGACGGGCACGGTCGTGCTGCCGGCGTCGATGCCGTCCTGCAGGCCATCGGGCGGCTCGGGCACCGACGATGGCGGCCGGCGGCTGTAGACGCCGACGGCGTGCTTGGTCAGGTAGTAGCCGTTGCCGTGGACGAGGGCCACGTCGCCCCCGTCGCGCAGCCACGCCAGAGCGTTGGCCACGGCATGGGTGACGTAGTTGCTGCCCGGGCCCCCGTGGTACTGCAGGCCCCCCGTGAGGGTGAGCGGCCGGGGGTCGCCGGCGCCGACGCCGAGGCTGTCGCGCGCCACCTCGATCGAGCTCGGGAAGCAGGCGTAGAGATCGAAGGCGCCCACGTCGTCCATCGTCATCCCGGCGGCCGACAGGGCGCGGCGGGCGCACTCGGTCAGGGCCGGGGCCGTGTGGACCTGGCGGCGCTGCGACAGGTACCAGACCTCGTGGGCGTCGGCCCAGCCGCCGATGTAGGCGACCTCGTCGGGACCGAGGCCCCAGGACCGGGCGGTCGCCGCGTCGGTGACGACGACGGCGGCACCCATGTCCACGTCCATCACGGCGTTGCAGTACTTCGGGTACGGGAAGTTGATCATCCGGTTGTCGGCCGTGGTGGTGGTGATCTCGGTGCCGTCGCGCCGGGTCCCGAACCACGACCGCGGGTTGGCCGCGGCCACGGCGTTGAAGCGCTCCATCAACTCGCCCATGACCCGGCGCTGGGCCGCCGGGTCATGGCCCTGGGCGTGGGCCAGTGCCGTCTCGACCAGTGCGTACATGGTGGTGGCGGCCTCGAGGCCGTGGGCCCTCTCCACGGGATGGACCCCCATGTCTGCTTCCAGGGCGGGCCACGTCTCGGGCCACCCCGGGGCTGACGGCCAGTCGAGCTCGACGCCCGCCGTCCGGGCCCGCTTTCGGGTGGCGAGCGCCTCGGCCCCGGCGATCAGCACCCGCGGTTGGCCACCCGCCACCACTCGCTCGGCGGCCCGGTTCACGAGCCACTGGGGGATGTTCCCGCCCATGCCCGAGCAGCGGATCTCGGCGCCCTTGATCCCGAGCCGGGCGGCCAGGGTGGGGGCGGGATCGCCGTGGCGCAGCGACAGCGAGTGCACCATCCAGCAGTGGCTGATGTCGGCCGACCCCACGTCGACCCCGGCGCCGGCCAGCGCCTCGGTGGTGGCCTCCGCCATCAGGTCGAAGGGATCGGGCGCGGCGGACGGATCCTCCTCGCGGTTGGTCACCTGCCCCGCCCCCACCACCACCGGGACCCGGGTCCAGTCCGGCGCCCCTCCGATCACACTCACCCGTTGACGGGTGTCAGTCGCGTCCGATGCGGCCGAGATCGGCGGCCAGCACCGTCTTGCGTTCGTGGGCGGGGTTCCGGGCCATCATCGAGGTGTCGACGTCGGTGGCCTCGGCCCGCAGCGCCGCCGCCGTGCACTGCTCCCGGGGCCGCACGCTGAACGGGTCGTACCGGAAGTGCCGGATGGCGTTCTCGTGGGTGATCTTGTTCACGTCCGAGTCCGATACCCCGTCCAGGTACTTCATCGCCATCTCGGGGGCCTGGGGCCAGGTGGAGTCGGAGTGGGGGTAGTCGCACTCCCAGGTGATGTTGTCGATGTTCAGGTAGCTCCGGCTCGCCACCCCGAAGGCGTCGTCGATGAAGCAGGTGATGATCCGCTCGCTGAACACCTGACTGGGCAGCATGTCGCCGAAGTCCTGGCCCGTCCACGCCTTGTGGTGGGAGTAGACGTAGTCGACCCGCTCCAGGAAGTACGGGATCCAGCCGATGCCGCCCTCGGACAGCGCCAGCCGCAGGGAGGGGAACTTCCGCAGCACCGGCGAGAACAGAAGGTCGGCCGCGCACTGGACGATGTTCATGGGCGACAGCGTGATCAGCACGTCGAAGGGCGAGTCGGGGGAGGGCACGACGATCTCCGACGACGAGCCGATGTGCATGCACACCACCGTCCCCTCGTCCGAACAGGCCGTCCAGAACGGGTCCCAGTGGTCGCTGTGCACGCTCGGCCAGCCCAGCTTGGAGGGGTTCTCGGAGAAGGTCACGGCGTGGCACCCCTTGGCCGCCACCCGCCGCACCTCCGCCGCCATGATCTCGGGCTCCCAGATGGCGGGGATGGACAGCGGGATGAACCGGCCCGGGTAGGCGCCGCACCACGACTCGATGTGCCAGTCGTTGTAGGCCTGCACCATGGCGAGGGCCAGGTCCTTGTCCTGCGTCCGGGCGAAGAGCTGCCCGCAGAACTGGACGAACGAGGGGAAGCACATCGATCCGAGCACCCCGTTCACGTTCATGTCCCGGATCCGCTCGTCGATGTCGTAGCAGCCGGGCCGCATCTCGGAGAACGAGGTGGGCTCGATGCCGTACTCCTCGGGGGGCCGGCCCACCACGGCGTTCAGCCCCACGTTGGGGATCTCGTTGCCCTCGTAGGACCAGACGTCGATCCCGCTGTCCTTGTGGATCACCCGCGGGGCGCGGTCCTTCCACTTGGCCGGGACCCGGCCGTCGAACATGTCGGGCGGCTCGACCACATGGTCGTCGACACTCACGAGAATGAGATCCTCGGCGTGCATTGGCGCCCCTCCCTCCTGCGTCGTGCGGGGCGGGCACCGGCCTCGGCGCCGCGTCGTCGAGCATATACCGCGCCTTTCCGTAACCTGACATCGGCGTCAGGCACGGACCCGGGAACGGTCGTACACTGGCGGCCCCATGCCACCGCACCGGACCCCGGCGAGGCGACGCCCGTGACCTCGCCGCGCGGCGTCGCCGCCCTCGCCCACCAGGACCCCGACCGCACCGCCCTCGTCTGCGGCGCCACCCGCACCACCTTCGCCGAGCTCGACGCGGCGGCCAACGCCATGGCCCACGCCTTCGCCGCCGCCGGCACGGGGCCGGGAGAGCGCGTGGCGGTCATGCTCGACAACAGCGTCGAGCTCTTCGCCGCCTGGTACGGCGCGGCCCGGCTCGGTGCCCTCGTCGTCCCCGTCTCCACCCGGCTGACCGCACCCGAGGCGGCCTACATCGTGGCCGACTCCGGTGCCATCGTCCTCGTCCACGGCGGATCGGCGGCCGCCTGTGCGACCGTCTCCTCGGTGGCCGTGGCCGGCCTCGACGTCAGCGACCCCGCCCTCGTCGCACCGGTGGCGGGCCCGCCCGGCGACGACTACCTGGGCACGCCGGTCGTCACCATGAGCTACACCTCGGGCACCACCGGCCGCCCGAAGGGCATCACCCGTCCCGCCCCGCCGCCATGCCGCGAGGCGCCTCCGAACCCCTTCGCCTCTTTCTGGGGGCTCCGCGACGGCGACGTCCATCTCATGTGCGGCCCCGGCTACCACATGGCCCCGTCCGCCTACGCTCAGATGTCGCTCACCGAAGGCGGCACCGTCGTCATCATGGCCAAGTGGGACGCCACCGAGGCGCTGCGGCTCATCGAGACCGAGTCGGTCACCACCGCCCAGATGGTCCCGGCCCACTTCATCCGCATCCTGGAGGCCGACTGGCCGTCGTACGACCGGTCGTCGGTCCGCAAGATCCTCCACGCCGCGGCCCCCTGCCCCGTCCCCGTCAAGCGCAGGATCATCGACGTCTTCCCGGCCGGCGCCATCTGGGAGTACTACGGCGCCTCCGAAGGCATGGCCTCGGTCATCTCGCCCGAGGAGTGGCTGGCCAAGCCGGGGAGCGTCGGCCGGCCCTTCCCCGGCCTCTCGGTCCGCATCCTCGACGACGAGGGGACCGAGCTCCCGCCCGGGGAGGTCGGCGCCATCTACATCTCCTCCTTCCCCGGTCACCGCTTCGGCTACCACAACGACGCCGACAAGACCGACCGGGCCTGGCGCGACGACTTCTTCACGGTGGGCGACATGGGATGGCTCGACGAGGACGGCTACCTCTTCCTGGCCGACCGCCGGACCGACCTCATCCTCTCCGGCGGCGTCAACGTCTATCCGGCCGAGGTGGAGACGGCGCTGGCCGAGGACCCCGACGTGGTCGACGCGGCGGTCTTCGGCCTGCCTGACGACCGCATGGGCCAGAGGGTCCACGCTGTCGTCGAGCTCCGGCCCGGCGCGCCCCGTGACGCCGACGCCCTCGTGGCCCGGCTGGCCACCAGACTGGCCGACTACAAGAGGCCGCGCACCGTCGAGTTCGTCGACGTGTTGCCCCGCCAGGACAACGGCAAAGTGATGAAGGCGCGGCTGCGCGCCGAGAGAATGGAGCCGGCCACCGCCGGACCGCACCGGGAGGGCTGACCACACATGACGGACACACACATGCCGGGCACAGACATGCCGGGCGCGGCGCCCACGACGGCGCCACCCGAGGTCACCGGCGAAGCCCGCCTCCTCATCGACGGCAAGCTCGTCGAGGCCTCGGGTGCAAAGACCTTCGCCAACATCGACCCCGCCACCGAGAAGACGCTCGGCGACACGGCCGACGGCACCCCGGCCGACATGGACGCGGCCATCGGCGCGGCGCGGCGCGCCTTCGACGAGACCACCTGGGCCAAGGACCATGCCTTTCGCCGCCGCTGCCTGGAGCAGTTCCACGCCGCCCTCGAGACCCACCGCGAGGAGCTCCGCCATCTGGTGGTGGCCGAGGTGGGGAGCCCCATGATGCTGACCTACATCATGATGGTGGACGGCCCCATCGAGGACCTCGGCTACTGGGCCGAGAAGCCCGACCAGTACGAGTACGAGCACTGGCTGCCCGTCCGCGAGGTCTTCGGCCAACCCCAGCGCCGCCTCATCCGCCG
>Ga0209415_10007868_pt1 | contig 18533 bp, 13 predicted proteins | sample PeaSoiSIISIP2007_FD_187696 | JGI IMG/M metagenome (GOLD analysis project Ga0209415, IMG submission 187696) | Peat soil microbial communities from Weissenstadt, Germany - SII-SIP-2007 (SPAdes) (version 2) | ecosystem: Environmental > Terrestrial > Soil > Wetlands > Peat | place: Germany...
CCCCCCACCCCCAACCCCCAACCCCCAACCCCCAACCCCCAACCCCAGGTGGTAGCATACCCTCTATGACCACACGCTTCGTCCCCCTCGCCAGCGCCCTGCTCGCATTCGCACTCGCCTCCGGCCCGGCCACCCTACCGGCCCACGCGCAAAACAAAAAATCCAAACCCGCCGCCGCGCAGGCCGCCCTCGCGCCGCAAAAGATGGATGAGGAATACACCAAGCTCATCAAGGAATACGTGCAGGATCCCCGCATCACCAGCGAGCTGGTGGACCACATGCCCGCTTCCGACACCGTGCCCTCGCCCCTCAAGTTCCTCGGCCGCATCCCCGGCAAGCCCGGCGAGCTCACCTACGCCAAGGACATTGCCCGCTACTACGAAGCCTTGGCCAAGGCGTCCCCGCGCGCCAAATTCTGGAAGATCGGGCAGACCGAAGAGGGCCGCGACCAGGTCATCCTCGCCATCGCCGACGAAGCCACCATCAAGGACCTCGACAAGTACAAGGACATCCTCGCCAAGCTCGGCGATCCGCGCAAGATCACCGACGACCAGGCGCATGAGCTGACCAAAACCGGCAAGCCTCTCTACTGGGTCGAAAGCGGCGTGCATTCCCCCGAGACCGGCGGCCCCGAGATGTTGATCGAGCTGGCCTACCGCCTGATCGTCGAGGAAACGCCCTTCATTCAGGCCATCCGCAACAACGTTATCACCTTCATCACGCCGGTCGTCGAGGTCGACGGCCGCGAACGCGTGGTCGACACCTATTACTTCAACAAGAAGCTGCCCCAGGGCGCCATGCGCCTGCCCCTCATGTACTGGGGCAAGTACGTCCAGCACGACAACAACCGCGACGGCATGGGCCAATACCTCAAGATGACCAAGAACTTCACCAAGGGCCTGCTCGAGTGGCACCCCACCGTCCTGCACGACCTGCACGAAGCGCAGTCTTACCTCTACGTCTCCACCGGAACCGGCCCCTACAACACCTCGCTCGACCCCATCCAGATCGACGAGTGGTGGCTGCTCGCCCAGACCGAGGTCATGGAGATGGCCAAGCGCGGCGTGCCCGGCGTCTTCACCTACGGCTTCTACGACGGCTGGGTGCCCAACTACCTGTTCTGGATCGCCATCACCCACAATTCCTTCGGCCGCTTCTACGAAGTGCAGAGCTACGGTCCCGACGTGCAGCCGAACCTGCAACTGGGCGCCACCCAGACCAGCCGCGAGTGGTACCGTCCCAATCCTCCGCTGCCTTCCATCAAGTGGGGCCCGCGCAACAATACCAACATCCAGGAATCCACGCTGCTCATCGCCCTCAACCGCGTAGCGAAGGACAAGGAGCTGTACCTGGAAAACTACTGGATGAAGAACAAGCGTGCCGTCGACAAGGGCAAGAACGGCCCGACCTACGCCTGGGTCGTGCCCGCCGGCCAGCGCCGCAAGTCCGACGCGGCCGACCTGGTGAATGAGCTGCGGCGCCAGGGCGTCGAGGTTCACAAGGCCACCACCGCCTTCAAGTCCGGCAACGTGGACGTGAACGTGGGCGATTACGTGATCCGCGGCGATCAGCCCTACCGCACCCTGGCCGACATGTACTTCAGTATTCAAAACTATCCCACCGCCAACCCGCGCCCCTACGACGATACCGGCTGGACCATGCAGTACATGCGCAACGTGAAGCTGATGGCCCTCACCGACAAAGCCTCGCTCGATCACCCCATGACCATGCTCACGGCCGACGCGCGCGCCGCCGGCGGAGTGGATGGCAGCGGTTCGACGCTCGTCGTCGAGCACACCTCCGACAACGCGCTCATGACCTTCCGCTACCAAACTAAAGACGTGAAGATGCTGGTGGCCGAAGAGGATTTCGATCTCAACAGCCGCAAATTGCGGGCCGGCGCGTTCATCATTCCGAATGCCGATCGCGGGCGCCTCGAGCCGTTGATCCGCGACCTGGGACTCTCCGCCTGGGCGGTGGCCGCGGCGCCTTCCGTGAAGACCCACGAGATGACGCTGCCGCGCATCGGCTACGTGCACTCCTGGTCGCGAACCCAGGATGAAGGCTGGGTGCGCGCCGCGCTCGATTATTACGGCGTGCCCTACACCTATTTCGCCGATCAGAAACTGCGCGAGGGGAACCTGCGCGCCAAGTACGACGTGATCGTTTTTCCGCACGTCGGCGGCACCTCGCAATCGCAAATCGCCGGAATCGCCAAGACCGGCAACGACAAGCTTCCTTATAAGAAGACCGATGCCACACCCAATCTCGGCGGCATCGACGAGACCGACGACATTCGCGGCGGCATGGGATTTGAAGGCCTCCAGGAGCTCGGCAAGTTCGTCGAGGAAGGCGGCACGCTGATTTCCGAAGGCTCCACCTCCACCCTGATGGCCGAGTACGCGCTCTCCAGCGGCGTCACCGTGGAGCATCCCGCGCAACTGTTCGCGCGCGGCTCCATCCTGCGCGGCACATTTGCCGATCTGAAGAGCCCCATCGCCTACGGCTTCGATGGCAAAGATCTGCCCGTGTACTTCAACCAGGACCCCGTGCTCAACGCAGCCGCCGGCGGGGGAGGCTTCGGCGGATTTGGCGGCGGCGGAGGTTTCGGCGGACGCGGAGGCGAGGCTCAAGGCGGCCAGAACGTGACGCCCAATGCCGTGCCCATCCACATTTCGCCCCTCGACCCCAATGACGCAACACCGGCTGCCGAGCCCGCCGCGGGTGGTGGCCGCGGCGGACGTGGAGGCGGCGGACGTGGCGGAGCGGGCGGCGGTGGCGGCGGACGCGGCGGATTTGGCGGCGGGTTGGCAGCCCCCGAGGAACGCCCGCGCGTGGTCTTGCAGTTCCCGGCCAACGCCAATGACATGCTCCTGTCCGGCACGCTCGGCGGCGGCGAAGCGCTGGCCAATCGCGCGCTGGCCGTGGATGTCACGCTCGGCAAGGGCCACATCGTGATGTTCGCGCTCCGCCCCTTCTGGCGCTGGCAGACCCAGGGAACCTATTTCCTGGCCTTCAACGCCATTCTCAACTGGAATCATCTGGATGCTGGCAAACCCGCGCCCCAGCGCCCGGGCACGGAGGCCGGAGGACAATAACGCCGCCTCGGGGGGCTAGGGGAACACGCGAGCGCAGTGAGCCGCCTTCCCTAACCCCCAACCCCCAGCCCCCAACCCCCTTGTATTTGCGCCCTAATGGACATAGCATTAGAGTCAAAGGACCGGACAATCAGATGAAACTGTCTTTTGCTATTTCGCTTCTCGTAGCCGCGAGTTTCGCAGCCTACGCCCAAACCGCGATGCCTCGCATGGCTTCGGTCGATCCTATGAACGGAAAGGTAGGGGACGTTCTCGTTATCACCGGGGAGAACCTCACCAAGGATTCGGTCGCCAAGTTGTACCTCACCGACGGCACCAACGATACGCTGGTGGACATCACCGAGCAGACCGCTACCACGATCAAGTTCAAGATCCCCGCAAAAGCCAAACCGGGACGATTGGCACTCATGGTCCTGACCACCGGCAAGGATCCCAAGCTGATCGAGCAGCCGGTCAAGGTGACCGTCGACGAACAATAACAGAGCCGCGACCGTGACTCGCCCTTGCCGAGCGAGGAAGCGGTTTCTCGTGATCGCCTGCCGGTTCAACCCCTCCGAGGCCCCCGCCGCTGATGCTATAATGTGGTGGTTCTGCCCGTTGAATCCAGGCTTTCCTCATGTTCCTTAGCGTCAAAGAGATGGAGCTGCGGAAGATTCGTTTCGACGAGACTTTCCAGCCCGGGCAGATCGATTTTACGGACGAAAACCTGGAGCCGGGCGAAGCCTTGAAGCAAGGTTCTCCGCTGCACGCAGCCGGCTCGGCCGAGCTGCTGGCACACTCGGAGGGGGAATTGCGCATTCAGGGGCGTTACACCGTGGAGATGGCCGCCCAGTGCGACCGCTGCCTGGGTGGCGCGCGATTTCCGCTGGACTCCGGCTTCGACCTGTTTTACCGGCCCACCTCGTTCATCGCCCGCGAGGAGGAGGTCGAGATCGATGAGGGCGAAGCAGAAATCGGTTTTTATGAACACGGCGGCATCGAGCTGGAGGAGATCCTTCGCGAACAGGTGCTGTTGGCCTTGCCCATGCAGCGGGTGTGCAGCGACGGCTGCAAAGGAATTTGCCCCGTCTGCGGCAGGAACCGGAACGAGACCTCGTGCGATTGCAGAATCAAAAATACCGACGATCGCTGGGGAGCGCTCCGCAATTTAGAACTCTAGGTTTTTTGAGGTACATATGCCAAATCCCAAACGCCGACACTCGCAGAAGCGAACCAGCACGCGCCGTGCGCACGATGCCCTGAAAGCTTCCGGGCTTTCCGAGTGTCCCAACTGCCATGAGCCCAAGCTGCCGCACCGCGTGTGTCCCCACTGCGGGCAATATAAAGGCCGCGAAGTGGTCGAGGTCGCTGAAGAATAGCGCCCCACATGCTGACCATTGCCTTGGATGCAATGGGCGGAGACAACGCCCCTAAAGCCGAAGTCGATGGAGCGGTTCTCGCTGCCAGAAGTCATGAGGCCAGAGTCATCCTGGTGGGCCCCGAAGCTCTGGTCCACCAGGAGCTCGCGAAGCACGAAGGCTGGCGCGATCTGCCCATCGAAGTAGTGCATGCCAGCCAGCGCATCACCATGGAGGACAGCGCCGCCAAGGCTGTCCGCTCCAAACGCGACAGCTCCATGCGCGTGGCCTCCCGGCTGGTGCGCGATGGCGTCGCCCAGGGGTTCGTGTCGGCGGGCAATACCGGCGCGGTCATGGCGACCGCCAAGATGGTGCAGGGCGTCGTCCCGGGAGTGGACCGTCCCGCGCTGGCCGGAGCTTTTCCCACGGTGGTCCGGGGCTCGCCCGTGGTGGTGTTGGACGTAGGCGCCAATGTGGACTGCTCGCCGGGCATGCTGGCGCAGTTCGCGGTCATGGGTGAGATCTACTCGCGCGTGATTCTGGGCCGGCCCCAGCCCCGCGTCGGCATTCTCTCCATCGGCGAAGAGGACCACAAGGGCAACGAGGTCACCCGCTCCGCGGCGCCGCTCATGCGCGGCCTCAATCTGAACTTCATCGGCAACGTGGAAGGCCGCGACATTTACAGCGGCAACGTGGACGTGGTGGTCTGTGACGGCTTCATCGGCAACGTGGCCCTGAAGGTGAGCGAAGGCCTGGTCGACATGGTCAAGCACCTCCTGCGCGAGTCGCTCGAAGCCACCATCTCCGGGAAGATCGGCTCGCTTCTATCGAAGACCGCGTTCGCCGATTTCAAGAAGCGCCTGGACATCTCGGAGTATGGCGGGGGGCCGCTGCTGGGGGTGCGGGGCGCCTGCATCATCACGCATGGGCGGTCCAACGGAATCGCCATCAAGAACTCGATCCGCGTGGCCAAGGAGTTCGCCCAGGGCAAGGTGAATCAGCGCATCGAGGAAGAGTTGAAGGGTGTCACAAATTTTGCGGCAAAAAGCTGAGGCTTTGCGGCAAAAGGCTGAAGCCTGGCCGCAGTTCTAACGTCCAAAATACTGTGAAGTCTCGAATCGCGATTCTGGCTCTCTCCCTAGGCTGCGTTTTCGCGCAAAGGCCCGAGTACGTCAAGTGGACTCTCGAAGCCGAACCTGCCTCCGCCCCGCCCGGCGGCAAAGTCCTGCTGCGCATCACCGGCCGCATCCAGCCGGGATGGCACCTGTACTCCGGTTCCACCGCGGGCGGAATTCCGACCTCGTTCAAGGTCGGGCCGGACACCGTCGTGGAGCGCGTCCGGCTGTTTCAGCCGCCGCCTAAACGGGCCTTCGACAAGAACTTCGACCTCGAGACCGAGACCTACGAAGATCAGGCCGCGTTCCTGGTGGAGCTGGATCTGAAGAAGGATGCCCCCGCCGGCCCCGCGCAACTCTCCGTCAAGGGGCGCTTCGAGACCTGCAACGATACCCAGTGCGTCCCGGGCAAATGGGCCGCCGAAGCGGCGCTCACCGTGGACCCGGCGGCGGCCGCGATTGCGCCAGCCGTCCCTGCCGATTATGCGGAGGCCAAGGCGCCGCCGCCTTCCAGCGCCGGCCCGGCCCAACCGGCCGATCAAGGCATCGCCGCGTTTTTGCTGGTGGCCTTTGGATTCGGCCTGGCGTCCATTTTCACGCCCTGCGTCTTCCCCATGATCCCCATCACCATGTCCTATTTCCTGAACCGCCAGTCGGGCGGAAAGCGGGATGCCGTAACGCAGGCCGTGGTCTTCTGCTTGGGAATCATCGTGCTGTTTAGCGGCCTCGGGCTGGTGCTGACCGCGGCCCTCGGACCCTTTGGGATCGTCCAACTCGGCTCCAACCGTTGGGTCAACGGGTTCATCTCGGTGCTCTTCATCGCCTTCGGATTGAGCCTGCTGGGCGCCTTCGAGATCAACATCCCCTCGCCCATTCTCACCCGCCTGAACCGCTCGGCCGACCAGGGCGGATTCGCCGGCACCCTGCTCATGGGGCTGACGTTTTCGCTCGCCTCATTCGCCTGCGTCGGGCCCTTCGTCGGCACGCTGCTGGCGGCCTCGGTGGGCGGAGGCGGCGCGCGGCCGGTCTTCGGCATGCTGGCGTTTTCCGCCGGGCTGGCGCTGCCCTTCTTCCTGCTGGCGCTCTTCCCGTCGTACTTGAAGCGCCTGCCGCGCAGCGGCGGATGGATGGCGCGCGTCAAGGTGGTCATGGGCTTCGTCATCCTGGCCGCCAGCCTGAAGTATCTCTCCAGCCTCGACCAGGTCATGCAATGGGGCTTCCTCACCCGCGGCCGCTTTCTGGCGGCGTGGATCGTCCTCTTCTCGATGGCCGGCCTCTACCTGCTGGGATTCCTGCGGCTCGAAGGCATCGGGCCGGATGACCCGCTGGGGCTCGCGCGCCTGCTGATCGGCATGCTGTTTCTGGGGTTCGCGATCAGCCTCGCCCCGGGAATGTTCGGCGGCCGCCTGGGCGACCTGGACGCCTATGTGCCCGTGGCCGCCGATTCGGGCGGGCTCGGCGGAGGCGGCTCGTCCAACACGCTCGCCTGGATGAAGAACCAGTACCGCGAAGCCCTCGACCGCGCGCGCCGCGAGGGCAAACTGGTGTTCGTCAACTTCACCGGATACGCCTGCGCCAACTGCCACTGGATGAAGGCCAACATGTTCACGCGTCCGGAGATCGCCGAAGCACTCAAGGGCTTCGTGCTGGTGGATCTCTACGCCGACGGCACGGACCAGGCCTCCGAGGACAACCAGAAGCTGGAGTTGGAAAGGTTCAACACGGTGGCCGAGCCGTACTACGCGATTATGGACCCGGATGAGAAGGTGATCGCCACGTTCCCCGGCCTGACTCACGATCCGGCCGAGTTCATGGCGTTCCTGTCTAAGGGCGCCGCTGGCGCGCCGGCCGTTGCAGCTTCCCCCGCAGGTCTGCCGCAGGTCTCACGCCTGGAAGGTGGCGCATACGACACCGCCGCGCTCAACGGCAAAGTGGTCGTCGTGAATTTCTGGGCGACCTGGTGCGTGCCGTGCATCGCGGAGATCCCCAACTTCAACAAGCTGCATCGGCAGCTTGCCTCCAAGGGCGTCGTCGTGTTGGGAGTTTCGATGGACGAGGAAGGCGCCGAGCGCGTCCAGCCCTTCCTGAAGAAGCATCCCATCGATTACCCCGTGGCGCTGGGGTCGGCCGCACTCTCGGAACAGTACCACCTGGACGAATTGCCTGTGACCGTAGTCTTCGACCGCTCCGGGAAGCAGATCAAGCGCTTCGAAGGACTCACTTCCGAGTCGGATTTAGAGGCCGCGGTCCAGGGCGCCCAGTAAAGTCGCGGGCTCCGGCAGACGCCGAAAGATCTCTTCGCGGGTCAATTCGAGGCAGGGATCTCCGGTCGTGGCGATCCGCTCGGCGCGGACCTCGGTGAGGCGGCCATCGGAATAGACCGCCATAGTACGCAGCCGTGGATCGATCAGCCAGATAATGCGGCCTCCAGCAGGTACTTCGTCTTGGGAAGCTCCAACATCACGCAAACATCCGGAAGGCGGTAGCGCGTGGGGGATGTCTGGGACCTCAGTGCCGGAACGGCGTATACTCGCGGGTGATTGCGGCTCAAAGCAACAATCAGGTTGCGCTGCACCAAGCTATGCGACAACTCACCCACAACGCGATCCACCAGAGTGCCATCCACGTATTCCACGTCGGGATCGTAGGATGTGCGTAAGTATTCTTCGAGCGGAGTCACTACTTCGGCGACCCGAATGTAATGGTCGATTCGCCGGTGTACTTCTTGTAATTGCGGAAATCGATCGTATTGCGGCTGCAATAATTCGTTCCGCGCTGGCAGCTCAGCGTCTCGGCATGCACCGGCAGCAGGTACTGCTTCGCATCGCCCAGGCGAATGTACTGGTAGTCGGTGGCCGACTCGACGTGGTCAGTGGGGAACGAATCGGGGAAGCCGTACGCCTGCATCTCGATGCGCAGCACCCGCGAGGTCGCCGGATCGACCCACACCGAGCCCTTGTAGGCCGGCATGTAGGTTTGCGAGCTCATGTGAATCTGCCAGTGTGAATTCTCGCGCGCCACGTCGAATTCGTACTCCTTCGTCAAGATCCCGGCCGTGCGCGAATCCTTGCGGTAGTGGAAGGTGGCGTTGGTGGCCGGCGAGAACAGGTCGATCAGAACCGTGCCGAACTCTCCCGTGGACCAGGCGCCGCCCGTATCCTCGATGCTCTTCTTGGGCCTGCCGTTCACCGTCACGTTGCGGTAATCCTCTTTGCCGTTCTCGTAGACCAGGGCTGCGGCCACCACGTCGAGCGGTTGCCAGTTGGCCGGGTGCGACTCGCTCTGGTAGCGCGACATCAACTCCTGGCAAACATAGTTGGGCAGGGTTTCGGTGAAATCCATGGCGGCGTCCGCGGCCTTGCGGATCAGCGGATCGTCGGGCTTCTGGACGATGGGGATGTAGCCGTCGTTGCCGGCGCGGCGCATCGGCGGCGCCGCATCGTCGTCCGCGGGCCGCGCGGCCGCCCGCTCGGTAGCGGGAGGCGCCGCCGGGGGCACCTCGATCTGGGGCAGCGGAGCCTCGGCATGCTCGCGGGTGGGATCGGCGACCCTGCCCCGCTTCAGTGTGGGCGGACCGGGGTCGTCGGCATCCTTCGAGGGTGGCGGGGCCTTTTCCGCCGACGCGGTCCGGGGCACGGGTGGGGCGGCGTCGGGGGCCGGGGCTTTTGCCGGTTCTGGGGCCGGTTCTCTGGACGGAGCCGCCCCCTTGGGATCGTCCTTCCAGGTATCTACCGCGCCATCGTTCTTGTCCTTACTGCCGGACGCCGCGGTATTGGTCGCTCCGGCGCCCTTCTCCCAATAAACGTTCACGGCGTTCAAAGTGCCGTCAGCGGCCTCGGAACCTTCGATCGAAAGCTGGTCGCCCACCGTGAACTTGGGGTCCTTGACTTCGTCGCCGGCCTTGTAGAACTTGGTTTTGTCGTTGCGTTTGAAATCCAGGATGCGGTTGTCGCCCAACTCGAGCGAAATGGACTTTTTATCCATTTGCTTTAATTTTCCCCGGAAATTGGGTAGCGGCTGGCCGGAGTCCGTCTGCTTCGACGGCTTACCGCCCTTGGTCGGTATGGGGATGCCCCCGCCGCCCGGGTAAGGCCTCCCGCCAGGGTAGTTAGGTGGATAGCCGCCGGGCGGATAACCCCCTGGATAACCAGGCGGATAGCCGCCGGGGGGGTAGATCTGCGCGGAAGCGACGCCGAGAGCGAGGAGAGAAAGGGCACAAAGCCCGACGCCAGGATACACTTTCACACGAGGGTAGATGCTCGGGAGTGCCCCCAGGTTACCGAATCTTAATTAATGATAAATGGTCCTGAAGAAACCGGTTCCGCACCGGCAGGGATAGGCGTGGTATCCTGTACCACGATAAATTAGAATTCAGAGACACTCGTGAGTTTACGCTGCCTGCTCCTGGTCGATGCCGATCCCGCTGTCCGCGAACTCCTGTCGAAGCTTCTGCAGCGCGATGATCGCCGCATCGAGGAAGCCCACAACGGGAGCGACGCGCTCGAACGCCTGCGAAGCTCGGCCTTCGACGTGGTGGTGGCGGGGCATGGCAATAACGGATCCGACCCCCTGAAACTGCTGCGCCGGGTACGCGCCATCCGCCCCGACGCGCGGGTGATCGTCACCGGAGAGCAAGATCCGGCGCGCGCCCTGCGGGCCATCCGCAACCACGCCTATTGCTACTTCCACAATCCCGTGCCCCCGGGGCAATTGAACGATATGGTTCAGCAGGCCCTGGACGCCTCTTCCTGGAAAGACGACATCCGCCTGACTTCTGGCCGCCGTGAGTGGATTACGCTCGAGGTGCGCTGTAAGATGGATGCGGCCGAGCGCACCACGCAGTTCCTGCGCGAGATGGAAATCGATTTGCCCCAACATGCCCGCGAAGATGTCGCGGCGGCGTTTCGCGAACTGCTCATGAACGCCATCGAGCACGGCGGCAAGTCGGATCCCCGCAAGCGGGTACGGATTTCGCTGCTCCGCACCGACCGTTCCCTGATCGTCCACATTCTCGACCCCGGCAGTGGTTTCTCCCTCGAATTCCTTCCCCATGCGGCTATTTCGAATCCCGAGGATTCCCCCATCAAGCATGTGGAAGTCCGCGTGGAGCAGGGCCAGCGGCCGGGAGGGTTCGGCATTCTCATGACCCGCAACCTGGTGGACGAGCTGATCTATAACGAGCGCGGAAATGCCGTGCTATTTGTAAAGTATTTGAAGTAGAGATTTCGACTGGTTGCCCTGCCGGGATCGTCGGCGTCCCGCCCTGGCGGAGAACCCATCATCCTTGCGAGCCCCACGGAGTGTTCGGATGCGCGGTTGAGACTCCGTCCCCCCGGGGCAGCGGCGAACTCTATATCCGCTGGCACGCACGCAGCGCCCGAACTGTGACATTGGAGGATCGGTTCGCCGGATCGGCACTATGCCAAAAGGCGGGCCTTGGCGACAACATGCGTCTTTCAGACAACTAGATTTTTGAGAAATAGCGGGAAGCCGCCCGACTAAACAACTATAATAGCAAGCAATGGAGCATACCATGGATGGGCAGAGCGATTCCGCCGTCAAGGGGACTAATGCTCTGCTGAAGCACCTGAATGCCGGAGTCCCGGTCAGGTAGTCCTGTCTTGCAGGAAGAAGCGACGGTGCCCGGGCTACTCATCGACAAACCAGATGTGCGCGTCTTCTGGTCGGCGTACGACCCGCTCGACCTTGCCAGCGGCAGCATCGACCCGCTGGGGTTCATGGGTGGATATGTCGCGCTGGCGGATCGGATACTGCCGGGCTTCACGACCATCACAACGGTTCCTCGCTACGCGAGTATGATGTGCCTCGCACTGAAGCTGGCAAGGGGATCGGTTGGTGGCGGCGACGGGCACAGCATCTCAGAATTCCGCCGGCAGATCCTTGAGAAGCTGAAACTCTTCGAGCGAGCGTGGGGGTTAGCTTGCGGGCTGGCGGAGGAGGACTCGGCAATAGGTGCGAAGGCCACCGATGGGCTACGTGGCGTCCGTGCAGTGCATCGCTGGCTAGATCTGAACGCAAAGAAGGATAAGGTGACGCTGACGTTCGCCCTGCTCTCAAACCAAGTGCAGTACGGCGGGATTGGCGCGTACAGCACCTTTCTCGAGTCACTTCACCTGGCGGACATGGCCACAATGACACTCCGGCCCCTGGGAGAACAATTCGCAGATGCATTCCCTTCGCCGAAGGCCTATGGCTTGGATGTGCTCCGTGGGGACGCGAGGCTTCCAGTCGAGGGTCTGCGAGAATGGGGGCGGGAAGCGCACGCCGGGACACTGACTACGCTGGAGGCACAGATCCTGCGTCGTGCCCTTCAAGGGGGCGAGGAGGCCGAGTTTGACGATCACACGCGATGGACGATGCTTCGTCTTCTACGAGCATGCGAGTCGCAGGAGCCGCGGGATGAGCCTCAGCTCCTGGCTTTCTGCCTGGCGAGCCTGAAACATGCCGACGCGAGCGGTTCCGATCCTGCCGGGCGAGCCAACGCCCGGATACGAAACGCTCTGTGCCTGATTGAGCCCTACGAGCAGATGTATCAGTGCGTTCTATTTGTCTTCGAACAGGTCCGCCTACGGGCGGCCGACTCGGGCCAAGTGGATCTTCACAGGGTTATGGACGACCCGTCCCTGGTGGCCGCATGCACCCAGATGAGGAGAGCTTCCGCGGCCTTCCTCGCTCAGATGGAAGCCGCATCGCGCAATGACGCTGCCCTGGGAATCGCGGGGCAGGCATTGCAGAAACTCGGCCTTGTTGAGTTGGCACGGACATTAGAAGCCACAGAAAGGCCTATCGATCTCGGCCAAGCGATTCTGCGCAGGCATCTGCGTGTGCAGGAAGGCAAGTTCGAAGGCGGACTGCCGAAAGGCCCGTGGGTCCGGCTCAATCCTGGCGAGGGATGCACGGCTCAACTGACATCGCAACGCTTCTCTCTCGATGTGTCGCAGGTCCCGAACCGCTGGGAGGGAATGGCTCGACACCCGTACCGCACGTTCGGCGCGAGGCGATTCATCAGGCTCTGCAAGATTCAGTGAGGCAACCAATGGCGGCGAAACCCAACACCACCGAAAGCAATATGATGGACTGGATACGCCCATCCGAGGCGGACGGCCCTCTGATTGGCGCTGTCTTTTCAACCTACGGGCTGTCGCTCGATCAGCCGGATTTCTTCGGGCAGGACTTCCTGCCTACCCTCTTAGGTCTGGGCGGCGTACGGGACCGTGGGTACGCGTCGCCGGTGAGACTCGACTGCGTGCTGTCAACGGCCGATGTAACCTTGATCTGCGATGCCCACGCACTTGCCGCGGGCGTCAGGCCAACCTTGCAAGTAGACGTCCTGCCAATCGGCCACAGGGTTCACCATGCCAAAGTAATCCTGATCCATCGACGTGATCGAATCCGCCTGATCGTAGCTTCAGCCAACCTTACTCACGAAGGATTCCGAAGGCAACGGGAAGCCGCGGTAGTGATGGACTTCCACGAGGATGGCCGCTTACCGCCGACTGTTCTGACGCAGGCGCTATCGCGATGGGAGGAGGCGTTGGGGGATACGGCCGATGCGCAGGTGCGCCGTTTGTTTGAAGGGGCCGCCAGTCGCGCTCGCGAGTGGCCGGGCATGTCGCGGCGCCAGGAGGACCTAGACCTGCAAGTGGTCTTCGGCGGCGGCGCCAATCCCGTCTGGCGGCAACTGGTGAACGCTTGGCCCGAGAGAGAGCCGGTGCTGAATTGGCATATTTGCTCCCCGTTCTGGCCGCAAGTAGAGGAGAACGCGGCGAACAACCCCTTCGAGGCAATCGCGAATGGCCTGGCAGACAGAGGCAGTTTCCTCGGCGACTGCGATCTCGAAATCATCACGCGCGCCGATGCTCCAGGCCCCAACGCGGTACCCCGTTTCCCGTTCTCACTGGTTAGCCAGCTTCGGGCGCACGGGTTCCCTGTCGAGCACGGGCGCATCTTGCCGGCCCGCCTCGGTGCCGCTGAGGAGGAGGTCCCCGAGGGTATGGCGGTAGAGAGCCGCGACCTCCACGCCAAGTGGATCGTCCTGGCCGGACCGAAGACCGTTGTCGCTTATGTGGGTTCGGCCAATTTCACACGACAGGGGCTGGGCGTCCTGCGAAATCCATTGACCGCGAATATCGAGGCCGGCGTGTTGATGAGATGGATGCGGGGCAAGTGGCATCCGAAGGACTGGCGTCCGCCGATCGAAGGCCAGATCGTTGACTGGGCGTCGTGTGGCCCCCGCGACGTTCGCGATCCTTCGACTGAGGAGGAGAAAGCACCGGACTGGGCCGACTTCATTTATCGCGTGGAGTTGGCGGTCCCATGGCAACCGCTCACAGAGCCGGACGGGGAACTTCTGGTGCATCTGCGGAGGGGAGATGCGCCGGCTTTCCGAGTAGGATTCCCGTCGTTGGCTGGCGCCAACCTGTCACAGACGGTAGTGAGCCCAGGGGCGGCTTCCCCCTTCTGCATGGCGGTGTCTCCCGAACAGGTACGGTCCATGCTCTCCCGCCGCGTCGTTGAGATCTTGTGGGGCGAGAAGGGCGAACGTTGCCTGTTTCCGGTGAACATTCTCCACGACAGCAAGGCGAGGATACTTGGCGCAAAGCCGTCTGAAGAAGAATTGCTGGCGTACTTTCACGACCGTATTTCTGAGGAGGATCTATTGGCCCGCCTGGAACAACACGCGCGCGCGGAAGCCGGCCGGGGCGGCTCTGCAGACCCCACTGACATTGACCGGGTGAGGCGGCTGCAGAGCTATATCGTTCGCGAGTTTGTGGAGAGCCTGTATGGCCTGGCACGGACAATCCAGGATGCGGCGTCATACTCCCCCCGGGCGGCGGAGCAGGCATTGTTGGGAGACCTCAGCCCGGTCTGCCTGGCAGAGCAGGTCGTTCAGGCATTCTTGGCAGGCAAGCGATCACCTACTGCGGCAGCGTTTCAACTCGCAGAGTTGATCCGGGTAGTTCGTGAAATCCGCTGGCCTGCTGGTGCATCCTCGGATTGCCGCAGGGCCTTTGAGGAGGTAGGCCGCCGCGCTCTGGACCGTTTGTACGCCCTGGTCCAGCAAGCAGCCTTGAAGACGCAGTTTGCAGTCGTGATGCAGGACCGCGAGTTCTCTGAATTCGTGGGGGCCATGTTGCCGAACGACCTGGCCCGCCGCTGGGCGGCGCTGACACCGGAGGCGATACAGAAAGTAGCGCCGGAGCAGGAGGAGGCAGTCGCATGACCCCAAGGTTGGATACGGCAATGATCGACCTGGGCAGAGATGAGCGCATCAGCGCTCACGATGCGGCACGGCAGACGGCTACAGTCAACCATATTTTGCGGGCGTTCTTCGACCCCATTCCGGGGCGCCGGGAATTGCAGGTCCTGGCTGACGAGGTGGGCATGGGCAAGACGTATGTGGCGCTTGCTGCCGCGTATGCTGTCCTCTCGATCATGCGCGATAAGGACCGATGTGAGGAACTGGACGACGTCGCCAACTGCTACAGGTGCGTGCTGATCATTACGCCCGGGGGCAATCACACCCTGACGGAGAAGTGGCATCGTGAGGAGGAAGCGTTTCGTACACGCTGTGCCGTCGATGGCGAGAAGACGAGGTGGTTCCAGTCGGTCCTGTGTGAGTCGGCGGACCAGCTTCTCCAGGGTATCTACCGTGCCAACGATCTACGCCGTCGCAATGCTCCCGTGATCCTCGTGGCGGAGTCCAACATATTCACCAAGCGGTTGTCCGACCCGGCTATACGGTTCGTGACCGCGTGCCTGTTCCGCTGGTGGGGACGCGGCCTGCAGATGCAGCAGCGTTATCACCTGGTTCGTGGGCTCTCCCAGACGGTCGGCTCATGGGGTTGGGAGGACGCCGCCGAATGGGCGGGACGCGGCGAGTACGACATCAACCTCTGGGACTGGGCGCGGCATGAGCGGTTCCTGTTGTCGTCAGACCGTGAGCGCAAGGAATGGGAACCGCGATGGGAGCGGCATGTATTCGAAGAGGTGAGTGTGACCTACGAAGACATGGAGAAGTCCCTGAACCGTTTCGTGCGCGATGGGGGCGGGGAGCGACTGGAGGAGTTGCGGGAGAAGTGCAAGAGCGTGCCGCTGAGGCAGCCTAGTGACCATCGAACCGTGGAGTACAAGGCTTGGTTGGATTGGTTTCGCGATGTTAAGGCGGGCTTGCGAGACGTGTTCAAGCGGCTGTGGCCCTACCTTCTGGACGGCCAGTTCCCATTAGTGATCACCGATGAAGCCCACCACTGGCGCAACAACGAAGCCGGTGAGTTTCGTGCGATTCGTGATTTCGTCGCGCCGTTTGCCAGGCGAATGCTGCTACTGACAGCGACACCGTTCCAATTGAACCCCCAAGAAACTGTGAGCATCCTGAATGTGATCGATCACATGGGAAAGGCGATCGGCAAGGACCGCGTCGTCGCGCTGCAACAGATGCGAGAGCGGTTGGCCCGATGCATGCAGTTATCAGAACTGGCTGGGAGCGCCTTTTCCCGTGAATGGGGCGTCTTGGGAGACCAATTGGCCCGCTGGGATTTACGGCTCAGCGATGCCGGCGTGGTTCCTGGAAGCGAGACTGACCCACGCATGGAGAGAGTGCGTGAGGTCTGGGCGAACCTATTTGGCAATGGCAGCATGCCGCCGAATCTTAATTTGGACCAGGTGCCAGGGCCGATCCGTCCATTCTTCAGTCGCGCGATGAAGTTGCGCGAAGCCAATCAGGCGCTCAGCCAGGCCATGAGGCCACTGGTTATCCGCCACCGCCGTTCGAGTGTCCATCGGCGATACTGGGTCGGCCGTGAGTATCCGTCCAATGGGAGTAATCTGCTGCGTCCGGACTACAGTCGGCTCCACCTGGCTCCGGGCCAGCCGCTCGAACCGAAAGACGAACTGGTCCAGTACCTTCTCATGAAGGTCGTCGCGGCGCTGAGCAGAGGCCGCTATCGGACAACGCTCGGGACGGGCCTGACGGGCTGCTATTCGACCATGTGGGAGAGCAAGGAGGGGCGCGATGCCATTGAGGCTGCGGCGACAGGGGGACAGCAGCGACTCATGAATCTCCTCTACCGGCTGACCGGCAAAGCTACCCGAGCTAGAGACGCCGAGCATCCTAAGTTGCGGCAGGTCGTCGATGCGGTGTTGGAGCGATGGGATCGTGGGGAGAAATCGCTCGTCTTCTGTTTCCGAGTGCCTACCGCCGGAGCTCTTCACAAGGCTCTGTCGGATCGCATCGAAAAAAGCCTCGACAAGAAGCGGCGTGCGCTGTTCCGGGCGCGAGAGACCGAGATCAAGACCGACGAGGACCGCGACAAGGCCATGCAACAATTCAGACGCTCGCTAACCGCGCGCGAGGCCTCTGGCGTGCCTCTCTTCGTGGATCGCGTGTTGATCGGATGGTTTCTCGAATTGGGTTGGCAACTTCCGGTGCTGACCGAAGACGACGTTCGTGCTGTGGCTTTCCTGGCGGCGCGGGCCGAGATCAAAGGCCGGCCGCTTTTCCCCGATGCCGAACGGCCGGATCGCGTGTTTCTCTCCCGCGCCATCGAGCATACCTGGGCTCGCCGGCTTGCTGGACACACACCCAGCTTGCCGATGACAACCGAGGACGGCCGTTTCACCACCGAGTTACTGGAGCAAATTTCACAGGAGAGTTGGGTGCGCGACCGGTACGGCCGTCGCGATCTCTCGACCGGATTCGAATCGGAGGAGCAGAGGCGACTGAGCGCGCCGCCCGGTCCAGCCTGGCAGCTCATTACGACTTGGCCGGCGAGCCCGAGACGGACCGATTGGAGCGACTGACAAAGGAGATGTTATCGCGCTTCGAGAGCGGGCGAAGCTCAGTTTTCACGAGCCTGGTGGATGGGCCGAACCTGCTTGCACCCTCCGGTTCCGCGTTGGAATCGCTGGCGCCTCAGGGTCGTGAAGACGCCGATCGCCTTCGAAAGGCGATGTTCGGAATAACCCTGCGTGAGAGACGGTGGGACTGGACGGCCAGACGCGATGCTATGGATGCGCTGGTACGGGCGCTGCTGCGCGACGACATCCTCTTGCGTTTGCCAGTCTCAGTATTCAGAGGCCAGGACGAAACGTGGGCAGCCAGCCTGTTCATGGGCCTGCATCAGCCCTTTGGCGCAACCGAGGGAACTGAGACTCTTGCCCAGCGGGTTGTGGCTTTCCTGGAGGAGGTAGGCCGGATGAGCGAGAGGGAGCGGCAGAGTTACCTTGAGTATGCGATGAACCCCAGGGCAGAGGCGGTGGCGCTGGTGAAAGGCGACACCAAGTCGCGCGCAGCAGTGTTCGCGGGCTTCAACACGCCGCTGCTTCCGGAGATATTGGTGTGCACCGCGGTTGGACAAGAAGGCATCGATTTGCACCGCGAATGCAGACAAGTCATTCACTATGATTTGGGGTGGAATCCCGCGACCATTGAGCAACGCACGGGAAGAACAGATCGGATCGGCAGCAAGACGGAACGTGAGCGCAAGCTGGCCTCTCGAAGTGCCGCCCAGACAAACGAGCAGAACATGCCAGGCCTCGAGGTGGCGCTTCCGTACCTGGCCGCCACGTACGACGAAAGAATGTTCGATGCGCTCCGAACACGCGCCCAGGTGTTCGAGATTCTTACGGGCGGCGACCCAACGGCAGACCGCGATGAAGATAACCCGTGGACAGCATCCGACGATGAGGGGACCGACCCAAAGCTGACGTTCGTCCCTTTGCCTCAGGAGATGCTGGATGCGCTCAAGGTCGATCTGGGAGTCCCCATATGGATGCAGCAGATCCAAACAGCCTGAGAGCGGGCTAACAGGATTGTGCGTTCGAAGAACGTGATCCGGTCTTCACATCGCGCTCGCGCCGGCGCGCATGTCCGGCCGCACCTCGGCTGTGTCATGATGGAGTTTTCCAAGGGCCATGGCTGAACTCAAGGCGCTTTCCACCTCCGTACTCGTTCACATTTC
>Ga0209415_10007870_pt1 | contig 18531 bp, 26 predicted proteins | sample PeaSoiSIISIP2007_FD_187696 | JGI IMG/M metagenome (GOLD analysis project Ga0209415, IMG submission 187696) | Peat soil microbial communities from Weissenstadt, Germany - SII-SIP-2007 (SPAdes) (version 2) | ecosystem: Environmental > Terrestrial > Soil > Wetlands > Peat | place: Germany...
CAAGGACTTACGAAGCCCTTAGACTGCACGCTTTACACGCATGAAGTCGATCAGTCGTTAGAACGCGCCTTATCAACAGGCGGATGGATGGGGGCCTCTTAACGTGAGGAAGGACGCGCTTGCGTGTGGCCGCTTAGGTTAAAAAACGTTTGAAAACGTTTTGCAGTTTTCAGGAACAATCTGAACAATGATTATGCTGGCTTGACGTATTCTGCGTCATGTGCTGTAAATAGTCTCGCGTTGTTGAGACGTTCGTTAAAAAGGAATGCGGTCATGACAAACGTTTTTGGAACACGGAAAAAAGTAGCCACGAAGCGTGGGCTTTTTGCCTTCGCCGTCCAAACGTTGGAGCAAGAGGGATGGACGGTCACGCGGGTTCCTCGGGGCGGCAAAGCCAGTCTGAGGCAGATCTCGCGGGGACAGGAAACGTACAGGGTGTCAATCCGCACGTCGCAGGACACATGGATCGCTTTTCCGCGCGATCGCTCGGGCAAAGACGGATGGGTCACTTTGGATGACGTCGATTTCGTCGTCGCCGCCTCTGTCAACGACAAGCTCAATCCGACTGAGGCGCGCGTTCACATGATCCCCGGGGACGATGCCAGGGATAGGTTCAATCGCGCCTATGCCGCTCGGATGGCGGCAAACCATTCTATCCCGCAGGGTCGGGGCGTCTGGGTGTCACTCTATGAGCAGGATGGGAACAATCCGGTGAACCGCGTCGGCGCGGGCGCGGGCCTTGCTCACCCGGCAATCGGCGTTCTGGATCTGACAAAGTCGAGCCTGCCGACTGGCCACGATGAGGACATCGACGAAGAGGTGGATGACTCCGAAGAGGCGACGACAAATGCGTCCGCTCAAGCGGAGGAAGCGTTGACGATTCCCGAAGCGAAGCGGCGGCTGGCTGTGAGTCTCGGCGTGCCCGAGAGCGCCATCAAGATCACCATCGAACACTGAGGCTCGGTGGGAACAGGGACGCGTCATTCGTCAGAACACCCGTTATGCGACACCGGCCGCCGCTCATCGCCCATTACGCGATTGTCCGTCGCGGCCGTAATACTCGTTTTGGAATGACGGTGTATATCCGGCCGGGGCGTCGGGTGGCACGCCCAACGAGGCCAACCGGCCCCTTGCAAAATCGCAATTCATTTGTACGGTTTTTCCTGATCCGACATCCCGATAAGGGAAGGTGGCCGGATAGCCGGGCGGGATTGATTGGCAATAGCTTGCCACGAACCGCGACAAGCCCGCGGCTTCCTGATCCGGCGATATGGCAACGGCCGGAGTTGACAGGGCCAGAACGAGCCCGGCCACGACCGTTATTTTATATTGCATCTTCCGCGCCTCCAAAACCAATACCATATAATGATAATGGTTTTGTGGTTTGACCACAATATAACACACCAAAAGACCATTACACCCGCAGCATATCAGCCATGCAGTCCTTGCGGAAGTCACTATTTTAGAAACTCGCGCCCCTCTCGACATCGCGGGGCATCGGTGCCATTTTATAGGCATGAGCAACACAGCACGCCCTTTGCCCGATCTTGAAGACGACGAAGCCGCCGAGCTTGTCGCGTTGACGGCCGCTGTGGAGAAATCCCGTGCCAATAAGCGCGGCATTCCCCACGCTGAAATGCGGGTATGGTTGCTTGAACTGGCGGCGGGCAACTTCGACGCCCCGCCCCCGGTTGCCCGCGAGTTGTGAGCGTCATTTGGCGGGAAGAAGCCCGCAACGACATCAGCCGCATTACCCGTTATATCGCTGAGGAGAACCCGATAGCCGCCCGGCAAATCGCCCGCGAGCTTTTCCTCGCCGGAGAAAGCCTGTCTGTCTTTCCACGACGCGGCCGACGCGGGCGCGTTCCCGGCACCCATGAGCTTGTTACCGTGTCGCCTTACCTCATCATCTATGAAGTAACCGGCTCCGATGATGTGGAAATTTTGAGTGTATGGCACGGGGCGCAAAACCGATAATTTCGGTTCTTTCAATGCGCCGGGGGCCTGCCCGTACCGACCGGGTGGCGGCGTTTCCATTCCACCCATGCGTCAGCGACTACGGCCGAACCAGCTTCGCGCAACCAATAGGCCCGTTCCGTTTCTGTCAGCCCGTTCCACCAAGCTATACCCGCAGCCTCATCCGGCGGTGGTTCTCTCTCACCTGTTGCGGCCGTCGTCTTTCCCTCAAGGGCGTTTCGGATCATCCGATGAACGCCGGGAGAATTTTGTGCGGCTTCGTCGCTGATCGCCGCAAAGGCGACGATCAAGCTTCCGTCATGGCGGCGCAATTCGTAGCGGCCGGGGCCAACGCAAACCAATTCCTCATTGGCGTAGAACCGCACCGAACGAGCCGGGGCCGTCACGGCGCGTTCTTTCGCCCGGAACGCGGCATAAGGTCGGCCATATCGTCCGGGCCGGTCAATCTCGCCGGAGGTTCAAAGGGTAATTCTGGTTCTCTCGCTGTTCCCTTGAGCTTGTAGCCCTTGACGAAGGCCAGCCGATCACCGTTGAACATGAACCGGATATTGACGAAAAATAGGCCGGGGTTTGGGCTACGAAAAAGGAACTCCTTTTCGAGCAATTCACGCAACCCGCGCCGGTACGTCGCCGGGTTGAGGCCGGAGCTATAGGCATCGAGCGGGACGGTATCTTGTCCCGGCCGCTCGCGCACTTGGCTATAGACCGTCTCGAAAACCGCAAGCCCGGCCTTCGTCAGCCCGGCCGCCTGTTTCAATCCGGCCAGATACAGCTTTACGAACCGTTCTTTATCGACTTCTTCCCATTCATACGCGATTGCGCCGCCGTGGCCGAGAATTTCACCGGAACCGCTGTCAACCACAAGCCCCTTCGTTTCCGTGCCAATCTGCGCCCGCTTGTTCCTCTTAATTTCGACCTCAGACGGGATGCTCGGATTTGTCTGATAAACCGGGACGCCGTACCGCTCGTCAACTTTCTTGACTGCGTTTTGGCTATTTTCGCTCATTTTTTACCCCGTTTTTTGTCCAAACATAGACAACACCCTGTCTATATTTGCTCAATTTTACAAGGCTTTTTTGTACGTGTTCGACTCGAAAAATATCAGTCGTTTGCACAAATAGAATCAGTTTTTGAATATGTTTGTACTGAAATTGACTCCCCTTATGGCGGTTTTCTGCGGGTTTTCGAGCATTCCCTTCTTATACTATAAAAAAGCACCTGTTGAGTTATCCACGCCCGCGCGGAGCATGCCCCTATAGCTACCGCGCTGCGCGGGGGTGGGTAACTCATCATCGGCAAGAACGCTATTCGGCCTTGCCACTTGTGGATAACCACAACGCCCTATGACCGCATCTATCCTCGCCAGTTACCACCAACCGTTCAATCACGCCAAGCGATCCGACAGAGGACACAACCACTTGCTTTTGTGGCCCTCCGATAAACCTCCCGTTCGCCCATCATCAACATGACGGCCGGTTTTTTGATCTTTGGCGACTATCTGGCCGATAACGCCGCTTTGTTTTCAAGATAGCGAGGGGCTGTTTAAACGCTGTCTTCTTTGTCAAATCCTCGTCTTGCTTTGTCCTTTCAAGTCCGCCGACCCCCACTAAGGGAGCTTCATAGTTGGCAGACCCTACACCCGGCAAGCCCACCGCTTCGCTATCGCAAGACCTTTTTTCCCCGCCGCTTTGCGGCTTCCTCGCGCGGCAAAAAAGGACGCCTTCGGCTTCTTGCCGATTGGGCTTTTCCCGGGCGCGACCGGGAGCCAACGAAGCCCCAAGGGGGCCGCTTCAAACTGAAAGGAACACCATCATGAACGTAGGATTTTTCGCCAAGAAGGAAGACGGCACACTGTACGGCCACCTTCCCACAATGAACCTTCACGGCGTCAGCATCGAACCGCTCGCCAAGACGGACAAAGGCCCAGATTACATCGTTTCTGTTGAAGGGGCCGAGCTTGGCACGGCTCGCCGAAAGACCAGCCAGAAAGGCAAGGCGTATGTGTCTTGCCGAATTGTTCGCCCCAGTGAATTTCCGGTTTGGCGGGCGAATATGTCGCGGCATGGCAACCACCCAAGGCAACGGCCGATAAGCCTTCAAACGAAACCGAGGAGTTTTGACCCCCCGCCCGGCCCCGGCATTCGCAGCCGGGGCCACCTTCGGGGCAACGAATAACAAGCAAGAAAGGATTTTTATCATGACAAAAACGCAACTCGGAAACCTCTGCATCATACTTGGCTTGACCATGTACACCTACAGTCCGGGCGATGGTGTCACCCGATACCGCTTCTTCACCGATCATCATGTTTCGGACTATTTCGACGGCGATCAACGGTTTACCGCACTCGGCTTAAAAGAGGCCGTTGCTTTTGTTCGCGGCTATCAAGTCGGGAAAGGGGGTGTCCAATGAGCGCCCCCATCCCCGTCATTTGGCCCGCCGTGGCCCAGAAAATAGCCGAAGATCAAGGCTTGCCAATGCTTCGGTATCATCTGCAACGCGCTGTTTACGCCGTTGTGGACGAGGCAACCAGCCGACAGGCCGAAAAGGAACTCTTGCGAGCGGTCAAGATCATTCGCGCCGTTCGTCGTCAGGTGGGTGCGCCATGAGTGCGCCCACCAAGCAAGGGGGGCCACACGGCTGGCAAAGCATCAACCCCGCTCGCAATCCTCGCCTTCGGCTCCGGGTTGCTCCGCGCACCTTCGTGGCCGCCTGTGGCGGGGGTTTGACCCTTTCCCCTTTGTGCGGCAGATGCAGAGGCATCGGGACGAAGGGCATCGCCCTTCATCCCGCTTGCGCGGGCTGTTCTCCCTCGCCTCCGGCGCGGATCGAACAAAGGGCATAATGAAGTTTGTTACAGCGCAAGACAAACTCTCAATAATACACATATTAATCTTGTGTTATCTACAGTATGTATAGTATAGTTTATCATTATTTAACTACAAATAGTAACAAAGGTGGAAGTTATGATCTTGATTGAAATGCAGGGGCCGTGCGGCTCGCCGGTCATTCGGGAAGTCGGGCCGCCCGATCTGTTGCGGCGGGCGGTTCGAGAGGCGTATCAAGCAGGCGATCCTATCCCGGTCAGTGTAGACGAGGCCGCCGCCTACCTTCGCGAATATAGCCCGCGCTTTTGGGCGTTCTATTCGTGCGAAAGCGCCGACCGTTGGGCCGACCAGTACCACGGCCCACAAAGCGACACGATCCGCCGCGCTATCCGTCATTTCATGACGGCGAACGCCGCCAAATCAGCCAACCTTTTTTAGGAGGTATAATCATGGGCGATCTTGTTAAATTCTCCGACTATTTCAGTCGGTCGAACAGCACACCGGCCCCGACGCCGCAGGATTCGCGGGCCATTCATTTTAGCGCCGATCTTTACCTAGTGAACGGCAAACTTGGCTTTTCCGTCGGCTATCCTGATGGAAAAATCGGCCTTGCGGTTGTCGCCGCGATGCTTCGCGCAGCAGCACGAGCGGTGGACGATTCACGCCCTTATTAGGATTATATGGTATGACCACACACCATGAAATGGGGTTTATCATGTCGAACGAAACCAATTTTAGCCCGTTTTATGTCGCGGTTCTTGAACGGTTTGTTGAAACCGAGGGGCTTGCAAAAGTGAATTTGCAGGGGTTGAGCTTGCAGCAAATCGCCGACGCCATCCCGGCCTTTCAGGAGCTTGGCGCACAGTTCCAGAAAGCGCCGGTTGAGGTGGTGCGCGACATCATCGCTTTGTATGTCGGGACAAGAACCGCGAAAAAGCAAGGTGGCGATCAGCGGGTTTTACGCCCTGCATCCACGCGCCCTATGCGTCCCGGTTTTGGCCCACGCATGGACGGGCCATCCTTCTAAAATTTCCATAATGGTTTGACCAAAAACCATAAAAAAGGTTTTACTTCTGTGCCATTTTTGCTATTATATGGTATCGTTTAAACAATCTCTTTTGGACGTGTAAACATGCAGAAGGTAAACCACTACGAAACCCGCGAGGCTTGGCTTTCTGCCGCTACCGTGGCCCTTCGCTCGCGGTTTGCCACGGCCGGTTATCCCCTGCCCGGTAAAATCCGCTTCGCTATCGGGTTCCCTTCGACCGGACGGCGGGGGAAGCGGATAGGCGAGCATTGGCACTCGACCGCGAGCGCGGACGGCACCCACGAAATCTATATTCGGCCGGATCAAGCCAACCCCGCCGAGGTGTTGGGCATTCTTGCCCATGAACTTGTTCATAGCGCCGTTCCCCTTGGTTCTGGTCACGGCAAGGTTTTCAAGGCCGCCGCTTTGGCGGTTGGTTTGTCCGGCCCCATGCCGCCTTAACGTGGGGCGGTTCCGTCAAGCCGGGCGAACAGTCGCCGAGCGACGACGCACCGAAGAAACAGACGACGCGAATGTTTAAGGCCGAATGCCGGGTCGAAGGTTGCGGCTACACCGTGCGCGTTGCCCGCAAGTGGATTGACGCCAAGGGGCCGCCCTGTTGCCCGGAACACGGCGCAATGGAGATCGACGGATACGAGCCGGGCGAAGCCCCGGAGGACGAGGAAGATTAGGCCGGGTTATCTAGCCCAATGGGTTTGACCAACAACCCAGAAATGGGCTTTATGGTGACAGCATGGAGAGGGACGCAACGAAGAATCAGCAGTTTTTAGTTTATGTGGACGAAACGCCCTACATGACGACTTGGAAGGTCAAGGAGGACATGGGCGAGCTTTCCGGCTCGCTGGCGGGCGACTTCATCGGGGCCAAGGATTGGAAGCACCAATACCCCGTGGAAGCCGTGGCCGATATTGGTCTTGAAGAATGGGCCACGCAGACGGCCGCGACCGAACACGCCGCCGCAGCTGGGCGGCGGCCTCACCCACCGATTCCGCCGCGCCGGCTGCTATCGTTTCCACATCCGTGACAGGTTATTTAAACAACCTGTCTTTGGCTTGCAAGGAGAGTGTTTAAACACTCTCTCGCTTTTGCCCCGCGGGGCAAAAGGAAAGGGCCGGAGACATCGCCCCGGCCCATCCATACCCGTTACGGTCATCGGGTTCCCACCCTGTACCGTAAAACCCCTATACCATAAAACCCACTTTTTGTCAATCTGTACCCATACCTGTTTTGAAATACCCTAGCGGGGGATGCCGCGCAAAAAGCGCGGCATGGGGGCGGCAATGAGCCCCCTTTTTTTTGCGAGCCGAAGGCGAGCGACAATTAATTTGCGGGCGTAGCCCGCGCAGCTTCGATGCTTTCCTTTGGTGCCTTTTTTAGGACCTCGGACGCCGCCCGCCGCCGCGCCGTTTCGGCGGTTTCTTCCGCCAGAGGTGGCAACGCCGAGAACAAGGCGCGGTCCGTCGGGCGCGTGACATATTCATCAAGCAATCGCAACAGAACGCTGGAAAAGTCGCTATCCGCGTTTTTCTTCGCATGTTCCAAGGCGAGCGCCCCGGCAATGACCTTGCGCCGCGTATCGGCCTTGCGATCCGCTTCGCTTTGGCGGGATTTTATGGCGCGTAATTGCGCGTCTATTTGGGCGCGTTTTTTCTCTAACGCCGCAAGTTTATCAATCGGTTTTTGGCGTGGCATTGTGACGCCTCCTTTCAAAAAATAACGACTATAGCACTTTTTGATTGATTTTTCAATTATGCCGCGTTGTAGGCCGATTGTAATTTCCTTTGACTTGTGCTACTATCCCTAAAGTTTACGAAAGGGCGCACTTATGGATTTTGCTTTGCAAAATCCGTGCGGTTGGGGAATAACCTACCAACGGTAGGCAACGATAGACGCCTTTTCCATAATGCAAGGGTATCATGGCAACGGACGGTTTCTATCATTGTGCAGTCAAGCCGGTTAGCAGAGCTACCGGACGCAGCGCCGTTGCTGCCGCTGCGTATCGCGCCGGGGAACGCGTCGAGGACGAGCGTACCGGCCTAACGCACGACTACCGCGCCAAGGGCGGCATTGTCGAAAGCTTTATCATCGCTCCGAAGAACGCCCCGGCGTGGGCGACCAGTCGCGCCCGTTTGTGGAATTCCGTTGAAGCCGGAACCACGGCGATTAATGGCCGCCTTGCTACCGAGCTTGAGCTTGCGTTGCCGCATGAATTGAGCGGAAAACAGCGCCGCTCCCTTGTCAAGAAATTCGCCCGCGATATTTCCGACAAGTACAATGTGGCAGTTGACGTTTCCATACATGGGCCGGGCAAAGGTGGCGATCATCGAAACCACCACGCCCATGTAATGGTGTCGCATCGTGAGATTACCCCGGACGGCATCGGCCCGATTGCCAACACCTGCGTTATCGAACGCAAAGTGAAGGGGCAGATTAAGAGCGTGAAGACGGCCGGAGCTTTCAACCCGGCCGACATTATCCCGACCCGTCAGGCATGGGCCGAGGCCGTTAACGCCGCCTATGCCGAGGCCGGGTTATCCGTCCGGGTTGACCATCGCAGCCACCAAGACCGGGGCATGATGGACGAGCCGACAAAACACCTTGGCCCTTCGGCTTCGGCGATGGAACGCCGGGGCGAAGCGACCGACCGGGGCGACATTAACCGGGGCATTCATGCCCGGAATGCCGAACGCGTCGACGCCGAGGCTGAGCGGTTGAGTGTGGCCGCCGCCATCGCCGAGCTTGCCGCCGAACGTCAGGCCCGCGCCGACTCCCGCGAACTTCGCGCCGCCGTCCGCACCGCTTCGGCCGCTCGCATTCTTGAGGCCATGACCGAGAAGCGGGCGACCTTCTCCCGATCTGAGCTTGTCGCCGTGTTCCGCAAGGGCGTTGATGACCGGGCCGAGGCCGTCGCCTTGGCAACCGAGCTTTTGGCCCACCCGGACGTTATCGGCTTGCGAGAAACGGCCGACGCCGCCGTTACTCGCTACACCACCCGCGCCGTGTTGGCCGACGAGCGGCAGATTTTGGCCGATGTTCGCACCTTGGCGCAAATGGGCGATAGCGGTTTGACCGACAGGCAGCGCAACGCCGCCTTGAAAAACCACAAGCATCTTGACGAAGAACAGCGGGCCGCTTTTGACCACGCTACCAGCAACGGCAAATTTGCGATGATTGCGGGCGAAGCTGGCACCGGGAAAAGCACGACGCTCGCCGCGATCCGCGACGCTTACGAAGGCGCGGGCTATCGCGTCATCGGCATGTCTTGGAAAAATGACGTTGTGCTTGACATGAAGGCGGAGGGCTTCAAGGACGCGCAAACCGTCATGAGCGCCCTTGGCCGCCTCGACCGTGGCCGGGATCATTGGGACGAAAAGACCGTCTTAATGGTAGACGAGGCTGCCATGTTGGCAAATGGGCCGCTTTCCCGCGTCATAAGCAAGGTGGTTGCGGCCGGGGCTAAGGTTATCGAAGTTGGCGACGATAAGCAGCTTGCTAGCATCGAACGCGGCGGCATGTTTGGCGCTTTGCGGGCCGAACACGGCGCGGCCGAGCTTCATACGGTCTACCGTGTGAAGGATCACGCGCAGCAAGCCGCCTATAATCTCATGCACGCCGGGAAATTTGGTGCGGCCTTGGACATCTTCGACAAGGCCGGGGCGATCAATTGGACGCAGACGCAGGACGAGGCCCGCGCCGCACTTGTCGCCCAATGGGCGGACGACACGAAGACGGATGCCGCCAAATCGCGCTTTGTCTTTGCCTACAGCAACGCCGATGTTGCCGCGCTCAATGCCGATCTTCGCACCGTTCGCCGCGCCCGTGGCGAGCTTGGCCGCGATCATCTTTTGCCGACGAAGGAAGGCCCAGCCGCCTTTGCCAAGGGTGACCGTATTCAATTCACGGGCAGCGCCTACAGCGCCAAGGATAAGGCGGCCGGATTGGTCACGGGCGGGATTGGCGAGGTTAAGGCGATCAGCGGCCCGCGCATGACGGTTGCGCTTGACACCAAGGCCGGGCAGACGCCCCGCGAAATCACCTTTACGGTTGGCGACGACGCCGAGGCCGGGCAATTCAACGCTATTCGCCACGGCTACGCCGGGACGATCTACAAGGGCCAAGGGCGGACGCTCGACCAAACCTATCTGTATCATTCGCAGAACTGGCGGGCCGCTTCGGCTTATGTCGCCTTGTCGCGTCACCGCGAGCGCGTCAGTCTGTTTGTTGCCCGCGAGGTTACGGCCGGGGCCGAACCATGGATGATGAAACAAGGCGGGGTTGACGCGCTGGACGATAAGCTAAAGGAAAGCGCCGCCCGCTCGTATGACACATGGGCCGACGATAACCCCGGCCCGGCCAGCAAGCACGGCTTGGCCGATTACGTCGCCTATGTACAGGACAAACAGGCCGAGCGCGGGCGCAGCGCCTTCGACTTGGAGCAATTGAGGCGGCAGATTAGCAGGGCCGACGAAACCCGCGCCGCTTCGCAGTTTATCACGGCCGAGTTTCCGCCGACTGCGCCGGTTGCTGGCGATCCGCGCCCGGCCTTGTCCAGCCCGATCCGCTTTGACGCTTTGAAGATTGCCGCGAAGGCCGCCGCGCAGCGTGCTCTTGATCCGCTGTCCGACCTTATGGCCCGCCGTGGCAAAATCCGGCCGCTTGCGCCGTTGAGAAAGTATGATGTTTTGAAGGAGATGCCGAAGACGGCCAAACAGCCCGCGCCGGTTGCCGACGATATGGGCGACCTGATGCCGCGCACCATCCGCGAGGAATTGGAGCGCCGCGCCGAGGTCGAACGCCTGCGCGACCGGAGCGGCCCGAAGGGCTACGATCTATAGACCAAACCCTTAAAATGGTATACCCTAAAACTGGTTTTTCCTTCCGTAAGGACTTATGGCCATGCCCACAGGAACAGCCGCCCGACAGGCTCAAACCCTGCCAACGGGCTTAAATGACGTACTCGACAAACTGACTCTTGCCCATGCCGAAAACTTCGACCGACACGGCCCGATTGTGGGGATTGAAAGCGTGAAGGCTCCGGCCGATGCCGTCGCCTTTGCCGTTCAGCAGGAGCAGCTTGCCGCCGCCATCGATGCCGCCGCCGATCCGTCCGCCAAGAGCGCGGCTTTGCTCGCCAAGGAAGCTCACCAGCACGAACAAATCGGCCGCCTTGCTACCTATGTCGCGGGCTATGAAATCGCCCACGGCGACCCCGGCCACGCCGCGCCAATGCGCGAACTTGGCCGGGATCATTTGCAGCTTGCAGACCAATTGCGGCAGACTATCGCGCAGGAGGCCGACACCGGCACTTTGCAGGAGATCGAACGGCGCGGCCTTGTGCCGGAAGCGCAGCAAGTCGCCGACCTGTCCGACCTTATGCCCGCCGACGCCCGCGCCGAGGTGACGCAGATCAACCGGCAGCGCGACCGGAGCAACTCCGGCCGCAGCCTTTAACCGAAGGACGCCCAATTATGGCTACTTTTGGCAATCAAACGACCTTCCGGCCCGGCCAAGGCGACTATTCGGTTTTAGCGCAAGACGGTATGGACGACCTTATGCCGCCCGATATTCGGGCCGAGCTTTCCGGCCAATTCCAAAACGCCGGGCAGGAAGTGACGGTCCCGGTTGAGGAACAGGAAGAAGAGGCCGCCCGCAGCGGTCAAAAGGACGGCAACGGGGCGGCGGTTCTTGACGGAGCGCCGAAGCCGACGCCGGGCGACGAGTTTGCGTCCGTGGTCTATGGCCGCGCTCCCGATGCAAGTACGGATTATGACATGATGGTTGGCCTTGGTGCGGCTGTCGCCATTGGTGCAGCTTTCGGCCGGGACGATGCCCAAGATGGCTCGACTCCGGCCTCTGTGGAGCCTCAAACGTTTGACGCGCCCGACCCCGCCGCGCAGCTTGAAGGCATGACGCCGCACCATCCTGATTATAGCGTTTTGCAGCAGGAGAACGACGCGCTGACGCTCGACACGCAACCGGCCGAGCTTAACGACCTTATGCCCCCCGAAACGCGGAACGAGCTTCAAGCCGGGTTTAATGGGGCCGAGCAGGAAATCAACGGTAGCCGGGAAGTGACCGACGCCGGACTAGAACAAGACAATATGGCCGACCTCATGCCGCCCGATATTCGGGCGGACGTGGCGGCAACCAATTATCAGCAATCCCAACAATTGACGGGCGGGCTTGGCCTATAGGGGCCCGCCACGGCAAAACAAAAGGGGCGACCTCCGGGCCGCCCCTCTTATTAGATCGCGCCCGGCCTTATCGTCCCGCTCTTGACCTCCGGTAATTCCGTAAAGTCGGGGCCGTAGATATTTTTTATCACGGTCCCTTTTTCTGTCGGGATAATGGCGTATTGCTCACCGAGAATCATAGACCGCCACTTTTGCGCGGGCATGAGGTCGTCCTTTTGCACGCTGTCGGTATAGCTCGCATGACCGTCTTGCGTGTTGTAGCTCACCGAGCGCATGGCTTTGGAACCAGTCCCGATTAACTGCGTCAGATGATCCCGCGTGAACACGTCGCGGGGCGCGAACGTGGTTACGCACCCGGCCGAAAGAAAGGTTTCCCAATTGTCGCCGTATTGGTCTTTAAGTTGGCCGAAATGCTGAATTGCGGCCCACACCTTGACGCCGTACCCGGCATTGAGGGAAACGGCCGTTTCCACCACTTCAAGGCGGCCGAGTTGCGGAAATTCGTCCAGCATGAAAAGCACATCCGGCCGCCCGTGTACCTTGAGCGTGTTTTGCATGGCCGTCATGGCAGCGCTGATAATCAGGCGCAACCATTTAGCGTGCGTCACCAGTCTCTTAGGAGGCATCACAAGATAAATTGTCTTGTTTTCCGTCTTGAGCGTTCCGAAGTCACCGCCTCCAGCCGATAGGTTGCGGATAATGCCGGGGCTGTCGAGAAACCGGGTTTGCGTCTGCGCCGTCGAAAGGATGCTATCAAGCTCGCGATTATCTTGTGCTGGTTTCAAGAATTTGGCGAGCTTTCCGATAATGGCCGGGTGCGCGTTTTCTTTGGCCGCTGCGACTGCGACGACTTGCAACCCTTCCTTTGGTTGGCAGATCATCGCTCGGACCTCTCGGAGTGTAGCCCTTTCCTTCCGCTTCCATTTCGCCCACATGATGAGGGCGGCAACCACGTCTTGTGCTGCCTCCGCGAAGTGCGGCTCTTTCATCTCCGGGTTAACCTGTATCAGAGCTTCGGCGATGACCATTGCATCGTCCACGAATTCATCCGACGCGGGATCGAGTTGCCATAGCGGGTTAAATCCGGCCGTTTGCACCTTGACGCCTCGCTTTGCCAACAGGCCGAAGGGATCAAGGGCTGCTACCTTGCCGCCGTTGGCCTCACGGTGCGCGGCCGTGATTTCCGTCAATTCGCCTTTCATGTCGATTACTAGGGCCGAACGGCCGGTTTCATAGAGTAAATTAGGGATCAGAAGACGGCGGGTTTTACCCGTCCGGGTCGGGCCGACCGTCAGCATGTGGCCGTCACCGGGGTAGCCAATCACCCGCCCCGTGTTCTGGCCGTCTTGTACTTCATAGCCGAGATACATAACGGCCCTCCTATACGTTCGGTTTGTAGGCCAGATCGTCTTGTGACGGATGCGCGGCCGGGGCTTCGGGGGATGACGCGCCGAAATCTTCCGCGCGGCGTTGGAGGGGTTCCGGGCCGGGTCTTCCGGTACGATCAAGTAAGCGCGATGCCGGGAGTGACACCAACATAACAGCAGATGGACCACCCACGACCCACGCAAGAATCATTACGAGCATAGCGATAGGGCCATCATGATTTCCGCTTATAAGCGTGATGGCGGCTATCGTTACTGCGCTTACGTCAAATCCTATACGCGCCCTCTTGCGCCATTTTCTTTCTGAAAACCAAGTGTAATATCTCGAAGAATATCTTGTAATATTATATATTACGGACCCGTCCGGTAGACGTTCCTTTATCCAAAAAAATTCCCCTGTTTTGTCATCGAAAAACCACTTACCGCCATGGGTTACATCTGTTTCCCTGCCGTCCGAGTTGACGCGGTAAACCTTATCGTTTTTGAGTACGAAATCTTTCTCTTCCACGACGAAGCCCGGATAAAATTCGGCGGCCCATCGGGCTTTCCGTCTTTGGCGTTCCTGTTCACTCTCGGCAGGATGTGCCGGGCTGGTTCCGGCTTTCTTCGGCTTCCGTCGCGCTATCGAGAAGAGGGCTTCGTTAACGACCACCAAGCCGCCGAGGATTGCGGCTACTACACGCCTCCACTCTTCCCCGTCGCCATTCTCACAATATGAAGGTCCCCCGATATTGGTTGCCTTTGCCTCAACGAGATGTTTTCCCGGTCCGCACTGGCTATCGGCCATCGCCACAGCGGGCATAAGCATCAAGGCCACCAGCCCCACGATAGCCGCCATTCTGTACAGGGACATTCGTCTCTCTCCTAAGCGTTGGGCCTATAGCCAAGATCGTCTTGTGCCGGATGTTCGGTTGGGGCTTCGGGCTTCGACGCGCCAAAATCTTCGGTCAGCCGTTGTAGTGGTTCTGGGCCAAGGAGCTTTTGTTTTGGATTGATAAGTTCAAATGTTACAAGTCCACACGAGAGTACAAAACAACAATAGAAAAAACCGAAAAACCACTCACCAAGCACAGAATGGGCTAAAATCTGTGATTTTAGCCCGGAACCAAATATAATGCTGGCAATTAACGTAATAATATACCCGATATATATGCCGATTTTTCCTCGAAAATCGTGCCATTTAACAAATCTATATTTATATGATTCTGATTTATAAATAATATTGTTTCCAACGGTTTTTTTTATTCTGTAAAATTCTCCCGTGTTTACGTCGAAATACCATTTCCGTAATGCAATCCTAAATCCGTCAGAATTGACGCGATACAATTCATTGTTTTGGCTAACAAAATCACCATCACGCACGATGAATCCGGGGAACAAATTTTCTGCAGTCTCACGCAGTGTCGGCGTTTCCTTCGCATAGCGTCTTTGCATCCACGCGATAATCGGAACGACTGGAAACAATATTACGGTCCATATCCACCATGTCGTTAACTCACCATTAGGACCTGACATGACGGGGTTGGACGGTTTTCCTAAGTTATATGGAATTTTACTAATATTATGCTCAGAAGATTCTTTGAATTTTTCGCCACTAATAATTTCAAGAGCGCTAGCTGGTATATCATCATTGTGTTTAAATTTTCCATCTTCTCCAAAAATCATGACACTATAGTGATCTATTGTATCATCGTATAGATGTGCGTTTATTTTAACTTCCGTGCCCTTGGATAATTTTTCTTTTGTTGTTGGTGGTAGGTATAGGTTGCCGTTATTTATGGGGGTGTTAATTCGTAGCTGTCTCCCATAGGCGGGCGTGTCCTCTTTTATCCGGCCTGTCGGCATTGGTCGGAAAAACACCACATTTACAAGGCTTACTGCGGTTTTAAGTACTCGGATATCATCTTCGCATGTGCCGTTTAGATTTCTAAGTGCCCACGTATTCCCGGCATCATAACAAATATCAACATAACTGTTTTTTCGAACAAGTTTTCCTTGTATATCAATATCTACTAGAGTTTTTGCCAAATCCGCCAACGCGGTGCCTGTCATTGCTCCGATAGCCAGAGTTGCAGTTGCAATGAACTTTGCAAGTGACCAAACCATAACTGCATCCCCTAAATTTGTAACACAAACGCACAATATTGGTGTTATGGTATGACCACTAGATGGCAAACCCTATGACCACCATACCCATAACATATCAGCCATGGCCCATTTGCAAAAGCCGCAATCGATCAAATCCACAAAAAAGCGTCCGTTGCGAAGGCTGTTTAAACAGCCTATACCATTCACCATGACAAAGGCATTTGGTCAAACCATGAAGACGGTAGCAATCCTTTCGGAGAAAGGCGGCGCGGGCAAAACCACCCTTGCCGTGCATCTTGCGACGGCGGCGCAGATTGCCGGGCTGGCAACCGCGATCATCGATCTTGATCCGCAAGCGAGCGCGGCCGATTGGGCGGATAGCCGCGACACGCCGCCCGAAGCAGTCGCCATTCCTCCGGCCCGGCTTGATTCCGTTCTCGATAAATTGCGCGGCGGCGGTTGTAGCTTTGTTGTGATCGACACCGGCCGCGATAGCAATAATGCCGGATACACCGCCGCACAGGCCGCCGATTTAATCCTTGTGCCGTGTCGTGTCGGCCGCTTCGACATTCGCGCCCTTAGCCGGACGCTCGACCTTGCCAAGCTGGCGGGAAAGCCCGCGCATCTTGTCTTTAATGACCTCGCCCCGAACGCAAACAAGATGCGGGCCGAGGCAGAGGATGCCCTAACGCCTATGGGTTGCCCGATTGCGCCCGTGCAGCTATCACACCGGGCCGCCTTCCGCGATGCCCCCATGAGCGGTCAGGCGGCGCAGGAGATCGAACCGGACGGCGCGGCCGCCGCCGAAGTTGCCGCCCTTTTCGCTTGGGTTTGTGATACCCTTGCACCGTCCAACCCTTAAACCATTAAGAGGGACAACCCCCATGAAGAATCTTAAAGCCCTTGTCAATGACACGCCGAAGGCTGAAGCTACGGCCCCCCTGACGCGCAACGACCAGCCCAAGCGCGAACGGCCGGACAGGGTAGGGCAACGGCTTGTTGCCGCTCATGTTGACGGCGACACATTCAAGAGCTTCAAAATTCTTTGCGCCGAGCAGGGCGCGACCACACAAGCGATGGTTAGCGAGGCGCTAGAGCTTCTTTTTCGCAAGTACCATAAGCCTATCAACGACCAGTTGACGGCACAGGCTAAGGCGCGGGGTTGACCTCGCGCACGCCGACGCCGCGCCAAGTATTCAGCGCGGCATCCGAGGCGAGCAAATCGCCAGTTTTAGTGAATAGAATCGGCCGGGATTTGCGCGGACCGAAAATCGACTTCCCGAAGACTTGAAATCCCGCGTCGTAATGATCATTATCACACAAATTTTTACGGGAAGTTGCACTCGACGTTTAGCTGTCATCGTGTCCGTCTTCCCGTCATCAGCCGTAATTTCCGGACAATGAGCGGCATGGCCGACAGACGAACGTTTGGCGGACAGCGTTCCAACGCTTCATCAACGGGAAATCTCAATCCGGCCCCTATGTCTGCCGATAGCGGCCATTCGCCGATGTGAAGAAAGCTGAATATGCTGTTGCTTCAATATGTTATGGTTTGTGTTAAGCCATAACATATTGAAAAACAAGAACTTTTTTAGCGTCACTTTTGGTGCGGACCTTACGGGAAGGCCATGCCAGGCACACCACAAAAAAAGCCCAAGCTTGGGCTAATGGAAGTTTATTTTTTCCCGTTTGGGTACTGTGGGTTTCCATTTACATCGCGCTCTAGAGCTTTTCCAAATGTCTCTCTTTCGAATTTACGGGCGTCCTCGGCGCAGTCCTCATAGTCTTTTTCTGTGAGGGCTCTATCTTGCTTGTTTTGCTTGTTGTCGCTCATTTGTAATTGACTCCTGTCAGGAGGAACAAAGACGAGATTATTATAAGATGGGGCCGAAGTTTACTCCTCGCCCATTTTATCCACGGGAACGGTGCTGGGGTCAAAATCCCCCCAAGGCTCTTCTTGCGGATCGGGTTGTCCAGGGGCCAGCGGCCATTCCCTTGATTCCAAATCCATTGGGTGCTTCACCAATCCAAGTCTGGAGATTTCGTTCGCCCAGTCCCAGTTCTTCGGAGCACCAGTATCTTCGTCTCCACCCATCACCCCTTCAAATACTGAAGAGTATTTATCCAACTCTGCGAAGATTTCTTGAAAAATCTGTGGCTGCTCACCAGCAGCGGCCCACGCCTTACCAGCATCAACGGCTTTCTTAATCTCGAGGCACGCTTTCTCCAACACTTGGCGATTGTCTAGAAGTCTGAGGCCTTCATATAGCGCCACGGTATGTGTTACGCGATGACGCGCGCAAAACATATGGAAGCCATCCCGAAACGACGCTTTAACCCTAAAACCGAGTGCTACGAAAGGGTCGCTATTGGCTTGCGCGGCCGGAGAAGAATCGTCGTTCTTTGCCACAATAATAACCTCAATATATTAACATCATGCAACACTTACTAAATAAGTAAGTGACTGGTAGTTCACAAGCGAACTACCAGTCACTTACCATGCACCATTTTTTCTTTTCATTTAAAAAGGTTACGAATGGTAAGGACAATGCCAACTGCAACGGCAATTGTTTCAAAGACAGTTTTTACATCTTTCGTGCTCATTTTATTCTCCAAAGTAGGTGTCACACCACCTAAGGCAATGTGGGTTTCATCAATATGGATGGATATTGCACTTAGCCGATCGGAGCGTCAATTAGAAACTTTTATAGAATTAGAAATTTATAAACATCGGCCGACGCATCACCGCCCGGAAGGGTTTTTGTCGGTCTTCTGCTCCGTTGCCCCGTGTTCGGTAACGGCGGCATCGTCATAGGCACTCTTGGAGGGGGCCCCCAATGGGATCTGAGTAGCAAATTCAACATGGCACCCAATGGCACCATTCCTGGGGGACTGGGGGTCGGAGGTTCGAATCCTCCTAACTTTTGGTAAGTTTTCAAGGACTTACGAAGCCCTTAGACTGCACGCTTTACACGCATGAAGTCGATCAGTCGTTAGAACGCGCCTTATCAAC
>Ga0209415_10007871_pt1 | contig 18531 bp, 16 predicted proteins | sample PeaSoiSIISIP2007_FD_187696 | JGI IMG/M metagenome (GOLD analysis project Ga0209415, IMG submission 187696) | Peat soil microbial communities from Weissenstadt, Germany - SII-SIP-2007 (SPAdes) (version 2) | ecosystem: Environmental > Terrestrial > Soil > Wetlands > Peat | place: Germany...
CTACGACGACTGGACGACGGAGGTCCGTCTCCCGGACGGACGGGTGATGCATGGGCTCAACGGGGACATCCTCGTCTGGAATCCGGTGACCCGCCGACGTCACGAGCTGATGTCGGGTGGGATCCGGGTCAACGCCGGCGCGCTGCGCGCCCAGCTCGCGATGAGCGGGCAGCTCGACCTCCTCCGCTATCCGTACCATCAGGGGATCATTTCGGGCGAGCTGCCCCTCAGCATCGGCAGCGGGATTGGCCAGTCGCGGACGCAGATGCTACTCTTGCGAAAGGCACACCTGGGTGAAGTGAGCGTCTCGGTCTGGCCCAAGATCCTGACCGAGATCAGCGCACGGAAGAACATCCACATCCTCACGTGAGCCCACGGCTCCGCGGCGCGGAGGTCGGGAACGGCCGCCGCCGGTCGACCCTGGCCAGCGCGCGAGGAGCTGCCCCCGCCCCTCCGCTCGGTCTAGAACATGTCGCCGCGATGGCTCGAGAACCGTGGATCGGCGCAGCCCTTCCCGAGATCCTCGCCGCGCACGGCGCGACGGCCGAGCGACCGGGCCATCAGGACGGTGTGGGAGCGCGGGAGGACCGAATACCCCCGCGCTCGAAGCCATGACTCGGAGTCGCGGACGAGGGACGTCCCCTGCAACGTGAGCCATCGCCCCCGAGCCAGTCCTTCGAGCCCGGCGACCATCGCCTCCGTGTGATCCGGCGCAGTCACCACCACCTCGTTCGACGTCAAGTTCCAAAGGCTGGTGGAGGAGAGGTGGGCGTAACCCACAGCGTGGTCCTCGCGGAAGAGGATGCGATGGTTCTCCGGTCGTCTCCAACCCAGGTGAAAGCGGATCCGAGCGGAGCCGCGGGGCCGAGGCACGAACCCGAGCCGGCCTTTCGTCGCCGTCGCGAGGAGTCGTTCCAACCGCTCGGCGTCGGGGGCGCGGGCCACCCTCCAACGATACCCCGCCAGCGGCTCTCGCCGCGCCGATCGGGGGATCCGTCGCAGGGCGTTGGGAGGCGAATAGACGTCCTCGTATCCGAGGTCGCGGTAGAGACGATGCGCGCCCCACGTCCGATGGGTCCAGAGAAAGGACCACGCGCGCCCCCCCGCGATCTCACGACGGTGAACTTCCTCGAGGAGCGCCCGGGCCAATCCCCGGCCGATCCCCTCCGGCCGCGTAAGGACGTCAGACACGCCCACCACCGGTTGAGGGCCACGACGGCCCGCGAACGTGAGATGGAGGGTTTCGACCCGGGACAGGAGTTGGCCGTCCTCGACCGCGTACACTCCCCAGTAGTCTGAGGCGGGATGGCCCATCCGTTGAAGGCGTCGAATGAGGGAGAGGTCCTGCGGCGGGTCCCCGTCGGTGACCGCGAACTCGGCGAGGTGAGGGAGGAGGCGCTTCGGTACCGACCCGAGGTCGTAGATCTGCACCTGACTCCCTCCTTCGACGGCGCGGGACCTGCCTCGGATATTTAGGCGAACACGACTCCCGGGTCGGCCCGCGGGCCGAGGGAAGGGCCGGACCGAGGGGCCCGCTCGGGGAGCCCGGAGCCGGAGATCGTGGGCTCCCGAGCCGTCCGTGACGCACCTACGAGCGTGCGCCCGAAACCGCGTCGGGCACCGCCCGGCGGGTCAACTGCTCCACCGTCGCCGGGACGATCGGGGGACGAATTCCCCGAGGGTTCCATCCCCACAGGAACTCGGTCGCGGGTCCACAGACCCGACCCTGGCAGCGGCCCATCCCGCATCGCGTCTGGAGCCGGGCCTCTCGACCCGTCCGAAAGGGAGCCACGGTTCCCACCCGCACGTCCTCGCATCGACAGACGATCGTTTCGGGCGTCGCCACGGCGCGCAGCTGAGGAGACAATTGGAAGGCCCGATCCAGCGCACCTCGGAACCGAGAGAGCCGCCGCCGTTCGGCAAATCGGTCGGCCGCCCGCTCCCTCTGGTCGGTCGATGCAAACCCGGCGATCGCCCCCTCGACCCGAGCCAATTCCAACCCACCGATCCCCACCGGTTCTCCGGCAGCGTACGTTCCCGGAATGGAGGTACCCTGGTAGCCGTCCACGGTAACGAATCCGGCGCGCATCCGGCACCCCAACAGCTCGGCCAGCTCCGTGTTCGGTACGAGGTGGAAGCCGCAGGCGAGAAAGTCGCAGACCTCGGCCCACTCGTGCCGACCCTGGCGAAGGACGACTCTCTCGACCCTCCCGTCACCCTCGGCCCGAACGGGCCAGCATCCGGTCCGGTAAGGAACTCCGCCCAGTTGGCGGCGCAGGTCGAGTGCCTGCCGGAGACGGTCTCGCTCGCGCACAAGACCCGCCGCGAGCCTCCAGACCCGCCGTCGGGGGGCCTGTTCCGCAATGAGCCGGATCTCGGCCCCTTGCGCTCGCAGGTACGCTGCGGCGGCGAGGAGAAGGGGACCCGACCCAGCGACCACGATCGCACGGCCTTGCACCGGTAGGCCGGACTTGGCCAGGAGTTGCAGGGCCCCCGCTCCGGTGACGTTCGGGAGCGTCCAGCCGGGGAAAGGAAGCACGCGCTCGCGGGCCCCGGTCGCCAGGACGAGCTGGCCGTACCCTACCTCCTCCGCCGTCGTGTCGGTTCCCACCAGCATCGTCGAGGACCGCGGCAGGTCCAGCACCTCCGCTCCCGTGACGATCCGGACGTTCGGGCGGTCGAGGCGGCGGAGGAGAGGGATCGCCTCGGGAACGCGGGATCCTCCCAGGACCGGATGCCAGACGTTCCCGCCGAGGTGAGGGCGCCGATCGAGCAGGAGCACGCTCCGGCCGCTCTCTGCAGCCGCGCCGGCCGCGGCGATCCCCGCCGGACCTCCGCCGACGACCGCGACGTCGACGGAGTCAGGGAGCGCGCTCGTGCGTAGCCACCTCCATCCCGTCGACGCATTCCACGAGGCAACTTCGTACGTAGGGCCGGCCGTCCACCGTCACCGTGCACTCGAAGCACGTCCCCATGGCGCAGAGCGGACCGCGCGGCTCCCCGCCCACAGAATCTCGGAAACGGCCGATCCCTGTCGACAGGATCGCCGCCGCGACGCTCGTCCCCTTCGGGACCACGAGCGGAGCGCCGTCGAGGGTGAGCCGGACCCTTTCAGATCGCATGGTCTCCCTGGGCGAATCGGGCGGGCAGGTACGGCGCGACCGGGATCTCCGATGCGCGGCCTACCACCTGGTCGGCGAGGAGGCGGCCGGTCGCGAGCGCCATCGTTACCCCGAGTCCGTCGTGGCCGGTGGCAAGGAAGACGCCGTCCTGCCGGGGCCAGGGGCCGATCAGAGGTAGGTGGTCGGGGGTCGCGGGCCGGAATCCTGTCCAGGTCCGGATCACCGATAACCGCGCGAGGCCGGGGGCAAAATCGAGGGCCCGGTCGAGCATCGCCCGAAGGAAGACCAGGTCGACTCGCGGGTCGGCATTCCCCAATTGCCGAGAGGACCCGATCAGGAGCTGACCGGTCCTTCGAGGCTGGAGGTTGAACGAGATCGATTCGGCAGTCCCGCTCGAGGCGAGTTCGACGTATCCCATCTCCACGAGCTGATGATGGATCCAGCGGGGGTACCGGTCTGTGATCGCCAATTGCCCCTTGCGCGGACGCACTGGCACGCCGGGCGATAGGGCGGGGGAGGCCGTCCCGGCGGCGTTCACGATCACCTTCGCCGTTACCGCCGAGCCATCGACCAGCCGGACCGCCGAGCGCTCGAAACCCTTCGCCGCCCGGCCACGGAACACCCGGGCTCCGAGTGCGCGAGCGCGATCGACGAGAAAGTCACACGCGGGCGGCGGGTAAATGACCAGATCGTCCGGCGTCAGCATCCCGCCGGCCAGATTCGGCCGCAGGTTCGGTTCCGTTGCGGCCAACGAACTGGCGTCCATCATGCGGGCCGGCAGACCGCGGCGCACGTAGGACTGCTGCTGCCGTTCGAGGGCCCGCATCTCGGCCTCATCCGACGCGATCCAGATCGATCCGACGCGGTCAAATTCGGCCGCCGCCGGAAGCTCCGGCTCCAGGGCGCTCCAGAGGCGGAGGGAATACCGGGTCAATTGGAACTCCGCGTCGGATCCATCCTCCACCACGAGCTGGCCCATGTTGGCGGCCGTCGCACCTCCCCCCGTCAGGCCTGGCTCGATCAGAGCGACCTTCTGCCCAGCGCGAGCGCATTCCCATGCGCAGCTCGCGCCCACGATCCCAGCGCCGACCACCGCCACATCGAAATCGGGCGACATCACGTAGGGGAGTCGCCACGGGGCAGGTCGGAGTCGTCCAGCAGCAGTTCGGCCTCCGCCGTCCCGATGCTCGCCCTGCTAAAGAGGGAGGGGACCGGCCCGGAGTTCTCCTTGCCTCGACCACTTGAACGATCTATCGGGGAAAGCGGGATCCCCAGGAGGCGAGCTCCCCTATCGGCGAACCGAAGGCCCTCAGCTCCGCTAGCTCGTCCGGTGGACGGATCCTTTGACCGCATCGACCGCCGATTGGAGCTTTCGCCGGACTGCTTCCCCGTTCTCTTCGGGGGGGAAGACCTGTCCGGCCTTCTCGGCGAGGCGTCGCTCCACGTATTCGCGGGCCAATCGGCAGACGGAACACATGCGGCATTCGTCGCCGATCGGGCTGTGCGCCAGTCGGTGAAGGTCCTCGGATTCATCGGTCCCGATGAGGATGGCAACTTCGTGCAGCTCGCAGGGGCCGGGATCGACCATCGATCCCACAATCTCCGAGGGAAGAAAAGGGGAGCGACGGACGGCCCCCAGCGTACCGAGCCCGGCCCCTACTCCGGTTCAAACCGCACCGGGTCCCCAGTGCGGACGACTCCCTCTTCCACGACCCGACAGTACCATCCACGTCGACCGAGGGTGGTACGCAGGAACTCGGGACCCCGAGAGGTCCCGATGTAGGGGAGGAGGAACAGGTTGTCGCAGGGCGTGCACGGCTTCGAAACCTCGAGCACGACCGAACCTACCCGGACCTTTCGCGAGGGGCGGAACTCGTCATTCGGGAGGCCCGACGTGGTCAGGTTCTCCCCGAGGTCACCCGGCCGGACCGGCCAGCCTTCCCGGTTCAACGCCGAAATGACCTCGAACGGTAGGAGCAGGACGGCCATGTCAGGGTCGCGGTGTTTCTCTTCCGTGCGATACCGATTGAAATCGCCCTCGACCCCGGATCTCAGGACCCGAAAGGTCGGGACGGGGATCTTCGGCAAGCCGTGCTCGCCGTGGACCTCGGGCTTTCGATTCAGTTGGACGACCGTACCGTTGCGATCCTCGCCGGCCATGCCTTTCCTGAGGAGCGTTACGGGGGGCTAGGATTAGAGGTTGCGTTAGGGTGCGAGACCACCGGGGCCAACCTCGATGGTGCGTCAAGCCACCGGCTCGATCGACCGGGCATTCGATCGCTCGGGTGCCCCGAATCGGCTGGGAGGGACTATCGTGCCGGTGAGAACTGGGATTCGGCGTCCCTTCATATCCGCCCTTCGTCTACTACGGAGCACGAGGGCGAGTGGGCCGCGGCCCCCTCTTCCACCCCTCGGAGGAAGGGGCTGAGTGTCCGATTTCGAGCGCGCAGCGAGCCCGGAAGGACCCCGAGGGGGCATTCTCCCCGCGGGAGTCTCCTCCCGAGTGCGGATACGTGGTCCCTCGGTCTCCCGGGACTCGGAGGTGCTGACCCCGGAGGCCCTTCGCTTCTTGGTGGGGTTGCACGATATGTTCGATGCGCGACGGCTCCAACTGCTCCGCGAGCGAGGCGCCTTCCGCCGTACGCTTCGAGCGGGTCGAGTTCCTGATTTCCCCTCCGAGACCCAATCCCAGCGGACCGCCGATTGGACCGTGTCGCCCCCTCCCCCGGACCTCAGCGACCGGCGGGTCGAGATCACCGGACCCGTCGACCGGAAGATGATCATCAACGGACTCAACTCGGGGGCCTCCGTCTTCATGGCGGACTTCGAGGATGCCCACTCTCCGACCTGGGGCGGGACGATCGCCGGCCAGGTGAACCTGCGGGATGCGGTGCGTCGAACGATCGAGTACACGAACGAGGACGGACGGGTCTACCGGCTCGGCGCGTCGGCGGCCACGTTGATGGTCCGGCCCCGTGGCTGGCACCTGAGCGAGAGACACCTGGAGGTCGACGGGCGACCCATCTCAGCGAGCCTCTTCGACTTCGGCCTTTTCTTCTTCCACAACGCCGGCGAGTTGCGGGCCCGGGGCACAGCGCCGTACTTCTACCTTCCCAAACTGGAGCACTACCTCGAAGCCCGCCTCTGGAACGACGTGTTCCGTGGGTCGGAAGAGGCGTTGGGGATACCGAACGGGACGGTGCGGGCAACCGTACTCATCGAGACCTTGCCGGCCGCGTTCCAGATGGACGAGATACTCTACGAGCTCCGGGAACACTCGGCCGGCCTTAACTGCGGCCGCTGGGACTATCTCTTCAGCTTCATCAAGCAGTACCAAGACGACCCCCGGGTCGTGTTTCCGGACCGAGCCCGACTCGCCATGACGACCCCGTTCCTGACCGCGTACTCGCACCTCCTCATCCGGACGTGCCATCGTCGGGGCGCCCACGCGATGGGGGGGATGGCCGCGCAGATCCCGATCAAGGGCGAACCGGAGGCGAACGCGGCCGCCCTGGCGCTCGTCCGGTCCGACAAGGAGCGGGAGGTGAGGGCGGGCCACGACGGGACGTGGGTCGCCCACCCGGCCCTCGTTCCACTCGCGTGGGAGGTCTTCACCACCCACATGCCGGCCCCCAATCAGATCGACGTTCCTCATCCGGAGTATTGCGTCGGTCCCCGCGAACTCTTGCAACTACCCGATGGACCCATTACGACGGATGGCGTCCGCCGCAATACGCGGGTCGCCCTCCGGTACCTGGAAGCGTGGCTCCGGGGCATGGGGTGCGTGCCGATCGACCACCTGATGGAAGACGCGGCGACCGTGGAGATCGCTCGCAGCCAGCTGTGGCAGTGGCTCCACCATGGCGCACGGCGGCCGGACGGGGGGTTGGTCGACACTGAACTCTTCCGTCTCCAATTGGGCGAGGAAGTGCGACAGCTCCGGAGCGAGGCGAGCAATCCGGCCGCCGAGACCATCGACCGGGCCGCCGCCTTGCTCGAGGGGGTCGTTACGGCAACGGAATTGGAGGGGTTTATCACCGAGCTTGCCTACTCGTTCTTGGGGGACTTCCCAGAGGGGATGCGATGACCGAAGAGCTCGGGGCCGACTGGAAGACCGCCGACCGCTGGAAGGGGATCGTACGGCCATACCATGCGATCGACGTCGACCGCCTGCGCGGGTCCGTCCGGATCGAGCACACCCTGGCCCGCCTCGGGTCGGAGCGCCTCTGGCGGATGCTCCGGACCGAACCGTTCGTACCCTCGCTCGGAGCGATGACCGGAACCCAGGCCGTCCAGATGGTCGCTGCTGGCTTGCCCGCGATCTATGCGAGCGGCTGGCAGGTCGCGGCCGACGCGAACAACGCCGACCAAACGTACCCGGACCAGAGCCTCTACCCGGCCGACTCGATGCCCACCCTCGTCCGACGCCTCAACAACGCCTTCCGTCGAGAGGACGAAAAGCAGCACGCGTTGGGGAAGGAGGAGGTCTACTGGTATGCCCCCATCGTCGCCGATGCCGAGGCGGGATTTGGCGGGACCCTCAACGTCTTCGAGATCACGCGGGGACTCATCGAGGCCGGGGCCGCCGGGCTCCACCTCGAGGACCAGCTTGCGTCGGTGAAGAAGTGCGGCCACATGGGCGGCAAGGTCCTCGTTCCGGCGCGCGAGTTCAACCAGAAGCTCTGGGCGGCCCGGCTCGCCGCCGACATCCTCGGGGTCCCGACCCTCGTGATCGCACGAACGGACGCCCTCAGCGCCAAGCTGCTCACCAGCGACATCGACCCGCGGGACGCACCCTTCCTGACCGGTCGACGCACGGCGGAAGGGTTCTTCGAGATCACCGGAGGGCTCGACATGGCGATCGCCCGATCGCTCGCCTACGCGCCCTATTCGGACCTCCTCTGGTTCGAGACCTCGTCCCCGGACGTCGAGGAGGCCGATCGCTTCGCTCGGGAGGTCCACCGGGAGTACCCCGGGAAGCTCCTCGCGTACAATTGTTCCCCGTCGTTCAACTGGCGGAAGAAGCTCGCTCCCGACGTGATCGCCGATTTCCAGACGACGATCGCCGAGATGGGGTACCGGTTCCAGTTCGTGACGCTCGCCGGATTCCACGTCCTGAACCTATCGACGTTCCGGCTCGCGCGAGGGTACGCCCAGCGCGGCATGTCGGCCTACACCGACCTACAGGAGGACGAGTTCCGAGCGGAGGACGAGGGGTACGCTGCGGTCAAGCACCAGTCGTTCGTCGGGGCCGGGTACTTCGACGACATCTCCCAGGTGCTCTCGGGGGGCCTCACCACGACACTCGCGATGGACGGGTCGACGGAGGAGGAGCAGTTCGCGAAGAAGGCGAAGACCGGCTCCCCTCAACCCGCGTCCCGTCCCCGGGGCCGCTCGGCCTCCCCCAAAGCCGGCTGAGCGGGCGGCGGAGCGATCTTCGGCGACCACCCCAGCCGCTGACCCGACCCGATCTCCGCGTATCGCTTCCGGCAAGGCACCGAAATCCAACCGAGTCACCGAGCGGACGGTGGGCTCCCACCTCGACCGCTTCAACCGGTGGGGGTCCTTTGACGACGTCGAGTCGATCGACCGGCGGCCGAAGGGGGTGGCTTCCTGAACGGGTCCCCCTGTTTCGGTCCCGGACGCTCGCGCAACCAGGCGGTGGTTAGAGAGCGGAGGTGAGGCCACGAGAGTTGGTCTCTCGGGAGTCGGCTCCTTGAGTTATACATCACCCTTCATTACCGCCCGAGGCTTCAGCCGGTCGCACGGCCGAGGGTCCCAGGAGAGAAATGGAGGGTCGGGGCATTTCGGCGGAAACGAGCCCAGACCCGGTGGCCGCGCGGCCCCGGGGTGGGCGTCACCGACTCCGGCGGCTGCTATTCGTCTGGCTCTCGGTCGAGATGGCGGCAGGGATCTTCGCGCTCTCGGAGGTGGTCTTCGTCCTTCCGGCTGTCATATTCCTCGAGCTCGGACGAAGCGATGTGGATCAGCTCGCCTCGCTGGCTGTCCTCAGCGGCATCGCCGCGGTGTACCTGGGCTGGAGCGCCTTCCCCTTGGTACGGCAGGTCGCTCGTCTCGGTCGAGTTAGCTCGTGAGCCTGCGGGTCCGGCGGGCGGCCCTTATCCAGGTCTTCCAGCCAATCGGCATGGACCGACTCAACGACCGAAATGTCCTGAGAGGGATCCACTACTCTGCACGGACGAGCCCCGCACACTCTCCGCGGAGTGATGGACCGGGTGGGGCTACCTCCCTTGGGCGTCGTTGAGATAGTAAGGAGGGACTCTTCGCCGGACCGATCAGATGGGGACGCTCGGAAGGGGGGCAGATCCCCACGTTCGATCGTCGGGGGCACTCCCAGCAGCCGCCCACCGACCCCGGACCGAATCGTCCGAGCGGTAGATCGAGGAGGAAAAAGTGGGGATGGCTGAGGGGGCCCGAAGGAGGGCTCCCCGAGGCGAATCTCTAGACCCGTGCCTCCGAACTCGCCGGGCGCTCCCCGTTGACCTCAGGAGGGACCTGGGAGAAGATGAGCTCGTAGGCTTCCTGGCCCTGCGGGTATTCCTTCGTCGAGATGCTGGTACGCTCCACCTGGATCCCGGAGTCGGCGAAGCGTCGACGGTCACGGTCCATCCTCTCCCCGAGGTAGACGTTCAGCAGGGTCTGATTGGCGGCCGCCCCGGCGACCATGCGGGTCGCGCCCACTATCGGGCTCCCGACCAGCGTGAGGGCCCCTCCTACCAGGACGAGTTCGCAAGGTCCCGAGTCGGCCCCGAGGGAAAGTCCGACCCCCACGGGGAAGTTGCGCGAGTTTCGGCGCAAGTTGGAAATGAGACTCTCCGCCGCGGGGAGGACCGCGCCGCAGAACTCGGGCACGTCCGTGAGGGTCGGGTCCTGGCCCTGCGGCCGGATCCAGTAGGCCACAAAACCGTCACCGGTGAACTTGTCAAACCAACCCCCACTCCCATTCGCGAGGCTTCGGACCGCCTCGGTGAATCCGATAATGAAGCGGGCGTAGAGCGAGGTCTTCACGGCCTCTCGGAGGACGATGGCCGACATCCGGAGGTCCCCGACCACGACGTCGGCCTCGATGGGGGTCGACCCCTCCGATCGGAGGTGCTCCATCGCCTCCTCCCCCAGTTGAGCCCTGGCTTCGAGAGGTCCGTGCCGGGCCAGGATCGAATCGAGGCCCTCGGCCCAGGAGACCCCTTCGCCGGGGGTCATGTGACCTCCGACTTCCGTTCGCCGCCCTTCGGGAGCTCCATCGACCGACCCACTCGCCGGCGGGTGAGGGCGGCGAGCATGAATACACTTCTCAGCGGAGCCCCGCCGCAGGGCGCTACGGCCCCCCCGGCGGAGCTCTCCGTCCAGAATGGGTCTGCGCGGTTCGCTTCCTCCCTGCGGCGCCAGTCTCCCTCTCGCCGCGGTCGCCCTCGCCATCGTGGTGCGTGCTCGACGCACCCCCCCGAAAGGGGCGCGCAGAACGGGCGATCCGGCCTACCGCTGGGATCTCCGGCCGGGCCGCTGATCTTGCTGCGGGTCTCCGGTGGGCTCCGCCCCAAGGGCGGGGTCGCCTACGGCGGAGGCGGTGGGGGAGGGAGGTACGGCGGTGGAGGAGGAGGCGGCGGACCCCAGACGGCCGGCGGGGGAGGCGGAGGAGCGGGCGGTGGTGCCGACCCGACCAACCCCCTCGGAGGACGGTGGCCCCGGAAGGAGAGGACGCCGACCCCAACCGCCACGATCGCGACAGCGACCCCGCCGAGGAGGTAATAGCCGTCATTACCCGGAAGGCCAAGGAACGCGGGAGTCGTTCCCCCCCCGCCTCCTCCCGAGCCTCCCGAACCGGGTCCCGTGTAGACACCGGCCCCGATGACGCTGACGTTGTTGCTGACGAAGTTGGGAACGTACAATTCCTGGTTCGCACTGTCGAACACCGGGACCTCCGGGAAGGTGCCCACATTGATCGTGGCGACCACTTTCCCCGTCGTCGCGTTCACGGCGGTCACAGCGCCGTAACTGCTCGAGGGAACCTGACAGGAAACGTACATCTCATTGTTCACGGGGTCGTACACGGGCGTCTGGGGCCCTTCGCCGACCGTGACGTTCGTCACCGTGTTCGAGTTGACGTTCACGATCGAGACGGTGTCATTCGGGCTGTTGACGACGGTGCTGGTGAGAGCGATCGGCACCCACAAGTTGCCGTTCAAGGGGTCGACCGCGGGAGTCTGCGGGAAGGGTCCCACTGTGAAATTCCTCACGAACGAGGTGCCCTTGATCTCTGTCAGGGTCACATTGCCCGTATCGGGCTGATAGATCGCCTGAGTCACCGGGTCATACACCGGAGACTCGGTCAGGTGGTCCTCCTGAGCGATCGTGCTGCCCACCGGAAAAGTGATCGGGATCGAACCTACGACCTGGTTCGTCGATCCATCGATGATAGTGAGGTTGTTCGAAGAGTAGGTGTTCGGCACGTAGATGTAACCGTCCGCAGGGTCGTACACTGGGGTGCCCGGGAACGCCCCCACCGGGATCGTCGCGACGACCGTGTTGTTCGCGGTGTCGATCACGGTGACGTGGGATTGGAGTGTCGCTCCCATGGCGGGCACATAGAGATACCCGTTCGCCGAATCGAACGCGCCCGTCGTCGGGTACGACAGGTGCCCCGTCGAGAGGTACTTCACGACAAGGTTCGTCGAACCCGAGATCACGCTCACGTTGTCCGGCGGCGGGTCCGTCGAGATCACGGGAACGTAGAGGTCGTTGACCGTACCGCCGACGTAGTTCGGTGTCGCCGGAGCGGCGTACGGTCCCAGATAGAGTTGGATGCCTATCGAGTTCGTCGCGCCATTGATCCCGGTGAGGTTCGTCCCGTTCGACCCGAAGTAGACGTACCCGTCGGTCGGGTCGAACGTGGCGGAGAGGCTCGTAGGGCCACCGGGCACGTTGATAGTCGCGATCAAGGTGTTCGTGGAGTTCGTCAACGCGGTGAGATCGGCGGGCAAGAGGCCGGGCGACGAGTGAGATCTCGCGGTGGTCCCTGAGCCCAAGGAGCTCAGAAGGAACAACAGGACGACCGATGTTACCAGCAGCGTTGCCCGCGAGAGCGGGAGGAGGCCGCCGCGGCTCGTCATAATGCACGGAACTTGCTAATGGTAAAATACGTTTGGACCGCCCGGACCGTGGCCCCAGACACACGGACACGGCCGACCCGAAGTTGCGCGGGCGGCTTCCTGGTTGGCTGAGATGCGCCCCCCTGCCCGCGCCAACCCGGTCCCGCTTTCCAGGCGAACGCAGTGACGGGTGGACAGACCCGCCCCCCGACCGTTACCAAGAGGGAGGTCAGGGCGCCCACCAACCCTGGGAGTAGGGGATTCGAGGCGGGGCTGCGATTTCGCGCGGTATTGCCAAGCCAGGCCGATCTGCATTCGTACCGATGCCCGCATCTACGCGTGTGGGACAGGGCCCGGCCGTTCAACGGGCCGCTCGGTGGTCGGTGCACGTGGGGCACACGAGATCGACCTGCGCATCGGAACCCGGGAGCGACGAGAACGATACCGCTTGGACGCGGAGGGCGATGGGCCGGGTCCTCTCCCCCCGTTATCCGCGGCGCTCCCTGAGGGAGACGATCCCATGGATTCCGATTCTGCGCGGTTCGGCGAGCTCCCTTCCGCTGTCCCGGTCCGGTTTTCCATCACCGATCTTGAAGAGCTCGCCCGCGCGGACCTGTCGCCGTGGTTCAACCCGTTCCTCCTGCATTTTGCCCGAGAGACCCTTCGGTGCGGCGGTGAGGCGCAGGGAGTCCGGGAGGGACGGAAGCTGGTCGCCCTCACCCTGCACGACCCCGCAGAGGACGTCACCTCCGTGTTTACGCGTGCTCCGGCCCGGGCGGAAGAACTGGTCCGGGCCCGCGGTTCGGCCGCCGCGTACTCGGATTTCCAATTCGAGGGGCCGAGGGACTCCTATGGGGTCTACACGCTTACCCTCGATACGATGGGTCCAGCGCACCCGTTTCGGCACGCCGTTCGTCCGGTCCGCGAGGAGGACCTCCCGCCGGTCGCGGAACTCATGCGAGAGGTCGAAGGGAATGTCGATGACCGCTGGTTCCACGGCGTGTTGGACACGCCGGAGACCGGTTTCCTGATCGAGGTCGGGAGCCGACTCGCCGGAGTGGGATGGGTCGCGGTCCTCGGTCGTCATGCTCGCCTCCACTCACTCGCCGTTCGGCCCATCTTCCGACACCTCGGGTTGGGGGCCGACCTGCTCCGCGCCCGGCTCTGGTGGGCGGGCCGCGCCGGGGCCCGGGAGGTCCTGTCGGAGATTGCCGACTCGAACGGGTCCTCGCGGGCGATCGCCGGTGCCGCCGGCATGCGGCGGGTCGGGGAGATCTATCTCTATCCTCGCGGGGGCTGAGGGGCAGGACCCTAGGTCCGCGCCGCGCCGCAGAACGGGCACTTTTCCGCGGTCGTGTCGATCAGACCTCCGCAGTAGCGGCAGTTGACCTTCACCGTCTCTTTGACGATGATCTGTTGGACCGCCGGCTGGCCCGAGGGGGTCAGGTGGATCCCCGGCGGGGGTGGTCCCATCGGCGGCGGCATGTAGCTGACCTGACCCGTGGACGAGTGGCGGGGGAGGGACGGTCGGCGACGCGCGCGGGATATGGCGAGCGCGATGACGACGATCACGATGACGATGACGACCCCGAGGGCGATCCCAAGCCACAGTCCGTCGGTGCTCGAGCCCGTGGAACTGGAGGAAGCGGACCCCTGGGTCAGGGGGTAGCTCGTATGGGTGACGCCGAGCGTGTCGGTCCACGTGAAGGCCGCCGACGAGTTGGAGTCCTCCTCGAGGTAGGAGTACCCCACGATGTAGCCGGTCGTGGGGTCGAAGTACATGTTCCACGTGTAAGTCGCCTCCAGCAACCCGTACGTATCGTTCCGCTCGTACGATCCGGTTCCCTGGGCGAAGAGGGTCGTCACGTACCCTCCGGCGGCCGTGCCGAGGTGGTAGCTGTACGACCGGTTCTCGACCGTCATCTGCGTGTTCAGCACGTTGAACTTCGCGCCGGTCGAGAGTCCGTTGTCCATGAAGAACCAGACGTGGGGGTTCGTGTAGCCCGTCTGGCCGTCGGTTCCGTCCGTGTACAGAAACGTGGTGGGAGAGAATCCGAAGTTCCCGGAATAGCTCGACGAGTTGGACGCGCCTTGGTTGTTCTGATACTCGTCAAGGTTGTAGTACCCTGCGAGGACAGTTCCGTTAGCAGCGATCCCGGTGACCCAGACCGTACCGTTGATCCCCGTCGATTCGGAGTACCCCTGGTAGTCCCCGGTCCCGTTGGTGAGAACGATCGTCTCGGCGTAGCTGAACTGATCGTGGGCCGAGGGGGCGTAGTGGGCGTTGGCGCCCCCTAGGGCGAGGCCGAGCAGGACCACCGCCCCGGCCAGGACGGCCACCTTTCCGATCAACCGACCCCGCCTCCGCCCCCGCCTCCCCCGAACCCGTGGGAGTGACCCGGGTGCGCTCCGCCGAACCCGCTGTAGGTTCCGAAGTATGCTTGGTGCATGACGAAGATCGGCACGAAGAAGAAGCGGGGGCCGTAGACCCCCGGAAAATGCGGGGCCGCGGGGGCGATCGCCGCTGTGGCGTCCAGCGGGCCGACCAGTTCGTCCCGGATCCCGTGGATCATCCGGACGGCGAGGCAGATCAGCTCGGCCTGGGATAGCGGAGCCGCGCGCGGGCCCACGATCTCGTACGCGTGCTCGAGGAGGTTGAGCGTTTCGTTCGCCTCGAGCGTGGAGACCGAGGCAAGGACGGAAGCGGCGACGAGCGGGAACTGGAGGTACGACGAGAGGCCCTTCGCGATGATGGCGAGTTTCGTGCTGATCCCGGCGGCCGGTAGCTCGGAGACGGTGAGGTAGGCCGAGGAGAGCTCGACATCCTCCGACGGCTGGTAGCCCCACCCCGAGAACATGGCTCGGAGGGACTGGAACTTCGCTGCCTGGTCGGGGATCGGCAGGTTCACGATCGAGAGGAGCGCTGCGGCTTCGAACGAACGGGTAATGGAGAGGTACTGAGCGAGGTTCGGGGTGGCGACCGTCCCGTCCTCGCGTCGCCCCAGAAGGAGGATCGACGCGACGCCGAGCGCAGACTCGGTCGGGACGTTGAGGCGCCGAACGTCGCCGAGCACCTGCACGAGGCCCGGGTATTCCTGGTCGATCGGACGGGGGAGCGCGGTGAGGATCTCCGTCGAGGTCAGGCGATTCTCCGCGTTCCCGGTCAGTCCGTACACCGTGCGGTACGCATGGACGAACGCATCGCACCCTTGGGCCACAATCGGTTGGCTCTTCGAAAGTCCGATCGAGATGCCCCAGAGGAGCGACCGGTCCGAGCCGACGAGCACGGGGTTGAGTCGGGCAAAGTACTCGGCTCCCCCCGAGGCGAGCTGGGTCAGGTCGACGGCGATCTTCTGCGCTTGGTTCCAGTACGTCGTAAAGTCGGTGTCGGAGACCCGGTAGAGCCTCAGACCGAGGTCGCGGAGCTCCACGGCTCCGCGGCTCGTGAGGCCGACAAATCGATCTCCGAAAGGCGCGAGCGTGTCGAGCAGGGACTGCTGCGTGACGAGCTGGGCAAACTCCTGCTGCTTCCGCGTCAAGTCCCCGTCCGTCGTCTTGAGCTGAGCGTCGACCCCGGCGGCTCGCTGGAGCTCGGCCTCCTGCTTTCCCCGGCCTTCTAGGTGGAAGAGAAAGGAGTGGGTCTTTCGGGCCTCCTCGGCAGCGGCCTGGGCCAACTGAGCGCGCTGCGCCATCTCCATCGCGATCGACTGCCGCTCCCCCGCGAGCGCCTGGACCGCGGCTTGGGCCGACCGGACCTGGTCGGCGGTGAATACCTGGAACAGGCCCAACTGGGTCAGCAGGGTCGCGTCCCCGTCCGAGAGCGAGGTCGTGACCTGCTTCGCGCTCACCTGGTTCAGGAACGCATAGATGTCCGCGCAGCGCGTCATGTCAGGCATCGACCAACGGGAAGTCGAACGATAAGGATTCTTCCTCCCCTCCGGGGTGTACCTGGAGGAGGAGGCCGGTCGGATCGCTCCGGGGCCGAACGAACGCATCGCGGCGCAAGGATTCGATGACTAGGGATTCGAAGTATCGCTTTCGGCTCCCGACCGAACCGAACCGACGGGCGCGTTCGTGCTCGATCTGCTCGAAGGCGAACATGAACTCGTAGAGGGACCGGAAGATCTGGTCCTCCACCTTCTCGCGTACGGCCGAACGCTCGACCGTGACCGTATCGATCCCCTCGAGGTCGACAAAGAAGATCGTGCCGTCCGGGGCCAGGACCGCGTCCTTGTCCAGCCAGACGTCCTGAAAGTCGAGCCCGACGTACTGTTCGGACGCGGGGGCGCGGCGGAGGGTCCGCGCAAACAGCGTGAGGACCGCGAGCCCGCTGCGGACGAAATTCAGTTCGAACGCGTGGGCCCGGGCCGCGGTGTCCAGTCCAAACTGTTGGAACACCGACGTCGCGTCGTTGCCGACCGTGGTCCGAGCCTGAAAATAGATGCGGACGTTCGAGGGAACAAGACGGAGTTCTTGGACGAACCGGTCTCGGTAGCGCCGGTACCAGTGGATCGTTCGCAACTGGCGGGCGATCGACTCGGGCAGCATCGCTACCTTGACCACCGGTGCGATGCGGAACCCCCCGAGGCTGGTCACGTCGGCCTGCTCCGAGACGCGGAGCGCGGCGAGCGCGTGGGGAAGCCCCTGTCCGCCGTAGGGGGAGCCACGAAGCCACAATTCGCCGGTGATGACCCCTCCGCCTACGTCGCCCGAGCGGGAGCGGAGGCGTTGTCGTACCTCGAGGTCCTCCGAGAGCTCGGCGGCCAAGGGGCCGTCCAGGCGCTGATGAGAGAAAGGGGCCACCGCCGAGCCGATCCCCTTTATGGAGAGGTAGAAAGGGAGCCCGTCGAGGGTCGCGACGGGCTCCGGGAGGAGGGCGCTTCGATTGTCATCCTCGATCGCCTCGACCACCTCTGCCGCGGGCACATCGCTGAGCGCCGTGAGGGCAGGAGGGAGGAAGAACCGGTCCCACCCGGCCAGGTCGAAGCTCTGGAAGTGGCGATTCGTGATCGTCTCGGCATGGAAGGCAGAAAGCGTCAGGGGCGCACCCACAAGCCGCCGGGAACCGGGAGAGGAGGCATGCTCTCCCCCGCGGTGGAGTGGGTCGGACACAAGCCGCGACGTGGCTCCGGGGTGGATCGGTTCCATCGGTGTGAGCGACTTCATCGGGAGGCCGATGATAGGTTTTCTCCCGTCCCGTTCAGGCGCCTCCCCCTTCTCCTCAATCAGATGGCCACATGATTCGGGCCTCCTTGGCCCGTGACGGAAAAATGCGAGCTCGCAGTCGATCGTCCTCCCCCCTCGGATGGGGGGACGTTTCTCAACACCCGGTCACACCGACCAACTATTCCGTGGACGAGCCAAAGACCGAGCATGACGAGGTTGGGTGGAACCTCGGACCGACCCAATCCCCAATCTACTTGCGAAACGGAGAAGTCAGCCCCGGCCCCATTACGGAATGTGGGCACCGCACTTTCGGCAATAGGCCGAATCGGCCCGGGACTCCCACGTTCCGCACTTGAGACACTGGATGATGGGAGATGACACGAGCTCGGATTCGACCCCAGACACCGGATTCGTACGCGCGATCAGGGTCGAGCCGTCACCGTCCGTAGCTAACGGACTGCTCGTCCGGGCCTCCTGGAAGCGGCGGGCACGGGCTTTGAGTTCGTCCCTCTCGGTTTCGAGGGCCCGGATATGGCGAACAATCGAAATGACGGCCGTGACAATCAGGACCCCCGCGAGGAAGGTGTAGTACGGGTCGCTCGAGAACAGCACGAGGCCGACCACGTTGAGACTGATCAGTCCCACCGCCAACGCGGTCCCAACCCAGAGTGACGTGCTCATCGCCGGAGTCCGGAAGGGGGGAGGTAGGAACTTAACGTGAACGAGGACTGGCGTTTCCCCTGTCCAACGCCTTCCCCCCCTCGCTTCGTGGCACCCTAGTGGGCAGCCCGGAGCAAGTGCGGTCACAGTCCCCCCACACGCCGCGAGCCCTGGGCGCGCCGCCACCTCCCAGACTTGCTCTCGATTGCTGCGGGGGCTGCCCGTGCGCAACGCCAGGAATACAGATCACGCTTCGAAATGCGTTATGTACCCTTTCGGCGTGGTCCGATTTGTGTCGTATAACCATCGCCTCGCGGTCGTCACTGCGATCGGGATTGGTGTTCTGATGGTGATGTCCTCGGCATTGGTCGTCGGTGCGAACGTTTCTGCGAGCCGATCCCAGCTCCCGTCAGCAGCCCCCGGTCCGATCGAGGCCGCGAGCGCTACCCCCGCCGCTTCGAACGCGCCTGCCGGCG
>Ga0209415_10007872_pt1 | contig 18530 bp, 17 predicted proteins | sample PeaSoiSIISIP2007_FD_187696 | JGI IMG/M metagenome (GOLD analysis project Ga0209415, IMG submission 187696) | Peat soil microbial communities from Weissenstadt, Germany - SII-SIP-2007 (SPAdes) (version 2) | ecosystem: Environmental > Terrestrial > Soil > Wetlands > Peat | place: Germany...
CGCCTCGGGGTCCCAGTCCGACCCCATCTCGGAGAGCGTCTGACCGGGCTGCACGATGGAGGCCCGCACACCGGTACCCTCGAGCTCCATCTGCAGTGTCCGGGCATAGCCTTCGAGTCCCCACTTCGACGACACGTAGGCCTTGTTCAAAGGCCGGGGCGAACGGACGACCTCGGAAGTGACGAAGACCATGTCTCCGTGGTGGCGTTGCGTCATTCCCGGCAGCAGGAGGGTGACCATGTGGTGGGCTCCCACCAGGTTCACCCCCACGGTGGCGGCGAACGCCCCCGGCGACGCATCGATGGTGGCGTCGGGGAGATTCCGTCCGGCGCACGAGACAAGGACGTCGATCTCCCCGACGGCCTGGCGGGCCCCGTCCACGAACGAACCGATGGACTGTTCGTCTCCAAGATCGAGCTCGAGGGCGTGCGCCTCGCCTCCCTGGGCGTCGATCTCCCGGGCGACCTCCCGGCATCGGGCCACACGACGGGCACCGAGGACCACGGGGTGGCCGCGTGCCGCCAGGGCCCGGGCCGTGGCTTGACCGATTCCGGCGGAGGCACCGGTCACGATGGCGGGACGACGATCGGGGTGGGCGATGGAACGGGACATGATCGGCGGTCGGGCCTCAGCGCGCCGAGACGGTGGTGGGCAGGTGGGCGAAGCCGCGCACGTTGATCGAGTGCACCCGATCGACACCGCCGGTGTCGATCTCATACTGACCGATACGCAGAAGGAGCTCCTGGAGACCGACGCGGGCCTCGAGCCGTGCCAGGGCGGCGCCGAGACAGAAGTGGCGCCCGCTCCCGAAGCTGACGAGCTTGGAGGTGTCACGATCGAGGTCGTAGAGGTCAGGCGCGGGGAAGGTGCGAGGATCGCGGTTGGCCGAACCCACCAACAGAAGGACCCGCTCACCGTCGTGAAGGACGGTCCCGTGCAGTTCGACCTCACCGGTGGTGACGCGGAGCAACATCTGCGACGAGGTGTCGAAGCGCAAGGTCTCCTCGACCCAGTCGGGGATCCGGCCCGGGTCGGAGAACACCTTCGCCCGTTGGTCGGGGAACCGCCAACCCCAGTACCAGGCGTTGGCCAGGAGCTTGGTGGTCGTCTCGTTTCCGGCCACGACCATGAGGAAGAGAAAGGAGATCACCTCGTCATCGTCGAGACGGTCGCCCGACAGGTCGGCGCCGATCAGTGCCGACGTCAGGTCGTCGGAGGGATGGACGCGGCGCCGGCGGACCATCTCGTCGAAGTATCCGGCCATGGACAGAGCAGCTTCGAGGCCTTCAGGCGGGATGTCGTTGAGACCCTCGACGCGGTGCATGAGGAGGTCCGCCAGGCGCCTGACCTCGGCCCGATCGGCCCGGGGAACGCCGATCATCTCGGAGATGACGTCCATGGGGAGCAACCCGGCGAAGTCGCCCACGAAATCGAAATGGCCGCGGTCGACCGCCGTCTCGGCGTGCTCGACGGCCAGGCGCCTGATCCCTTCCTCCAGTTCGGCCACCCGGCGGGGGGTGAACGCCTTGGACACGAGCGACCGCATGCGCGTGTGGTCAGGCGGGTCCATGGCCAGGAACGACATGGCCCGGTGCGCGTCGGGCCCGTAGGCGGCGGGATCGAGGGAGACGCCGAAACGATTCGAGAGTTGGGAGGGATTGCGGAAGGCGGCCAGGACGTCCTCGTGGCGTGACAGTGCCCAGAAGTCGAGGTCGTCGTTGCGGTAGAGGGGGGCCTCTTCGCGCAGACGGGCATAGGTGGGATACGGGTCCTCGTGGATCTGGTAGTCGTACGGGCTGTAGCGGAGCGGGGCCTCGGTGTCGGTGGTCATCGGGCGTCTCCGAGGAGGGCCCGGGCCACGTCGACCAGGGCGTCGGGGACCGAGGCGTACGGAAGGTGGCCCATGCCCGCCCACAGCATCGCTCCCGAGTAGGCGAGGTCGAGGCTCAAGGCGACAGTGGGGTCGGCGTCGTCACCCAGCGCCGCGGCGAGGCGGGCGTGCAGCTCCGCGCCGAACCGGACGCGCAGGTCCCTGACGTCGGGGCCGCTGCCGAGGAGGGCAGTGGTGCAGGCTGCCGCCAGGTGCGGATCGTCAGCCATGAACAGGCCGAGATCGTTGAGGGCGTGGGTGAGGCGGTCGAGAACGCTGGCGCCGGCCGGGCAGTCGAGCGGCGCCAGCGCATGGAACCGCCGCCACAGCACTTCGGCCAGGAGATGGTCCTTCGAAGCAAAGTAGGTGTACGCCGTGGCCGGGGCGACGCCGGCGCGCCGGGAGGCGCTGCGCACCGTCATCCCGTCGTACCCGTTGTCGCGCGCCTCGTCGGCGGCGGCGTCCACGAGGCGCTGCACCGCCGCCGCCTGCTTGGCCGTCATGCGCCGGCGAGTGGTTTCGGCACCATCAACCTCGACCATCGTCACCGTCTCGTCCAGGGGTACCGTCGACGCAGACGTCACGGGGCGGGCTCCGGCTCGGGGATGTGCGGGGTGCCGTCGCGCATGGGCGGGAAGGCGAAGGTGGCGGCTGTGGTGCCGGCCGTGATGCGGGTGATGTCGGCGACGGGCAGGGTCTCCGTGTCCTCATCGATGAGGACCTCCCAACGGCAGTGCGGCGAGCGGCCGGACGGGACACGTGGCGGCCGGTGGACCGGCCTGATCCTCGCCTTCGGGTTCACGGCCTGCGCGGTGACGTCGAAGGTGCCGTCTTCGATGTGGTGGCACATGTTGGTGACCATGACGTCGCCGAAGGGTTCGGCGTCCATGAGTGCACCGCAGTGGGCCAGCTCGAAATACCCGTGGCTCTCGTCCACCACTTCGTAGTGGACGTCCATGTAGTGATGGGGGAAGCCAGGATCGAGTTGCAGGACCTTGAAGATGGCCGAGACCCCGTCGCCTTCGATGTCCATGATCTGGCGGAGGCGGGCGCCGTAGAGGGGGCTCGCCCCCGCCCATTCCTCCACGGCCAGCTCCTTCATGACGTCGCCCCCGAAGCGCATGGCGATGGCGGCGCACATGGAGCGGTCCAGAAGGTGCACGATGAGGGCGAATTCCCTCACGAGCCGGACAAGAGCCTCCTTGGAGAGGTCCTCGTAGCGGAAGTCGGGGTCGAAGGGCCCCGCATAGTCTTTGCGGTCGGTCATGGCCACAGACTACGGTCCAGACACCTGTCCGGCAACAGGCGGAGGAATGGTCATGGAATCGGAAACCAGCCCCCCCACGGTCGGCGTCATCGGCCTCGGCGACATCGGCAGCGGCGTGGCCAAGGGCCTGCTCCGCGCCGGGATCGACCTGGTCGTCTGTGACGTGAGGCCCGAGTCGACGGCGCCCTTTGCCGACCGGGCCACCGTGGCGGCCGACCCGGCCGACCTGGGTGCCCTGGTCGATGTGGTTGTGGTCGCCGTGGTGACCGACGACCAGGTTCTCTCCGTTCTCGAGGGCCCCGGGGGCGCGCTCGGCCGCGCCCGACCGGGCACCACCGTCCTGATCGTCTCGACGGTGGGCCCGAGCACGGTGGCGCGGGTGGCGGAACTGAGTGCGGCGTGCGGCGTCCGTGTCGCCGACTGCGGGGTGAGCGGCGGTCCGAGCTCGGCGGCCGAGGGGATGCTCGTCTCCATGGTCGGCGGGGACGACGAGGTGGTCGAGGGCATCCGGCCCGTGCTCGACGCCTTCAGCTCCCTGGTCGTCCGCATGGGCCCGCTCGGAGCAGGGCTGCAGGCCAAGCTGGCCCGCAACCTCGTCCAGTACGCCTCGTGGCTGGCCGCCTACGAGGCCCAAGTCCTGGCCGAGGCGGCCGGCATTGAGCTGGCCAAGCTGGCACAGGTCATCCGGGCCAGCGATGCCCGCATCGGCGGGGCATCGACGTTGATGTTCCGACGCACGGTCGCCCCCTTCTCGGCCGACGACGACGACGGTCTCGTGAACGCCATGCGCACCGCCGCCACGCTCGCCCACAAGGACCTGCGTGGTGCCATGGAGCTGGCCGCAGACCTCGGCATCGAGCTTCCCTTGGCCGCCATGACCGACGCCCGGGCCGATGCGTTGTTCGGGATCGGGCCCGACACCGGGGGGACGACCGGAGTCGACGCCGGTGGTCGGCGATGAGCGACGCTTTCGGCGAGGAGCGGATGCTCATCGACGGCGCGCTGGTGGCATCGTCGAGCGGCGCCACCTACCCGACGATCAATCCAGCCACGGAAGAGACTCTGGGAGTGGCGGCTGACGCCGCGCCGGGCGATCTCGACGGCGCCATCGCCGCCGCCCGGCGGGCTTTCGACGAGTCGTCGTGGTCGACCGACGTGTCCCTGCGCGTGCGCTGCCTCCGTCAACTGAAGCAGGCCATGACGGCCCACGCCGACGAGCTGCGGGCCATGACCATCGCCGAGACGGGCTCGCCGCTGTTCTTCACCCGCTCGGCCGCCCTCGACGAGCCGGTGACCTCGCTCGGGTGGGTGGCGGACCTGGCCGAAGGCTACGAGTGGACAACCGACCTGGGCACGGCGACCCCGCTGGGGATGCCCGCTCACCGGTGGGTCCGTCGCGAACCGACAGGGGTGGTGGCGGCTATCACGCCGTGGAACGTGCCTCATCAGATCAACCTGGCCAAGCTCGGACCGGCCCTGGCCGCCGGGAACACCGTCGTACTCAAACCGGCGCCCGACACGCCCTGGTGCGCCACCGTGCTGGGGCGGTTGATCGCCGAGGAGACCGACATGCCGGCCGGTGTGGTGAACATCGTGACGTCGTCGGTGGCCGACTTCGGGGCGCCCCTCGCCACCGACCGGCGGGTCGACCAGGTCAGCTTCACCGGCTCGACCGATACCGGCCGCACGGTGATGGCCGCCGCCGCCGGCACCGTGAAGCGCGTCTTCCTCGAGCTCGGTGGGAAATCGGCCTTCGTGGTCCTCGACGACGCCGATCTGTCCGCCGCCTGTGCCACGGCCGCCTTCATGGTGTGCACGCACGCCGGACAGGGCTGTGCCATCACCACCCGGTTGATCGTTCCCCGGGAGCGGTTCGATGAGGCCGTCGATCTCACCGCCGGCACCCTGCAGGGGTTGGCCGCCGGTGATCCACTCGACCCGGGTACCGTGTGCGGTCCACTCATCAGCGAACGCCAGCGAGCCCGGGTGGAGAGCTACATCCGATTGGCCCGGGAGGAGGGGGGAAGCATCGTGATCGGAGGCGGCCGTCCGGCGGACAGGGAGAAGGGGTACTTCGTGGAGCCCACCCTTGTCGTCGGGCTGAAAGGCGACGCCCGCGTGGTGCGAGAAGAGATCTTCGGACCGGTCCTCGTGATGAGCGCACACGACGGCGACGATGACGCCGTGGGAAGGGCCAACGACTCGTCCTACGGCCTGTCCGGCTCGGTGTGGGGTGGACGCGACCGGGCCATGGCCGTCGCCGCCCGCCTGCGCACCGGAACCGTAGGCGTCAATGGCGGCGTGTGGTACAGCCCCGACGTTCCGTTCGGGGGCTACAAGCAGTCGGGATTGGGGCGGGAGATGGGGGTGGCCGGATTCGAGGAGTACCTCGAGACGAAGTCGATCGCCGAGCCGGCATGACCGCCGACCGTCGTCCCCCCAAACCCGATCGCGCCCGGGGCATCGAGAAAATGCGCGAGGTGTACAACTTCTCCGTCGACCCCGACGATGTTCCCGGCGACTTCGTGGCCTACACCGTCGACCATCTGTTCGGTGACGTCTGGTGCCGGCCGGAGCTGAGCGTTCCCGAGCGCCGCCTGCTCACCATCGGCGTCCTGGCCACCCTGGGGAAGACGGACTTGCTCGACGTCCAATTCTCGAGCGCGCTGGCCAACGGGGAGATGACCGAGGACCAGGTACGTGAGGTCGTCGTCCACCTGGTGCACTACGTGGGATGGCCGTTGGCCACGGACCTGAGCGCGGCGGCCGAACGTGTCATCGCCCGACGACAGTCGCCCTCGAGCTGAGAGAGCGACGGGGTCATGAGCAACTACGACTTCAGCGGAAAAGTTGCCGTGGTGACCGGGGCGGGGCGCGGCATCGGCCGTGCCTACGCCGAGGGCCTGGCCCATGCCGGCGCCTCGGTGGTGGTGGCCGACATCGACGTGGACAACGCCCGGGCGGTGGCCGAGGCCATCACGGCCGGCGGGGCGTCAGCCGTGGCCACACGGGTGGATGTGTCCGCACCGGATTCGGCGCAGTCCATGGCCGACGTGGCCGCCGAACGGTTCGGGGGCATCGACTTCCTCGTCAACAACGCCGCCATCTTCGGCGGGATGAAGCTCGATTTTCTGCTCACGGTGGACTGGGACTATCTCGAGCGTTTCCTGGCCGTGAACCTGACCGGTGCCCTGGTGTGCACCCGTGCCTGTTATCCGTCGATGTCCGATCGGGGCGGGGGCGCCATCGTGAACCAGTCGTCCACCGCCGCCTACCTCTACGCCGGCTACTACGGATGGGCCAAGGCCGGCGTGAACTCGCTCACCCAGCAACTGGCCCACGAGCTCGGCAGCATGAACATCCGGGTGAACGCCATCGCACCGGGCCCCACCAACACCGAGGCAGCCCGAACGGTCGTCCCCGAGTCCTACATGCGTGATCTCATCGGTTCCCTGGCGCTCAAGCGCCAAGGGGAACCCGACGACCTGGTGGGTATGTGCCTGTTCCTGCTGTCGGACGATGCCAGGTGGGTGACGGGGCACATCTTCAACGTGGACGGTGGGCAGGTCATGCGTCCCTGACCAGGGATCCGATCACCGATCGGCCCCGCCTCCATCCGCCTCCGCACACCGGCCGCATTCAGGGCCGGCTCACAGGAGGCCACCAGGGCTCTCCAAGGTCCGCCCTCGATGCTCTGTCCCATGATGGCGACGCAGACGGTGCGACCCCGTACCGTGGACCCGACGGGCACCGCCGACACGGCAGCCACCGCCCGACGGGCGGGGGACGAGGAGCAGCTGCGGCCGGTCTGCGTGGACGTCGTCGTCCCCGTCTACAACGAGGAACGGTCCCTCGGCCCGAACGTCCGGCGGCTGCGGTCGTACCTGGACCGGTCGTTCCCCTTCACGAGCGTCGTGACGGTGGTGGACAACGGCAGCACCGACGCCACGCCCATTGTGGCGGCCGACCTGGCGCGGGAACTCGACGGGGTGCGGACGGTGCGGCTCGTCGACAAGGGCCGGGGCCGGGCCCTTCGCGCCGCGTGGTCGACGTCGACGGCCCAGGTCGTCGCCTACACCGACGTCGACCTGTCCACGTCGCTCGACGCCCTGCTTCCCCTGGTGGCGCCGCTGTTGTCGGGCCACAGCGACGTGGCCATCGGAACCCGACTGGCGCACGGCGCCCGCGTCGTGCGAGGCCCGAAGCGGGAGCTGATCTCGCGGGTCTACAACCTTCTGCTCAAGTCGTGCCTCAGAAACGGGTTCTCCGACGCCCAGTGCGGGTTCAAGGCGGCGCGGACCGAGGTGGCCCGGCTCCTGCTCCCGCAGGTCGAGGACAACGAGTGGTTCTTCGACACGGAGTTCCTGGTCCAGGCCGAGCGCAGCGGATTTCGCATCCACGAGGTGCCGGTCGACTGGGTCGACGACCCCGACAGCCGGGTCGACATCGTCCGGACGGCCCGTGACGACGTGCGGGGACTCGTCCGGCTCTGTCTGGAACGAGGGGCGCGGGCCACCGATGTCGGTTGCTCCGACCTTCCGGACACCGTGGCCAGCTTCGCCCGCATCGGGGTGGCCAGCACCGTCGCTTACCTCGTCCTCTTCTTCGCCCTGGCGGGACCGTTGGGTCGCTTCGGCGCCAACGCGGTGGCCCTGGCCGTCTGCACGGTGGCCAACGCCGCCGTCCACCGTCGCTACACCTTCGCCGGACGCGGACGGCCGTCACGCCGCAATCTCGTCCTCGGCGGCGCGGCCGCCTTCTCCACGAGCGCAGTGGTCACCTCATTGGCCCTGGCCCTCGTCGACGCGGCGGCCGTCTCGTCCCCGTGGGTTGTGGCGGCGGCCCTCGTGGCGGCCAACGCCGCCGCCTCCCTCGTCCGTTTCGTCGTCCTGCGGGGCTGGATGTTCCGGACGGCGCAGACCACGGCCCCCGCACCGCTCCCTCGGCGACCGGTCGAAGGACCCACTGCGAGGGCACGCGCATCCCACGTTGTTCCGGCTCCCGCATCGCAACCCGAAGTCCTCGAAGAAAGGCGGACAGGATGACCTTGCTCGTCGATCGGCCCGCCGCCATCGCCGACGCCGATCGGGTTGAAGTGGCGCAACGGCCGCCCCGTGGTGCATGGCAACGGCTCGTGCGGGGGCGACCCGACGATCCGGTCTGGGTGCGGCCGTCGCTGATCCTTCTGCTGGCCTCCACCGCCGTGGCCTATCTGTGGGCACTGGGTGACTCCGGATGGGCCAACTCCTTCTACTCGGCTGCCGTCCAGGCGGGGACGAAGAGCTGGAAGGCCTTCTTCTTCGGCTCGTCCGACGCGTCGAACTTCATCACCGTCGACAAGCCGCCGGCCTCGTTGTGGGTGATGGAGATATCCGCCCGTCTCTTCGGGCTGAACTCGTGGAGCATCCTCGTGCCCCAGGCGATCGAGGGCGTGGCCACCGTGGCCTTGCTCTACGCCACCGTGCGTCGGTGGTTCCGGCCCAGTGCGGCGCTTCTGGCCGGCGCCGTCATGGCGTCGACTCCGGTGGCGGTGCTCATGTTCCGGTACAACAATCCCGACGCCCTCCTCGTTCTCTTGCTGACCCTGGCCGCCTACGCCACCGTGCGGGCGCTGGAGCGGGCGAGCACCATATGGTTGGTCCTCGCCGCCTCGGCCGTCGGCCTCGGTTTCACCACCAAGATGCTCCAGGCCTTCCTGGTTGTGCCTGCCATCGCTGCCGTCTACCTGGTGGCCGCTCCCACGCCCCTCGGTCGCAGGATCAAGCAGCTGCTCGTGGCGGCGGTGGCGTTGGTGGTATCGGCCGGGTGGTGGGTGGCCGCCGTCGAGCTCACACCGGCTGCCGACCGGCCCTACATCGGGGGATCGCAGGACAACAACCTGCTCAACCTGATCTTCGGCTACAACGGCCTCGGGCGTTTGTCGGGCAACGAGTCGGGCAGCGTCGGTGGTGGGGCGACGGCCGGGTCCCGGTGGGGCCCGACCGGACTCATCCGGCTATTTCGCACCGACATGGGGGGTCAGATCTCGTGGTTGATCCCCGCTGCCCTGATCTTCATGGTCGTCATCCTGGTGCTCACGTGGCGGGCGGCGCGGACCGATCGCACCCGCGCCGCCGTGGTGCTGTGGGGTGGCTGGTTGCTCGTGACCGGACTGGTTTTCAGCTACGCCCAGGGGATCATCCATCCGTACTACAACGTGGCTCTGGCCCCGGCCGTCGGCGCGTTGGTCGGCATCGGGACGGTGACGTTGTGGCATCACCGGCGGCGGCGGCTGTGCCGGGCCGTTCTGGGGGTGGCGTTGGCTGCCACCGCGGTGTGGTCGTTCGTGCTGTTGTCCCGGTCACCGACGTGGTTGCCGTGGCTGCGACCGGCGATCCTCGGCGTCGGCATCGTCGTCGCCGTGATCATCGCGGTGGCGCCGCTGATCAGGGCCAAAGTGGCACTCGTGCTCGGGATCGCCGGCCTCGGCGCGGCGTTGGCCGGTCCGGCCGCCTACGCCCTCGACACGGTGACGGTCCCGCATTCCGGGGCGATTCCCTCGGCCGGACCGGCCGTCCAAGGCGGAGGTCTCGGGCGACCCGGCGGTTTCCCCGGCGGGCTGGCTTTCGGTCGCGGTGCATTCGCCGGGCAGGGACTCGGGCCGGGTCACGGCTTCGGTGCTCCGGCGGGGGCGACAGGTCGCCCGACAGTTCCCGGAGGAGGCATTCCCCCGACCGGACTCAGTGGTGTCGGGACCGGGGGCATCCCCGGGGGGCTCGGCTCCGCCGGGCGCACCGGCACACCGGGAGCGGTGGGTGGCGGCTTCCTCAACAGCAGCCCGGTGGGCCAGGCTGTGGTCCGGCTGTTGCAGAACAACGCTCATGACTACCGATGGGTTGCGGCCACGGTGAACTCCAATTCGGCCGCCGGCTACCAACTGTCGTCGGGCGACGCGGTGATGGCCGTCGGTGGCTTCAACGGCACCGACCCCGCTCCGACCCTGGCCCAATTCGAGACGTACGTCCGTGACGGGGACATCCACTACTTCATCGCCGGCAGCGGAGGATTCGGTGGTGGTGGTGGTGGAGTCGGAGGCACAACGAGCAGCACGTCGAGCCAGATCACCCGATGGGTGGAGAGCCACTACACCTCGAAGACGGTGGACGGGACCGTGCTCTACGACCTGACGATGGCGCCGTCGACATAGCTCGGGGGCGCCGCCACCGACCGGGTTTGACGGACGGGTGCGGCTGCGGCAGCGTGCCCGGGGTGGGTAACGCATTCTTCGACAAGACCGGAGTGCGCCCGACGGGCGGGGGCCGTTACGAGGCCGAGCTCGACGAGCGCTGGAACCTGAGACCCCTGCCCCAAGGGGGGATCGTCACCGCCATCGCCGTGCGGGCCATGGAAGCGGAGCTGGCCCATGACGAGCAGATGCCACGCACGCTCCATACGACATTTGCGGCCCAGGTGGCCCACGGACCGCTCGAGATCGAGGTCGAGGTCCTGCGGACGGGGCGATCGATGTCCCAGCTACGTGCCGAGGTCCGCAACGCCGGCACCGGACGGGGCCACCTGACGACGTGCATCTTCGGTGCCACCCGCGACGGCTTCTCATTCACCGATCTTCGCCCGCCGGCCGAGATCCCCGATCCAGCCGTGTGCCGTTCCTTTCGCGAGCCACCGCCAGAGGGCGTCGACTCGCTCGAGCCCATGCCGTTCTGGAACGAGCTGGTCGAGGGCCGGTCGGTGCTCGGCCATGCGCCGTGGGACGAGTACGAGCCCGAGGAAGCCCGGCGGGTGATGTGGTACTCGTTCAAAGAACCGCCCGTGCTCGACGACGGTCGGATCGACCCGCTGGCCCTCATCGTCCTGGCCGACACGATGCCGGGGGCCGTGGGAGAGAAGGTGGGCCGGAGCGATCGACCATGGTTCGCGCCGAGCGTCGACCTGACCGTGCACCTCCTCGACGAGTGCCGTTCGCCGTGGGTGCTGGCCGACAATCGGGCTCGTTACGCCGGCGACGGTTACGCCTCGGCCGACATGGCGCTGTGGGACTGCGGCAGTGACGGTCGGCAGACGCCCCGACTCGTGGCCTATGCCACCCAGCTCTTCCTGTTCACGTTCATGGCCTGATCCTGGCGGGGTGCGAGCGTGTAGGCGATCTGCTCGTCGTCCGCGCCGGTGATAGTCATACTCGACCGCTAAGAGGACGGCTGCGGCGGCCGGCGGAGCCACCAGGTGGGGGGACCGGAGGCCACGTGTATGTCGGTGACCTCGGAGAAGCCGCGCCGTCCGTAGAACTGGCGATTGCGCGCCGTCGAGGTCTCCAGGCAACAGGCGAGACCGTCGCTGTCGGCCCGGCCGAAGATGGGGGCGATGACCGACGAGGCCAGTCCCTGGCCATGACGATCGGGATGGGTGGCGAGCACTCCCAGGTACCAGTACGTCGTGCTCGGTCGGACCTTGTCGATGGCCCCCTCGTATTCACTCAGGCGTCTCCAGGCGGCCTCGCCGGCCACGGCCCGGTACGCCTGCCAGAGCCGTTCGGACTGCGACGACGGGGTCTTGCCGGGCGGATCCCACATGGCCACCGAGGCCAGGTCATCGCTGACCCACACGTGGCCCGACCCCACCCTGGTGTCGAAGAGGGCGCCGGCGAACTGGGGGGCAAGGCGGTCGTAGTCGTCGCCACAGAGAAAAGACCACGCCGGATCGCGGGCGAAGGCCGCCGCCACGGTGGCCACCACCGGCCCCCGGTCGACGGTGCGGGCGAGCCGGACACTGGTCATGAACGGCACGCTAATCGGGCGACAGCCGCCCCCGAGAGCGCGGTGGGTGGGTCTATGCGTGGACCAGGACGCGATGGGGGCGTCCGCCAGAGACTGATATGTGACGGGCCAGGCGGGTGGCCTGGCGACGGATCTCGGGCACGGCCGTCGACTCGAACTCTTCTCCCCGTCGACACCATCCGACGCTGTGCATCGGCGCCGCCCCCGACGGGGTGCGTACGTCGCCGTGCCGGTCGACGTCGAGGCCGACGCCGCAGGGATGGATGCGGGCCATCCCCCGGGCCACCAGGTCGGCGACCAGGGGTGACCCCACCGACGGGTCGGGACCGGGACCGGTGCAGTCGATCACGGCCTTCACCACCAGGGTCTCGCGCCGTCCACCGGGTCCGGCCAGCGTGACTTCGAGTCTCGGGTCTCCGATCGATCCGTGGTTGACCACGGCCTCCACTCTCCCCGCCCCCACCGTGAGCCGACCCGAACGGCGCAGGTGGGTGACGGTACCGGCCACGGGTGGGGACATCCGGTGCCGGGCCACCTCCCAGTGACGACCCAGATGGCGCAGCAGCCGCCGCCGTTCCGCGTGGCCGAGACCGGCCCAGACCTCGGGCGCCGCCGTGCGGGCGGCGGCGACGACGTTGCGCCAGTTCCAGCCGGCCGCCTCCGCCTCGGCCGTCGCTCGGCGCACACGGCGCAGCACCTCGACCGCCGTCGTCGGGTGACCGATGTCGAATCCCGGCCACGGGGCGAATCCGTCGCTGGCGTGCTCGGCCGGGAGCAGACCGCGGCGCGAACGGGCGTGGATGGTTCGCGAGGCGTCCCCGTCGGCCAGAACGAGGGCGATGTCGACCATGGTCAGACCGGTGCCCAGGATGAGGACGTCGCCCGAGGAGGCCATAACCTCGTCGGTGCCCGGGCACCAGGGATCGCCGATCATGGCGAAGGTGGGTGACACCGGGAGCGAGCGCAGGGCCACGGGGGCGGGTGCTCCCAGGGCCAGCACCACCCGGTCGGCCCGGCACTGCCGGCCGTGGCCGTAGCGCACGGTCGATACCGGACGTCCGGCCACGACGTCGTGCTCGAGTGAGGTGACGAGCTCGTGGACCCAGATCAACTCCGTACCCGGCGCCGCGCCGAGGTGAGCCGCGGCCACGACGTCCTGGAGGTATTCCCGGTACAGGCGACGAGGCACGAAATCGGTGGCCGTCCAACCCAGGCGTCGATCGCCCAGCCAGGTCACGAAATGACCGGGGTCGTCCTCGAAGGCACTCATGGAGCCGGCCGGCGCGTTGAGGAGGTGTCTCGGGTCGTCGGTCGAGTACGCCACCCCTGCTCCCAGCTCGGGGCGGGGCTCGAAGATGACGATCCGGCGGGGCCGGCGGTCGACCCGCATGAGATGGGTGGCGACCAAGATGCCGGCACACCCTCCGCCGACGATGGCCACCGTGTCCCCGAGGTCGGCGTCACGTCGGACGTCGTTGCGAGTCACGTCACATGCAGTGGTTGGGTTCACACTTCTAGTATAACTAGTAAGTCTACAGAAATACTAGAAAACTAGCCTCGGGACGACCGAATTGTGTGTCCGGAGTGTGCCGGAATGGTGGCCCTGTGGCGCTACGGTACGACGTCGCCCAAGCGGTAGTGGACGGTCTGCCCGGGCCGGAGAACGCCGTCCACCAACCGGTAATTCGTCATCGACGTGAGCCGTGGTGCATAGACGTGCACACTGACCGCGGGCGCCGGACCGTCGTTCACGATGTCGTGCACGTGGCGACTGGCCATGCTCCAGGAACTGCCGGTGGGCATCCTCCGGGTGATGGTGGTGACGGCACCGTCAGCGGTGGGCGTCACCGTGGTCTCCACCAGTTCACCCCCGGCGACCGCGACGGCGGCGGCCGAATGCCCGTGGTCATGCAGAGCGATGGTGCCGCCGGGTGGCCACCCGATGACCCAAGCCTCGAAGGTGTCGGATGCGGCCACGAGCGTCCAGGAACGGGTCGTCATCCCGACCAGGCCCGGCCAGGCCCGTGCCTGGTCGACCAGGCCCTCGGCCACAGCCAGGAGTTGGTGCTGTCCGGGGACGCCGCGCCAGGGCCCCGCCCCCCGGTCGATTCTCCGGGAACGACGCGGACCGGCAACGGTGCGGTGCCGGCGGGCTGGAGCGGCAGTGATCATGGACACACTGTACGTGGGCTATTCCCTAGCAATCAAGGTAATACCATAGATTTAATAGACTATGGGCGTGGCCCGGCACTTCCGAGAGACGGGGCGGCGTGGAACGATGCAGGTCGTGGCGGCAGCGCTCCGATGAGTTCCATTCTCGCCGACGCCTGGCAGACGATCGCCCCGAAGCGCGAGGACCGCGACGGACCCCTCGCCCCGTTGCTCTTGGCCCTGACGGTGGTGACCGGCCTCGTGGATGCCTTCAGCTACCTGTCTCTCGGTCATGTCTTCGTTGCCAACATGACAGGGAACGTCGTCTTCCTGGCCTTCGCGCTGGCCGGCGCCCGTGGCTTCTCCCTCCTGGCGTCGCTGGCGGCACTCGGTGCCTTCTCGGCGGGGGCTCTGGTGGGCGGACGCCTGGCCGTGAGCATCGGCCACGACCGTGGTCGCCTGGTCGTCGTCGTCGGCGTTCTCGAAGCGCTGCTCGTGGCCGTGTCCGTGGTGGTCGTCACGGTCGTCCGCGTCCCCGGAGCCGGCGCCGCGCGCTATGTCCTCATCGTCATCTTGAGTCTGGCCATGGGCGCTCAGAACGCGTCCGCCCGCTCGCTCGCCGTGCCCGACCTGACCACGACGGTGCTGACGCTCACCATCACCGGCATTTCCGCCGACAGCCGACTGGTCGGAGGTGCCGGATCGAAGGCGGGACGTCGTCTGGTCTCGGCCCTGTCCATGTTCGTGGGCGCCCTCGTGGGCGCCCTTCTCGTTCTCAAGGTCAGCCGCATCGGCGCCGTGCTGGTGGCTCTGTGTGTCCTGGGCGCCATCGTGGTGGTCGCCACCGTCGTGAGCCGGTCGAACCCACCGTGGGTCCATCGTCCGGCATAGAGGAACCCGACGGGGAAAGGGCCAGGCGCATACGTCAGGCGATGCTCGTCGGCGATGTGTGGTCGATAATCGGCCGGGACGTGGCAAGATGGGAGACGGGGTACACACAGGGAGGGGCGCCCAATGACGAGAAGGATCATGTACAGGGTCTTTGCCGCTGCCATGGTCGTCTCGGCCACGGGTGCGGTTGTCGGTCCTTCGGCTTGGGCCACAACGGGAATCCACAACTTCGGAGGCTACGCGGCCCCGGTGGTGGCATCGGCCTCGGCCACCATCACGGTGCCGGCGGCGAACACGATCAGCTGCTCGTCGCCGAGGGGGTCGACCGTCGACATGTGGGTGGGCCTGACCAGAGGTCAGTACGCCGCCAATGCCGGACTCAACGTGCAGTGCCTGCGTGGAACGCCGTTGCTGTACGTGTCGGGCGCCGCCGGTACGTTGTCGTTCCGCTTCCCCGTCGCCGGAGGAGACGTGATCACGGTGACGGCGTCGGAGTCCGCCGCGGGAACAACGGTCACGGCTGACGACACCACCTCCACCGTCAGTGACACGGCCAACAATGTCGGCACCACGACGACAAACGCGATGGTTGTCCAGTTCGGTGCCACCTCGACGTCGAAGTCGCTTCCCAATTTCGGTCCCGTGACGTACTCGTCGGTCACCGTGGACGGAGCGACGTTGGCGGCGGCCGGCGCCACTCTTCGCAACCTGACGAGGAGCCACCCACCGGGCGTGGTTCCCGGTCCGTTGTCGTCGGGTTCGTTCACACTGAGCGAGACGTGATGACAGCCCTTGTCGCCACGAGCTAAGAAGGACCCAATCGCCGTCGGTGGTGACGGCGGAGTCCGGACGAGGAGTGGACCGTGCAGGGTTACGTCCTTTCGGTAGAGCGCACGATTTCGGCGTCGCCAGAGGAAATTTTCGACGTCTTGACCGACGCCACCCAGCACAGCGTCATCGACGGTTCGGGAATGCTCCAGGGCAAGACACCCGAAGCGCCGCAGCGGCTCGCCCTGGGCACCACGTTCGGAATGTCGATGAAGATGTTCCGACTGCCCTATTCCACGGTGAACCGGGTGGTCGAATTCGAGGCGAACCGGCGGATCGCCTGGCAGACCGGTCCGACCGGCGCCATGGAGCGGCTGATTGCCGGCCGGATTTGGCGCTACGAGTTGGAGCCGGTGGACGGCGGCACTCTCGTCCGGGAGAGCTGGGACATCACTCCGGATCACCAGCGGGTCCTGCTCAAGCTCGGTGACATCTACTCCAGCAAGACCCGCCGAGATATGGAACGGACCCTGGAGCGGCTCAGCCAGCTCGTGACGGGCGGACAGCAGACGGACGCGTCGTAGGTTTCAAGGCGTTGCCGAGGTCGGCGAAGGCGTCGTCGTCAGGGGTTCGTTGGGAAGCGCCAGGGAGAAAGGTCGAGCTTGGGATAGAGCGCCTGGGTAGCGTCGATGAGGGGTGCCGTCCAGATCGGATGGCCGGGAGGTGGAAAGCCGAACAGTTCGAGTTCGCGAGGGGTCGAACCCTCGACGAAACGGACCCAGTCCGGCGACGTGGCGCGCGATTGAGCGTTGCTATAGCCGATCCAATCCTGTCCCGCGGTGCGGAAGCTCACGTTCAACAGGAAGCGGGATCCCCCGGGCTCGGAAAGTTCCACGGCCCGGTGGAAGACGTCGGGTCGATAGGCGAGGAATGAACCCCGGACCCCGGCGGCGCCCTTCTCCAGCGCGTAGATCTCGGGGTCGCGGTCGGGCATGATCAACGGCGTCGTCGTGGGACGCCCCAGGGAGTCTTGGACCGACACGAGGTGGGTGGGATTGCCCGTGGCGTTCACGTCCGAGAGGTAGAGGAATCCCTCCACATGCCACCACGGCGCCTCGGACACGGCGGGCAACCACGAGTGGTTCCGGTCGGTGTGCATCGGTTGCTCGTAGTTGGTGATGCCGGTGTACTTGGCCGAGATCCCGGTCTGATAGATCCTCAGATCGGTGGTGGCCAGGGCCCGTTCGATGAAGTCGACCAGAGCGGGGTGCACGACCAGGCGGTTGAGAGCCCCACCCCCCGCGAAAGGGAACGAGGCCTGCCAGCGATGCTGGTCGTTACGGAAACCCGGACCCGAGTCGGGCCAGACGAAGCCCGTGTACTTGGGCGGATGTCCCAGTCGACGAACGGTCTCTCCCTCGGGGTCGGCGTGGTACTGCTCGGCCGTCGGGAACGCCTGGTAGACGTCTTCGAGCACGGCGTCGATCTCATCGGTTCCCACCAGGCCGTCGATGAGGACCCACCCGTGGTGGCGCCAGCGTTCGACCTCGTCGTCCCGGGCTCGTCGTGCGCACATCTGCGACAGATTAGGCGAACGGGGAAAACGGTCGAGTGAGATCCCCCCTCGAGGTCTCGGCGTTGCGCGACGACCGTCTTACGAACCGAGGTGTTGCCAGCGCACACCGTCGGTCGTCCGCCAGAGGCCGGCGCCGACCTCGCACACCCAACCGTGATCGGCATCGACGAACACGACATTGCCCGTTCCTCCGCCGACGAGGCCGGCTCGAGCGAGACCTGACACAGGGGACCAGGTGTGACCGCCGTCCGTCGTCTGGAACACCCCGGACTGGTCGGGAAACACCCAGGCGTCCTGCGGTGTGAGCACGGCCAGATTCTCGTGGCCCAACGACAAGGGCGAGACGTAGCCGTCCGGGGGGAGACCGCCGGCAGCGGCGAGCGAGACCTTTCCACTCAACGCCGGCACGTTGGCGGCCGCCGTGAGTGCCCAATGTTGGCCGCCGTCGCTCGAACGGAAGAGGCCCTTGGCCTGGGACCCGGTACTGGGCTCGGAGCCACACACCATCCACAGGTCGTTGGTTCCCGATGCGGCGATCTCTTGGCCGACGTCGAAGTAGGTCGGACAGGGGTCGGGGCGTGTCACCCATGTCTGGCCGCCGTCGGCCGTGTATCCCAGCTGTCCGAGTGAGGCGCCGCCGGCGGTCCGCGAGGGGGCGAAGGACAAGACGTAGGCGCGGTGCGACGTGATGCGTGCCAGCTCCAGGTCCTGGTCGGCAACGGAGAGCCCCGGTTCCTCGGAGACCGGTGGCGCCGCCGGCGTTGCCTGCCAGGTGGCGCCGTCGTCGAGCGAGACCTCGACGGTTACCGCACAGGCCGCGGCCACCGACGATGAATTGATGGGGCATGTCCCCACCACCGCCCACACGTCAGACCCGATGGCGCTGACGTCGGAGACAACCGGACCCACAGGGGCCTTCACCCACGTGTGGCCGCCGTCCGACGTGCTCCACAGGGGAACCGCGCCTTGGGCCGACGGGAGGCCACCCCACAGGTAGCCGTGGTCGGCATCGGCGAAGTCGAGTTGGGCCGGGAGCGCCGCCGGGGGGGCGTCGTCGACCACCCGCCACGAATCGCCGCCGTCGTCGGTGGCGGCCAGGACCGTGTCCTCGCCGTGGAAGGCAAGGCCGAAGCCGCGACTGTCGCTCACGAACACCACGTCAGCCAGGTTGGCCAGCGGTACCGGTGTCCCGGTGGCAACGGGGCCCACGTGGGTGTCGAAGGCGGTGAAGGCGGG
>Ga0209415_10007873_pt1 | contig 18530 bp, 21 predicted proteins | sample PeaSoiSIISIP2007_FD_187696 | JGI IMG/M metagenome (GOLD analysis project Ga0209415, IMG submission 187696) | Peat soil microbial communities from Weissenstadt, Germany - SII-SIP-2007 (SPAdes) (version 2) | ecosystem: Environmental > Terrestrial > Soil > Wetlands > Peat | place: Germany...
CTGAGACAGGTGCGGCCGAAATGGTGACGCCTTCGGTCCAGCGCCCGTTCGCGTCCACATGCCGTTCGGGTCTTCGTTGACGCCAGTCCGATCGGGCGATACCATCAGCGATTGCGCGCTTCGGCAGCCGCCGGGCGCCATTCATGTGTTCAGGGGACCCATGTACGCAGTCATCGAGACGGGCGGCAAGCAGTATCGCGTCGAAGTCGGCAGCGAGATCGAGGTCGAGCGTCTCGACGTGGAACCCGGGCAGACGCTCGAGATGGACCGCGTCCTGCTCGTGGCCGACGGGGACGAGACCACGATCGGCCACCCGCTCGTGGACGCGGCGCATGTGAGTGCGAGCGTGCTGCGCCAGGATCGCGGCGACAAGGTCGTCGTGTTCAAGTACCGGCCCAAGGCGCGCCGCCGGGTCAAGCACGGACACCGGCAAGAACTGACGGTCCTGCGCGTGGCCGACATCGTCCACGGCCGGCGCAGCGCGTTGCAGCTCGCCGAGGCGGAGAGGACCGAGCGCGAGCGGCTTGAGGCCGCAGCGGCCGAGGAGGCCGCCGCGCAGGCCGCCGCGGACAAAGCTCTCGCCGAGAAGCTTGCGCAGGCCCGCGCAACCGGTTCCGGTGACGCGACAGCGGGCTCCGAGAGCGACGCGGCTGGGGAAGGTGACGGGCCGACCGGCGCCGAGGAGCCCGCCGGCAAGGTGCAGAAGGCGGAGCAGGCAGCCGCCAGGCCCAGGGTCGTCCGGCCCCGCGCGCCGCGGACCCAGGCGCCCGCCCCGGAAGGCGCGCCGAAGCCCGGGTCGCGGGGCACGAGGAAGGACACATAGACGATGGCGCACAAGAAGGCGGGCTCGAGCTCGAAGAACGGCCGCGACAGCGTCGGCCAGCGGCTCGGGGTCAAGGCCGGAGACGGGCAGCTCGTTCCCGCCGGCTCGATCATCGTGCGCCAGCGGGGGATGACCTTCCTCGCCGGCGAGGGCACCGGCCTCGGCCGCGACTACACCGTGTTCGCCACGGTCACCGGTCGCGTCCGGTTCGAGCACGAGACCCGCGAGAAGAAGCGCATCCGGGTCGTCGCCGAGGCGGCGTCAGCCGCCCCGGCCTGAAGCGCGCCAGTCGCCGGGACCACCGCCGGGCATGCCGGACGGAAGGCTCGGCAGGAGTCGATCGTGAAAGACGGGATCCATCCCAAGTACTACCAGGCCGAGGCCCACTGTGGGTCGTGTGGCCGCACCTTCACGGTGGGGTCCACGCGGCAGACGCTGCGCGTCGACGTCTGCGCCCAGTGCCACCCCTTCTTCACCGGCAAGCAGACCATCGTGGACACGGCCGGCCAGGTGGAGCGCTTCCAGAAGCGCCTCGAGCGCTCGCTCCGGGCCTGACGCGCTCCTCGATCCGTCACGCGGCGGCGGGCCCGGCAGGGTCCGCCGTTCTGTTTCGCCGGTAGACTGAGGGAACCGGTGGCTCGCTTCAATTACGGGGGCCAGGCCCTCATCGAAGGCGTCCTCATGCGGGGCCGGGACGCGATCGCGGTCGCCGTCCGGCACCCGGACGGCGACGTCGTGTGGGAAGCCGAGCGCCTTTCCGACTCCGTCGTGCACCGGCACCGCGCGGCCGGCTGGCCGTTCGTGCGCGGCCTCGTGGTGCTGTACGAGACCCTCGTGATCGGCACGAAGTGGCTGACACGGTCCGCCGCCATCTCCGCTGCGGGTGAAGGGGTCGAGCTGGGCGGCGGCGCGGTCGCGGTGACGCTCATGATCTCGCTCGTCTTCGGGATCGGGCTGTTCTTCGTGCTGCCCCTGTTTCTCGCGCAGGCGGCCGCCGGCATGACGCCGTCCGTGGGCAGTCTCGGCAAGAACCTGCTCGAAGGGCTCATCCGCCTTGTCGTCTTCGTGGCCTACCTGCTGCTGATCAGCCGGTCGGGCGAAATCAGGCGCGTCTTCCAGTACCACGGCGCCGAGCACATGTCGATCCACGCGCTCGAGCACGGCGACCCCCTGACGCCGGAGAAGGTGCGCGGGTATCCCACGGCGCACCAGCGCTGCGGCACCGAGTTCCTGCTTGTCGTCGTGCTCGTGAGCATTCTCGCGTTCAGCCTGCTCGCCGGCCAGGGCCTCGCGGCCGCGATCGCGGGACGGCTGGCCCTGATCCCGGTGATCGTGGCCGTCAGCTACGAAGTCCTTCGCTGGGGCGCAAAGCACCGCGCCCAGCCGGTCGTGCGCTGGATCTTCCTTCCAGGCCTGTGGCTGCAGTCGATCACGACGCGCCAGCCCGACGACTCGATGATCGAGGTCGCCATCGTCTCGCTGCAGGAGGCGCTTCGGGCCGACGGCGAGGCCATACCCGAGGGCAGCGTCTACCCTGCGCGACGGACGATGGCGGAGGCGCTGGCCGAGACGCGCGCGGCCAGGGAGGCAGCCGGTCGGGAGGCCTCGCTCGTGGCGGCCGGCGTGCCGCGTCGCGACGATGAGCCGGCGGACCAGGAGCCGCTGGCGTGAGCTACGAGGATCGCCTGGCTGAGCTGTCGCTGCAGGCCAAGCGCCTGCACGAGGACCTCGTGCGTCCGGAGGTGGCCGCGGACCCGGACGCGCTCCGCCGCATCGGCAGGGAGCTCGCGCGGATCCAGCCGACCGTGGACACGTGGGAGCGCGTGCAGGCTACTCGTCGGGAGCTGGCCGGCGTCCGCGCGATGCGCGACGAGGACGCCGATCCGCAGATGCGCGACATGGCGCGCGACGAGGTGCACCGCCTGGAAACGGAGGAGGCGGAGCTGCTGGACGCCCTGAAGATCGAGCTGCTTCCCCACGATCCCCTCGACGAGCGAGACGTGATCGTCGAGATCCGCGCCGGCACGGGCGGCGAGGAGGCCGCTCTGTTCGCCGCAGAGCTGTTCCGGATGTACGCCCGCTATGCCGAGCGGCGTCACTGGAGCGTCGACGTGCTCTCCACGAGCGAGACCGGGATCGGCGGGTTACGCGAGGTGATCTTCGAGGTGCACGGGGACCGCGCGTACAGCCGCCTGAAGTTCGAGGGCGGCGTGCATCGCGTGCAGCGTGTGCCCGAGACCGAGTCGTCGGGACGCATCCACACGTCGACCGCAACGGTCGCGGTCCTGCCGGAGGCCGACGAGGTGGACGTCCAGATCGACGAGCGGGACCTGCGCATCGACGTCTACCGGTCCACCGGCCCGGGCGGGCAGAGCGTCAACACCACCGATTCGGCGGTGCGAATCACGCACCTCCCCAGCGGACTCGTCGTGGCGATCCAGGACGAGAAGAGCCAGCACAAGAACAAGGCGAAGGCAATGGCCGTGCTCCGCTCGCGGCTCCTCGAGATGGAGCAGCGCAAGGCCCACGAAGCCGAGGCCGCGAAGCGGCGGAGCATGGTGGGATCCGGCGAGCGTTCCGAGAAGATCCGCACGTACAACTTCCCGCAGGACCGGGTGACCGATCACCGGATCGGCATGGACCTCCACAACCTTCCCGCCGTCCTCGACGGCGACCTGGAGAGGCTGATCGACACACTGGTGCAGACGGACCAGGCGGAGCGGATGGCGAGCTTCGCCGAGGGCGATGTCGCCTGAAGCCGCCGGCACGGTCACGCTGGGCGGGGCTCTGACGGCCGCCGTCGCGCGACTCCGCGCAAGCGGATCGGAGACCGCGCGCCTCGACGCCGAGCTGCTCGTCGCGCACGCGCTCGGCACCGACCGGACCACCGTCATCGCACACCCGGAGACGCCGCTGTCGCCCTCCCAGGCGGCGCGCGTCGAAGCCGGCGTCGCCAGGCGCGAGCTGGGCGAGCCTGTGGCGTACATCCGCGGACTCAAGGAGTTCCACGGACTTGCCCTGTCGGTCGATTCCCGGGTCCTGATCCCGCGGCCGGACACGGAGCTGCTGGTGGACCTCGGGATCGCGCGCGCCGTCAGCACGATCCTCGAGCAGGGGCGGTGCCGCATGGCCGACGTCGGGACGGGTTCTGGAGCGGTCTGCATCGCCGTCGCGGCCGCGCTGCGCCGCCGCGGGATGCTCGCGGTGACCGATCTGGTGGCGACCGACCTGTCGGCCGACGCGCTCGCGCTGGCGACGGAGAATGCGGTCGGGCACGGGCTGGCCGACGCGATCCGGTTCGTCCGTGCCGACCTCCTGCCCCCGGGCGAGCCTCCGGCCGACGTGCTGCTGGCAAACCTGCCGTATGTCCCGTCCGGCGAACTGCCGCGGTTGCCGGTCGCGGCGCGCTTCGAGCCGGCATTCGCACTCGACGGGGGACCGGACGGGCTCGACGTCGTGCGCCGCCTGCTGGCGGTGCTCCCGGAGGCGCTGCGGGTGCCGGGCGTGGCGCTGCTGGAGATCGGGGCCGGTCAGGCCGACGCTCTGCGCCTGGCGGCCGGCGAGGCGGTGCCAGACTGGGCGCTGGTCACGCACGACGACCTGGCGGGGATCCCGCGGGTTGTGGAGCTGGCGGCGCCACAGGAGCGGGTGGCGCGCCCGTGACTCGCAACGGCCCGCGTCGGCCTCGCGTGCTGCCGGCGCGCGACCCGGCAGCCATCCGCGCCGCCGTGGCCGCGCTCCGGGCGGGCGGCCTCGTCGCAGTCCCGACCGAGACCGTCTACGGCGTCGCGTGCCTGCTCGACGCCACTGCCATTGAGCGGCTGCTCGACGCCAAGGGGCGCCCGCCTGGCAAGGGCATCACGCTGCTCGTCGCCGACGCGGACCAGGCTGCGTCTGTGGGCGAGCTGTCTCAGGCCGCGCGCCGGCTGGCGGCCCGGCACTGGCCCGGGCCGCTGACCATGATCGTGCCCATCGCCGCCGGCGTGACGCTCCCGGAGACCCTGACCGCCGGCGGTGGCGCCATCGGCTGTCGCGTCCCCGACCACCCCGCGCCTCGGGCGCTCGCCCGGGCGTTGGGCCCGTTGCCCCTCACCTCTGCCAACGTGTCCGGCGCCGCCGACGCTCGCGACCCGGCGGAGGTGATCCGCCAGCTGGGGCCCTCGCTCGACCTTGTGCTCGACGATGGCCCGGCGCCCGGCGGCCTGCCCTCCACGGTGGTGCGCCTCGGCGCGTCGGGGGAACCACCGGAGCTGCTGCGCGCCGGAGCGCTGTCGTTCGAGGTCATCCTGGCCGACGCCGTCGGCTGACCTCTGCCGGCGCCGCGCGCGCCGGCAGACGGGCTTGGGCCGGTGTGGGGCCGTTTGCGCCCTGGCGGCCCGGCTTGGCGGCGTGAGAGGCCCGCCAGCGCGAGAGGCATGGCAGTGGGACCACCACCGGCAGGTACACTGGGCACTCACACAGCACGGGTGAGGAACCGCACATGACCGTGACGACGAGCCGCGAGCTCGCGTGGGCGCCCCTCGCCGAGGTGGACCCGGAGCTCTGGGCGGCGATCGAGGGGGAGCGCGACCGGCAGCGCTGGAAGCTCGAGCTGATCGCGAGCGAGAACTACGTCTTCGGCGCCGTGCTGCAGGCGCAGGGAACGTGCCTTACCAACAAGTACGCCGAGGGGCTTCCTGGCAAGCGCTACTACGGCGGCTGCGAGTACGTCGACATCGCCGAGCGCCTGGCGCAGGAGCGCGCCCTCGCCCTCTTCCCGGGCGCCGAGCACGTCAACGTGCAGCCCCACTCCGGCGCCCAGGCCAACATGGCGGCCTATCTCGCCGTGCTCGACCACGGCGACCGCATGATGGGGCTCTCGCTGGCGCACGGCGGGCACCTGACCCATGGGTCGCCCGTCAACTTCAGCGGCAAGTGGTTCGATGTGCACAGCTACGGCGTCGAGCCCGGCACGGAGGTCCTCGACTACGATGTCCTGGAGCGGAGCGCGCATGAGGTCCGGCCCCGCCTGCTCGTCGCCGGGGCGTCTGCCTACCCCCGCACGCTCGACTTCGTGCGGCTGGCCGACATCGCCCACGGTGTCGGAGCCGCTCTCATGGTCGACATGGCCCACATCGCCGGGCTGGTCGCGGCCGGCCTCCACCCCTCGCCGTTCCCGCACGCCGACATCGTCACGACCACCACCCACAAGACCCTGCGCGGCCCGCGCGGCGGCCTCGTGTTCAGCCGCGACGACCTGGCGCCGGAGCTCAAGGCAACCTACCCGAAGCTGGCCAAGACGACACTTGGCGCGGCGGTCGACAAGAGCGTCTTTCCCGGCGTGCAGGGCGGACCCCTGATGCACGTGATCGCAGCCAAGGCGGTGGCCCTGTTGCTCGCCACGTCGCCGGAGTACCGCGAGGACCAACGGCGCACCGTGGCGAATGCGCAGCTCCTGGCCGCCTCGCTTCGCGACCGCGGCGCGAGGCTGGTTTCGGGCGGCACCGACACGCACCTGATGCTGGTGGACGTGACGCCCCTCGGCGTCACTGGCCGGGAGGCCGAGGCGGTCCTCGACGGCGTGGGCATCACGGTCAACAAGAACGCCATCCCGTTCGACGGAAACCCGCCTAACATCGCTTCCGGAATCCGCGTCGGTACGCCGGCGGTGACCACGCGCGGCATGGGCGCCGCCGAGATGCGCGAGATCGGCGAACTGATCGTGAGCGCCATCGCGGGCCGCGAGGACGAGGCGACGCGCACGCGCATCGCCGGCGCCGTCCACGCGATCTGCGCGCGCTTCCCCGTTCCGGGGCTTCCCGAGACGTGACCAAGGAGGGCGCCGAGGCGCTCCCGCTCGCGATTGCTGGGCTCGTCCTAGCCGCGCTGGTCGCGTTCCTCCTGACCCCCCTCGCCGCCAGGCTCGCCGTTAGGGTGGGGGCCATCGATCGGCCCGGCGAACGCCGGATCCACCAGGAGGCCACCCCGCGAGGGGGCGGACTGGCGGTGGCGGTGGCATTCGTGGTCGTGGGCCTGGGCGTCCTGCTGTTCGAGCGTCGGGAGGACCTGGTGCCGCTCGGGCTGCGGCCGCCGCCGCGGGAGCTCGCGGGGCTCTTCCTGGGGGCCGGCCTGGCCGCCGCGTTCGGCTTCGTCGACGACCGCTTCGACCTGCGCGCCCGCTGGCAGTTCCTCGCCCAGGCCGTCCTTGCCGTCGTCGCCATCGTGTTCGGCATGACGATCGGGTTCGTCAACAACCCGTTCGGCAGTGGGATCATCACGATCACCGGCGTGTTCGCCCTGGGCTTCACGGCCTTCTGGATCGTCGGCATGGTCAACGCGATCAACTGGATCGACGGGCTCGACGGGCTGAGCACGGGGATCGCGATGATCGCCGCGCTCACCCTGGGCGGGATCTCGCTCACCGCCACGCCCACGCAGCCGGTGGTCGCGATCCTGTGCCTGACGATGGCCGGGTCCCTGGCGGGCTTCCTGCCGTGGAACTTCCATCCGGCGCGCATCTTCGTGGGGACGACCGGGGTGTTCCTGATCGGCTACACGCTGGCGGCGCTCTCGCTTCTGGGGACGGCGAAGGTGGCCGTCGCGCTGCTCGTGCTCGGCGTCCCGATCATCGACGCGTTCTGGATCATCGTCCGGAGGGTGGCCAGGGGCGCCTCGCCGTTCGCGCCGGACCGAGGCCACTTCCATCACCGGCTGCTCGACCTCGGCCTCAGTCACCGCGCCGCCGTGCTGGTCATCTACGGCATCTGCACGCTCCTCGCCGTCCTCTCGTTCCGACTGTCCGGCACCGGCCAGCTCTATGCGTTCCTGGGTATCGTGGTGGGGGGCGGCGTGGTCCTGTACTTGCTGACCACGCGAGCCGGCGACACGTCCGCGACGGGGCTCACCGCACACGCGTACGAAGATGCCCCGAACGGGGACCCGGCAGCCGCCGCCCGCCCGGTGCCCCCGGCTGACGCGCTCCACGCGGCGCCGACAGGTGTGCGGCCGGTGCCCCCGGCCGACACGCCCCACCCGTCTCCGGTCGGTGTTCGCCCGGTGCCGATGGCCGATGCGCCCCACGCGTCTCCCGTGGGCGTGCGCCGCGTGCCGATGGCCGACGCGCAGCCTGCCTCCCGGGCCGACGCGCTGGGCCGCGGGATACCTCCCGCCGGTCAGAACGGCGGGCGCGCCGGATCCCGATGACGGCGCCCGGCCTCGTGGCGCGATGCGCGCCCGCTGCTATACTCTCGCGGCCGCACCGGGTGACGAGTGCGTGAGCCTGGTCGGGCCGGCGCCTATGTAGCCCTCTTCTCCGAGATCGGCGCCGTCCTCGTGACCACGATCCTGCTCTTTGTTCTTGCGGGTGCATGGGTCGACAAACAGCTGCATACGCTGCCGGTCTTCCTCCTGGTGGGGTCGTTCCTGGGGCTCGCGACCGGCGGGCTCGTCGTCATGCGGCTCATCGGCAGGTTCCTGGCGCGATACGAGTGATCGAGATTCCAGCGCGACGCCCGTCGCGCCCAGCGTGTGGAGTAAGGTGACGAGCGAGCATTCGCCCGCCAGGGAGACAGTCGCCGGGGGGGAAGCAACGGCGGGCGCCTCGCCCGCAGGGTCGCCGTCGCGGCGTCCGCTGTGGATCGCCGCCGCCGCCGTCGTGGTGGTCGACGCGATCGCGCTGGTGCTGGCCGCGCCGAAGGGCTTCCCCGATCCGAAGGTCACCATCCTCCAGAACCTGGAGCCAGTGCCGCCCAACGTCGTGTGGGACTTCGCCCCGGGCGGTCCCGTGTCGACCTCGCCGCTGGTGATCGAATTCCACCCCAGCATCACATCGAGCATCCTCGCTTCGTGGATCGTGATCGCCGCGCTGCTGGTGCTGTCGCTGCTCGCCACGCGCCGCACGACGCTGGTTCCCGGTGGCCTGCAGAACCTGTTCGAGTGGATCTACGAACAGTTCGCGGATTTCGCCGGCGGGCTCGGCGGCCCCGCCGCCCGTCGCTACGTCAGCCTCTTCTCGGCCTTCTTCCTGTTCATCATGGTGGCGAACTGGAGCGACCTCATCCTGTTCGGCGACAAGGTGAGCGCGCTCCGGACGCCCACCAGCGACCTGAACATCACGATCGGCCTCGCCCTGGTCACGTTCGTGATCACCCACGTCGAAGGGGTCCGCGCGCTGGGGGTGCGCGGCTACCTCGGCAAGTTCTTCAACTTCAGCGGCTTCCGCCACGGCGTCGCGGACGGTTTCATCGACCTGTACGTGGGGCTCATCGAGTTCCTGCTGGAGTTCTTCAAGCCGGTGACGCTGTCCTTCCGACTCTTCGGCAATCTGTACGGCGGCGGGATCATGCTCGGCGTGTTCACGGCGCTGATCATCGCGTTCGTGCCGATCCCGTTCATCGCCCTGGAGGGCTTCATCGGGTTCATCCAGGCGCTCATCTTCGCGTCGCTAACGCTCATGTACATCCTCACCGCCATCGAGAGTCATCACGAGGAGGGAGAGGCCGCGCCAGCCTTCGACCCGGAGCCCGCCACCTGATCACGGGCCGCCGATTCGCGCCGTGTCTGCGACTGGCCGGCGCATCGAGACAGTCAGCGCTTCCCGAAACCCGGCCGAGGCGGGGGAGGGAGTCAATTGGAGGGTGCTTCATCCATGAACGGTGATGTGGCGATGCTGGGTGCCGGCCTCGCGGCCCTGGGCGTGATCGGTCCGGGCATCGGGATCGGGATCCTGACGGGGATGTCGACCAGCGCCATGGGGCGCAACCCCGACGCGGCGGCCACGATCCGGGCCACGTTCATCCTGGGCGCGGCGTTCGCCGAAGGACTCGGGATCCTGGCCTTCGTCGTCGGCGTCCTCATCGTCTTCCTGAAGTAGCGGGCGGACCCCGGAAGGGCCAGGTCACGTGTTCACGATCGCTGCCGGTGGGCTCCCCCTGGCAGTTCCCGTGGTGTTCGCGGAGGCTGCCGGTTCCGGGCTGGTCTTCAACGGCTTCTGGATCGTCATCGCCGCCGTCAACTTCCTGTTCTTCCTCGTCGTCATCCAGCAGTTCGCCTTTGGGCCGGTGACCCAGATCCTTGCCCGGCGCCGCGAGCGCATCGAGCAGGGGCTCCTCGACGCCGACGCCGCACGAAAAGAGCGAGAGGAGACCGCGCTCGAACGCAACCGCGTCCTCTCTGAGGCGCGTCACCAGGCCAACGAGATCCTGGACCGCGCGCAGAAGGGCGCCCAGGAAGTGCGCGAGCGCGATCTCGCTGCGACACGCGAGGAGATCGTCCGGCTCCGTGCGCAGGCCGACGCCGAGATCGAGGCAGACCGCCAGCGCACCCTCGTCGACGTCCGCGGGCAGATCGCCGACCTCGCGCTGAGCGCGGCCGGCCGCGTGCTGGGTGAGACGATGACCGCCGCCCGCGAGCGTCGCCTCGTCGAGCAGTTCCTGGCCGAGACGCCCGTCGGGTCGGCCGGCGCCGGCCGACCGCCGACCGGAGGGGACGCGAACTGATGCCGCGCTCCAGCACCGACGCGCGCCGGTACGCCGAAGCCGCGTTCCAGGTCGCGCTGCAGGACGGCTCGGTGAAGGTGTGGGCGGACGCTCTCGGCCGTGCGGCGAGTGCCTACGCCGACCCGCGCGTCGGCGCTGTCCTGCGCAATCCCACCGTCGCACGGCAAGCGCGCCAGCTCGTGCTCGAGCGCGTACTCGTCCAGCCACTGACCCAGCCGGTTCTCAACCTCGTCGGGCTGCTCATGCAGCGACGGCGTATCGAGCTGCTGCCGCTGGTAGCGGCGGAATTCCAGCGGCTCGTGGACCGCCGCGACGGCGTTACCACCGCCACCGTCACGAGCGCGTCCGAGCTGTCGGGCGACGAGCGCCGCGACATCTCCGACCGTCTCGTGCAGCTCACCGGCGGGCCGGTGCGCCTGGCGACCGCGGTGGACCCCGCGCTCATCGGGGGCCTCGTCGTCCGGGTCGGCGACCGCCAGTTCGACGGGAGCGTCCGAGGCCGCCTCGAGCGACTGCGGAACCGGCTCGTCTCGAGCGCCCTCTAGGAGACCTCCAGCATGGCCATTCGATCAGACGAGATCACCGCCATCATCCGGTCCGCGATCGAGAACTTCGACCAGGCCGTGGACGTGCGATCCGTGGGCACGATCGTGGAGGTCGGCGACGGCATCGCCCAGATCTACGGCCTCGAGGACGCCCTCGCCTCCGAGCTGCTGGAGTTCCCCGGTGGCGTCATGGGCATGGCGCTCAACCTGTCCGAGGACACGGTCGGAGCGGTCATCCTGGGCGACTACACGGCGCTCAAGGAAGGCGACACCGTCAAGACCACCGGCAGGGTGGTGGAGGTCCCGGTCGGCAAGGGGCTGATCGGGCGCGTGGTCGACCCGCTGGGTCGCCCGCTCGACGACAAGGGCCCCATCCGGGCGACAAAGACGCGACCGGTGGAGCGTATCGCCCCGGGCGTCATCACCCGCAAGTCGGTGGACACGCCGGTGCAGACCGGCATCAAGGCCATCGACGCCCTCATTCCGATCGGACGCGGCCAGCGCGAGCTGATCATCGGCGACCGCCAGACGGGCAAGACCGCGATCGCCATCGACACGATCATCAACCAGAAGGGCAAGGGCCTCGTCTGCATCTACGTGGCGATCGGCCAGAAGCTCTCCACCGTGGCCAAGACGGTGGCGGTGCTCGAGGAGCACGGCGCCATGGGGCACACCATCGTCGTGGTGGCAGGCGCGGACGACCCGGCGCCCCTGCAGTATCTCGCCCCCTATGCCGGATGCGCGATGGGCGAGGAGATCATGGAGGACGGCGTCGAGCTGGACGGCGTCGCCATCCGCGACGCGCTGTGCGTCTACGATGACCTCTCCAAGCATGCCTGGGCGTACCGCGAGATGAGCCTCCTGCTGCGACGCCCACCGGGCCGCGAGGCCTACCCGGGCGACGTCTTCTACCTCCACAGCCGCCTGCTCGAGCGTGCCGCGCGGCTCAGCGAGGAGCACGGCGGCGGCTCGCTCACGGCGCTGCCCATCATCGAGACGCAGGCAGGCGACGTGTCCGCCTACATCCCAACCAACGTGATCTCCATCACCGACGGCCAGATCTACCTCGAATCGGACCTGTTCTACTCTGGCCAGCGGCCGGCCCTCAACATCGGCATCTCGGTGTCGCGCGTGGGATCCGCGGCGCAGACCAGGGCCATGAAGAAGGTCGCCGGGCCGCTCAAGCTCGACCTCGCTCAGTACCGCGAGCTGGCCGCCTTCGCCCAGTTCGCCTCGGACCTCGACAAAGCCACCCGTGACCAGCTCACACGCGGCGAGAAGACGTCCGAGGTGCTCAAGCAGCCCCAGTACAACCCGCAGCCGGTCGAGCAGCAGGTGGCGATCCTGTACGTGGTCACGCGCGGCCACCTCGACGACGTGCCAACGCCGCGCATCGCCGAGTTCGAGGAAGCCTTCTACCGCTACCTCGAGTCGGAGCACGGGGACCTCGTGAAGTCGCTCGCGGAGACCCGGACGCTCAGCGACGACGTCGCCGATGGCCTCGTCGAGGCGGTCCAGGCGTTCAAACAGGGCTTCCTGGCGTAGGGGAGCCGGGGAACGTGGCGAGTCAGCGGGAGATCCGGCGCCGCATCGCGTCGGTCCGCAACATCAAGCAGATCACGCGGGCCATGCAATTCGTGGCCGCGTCGAAGCTCAAGCGCGCCCAGGACGCCACGATCGCCGCCCGCCCCTATAGCGAGACGCTCGAGGAGGTGCTCGCGGACGTGGCCAGCGTGCTCGGCAGGGAGGAGCATCCCCTGCTCACCCAGCGCGAGGGCGACCGGCGCTGCCTGGTCGTGTTCACCACCGACCGGCCGCTGGCAGGAGCGCTCAACACGAACGTGGTGCGCTTCGCCGCCGCCGAGATCGTGAATCATCCCGGCGACCTTGCCGTGGTCGCCATCGGGCGCAAGGGCCGCGACGCCCTGCGGCGGATGCGCGTCCCGATTGTCGCGTTCTTCCTGAACTACGGCGACCGGCCCGCATTCTCTGACGTCCTGCCGCTGGCCCGGCTGATCACCGACGACTACCTGTCGGGCGCATACGACCGGGTGGACCTCGTCTACCCCGAGTTCGTGTCCACCCTGACCCAGCGCCCCGTGCTGGAGACACTGCTGCCCATCCACCCCTCGGGGGACACGCGGGGGATCCCCGGCAACCAGTTCCTGTTCGAGCCCAGCCCGGGAGCGGTGCTCGAGCAGCTGCTGCCGCGCTACGTGGCCGTCCGCGTCTTCCAGGCGGTCCTGGAGTCCGCCGCCAGCGAGCAGTCGAGCCGCATGGTCGCGATGAAGAACGCCACCGAGAACGCCGAAGAGCTGATCGACGACCTCACGCTGACCTACAACAAGGTGCGCCAGGCCAACATCACGAGCGAGATGATCGAGATCGCGTCGGGCGCCCAGGCGCTCTGACGGAAGACGGAGGACTGCCCCGAACCATGGCCACTCCCACCGCCGGCGCCGGCACCGTCATCGCGGTCACCGGCCCCGTCGTCGACATCGCGTTCCCGGCCGGACAGCTTCCGGGCATCTTCAACGCGGTCACCATCGAGCGCCCCGGCAGCCCGCTCGTCGCGGAGGTCCAGCAGCACCTCGGGAACGAGTGGGTGCGCGCGGTCGCGATGACGACCACCGATGGGCTCGCCCGCGGGACCCGGGCCACCGACCAGGGCGCCGCGATCAGCGTCCCGGTCGGCGCGCAGACCCTGGGGCGCGTCTTCAACGTGCTCGGGCAGGCCATCGACGGGAAGGGCGAGCTGGGCGACGACGTCGAGCGGGACCCGATCCACCGTGCGGCTCCCGCCTTCGACCAGCAGTCGACGGCGACCGAAGTCTTCGAGACCGGGATCAAGGTGATCGACCTGATCGCGCCGTTCCCGCGGGGCGGCAAGGTCGGCATCTTCGGCGGGGCCGGCGTGGGCAAGACGGTCATCATCCAGGAGCTGATCCGGAACGTGGCCGCGGAGCACTCCGGGTACTCGGTCTTCGCCGGCGTGGGCGAACGGTCGCGCGAGGGCAACGACCTGCTCCACGAGATGACCGAGTCGGGCGTCATCGAGAAGACCGTCATGGTGTTCGGCCAGATGAACGAGCCGCCCGGCGCGCGCCTCCGCGTGGGCCTGACGGCCCTGACCATGGCCGAGTACTTCCGTGACCGGGAGGGCCGCGACGTCCTCCTGTTCATCGACAACATCTTCCGCTTCACGCAGGCGGGTTCCGAAGTGTCCGCGCTGCTCGGGCGGATGCCCTCGGCGGTGGGGTACCAGCCGAACCTGGCGACGGAGATGGCCGGCCTGCAGGAGCGCATCACGTCGACCAGGAAGGGCTCGATCACCTCGCTCCAGGCGGTCTACGTCCCCGCCGACGACTACACCGACCCGGCGCCTGCGACGGCGTTCGGCCACCTCGACTCGACCATCCGGCTCGAGCGCTACCTGACCGAGCTGGGGATCTACCCTGCGGTGGACCCGCTCTCGTCCACGTCGCGAATTCTCGATCCGCTCGTGGTGGGCCAGGAGCACTACGACGTGGCGCGCGAAGTACAGCGCGTCCTGCAGAAGTACCGCGACCTTCAGGACATCATCGCGATCCTGGGCATGGACGAGCTGGCCGAGGAGGACAAGGCGACCGTCGCCCGGGCGCGGCGGCTGCAGCGCTTCATGAGCCAGCCGATGTTCGTCGCCGAGGTGTTCACCGGCCGCGCCGGCCAGTACGTGACCATCCGCGACAGCGTCACGTCGTTCAAGGACATCCTCGAGGGGAAGGCGGACGACCTGCCCGAGCAGGCGTTCTTCCTCGCCGGCACGATCGATGACGTGCGCTCCAACGCCGGGAAGATGAAGTGACGCAGGGCGCGGCGACTACCCTGTACGCAGCAGCCGGTCCGGGCACGGAGGCACGCTGATGCCGTTGCAGCTCGAAGTCGTCACACCGGAACGCCTCGCCTACTCGGACGAGGTGGACGAGGTCGTGTGTCCCGGGATCGAGGGCGAGCTGGGGATCCTCCCCCACCATGCGCCGCTTCTCACCACCCTCGGCCTCGGCGAGCTGAAGATCCGTAAGGGCGGCGAGGAGGAGTTCTTCGCGATCGCCGGCGGCTTCCTCCAGGTCCGCCCGGACCGCGTGGTGGTGATGGCGGAGACGGCCGAACTCGGTACCGAGATCGACCTGCAGCGCGCCCAGCTCGCACGCGAGGAAGCGGAGCGGACGCTGGAGGCCGCCGGATACCTCGAGCCGTCGGACCTGGCGCGGGCGCGCGCGGGGCTGCAGAAGGCCCTCCTGCGGATCAGGGTCGCGGAGCGACGCCGGCGCGAGGGTCCGCGCCACCACGGGTGACGGCCGTGGCAGACGCCCGGCTCTTCCACTGGGAGTACCAGCCACCTCCCGTCCCGCACGAGGTGTTCCGCGTGGAGGGCGGCCTCCCGCTGCACGGCGACGTCGCCATCAGCGGCGCCAAGAACGCCGCGCTGAAGCTTCTGGCCGCCGCCACGCTCACGGGCGAGCGGTGCCGCTTCACCAACGTCCCGGAGATCGAGGACGTGCGCGTCATGGTCGAGACGCTGCGCGACCTGGGCGTGGTGGTCGACCACCCGGTCCCCAACGTGTACGAGGTCGCCTCCGGCGACGTCGACTGGCTGTTCGTGCCGCTCGAGGCCGCCGCCAAGATGCGTGCCAGCTTCATCCTGCTCGGCCCGCTCCTCGCCCGCTTCGGGCAGGTCATCATGAGCAACCCCGGCGGGGACCGCATCGGGCGGCGCCCCGTCAACCTGCACGTGGACGCGATGCGCGCGCTCGGGGCAGAGATCGACTACCGGAACGGCTACTACTTCGCGAAGGCGCCCGGGCGCCTCCGCGGGGCCGAGATCCGCTTTCCCAATGTGACCGTGATGGGCACGGAGAACGCGATGCTCGCCGCCACGCTGGCCGAGGGCCGCACCGTGATCCGGCCGGCGGCGCAGGAGCCGGAGGTGGACGACCTGATCGTCCTGCTCCGAAAGATGGGCGCGGAGGTCGAGCGCACGGGCCCCGATACGATCGAGATCCAGGGCCGGCGCAGGCTGCGTGGCGCGGAGCACGCCGTCGTCCCGGACCGGATCGAGGCGGGCACGTTCGTGGTGGCGGCAGCGGTCGCCGGCGGCGACGTCACGCTCCACGGCGCACCCTGCGAGCACCTGGGCTCGTTCCTCGACGTGCTCCTGCACATGGGCGTGCAGGTCGCCTGCGGACGCGACACGATCGAGGTCCACGCGGCTCCCCGGGGCAGCGGCGCATACCGGGCCTGCGACGTGGTGACGGCCCCGTACCCCGGGTTCGCCACGGACCTGCAGCCGCCGACGAGCGTGCTGCTCACCCAGGCGAGCGGCACGAGCCGCCTGCACGAGACGATCTTCGAGGATCGCCTCGAGTGGCTCGGCGAGCTGGCGCGCATGGGCGCCACGCTGGACGTCCTGGACGGTCATCATGCCACCATCAGCGGGCCGTCGCGGCTCCGCGGGGCCACGGTGGAGATCGGAGACCTCCGGGCGGGCGCGTCGCTGATCCTGGCCGCGCTCGCGGCCGACGGAACCACGACAATCCGTGGTGCCCACCACGTGCATCGCGGCTATGAGAACATCGAGGGCAAGTTCGTGGGCCTCGGCGCCCGCATCGAGCGCCTCGCAGAAGGGACCGTCACCGGCACGGCATGAAGATCGGAATCGACCTGGGCACGGCCAACGTGCTCGTGTACGTCAAGGGCAGGGGCATCGTCATCCGGGAGCCCTCCGTGGTGGCCGTCAGCGACGACAACCAGATCGTCGCGGTCGGCGAGGAGGCCCGGGAGATGATCGGCCGCACGCCCGGCAACATCCAGGCGATCCGCCCCATGAAGGACGGCGTGATCGCCGACTACGTCATCACCGAGGCGATGCTGCGCTACTTCATCCGCAAGGCCGGCCGCAGCATGCTGAAGCCGGACGTCATGATCAGCGTGCCGTCCGGCGTGACCAGCGTGGAGAAGCGCGCGGTCCGCGACGCAGCCCTCAAGGCGGGCGCCCGCGAGGCGTACCTGATCGAGGAGCCGCTGGCGGCGGCCATCGGGGCCAACGTGCCCATCAGCGGGCCGTCCGGGAACATGGTGATCGACATCGGCGGCGGCACCACGGAGATCGCGATCATCGCGCTCGGCGGGATCGTGGTGAGCACCAGCCTCCGGGTCGGCGGCAACCGCTTTGACGAAGCGATCGCCAACTACATCCGCAAGAAGTACAACCTGATGATCGGCGAGCGGACCGCCGAGGACGTCAAGATCCAGATCGGGACCGCGTTGCCGCTCGAGCGGGAGATGAACATGGAGGTCCGGGGGCGGGACCTGATCGCCGGACTGCCGCGCACCATCCCGTTCACCAGTTCCGAGGCCATGGAGGCGATCGAGCAGCCCCTCCAGCAGGTGGTCGCGGCCGTTCGGCAGGTGCTCGAGCAGACGCCGCCGGAGCTCTCGAGCGACATCATCGACAAGGGCATGGTGATGTCCGGCGGTGGCTCGATGCTTCGCAACATCGACAAGCTGCTGACCCAGGTCACGGGCGTGCCCTGCCACGTGGCCGAGAACCCGCTGAACTGCGTCGCACTCGGGACCGGGCTGGCGCTCGAGCACTACGACTTCTTCAAGAAGTCGCTCGTGCAGCAGATCTGATCGCCGGTGGATCGCACCTCAGCGATCGTCCCGCGCTGTTTCGTCGACCTGCACTGCCACACCGGACGCTCGTTCGACTCGCTGAGCGACCCCGTTCGTGTCGTGGGAAAGGCCGCTGAGCAGGGAATCACCCACCTTGCGATCACCGACCACGACCGCGTCGACGGGGCGCTAGAGGTCCGCGATCGTGCGCCGGAGGGGTTGACGGTCATCGTGGGCGAGGAAGTCCGGTCGCGTGACGGCGACATCGTCGCGATCTGGATCACCGAGGCGATCCCGTCCGGGCTGACGGCGCAGGAGACGATCCAGCGGATCCACGGCCAGGGTGGGCTGGCAGGCATCCCCCACCCGTTCGACCGTTTCCGCGGCTCGGCGGCGAAGGACGGCGCGGACAGGCTCGAGCGGATCGTCCACGTGGTGGACTACGTAGAGGCGTTCAACGCCCGCGTCCCTTTCGGGAGTGCCAACGAGCTCGCCGCCCAGTTCGCCCATGACCACGGGCTGCCGGGCGTGGCCGTGTCCGACGCGCACACGCTGCTGGAAGTGGGCGTTGCGTATACCGCGTTGCCGGGCCCGATCGAGTCCGCGGAGCAGCTGCGGCTGGCGCTGGCAACGGTCGGCGGGTCGTCGCTGGTCACGCAGCGGGCCTCCTTCCTCGCGCGCGGCTTCATGCCGGTGGCGAAGGCGGTCCAGCGGATGCGCGGGAACGGCCGGCGGGTCGGCGTATGAGTGACGGTGAGGGGTCGCCCCTGGCCGACATGCCCGCGGCCGACGTCACCGGGGCCGGTGTCAGCGGGGCGGATGTGGCCGGGGCCGACCTGCCCGCGGCCGAGGTCACCGTGGACCTGGCCGAAGCCGCTGTGCCCGGAGCCGGCGTGCCCGCGGCGGACCTGCCCGCGGCCGACCTGCCCGCGGGAGCCGAGGTCACCGTGGACCAGATCTCGCTGGGCCGGCGGCTGCGCCAGCCGCGGACACTGGTGTCCATCCTCGTCCCGATCATGGTGCTGGTCCTGC
>Ga0209415_10007874_pt1 | contig 18529 bp, 20 predicted proteins | sample PeaSoiSIISIP2007_FD_187696 | JGI IMG/M metagenome (GOLD analysis project Ga0209415, IMG submission 187696) | Peat soil microbial communities from Weissenstadt, Germany - SII-SIP-2007 (SPAdes) (version 2) | ecosystem: Environmental > Terrestrial > Soil > Wetlands > Peat | place: Germany...
CGCGGCCTGCGGCTTGAAAGACCGCTGCTCTTTGGCTCCCCGAAGAGAACCGTTGACCACTGAGCTACGGGCGCGCGCTGGAGCCATCCGGCATTTGGAGGCTCCCTGGGGAGCTTATTCTACGCACGCCCGGCCTCACGGCGCGCGTTCGACGATCGCGTTGCGCGGCAGCGAGCTGCGCGGCTCGCCGAGCCCGGCGCAGAGCTGGATGCACGGCATGTAGACGGGCTTGAAGCCGAGCAGCTGCGGGATCGTGACGATCCTGTACCCGCGTGCCCGCAGCGCGGCGATGATCGTCGGGTACGCGGCCAGCGTCTGCCCGCGCGGCCCGCCGCCGTCGTGGGAGATGATGATCGAGCCCGGCTGGACCTGCGAGAGGACCGTGCGCTCGATCGCGCCGGTGCCCGGCAGCGCCCAGTCGCGCGGGTCCACGTTCCAGAGCACGGTCGCCAAGCCGAGCGCGCCCGCGGTGCGCACGACCGACGCGTTGTAGGAGCCGTAGGGCGGCCGGAACACGCACGGCGTGTAGCCGGTCAGCGAGCGGATCAGCGCGCGCGGCGAGCGCAGCTGACCTTCCACGTTGCCGCTGAGCGTGAGGTCGGGGTGGCTGTAGGTGTGGTCGCCGAGCACGTCGCCGTCGCGCAGCTCGCGCAGCAGCAGCTTCCGGTATTCGGGGCCGATCTGGCGGCCGATCATGAAGAACGTCGCGCTCGCATGAGCCCGCTCGAGCATCTGCACGAACGCGCCGGTATCGGCTGCAGGCCCGTCGTCGAAGCCGATCGCGACCTCCCGCACGTAGGGCCCGTGCCGGTAGGCCACGGCGCCCCGGTCGCGACAGCCGACGATGCGGAACATCGGCGAGGGCGCAGCCAGCAGCGGCTGCGCGCTGCGGGCCGCGCGGGCCGCAGCGGGGTGCCTGGAGCCCCCGCCCGTCGCCGCGCTCGAGCCGAACGGCAGCACCAGCGCGAGCAACACCGCGAGCGCCGGCTGCGCCTGGGCCGCGATCGCGGCGTGATGCCGTCCGGGTGGGTCGAGGGCTCTCCGGCGACGTGCGGCCGCCGCGCCCCACTGAGGGAGGGAGGGCACCGCCTCCACCATACACCCGCACCAGCGGCGCACGAGCGCGCCCGCGGCAGGTGCGTGCGGGCTTTCCTGGAGGCGGTCCGCCCGGCGCGCGCGTAGGGTGGGGCGATGGCGCGCTACGTGGCGGCGATCGACCAGGGCACGACGAGCACGCGGCTGATCCTGTTCGACCGCGATGGGCGGATCGCGGCGGTGGAGAGGCGCGAGCACTCCCAGATCCACCCCCGCGCGGGCTGGGTGGAGCACGACGCCCGCGAGATCTGGCAGCGAACCCGCGAAGTGATCGACGGGGCGCTGCAGAGCCTCGACCTCGCGCCGGATGAGATCGCGGCGGTCGGCATAACCAACCAGCGCGAGACCACCGTCATCTGGGACCGCGAGACCGGGGAGCCGCTGCACAACGCGATCGTCTGGCAGGACACGCGCACGGCCGCGCTGGTGCGCGAGCTCGCCGGCGAGCAGGGGCCCGACCGCCTGCGCGAGCGCGTCGGGCTGCCGCTGTCCACCTACTTCTCCGGGCCCAAGATCGCATGGCTGCTGGAGAACGTGCCCGGCGCGCGCGCACGCGCGCAGGCCGGCGAGCTGGCCTTCGGGACGATCGACGCGTGGCTGCTGTGGAACCTCACCGGCGCGAGCGCAGGGGGCGTGCACGCCACCGACGTGACCAACGCGAGCCGCACGATGCTGATGGACCTGCGCACGCTCGACTGGCACGAGCCGAGCCTGGAGCTGATGGGCATCCCGCGCCAGCTGCTGCCCGAGATCCGCTCCTCCGGCGAGGTCTACGGCGAGGTGCGCGGCGAGACGGCGCTCGCGGGACGCCCGCTCGCGGCGATGGTCGGCGACCAGCAGGCCGCGCTCTTCGGCCAGACGTGCTTCGGGGCGGGCGAGGCCAAGAACACCTACGGCACGGGCTCCTTCCTGCTCGTCAACACCGGCGCGGAGATCGTGCGCTGCCAGTCGCTGCTCACGAGCGTCGCGGCGAAGGTCGGCGCGGAGACCACCGACTACGTGCTGGAGGGCTCGATCGCGGTGACCGGCGCGGCGGTGCAGTGGCTGCGCGACCAGATCGGCCTGATCGGCAGCGCCGCCGAGATCGAGGACCTCGCGCGCACCGTGTCCGACAACGGCGGCGTGTACTTCGTGCCGGCGTTCTCCGGCCTGTTCGCCCCCTACTGGCGCGACGACGCGCGTGGCGTGATCGTCGGCCTGACCGCCTACGCGCGCGCGGGGCATATCGCCCGCGCGGCGCTCGAGGCCACGGCCTGGCAGACGCGCGAGGTGCTCGACGCGGTTTCGGAGATTGCGGATGTGCCGCTGTCCGAGCTGAAGGTCGACGGCGGCATGACCGCGGATGAGCTGCTGATGCAGTTCCAGGCCGACGTGCTCGGCATGCCGGTGGTGCGCCCGGAGGTGACCGAGACGACCGCGCTCGGTGCCGCCTTCGCGGCCGGGCTCGCCGTCGGCTTCTGGGCCGATCGCTCCGAGCTGCGCGAGCGCTGGCGGCCGTCCCGCCGCTGGGAGCCCGCGATGGACGAGCAGCACCGCGAGCGCGAGCACGCCCAGTGGCGCAAGGCCGTAGCCCGCTCGCTGGACTGGGCCTAGTGTCCTAAGGGGTGAGGACGATCTTCAGCGCCTCGCGGCGGTCGTAGGTCGCGTAGGCCTCCGGCGCCTGCTCGAGCGTCATGTGGTGGGTGACCAGCGGCGAAGGGTCGAGCACGCCCGCGGACATCATCGCGAGCACGCGGTCGACGTGGGCGATCACGTTGGCCTGCCCGCCGCGCAGCGTGATCGCCTTCAGCCACAGCAGCCCCATGTGCACGTCGGTGCGCTCGGCGTAGACGCCGATGCACTGCACGCTGCCGCACGGGCGCGTCAGGCGGATCGCGGTGTCGAGCACGTCGGGATGGCCGACCGCGTCGATGCACACGTCCACGCCGCGATCCTCGGTCGCCGCGCGCACCAGCGCGCGCGCGTCCTGCTCGCCCAGGTGCACCGGCTCGGCGCCGAAGGACTCGGCCACCGCGAGCCGCTCGGCGACGGTGTCCACGGCGAACACATGGGCGGCGCCCGCGGCGCGGGCGACCTGCACGGCACACAGGCCGACCGGGCCGAGCCCGAGCACCGCCGCCACGTCGCCCGGGCGCAGGCCGCTCGAGTCGACCGCGTGGAAGCCGGTGCCCATCACGTCGCCCGCGAACAGCGCGGTGTCGGCGCTCATCCCCTCGGGCACGCGCCGCAGCACGAGGTTCGCGCGCGGCACTAGCGCCATCTCCGCCTGCGTCCCCTGCAGCGAGCCGAGCGTCGCGCCGTGGCCGAACGTGCGCGAGTCCAGGCAACGGTGGTAGTTGCCGTGACGGCAGAACCAGCAGCTGCCGCAGGCGGTGTGGAAGCAGCCGAGCACGCGGTCGCCGACCGCCACCCGCGTGACCGCGTCGCCGGCCGCCACCACCGTGCCCACGTACTCGTGGCCGATCGTGAAGCCCGGTTCGATCTTCACCCGCCCGTGGTAGATGTGCAGGTCCGAGCCGCACACCCCGGTCGCCTCGATGCGCACGACCGCATCCTCCGGATCGATCAGCTCCGGCTCGGGTCGGTCCTCCACGCTGACGACCCCGGGGGCCTGGAAGGTGACGGCGCGCATCGCGCGGCGGAGCCTATCCGACGGGTTGGCCCTGCGGCCGGCGCGCGGCGCTCAATAGGAGCGCGGCAGTCCGAGCACGTGCTGGCCCACATACGCCTGCACGAGGTTGTTGCTCACCGGCGCGATCCGGTAGAGCCGCGTCTCGCGGAACTTGCGCTCGATGTCGTACTCCTGCGCGAAGCCGAGGCCGCCGTGGGCGTCGACGGCCGCGTTGGCCGCCTCCCAGGAGGCCTCCGAGGCGAGGTACTTGGCCATGTTCGCCTCCGCGCCGGCCGGCTCGCCGGCGTCGTAGAGCCACGCCGCCTTCCAGCGCATCAGGTCAGCGGCCGCGCACGCCATGTGGGCGCGCGCGAGCGGGAACTGGATGCCCTGGTTGGCGCCCAGTGGGCGGCCGAACACGACCCGCTCGCTGGCGTGCGCGACCGCGCGCGTCAGGAAGAAGCGGCAGTCGCCGATGCACTCCGCGGCGATCAGGATGCGCTCCGCGTTCCACCCGTCGAGCATGTAGCGGAAGCCCTGCCCCTCCTCGCCGATCAGGCTGTCGGCGGGCAGCTCGAGGTCGTCGAAGAAGACCTCGGTGGTGGAGTGGTTCATCATCGTCCTGATCGGGCGGATCGTGAGCTGGCTGCCGCGATCGCGCATGTCCGCCAGGAACACCGACAGGCCCTCCGTGCGCCGCTGCAGATGCGCCAGCGGCGTCGTGCGCGCGAGCAGCACCATCAGGTCGGAGTGCTCGGCGCGCGAGGTCCAGATCTTCTGCCCGTTGACCACGTAGCCCTTGCCGCGGCGCTCGGCGCGCGTGCTCGTGGAGGTCGTGTCCGACCCCGCGCCCGGCTCGGTCACCGCGAACGCCTGCAGGCGCAGCTCGCCCGCGGCGATCGCCGGCAGGAACCTGCGCTTCTGCTCCTCCGAGCCGTGCCGCAGCAGCGTGCCCATCGTGTACATCTGCGCGTGGCAGGCCGCCGCGTTGGCACCCGCCGCGGAGATCTCCTCGAGGATCACGCTGGCCGTACCCAGCCCCAGCCCCGCACCGCCGTAGCGCTCCGGGATCAGCGCGGCGAGCCAGCCCTTCTCGGTGAGCGCGGCGACGAACTCGCTCGGGTAGCGGTCGGGCTCGAGCGCCCGCCAGTACTCCCCCGGGAAGCGCTCGCACAGCGCCCGCACCGCCTCGCGGATCTCGCGCGCCTGCGCCGGTTCGGTGAAGTCCAAGCTCGCGGGCCTCTCTCGGCGGCGCTCGCCTAGACCTCGCGCAGCGCGCCGGTCTCGGGATCGAACACGAACCCGCGGATGTGCTCGCGCGCGGGCAGCTCGCGGCTTTCGCGCAGGCGCGCGATGCTGTGGCGCAGCGCGCTGTCCACGTCCTCGAAGGCGCCCAGCCGCCACGTGGGCAGCACGCCGTCGGCGGCGAGCCGGCGCGCGAAGTCGTCCTCGGAGGCGCCGTGCAGGCCGCAGCCCTCGTGCATCACGACCACGACCTCCTCGGTCCCCAGCAGCCGCTGGGAGGCGCTCAGCGAGCGGATCGCGTCATCGGTGGCCAGGCCGCCCGCGTTGCGGATGATGTGCGCGTCGCCGCGCGCGAGCCCGAGCATCGGGAACAGATCCAGACGCGTGTCCATGCAGGCGAGCACCGCCACCTTGCGCCGCGGGCGCGGGCTGAGCCCGGGAGCCGCGAGCTCCTGCGCGCGAGCGGCGGCGACCTCCAGCATGCGGTCGGCGTTGGCCATGCGCGCAAGCGGCTAGGCGTCGCGCTGCAGTGCGACGACGGGGATCACGCGCGTGGTCCGCTGCGCGTACTCCGCGAACTGCGGCTGGCGCTCGGCCTGGCGCTCGAACAGGCGATCGCGCTCTTCGCCCGAGAGCACGCTCGCGCGAACCGCGCGCGTCTCGCTGCCGACCTCCACCGTGACCTCGGGGTTGGCCACGATGTTGTGGTACCAGGCGGGGTTCTCGGGCGCTCCGGCCTTGGAGGCGAAGATGACCAGCCGATCGCCGTCCTCGAGGTAGGCGACCGGGGTCGTGCGCCGCTCGCCGCTGCGCGCGCCGATCGTGCTCAGCAGCAGCACCGGCAGGCCCTCGAACGGACCGCCGACCTTCCCGCCGTGGCTGCGGAACTCCTCGATGATCGCGCGGTTGAACTCGTTGACGTCGGGCATGGTCTCTCCCCTCTCGGCGGCGGTCACCCGGGATGCTAGCCGGGGCGTCGTCTCGGGCCGCGGCGGCTCGCACCACGCGCGGCCGCGGCGGTCCTTAGATGGCCCGAGCGGGGCGCCCGGGCGAGCGTGCCGCGAGCGCCTCGCGCATCGCCGCGGTGGCCGTCGCGCCGGCGATCTGCAGCGGCTCGGGGCTGCGCAGGGCGCGTGCGAGCACGAACGCACCCTCCAGCGAGGCGAGCATCGAGACCGCCAGCGAGCGAGCCCGGCGGCGGCCGATCCCCGCTTCCACGAAGCGCGCCGCGGCGGCATCGATCCAGCTGTCGAAGACCTCGGCGCATGCCTGGCGCATCGGCTCGCTGCTGCTGGAGACCTCGAGCGCGACCGTGGCGATCGGGCACGCGTCGGCGTAGTCGGTCTCGCGCAGGGTCTCAGCGGCCGCCGCGAAGAAGTCCCGCGTCGCGCGCACCGGGTCGCGACCGGGAACGAAGAAGGCGTCGATCAGCTGGCCGTAGAGCGCTCCGGAGGTGCGGATCACCTCCTCGCCGAGCTGCTCCTTGCCTCCGGGGAAGAAGTGGTAGAGCGACCCGAACGGCGCTTGCGCCTCGGTGACGATCTGCTTGACGCCCGTGCCCGTGAACCCCTGACGGCGGAACAGCTCCGAGCCGGCGTCCACGATCCGCTCCCTGGTCTGCGCCATGCGCTCATTATAGGTAGCCTCTAACTAGAGCGATCTATCAAGTGGAGGGACGGACTATGCCCGAGCTGGAGCTGAGCGCAGGAGTGATCGACTACGAGGACACCGCCGGCGGGGGCCCGGTGCTGGTGCTGCTCGGAGGCCTCGCGATGGACGGGTCGGTATGGGATCCGGTGGTCGCCGATCTACGCCGCGATCACCGCTGCATCGTTCCCACGCTGCCGCTCGGCGCGCACCGGCGTCCGATGCGCCCGGACGCCGACCTCTCGCTGGCGGGCTTCGCGCGCATGGTGGCGGAGATCCTCGAGCGCCTGGACCTCAGCGAGGTGACGCTCGTGCAGAACGACCACGCCGCGGCGCTCGCGCTGGCCGGCGAGAACCCGCCTCGCGTCGCGCGCCTGGTGATCTCATCGTGCGAGGCGTTCGAGAACTACCCGCCGGGCCTGCCAGGCAAGAACATGCGCCTGACCGCGATGGTGCCGGGCGGCATCTACGTCTCGATGCAGGCGCTGCGGCTGCGGCCGCTGCGGCGGTTGCCGGTCGCCTTCGGCTGGATGAGCAAGCGCCCGCTGCCCGACGAGCTGCTCGACCGCTGGCTGGAGCCGCTGCAGACCAAGGCCGGCGTCCGCCGCGACTTGCGCAAGTACGCGGCGAGCGCGCGCCGCAGCCAGATGGAAGAGGTGTGCGAGCGCCTGCGCGCGTTCGAGCGCCCGACGCTCGTGGTGTGGACGCCGGAGGATCGCGTGCAGCGTCCCGAGCACGGCCGCCGCCTGGCCGACATGCTCGTGGATGCGCGCCTGGTGGAGATCCCCGACAGCTACACGCTGATCATGCGCGATCAGCCCGCCGCCTTCGCGGGGGCGATCCGCGACTTCCTGCGCGAGACCGGCGCCGCCGGGTAGGCGCGCGCGGTCAGCTCCTTCATCCCCCGCTCGATCCCCTCCGTCAGCACGTCGATGTCGGGCGCGCCGTCGTAGTCGCCGGTGACACCGAAGTAGAGGCCGCCGTCGTAGGAGAAGATCGCCACCACGATGCGGATCGAGCCGACGACGGGGACGAACGGGTAGGACTGCAGCATGCGCCGCCCGAGCGTCTCCACGGCCTGCTGGGGCCCGGGCACGTTGGTCGTGGCGGTGTGCATGTTCAGGCGCGGCGAGGCCGTGACGAGGCGGCTGCCGAGCGCGAGCAGCAGCGGCGGCGCGAACCCCGACATCGAGGTCAGCACGTCGCCCGCGACGGCCTGCTTGGACTGCTTGACGCCGTCCATCTCCGCGCGGATGCTCTCCAGCCTCGCCAGCGGATCGGTCAGCCCCACCGGAAGCCCCGCGAACACCGCCGAGACGCGGTTGTTGTAGACGCCGCGCTCGCCGCGCCGCCGTACCGACACGGGGACCATCGTGCGGATCACGAGGTCCTCCGGCAGGTCCTCGCCGCGCGCGGACAGGAGCTCCCGGAACCCGTTGGTGATGAGCGTGAGCACGATGTCGTTGACCGTGCCGCCGAGGCTCGCGCGCGCGGACTTGACGTCGGCGAGCGGCACCGTGGCCCAGCTCCAGCGCCGGTGTGGGCCGATCGCGCCGATCAGCGAGGAGGAGGCCACGGGCCGCATGCTCGGTCCCGCGGCGAGAGCACCGCGCGCGGCTTCCAGCAGCGAGTGCAGCGTCTCACCGGGCGCGCGTAGGGCGCCGCGCAGGGCCTCAAGCTGACCCGACGGGCTCGCCCAGCGCAGCATCGTCTCGCCGAGCACCTGCGCGCCGGAGGGCTCCGGCGCGGCGGCCCACGGACGCGCCGAGGACACGGCGGTGGTGTCGGAGAACATCACCGACATCAGATCGGTTGCGGCCACGCCGTCGACCATGCAGTGGTGGACCTTGGAGAGCAGCGCCCAGCGCCCCTGGTCGAGCCCCTCGACCATCCACAGCTCCCACAGCGGCTTGTTGCGGTCGAGGTGCTGGGAGAACACGCGCGCGGCCATCTCGCGCATCTGCGTCTCGCTGCCCGGCGCGGGCAGGCCGGTGTGGCGCAGGTGGTAGCCGAGGCTGAAGTGGGGGTCGTCGATCCACACCGGCGCGCCCGCCCCGAGCGGCACGAAGCGGACCTTCTGCCTGTACCGCGGCACGAGGTCGAGCTTGCCCGCGACCATCGCGCGCAGCTGCTCGAAGTCGGGCGGGGGCCCGGCGAAGATGCTCACCCCGCCGATGTGCATCGGCGTGGTGTCGTTCTCCACGTGCAGGAAGGAGGAGTCGATCGCGCTCATCCATTCCATGCGCGCGCTCCCGTCTCGTCCAGCACGCGCTCGAGCACCCGGTAGACCGCCGGGTGCACCGACATCCCGCAGTGGCTGGAGTCCACCTCGACCTGCTCGCCGTGCGGGTCCAGGCATGCCCGCCAGTCGACGATCGCGTCGCTGCGCGAGTGGATCGCGACGCTGGCGATCGTCTCCTCCAGGGGCGCCGCGAGCTCCTCCCGGAAGGCTTCGCAGCAGTCGCCGTCACGGCAGCTGCTGGAGAACACGCCCGGCACGCGCAGGTCGCCCAGCCGCGCCATCCACCGCACGGTGCGCATCACCGTCGGTGCGACGGCCAGCGCGTCGCGCACCGGCGAGCCGAGCATCACCAGGCCCGACACGTGCTCGGGCTCGCGCACCGCCAGCGCCCGCGCCAGCGCGCCGCCGCGGCTCTGCCCGATCAGCACCGCGGGAGCGTCGTGCTCCTGCACGAGATCGCGAAGCTGCCCCTGCAGGCGCGCGACGATGCGCTCGGCGCAGTCCACGTTGGCGCGAATGCCGCTCATCGAGACCGGGTGCCCGCGCCGGCGCAGCCAACCCCGCATCACCACCAGCGAGGAGTCGCCGGCCATGAACCCGGGAATCAGGAGCACCGGCTGGGCGTGCGCGCTGCGGCGCGGCGAGCGCAGCGTGCGATCGGCCAGCAGGCAGGCGAGCTCAGCGCTGTAGCGCAACTCCCCCCAAAGAGGCGCCGCCGGCAGAGCCGCGGCGCTGACGTCCCCGGACATGCCTGACATAGAGTACCCGCATGGAGCTCTCCAACCGCCACGTGGTGGTCACAGGCGGTGCGGGCGGCATCGGGCGCGCGCTCGTGCGCCGCTTCGCCGCGGACGGCGCGCGCGCGCTGGTGGTGGCCGATCGCGAGCTGGCGGGCGCGCAGGCGATCGCCGAGGAGGTCGGCGGGCTCGCGGTCGAGCTCGACGCCGGCAGCGAGCGCAGCGTGCGCGCGCTGATCGCCGCGGCCACCGCCGCCCACGGCCCGATCGACGTGTTCCTCTCCAACGCCGGCGTGCCGGGCGCGCTGGGCGGTCCCGAGGCCCCCGACGAGACCTGGGACGAGGCCTGGCGGGTCAACGTGATGGCGCACGTGTGGGCGTCGCGGGCACTGCTCCCGGAGATGGTGGAGCGCGGCGAGGGCTACCTGATCAACACCGCCTCAGCCGCTGGGCTGCTCACGCAGGTCTCATCGCTCGTCTACAGCGTCACCAAGCACGCGGCCGTGTCGTTGGCCGAGTGGCTGGCGATCGAGTACGGCGACGCGGGCGTGCGCGTCTCCTGCATCTGCCCCCAGGGCGTGCGCACGCCGATGCTCGACCTCGCCATGGAGGAGCCGGCCGGCGCGGCCGCGCTGACCGCGGGCGGGCTGATCGAACCGGAGGACGTCGCCGACGCGGTCGTGCAGGGCATCCGCGAGGAGCGGCTGCTGATCCTGCCCCACGAGAACGTCGCCGGCTTCCTCGCACTGAAGGGCTCGGACCCCGAGCGCTGGCTGAGGGGCATGCGGCGCCTCGTGCGCGACGCACGGCAGCCCACCGCGGGCTAGTGTCCTGAGTCAGAACACTAGAGGCGCGCGCCCGCCCGGCGGCTGATGTCCGCGCACTCCAGGCACACGCGCTCGGGCACCACGCCCACGCGCATCAGCAGGCCGAAGACCTGGCAGCCGAGGCAGTAGGCGAAGATCGACTCAAGTCCCGCGGCGAGGATCAGCGCGAGCAGCAGCGCCGCGGCCAGGCCGTCGTCGCCGAAGGCGAGCGCCGCGACGGCGGCGACGGTCGTAAGCGTCGCCCCGATCGCCTGAGCGAAGCGCTTGGGTGGCCCGGGCACCGGCTTCTCGGGCCCCAGGCGCGGCGCCACGACGCGGCTCGCGAACCGGCCCAGGGGGCTCAGCGTGGGTCCGGTGAGCACACGCGCCCAGAAGCCGTAGGCAAGCACCGCCGCCAGCCAGTACCAGGACGTCGCCAGCGTGAGCAGCGCGAGCAGCAGGACCACGCCGGCCACGGTGCGCGCGGCCTTCTCGTTGATCGTTGCGGGGAAGCTGAACGTTCGGCTGAGCATCTGCTGACGGCTCCACGCTCCCGTCGCACGCTCCACGAGAGCAGCTCCGATGATATCCCCAAACCACGATCGGCAATAGGGTCTTTGGCGCCCTCGGAGCGGCCCGCACCTTCGCGCGAGCCTGCGGATCGGCGTTTGAGCACGGCAGGCGGCGGGTAACAGATGCCATGCAGCGCTCCGCGGACTGGCTCGCGAGCCCTGCACCACCCGGGCCGCCCACAACCCCCTCTACGCGCACTCCCTCCCCGGGAACCCCGGGCGCTGGATTGTTCGGGGCGGCCCGTTTGCCGGGCCTGCGGCGCGCCTATTCATCCTCCGGGCGCGTCGCAGGCTCAGGCGCATCGCCCTCGGGCGCGTTGGCGCCCGCGGACGCCTCGGGGTCCTTCAGACGGTCGACCACGCTGTCGGCCTTGGCGGCGGCCTGGTTGATCTTCTCGGTGTATTTGCCGCCGGTGTGCTGATCGGCCGCTCCCTGGGCCTTGTGCACGGCCTCGCGGATCTGGCCCTTGCGCTCGGCGGCCGCGTCTTCGGCCTTCTTGGCTGCGTCCTTCAGTCGGTCGGTGAGTCCCAATTGCGCGCTCCTTCGGGTTCGTATGGGCAGGGCCCGAGTATCGCCCATCCGCCAGCGGCGGCGCCGGGCGTGGCCGCGGCGCGGGAGCGAGCGTCAGATCCACCCGAGCACGGGCCCGAACAGCAGGCCGGCGAGCAGGTTGAGCGCGGCCAGCGAGCCGACCACGCGCAGCTGCTTGGTGCGATCGGTCATGTCGTACACGGTGAACGCGACCACGTAGAAGGTCAGGTAGCCGAACACGACGATCACCGGGAAGCTCGCCACGTTCCACCACCAGTAGTACCAGTGGAACACGCCGTCGGCGTGGAGCAGCAGCTCGACGCCCACCGACACCAGCGACAGGCCGATCGCGATCGCCCAGCGGTTGGGGATGCCGAGGATGCGCAGGCTGCGGTCGGCCGGCAGCAGCTTGACGAAGATCACCCCGTTGATCGCGAAGAACAACGAGATCTCCACGGTCAGGCCGATGAGGATGAGGAAGCTGGTGTGGCCGGTCACGGTCCACAGCGCGGCGTTCCCGTTGAAGTGGAGGACGAGCGCGTTGATGATCTCGTTGGCCCAGTCCATCAGCCAGAAGGCCACGCCCGCGAGGATCGCGTCCCAGTTGCGCCGCTCGACCTCGACCGCGTAGACGTAGACCACCAGCGACAGGAGCGTGACGGTCGACCAGTCGAACAGGCCGGGGGCGCGGAGCAGGTGTTCGGCTTCGCGGGTGAACTGCGGCACCTCGGCCAGCACGCCGCACAGTATGACCGGCCCCGCGAGCGGGCCTGGACGCGGCGAGAGCGGCGCGGCGCCTGAGCGACCGCCGCGAAGCGCCGGCGAAAGCGATGAGATCTCTCATCCTGCGGTTAGCGAGCGCTTAGGCGAACGCGGCAAGGTTACCCGCATGAACGCCCGAGCCGGCGAGCCCACGAGCGAGATCGGCGCGATCGCCGCCTGGCCCCGCCGCCATGCGCGCAGCGAGCGTCGCGCGGCCTGGGCGGACATCGCCCTCGGCCTGCTGGCCGCGGCGCTCGCGCTGATCTTCGCGCCGGGTCTCGGCGTCGTGGCCGTGGGTGCCCTGCTGCTGCTGGCGGCGTGCGCGGTCTCGGCGGCGTTCCGCCGAGCGCGCAGCCGCGCCGGTCGCCGCGCCGGTCGCCGCCAGCGCGCTGCCGCCGGCGTCGGCGCGGTCAGTCGTTGGCGGTGACCGTCTCGAGGATCTCGGCGAACTTCTCGCGCGCGGCCGCCCGGCGCGTGGGGACGTGTTCGCTGGGCAGCTCCTCGGGCGGCGGCGAGTAGCCGCGCAGGATCTGACGGGCTACCGACTGGCGGTGGACCTCATCCGGGCCGTCGTACAGGCGCCACGCGCGCGAGAAGCGGTACATCGCCTCTAGCGGCAGGTCCGTCGAGTAGCCCAGCGAGCCGTGCGCCTGGACCGCGCGGTCGATCACGTCGTGCAGCACCCCGGCCCCGTAGAACTTGATCATGGAGATCGGCTGCCGCGCCGCCGAGACGCCCTGGGTGTCCATCACCCACGCCGCGTGCAGCGTCATCAGCCGCGCGGCCTGCATCTGGGCGGCCGAGTCGGCGATCCAGTTCGACACCGTCTGGTGCTCGCCGAGGACCTTGCCGTGGGCGAAGCGGTAGGTGGCGCGCTCGCAGAGCATGTCGAACGCGCGTTGGGCCACGCCCAGCCAGCGCATGCAGTGGTGGATGCGCCCCGGGTAGAGCCGCTGCTGGGAGATGAGGAAGCCCTCCCCATCAGACCCCAGCCGGTTGGCCGCGGGGACGCGCACCTCGTCGTAGACGATCTCGGCGTGGCCCCCGAGCTTGCCGAACTCCTCCTGCGGGTGCTCCATCGTGGGCACGTCGCGCAGGATCTGCACGCCGGGCGTGTCCGCCGGGACGATGAACATCGTCGCGCGCTGGTGGGGGCGGGCCTCGGGGTCGGTGACGGCCATCACGATCAGGAAGTCGGCGATCGAGCCGTTGGAGGAGAACCACTTGCGCCCGCTGATCACGTAGTCCTCGCCGTCGCGCACCGCGCGCGTCTGAAGCTGCGTCGGGTCGCTGCCCGCGGTGTGGGGCTCGGTCATCGAGAAGGCCGACTTCAGGTCGCCGGCGAGCAGCGGGTGCAGGAAGCGGTCCTTCTGTTCGGGCGTGCCGGCCAGGGCGAGGATCTCCGAGTTGCCGGAGTCGGGCGCCTGGCAGCCGAACGCGTTCGGCGCGAACGCTGACGTGCCGAGCACCTCGTGCATCAGGCCGAGCTTGAGCTGGCCGTAGCCCTGCCCGCCGAGCTCCGGGTCGAGGTGGGCAGCCCACAGGCCGCGCTCCTTGACCTGCTCCTGCAGCGGCCGGTACACGCGGTCCAGCGCGGCCTGGTCGAGCTCGCCGGCGACCGTCTCCAGCGGCCAGATCTCCTCGCGGACGAACGTCCGCATCCAGTCGAGCTTCGCCTGGAACTCAGGCTCGGTAGAGAAATCCCACGCCATCGCGACCTCCGTTCTCGTGCGTCCTGTCGTGCGCGCAGTATAAAGCGCCTGTATTAGCTGTCAAGGCAGTTGCTACGATCGGTCACAGCGATGAGCCGGGTCGCGGACACCAGGGAGCGACTGATCGCGGCGGCCGAGGAGCTGTTCGCCGCCAACGGCATCCAGGCTGTCAGCCTGCGCGAGATCGTGCGCGCCTCCGGGGCGCGCAACACGACCGCGCTGCAGTACCACTTCGGCGATCGCGCGGGGCTCGTGCGGGCGGTGCTGGACAAGCACCATCTCGACGTGGACACGCGCCGCCACGCGATGCTCGACGCCTACGAGGCCGAGGGCGAGCCCGAGGTGTGGGCGCTCGCGCACGCGCTCGTGGCGCCGCTCGCGTCCGAGCTGGCCGACCCCGACGGCGGGCCGTGCTATCTGCGGATCCTCGCCGAGCTGATGAACAGCCCGCAGCCGATGCTCGATCCGGCGGCGTTCGAGAACCCCGCCGACAGCATGTTCCGCTGGCGCGAGCTGGCCGTGACGGTGCTCTCGCAGGAGGCGCTGCGCCTGCACCGGCGCTTCGTGGTGCTGCGCTTCGCGGTGGTCGAGCTGGGACGGCGCGCGGACACCGCCCCGCACACCGACGACCGCCTGTTCGTCAGCCACCTGGTGGACCTCGTGGCCGCGCTGATGGCCGCGCCCCCCTCCGCGCAGACGCTGCGCCTGGCACGCGCACGCGACGCCGCGATCGGGCAGGCCTGAGAGACGCACCGGGGCGTATCGTGCCGTCCGTGCCGGAGCGGGACATCGCAACGAACGGGATCGTCTTGCACGCGGTGCAGGAGGGCGCGGGACCGCTCGTTGTGCTCTGCCACGGCTTCCCCGAGCTGGCCTTTTCCTGGCGCGCGCAGCTACCGGCGCTCGCGGCCGCCGGCTACCGCGTGCTCGCGCCCGACATGCGCGGCTACGGTGGGAGCTTCGCCCCGGCGGCGGTCGAGGCCTACGACGTCGTCTCGCTGTGCGGCGATCTGTGCGGGCTGCTCGACGCGCTCGGCGAGGAGCAGGCGGTGTTCGTCGGCCACGACTGGGGCGCGAGCGTGGTGTGGGAGCTCGCGGTGCTGGCACCTGAGCGGGTGCGGGCGGTGGCCGGGCTGAGCGTCCCGTTCGTGCCGCGCGCGCCCGCCGCGCCGATCCCGATCATGCGCCGCCACCTCGGCGAGGACTTCTACATCGTCTGGTTCCAGCAGCCGGGGGTCGCCGACGAGGCGCTCGCCCGCGACGTGCGCCGCACGCTGACGACCTCGCGCCAGTGGACGGCGCAGTGGGCGGAGGAGGACCCGCAGCCGCCGAAACTGCCCGCCTGGCTCTCCGAGGCGGAGCTCGCGGTATACGTCGAGGCCTTCCAGCGGACCGGCTTCACGGGCGGGCTGAACTGGTACCGCAACATCGACCGCAACTGGGAGCTGACCGCCAGCGTGGCCGACCGGCGCGTGGAGGCGCCCGCGATGTTCCTCACGGGCGAGCTCGACATGGTGCGCAGCTTCATGCCCGCCGAGGCGATGCGCGGCTGGGTGACCGACCTGCGCGCGCAGATCGTCGTCCCGGGCGCGGGGCACTGGGTGCAGCAGCAGGAGCCCGAGGCCGTCAACGCGGCACTGCTGGCGTTCCTCGCGGGCCTCTGAGCCGCGCTCAGGCGGGCGCCGCCAGGGCGTGCGACGGCTGCTGCAGCGCCCTGCCGTGGCGGATCAGGTCGGCGGCCCGCTCGGCCAGGGCGATCGTGGGCGCGTTGGTGTTGCCGCGGGGGACCGTCGGCATCACCGAGGCGTCGACCACGCGCACGCCCTGCAGGCCGTTGACGCGCAGCTGCTCGTCGACGACCGCCGCAGCGTCGGAGCCCATGCGGCACGTGCCCACAGGGTGGTAGATCGCGAACGTGGTGCGCGCGACGTGGGCGCGGAGCGCCTCGTCGGAGTCCCCGGCCGGGAGGTTGTACGGCTCGGCGCAGTAGGGCTCGATCGCGGGCTGGCCGCAGATCTCGAGCGCCAGGCGCAGCCCGGCGATCATCCGCTGCATGTCGTCGCCGTCGGTGTAGAAGGCGTTGTGGATGATCGGCTTGGCCGACGGGTCGTTGGAGGCCAGGCGCAGCGAGCCGCGGCTGTGCTCGGTCAGCAGGCACGGCGAGACCCACACGCCGTGCGCCTCGGGGTCGCGCGCGCCCTCGTCGATGATCTGCAGCGGCACCACGTGGAACTGGATGTCCGGCGCCGGGGCGTCCGCCGCCACGCGCGCGAAGCCGCCGGCCTCGGCGAAGTTGGACGCGAACGGGCCGGTCTGCGTCGCTTCGTACTCCGCGAGCGCCGGCGGCTCGAGCGCGAGCAGCAGGCTCTCCGGCTCGGGCGTGGTCCACACGAGCTGCGTGGCGGGGTGGTCGGAGAGGTTCTCGCCGACCGCGGGCTGCTCGAGCAGGACCTCGATTTCGCGCATCGTCAGGTGTTCGGGCTCGCCCACGCCGGAGAGCATCAACAGCTGCGGCGAGTTGTAGGCGCCGGCGCTGAGGATCACCTCGCGCTCGGCCCTAAGCTCGCGCGCCTCGCCGAGCTGGGCGGCCTGCACGCCGACCGCGCGCGCGCCCTCGAACAGGATGCGCTGGACCTGCATGTGCGCCATCACGGTGAGGTTGGGGCGCTCCATTGCCGGGCGCAGATAGGCGACCGCGGTGCTCGCCCGCATCCCGCCCCGCTGGGTGACCTGGTACATGCCCACGCCGTCCTGCTCGGGGCCGTTGAAGTCGCCGTTTCGCGCCAGGCCCGCCTCCACGCCCGCCTGCACCCAAGCATGCGAGATGCGGTTGTGCGAGCGCTCCTCGCTGACCGGTAGCGGCCCGCCGGCGCCGTGCAGCTCGGAGGCGCCGCGCTCGTTGTCCTCAGCCTTGATGAAGTAGGGGAGCAGATCCGCCCACGACCAGCCGGGCACGCCCCAGGCGTCGTAGTCGAGGCGGTTGCCGCGGATGTAGACCATCGCGTTGATCGAGGAGGAGCCGCCCAGCACCTTCCCGCGCGGGAGCACGATGCGCCGGCCCGCGCACTCGGCCTCCGGCGCGGAGTGGTAGTCCCAGTCCACCTCGGTCGCCCCGAGCTTCAGGTAGCCGAGCGGGACGTGGATGTTTTCGTTGGCGTCCGGTGGCCCGGCCTCGAGCAGCAGCACCTTCACGTCCGGGTCCTCGCTGAGCCGGTTGGCCAGCACGCAACCCGCCGAACCCGCGCCCACGATCACGTAGTCGTACATGCTCTGCAGCTCCCCTCTCGCTGGTGAAACCTCCTGCGGGCGACGATACCGGACCCCTCGCAGCGAGAGCACCGGGGGGCGCCTGGCGCCCGCGCCGGCCGCTGCGCGGCGATCAGGCCGAGAGCTTCGCGCGCTGGGCGCCGGGGGTGATCCGCACGACGTCCCAGGCGAGACCGAGGCGCTCGAGGCTGTCGATCAGCCAACCGCCGGGATCGAGCTGCCAGCGCGTCAGCCCGTGGTGGGCGGAGGTGGGAAAGGCGTGGTGGTTGTTGTGCCAGGCCTCGCCGAAGGTCGGCAGCGCCAGCCAGCCGAGGTTGCGCGAGTGGTCGCCCGTGCGAAAGCGCCGGCGACCGAAGAAGTGGCACAGCGAGTTGATCGAGAACGTCGCGTGGTGCAGGAAGAGGATGCGCACCGCACCGCCCCAGAGCAGCCCGGTCAGCCCGCCGACGACAGTGCCGGTCAGCGCCAGCCCGAGCCCGAAGGGAAACGCGAGCCCGACGAGCACCCACAGCGGGAACGTGCGGTCGATCGCGCGCAGCGCGGGGTCCAGCAGCAGGTCCTTGGCGTAGCGCTCCGGGCTGGCGCGATCGACGCCGCGGAACATCCACCCGACGTGCGCGTGGAAGAGCCCGCGCAGCGCGCCCCGCCAGCCCGCGCCACGCTCCGCGTGCGGGCTGTGAGGATCGCCCGGCAGGTCGCTGAAGCGGTGGTGCTTGCGGTGCGTGGAGACCCATTCGATCACCGGGCCCTCCACGGCGGCCGATCCGAGCACCGCGAACAGCGCCCGCAGCGGCCGCTTGGTCTTGAAGCTGCGGTGGGTGAACAGGCGGTGGTAGCCGACCGTGATCCCAACCCCCGTGAGCGCGTAGCTCACGGCCAGGACGACGAGATCCTGCCAGTGCAGCGTGCTGCCCCAGGCGAGGAAGATCGCGAAGCCAAGCAGCGCGAGCGGAACGACCGTGACGAACACGTTGGCCAGACGGTCGGCCGTCTCGTGCTCGATCGCGATGCAATCGTCGGCCGGTGGGCGCGACATTCGATGTCCTTCAGGGAGCGTCTCGGGCCCGTGAGCCAGATGGCGCGCGGGCCCGAGGGCGCTAGACGACCTGGACGTTTGCGGCCTTGGGGCCTTTGTCGCTGTCCTCGGCCTCGTAGGTGACCTTCGCTCCATCGGCCAGCGAGCGATAGCCGTCGCCGACGATCGCGCTGTGGTGGACGAACAGGTCCTTCGACTGGTCGTCGGGCGTGATGAACCCGAAGCCCTTGTCGTCGCTGAACCACTTGACGGTTCCTGTAGCCAT
>Ga0209415_10007875_pt1 | contig 18527 bp, 15 predicted proteins | sample PeaSoiSIISIP2007_FD_187696 | JGI IMG/M metagenome (GOLD analysis project Ga0209415, IMG submission 187696) | Peat soil microbial communities from Weissenstadt, Germany - SII-SIP-2007 (SPAdes) (version 2) | ecosystem: Environmental > Terrestrial > Soil > Wetlands > Peat | place: Germany...
ACCGCGCCGGTCTTTGGGTTGATCGCGATCTTGTCCGCCGTGGGGCAGGTGCTGGTGGTTACCGCGATGGAGCAGCCGGGGAAGAGTAACTGACCCACCTGGCTTGCATTGTATGAAGCAGCGTTGAACAATCCCAGGTTGGCGCCCTGGGAGTTCAGGTCGCCCACCCGGCCGAAGCGCGCGCCGAAGTCGAACGTCAGGCGGCGGCTGGCTTTCCAGGTGTCCTGCAGGTACCACTCGAGCTGCGAGTAGTGCGCGTGGTTGACCAGCTTGGTGTTATCGTCCCCGTAGGCGAAGATGCTCCCCAGCATCGCATTGGCGTAGGGGTATCCGGCGTCCAGAGGATTGGAGCGGTCCGAACCGAAATAGTAGGTTCCGGCGGCGTTGTACACCGAGTAAACGCTCACGTTGCGAGCCATTCTCTCGTAATAGACACCAGCTTTGAAAGTGTGCGGACCTTTGACCCAGGTGACCTTGTCCTGGAGGGTCTGCAACTGGTCGGTGCCGGTGAAGGGCCATCGGCTGTCCAGACTGAACGTGGGGGCGCCGTTAACGCCTTGGCCGGAGGACTGAGCGCTGAAACCGGAGGGCAGACCGAAGTTGACCGCCGGCAACAGGTTCAGGTAGTTGCTGCTCTGGTTGATACGCGGCAACGTCAGCGCGTTCCCGCTGCTGTCCTTCAGCGGGAGCAGGCTTTGCGCGTAGGTTTTGGCGCCGCCGGTCGCGGTATCGGAGCTGGTGTCGGTCAAGGGTTCGACGCCCTGCTTGCCGCGGTTGATACCCCAACTGAATTCGCTGATGAGAGTCGGACTGAAGGTGTAGACGAGGGTGCCCAAGGCGCCGGCGGACTGCACGTGGTAACTGTCCGGGAACTGGCCCCAATTGCCTCCGGGAGGTCCCACCGTGGTTTGGTAGCCGTTCTGCGCCTGGTAGTCCTGCAGCAGGCGGACGAAGGTCGTCACTTTTGGCGAGAAGTTGTAGTCCACGCGCAGGATTTTATCGTCCAGTGGCCGCGCCTGCAGCACGACGGCGCGGAAATTGTATCCGCGGTTTCCCGTCGGATCCAGCGCCAGACCCTGGGGAGCCGGCATGGGGAACAGGTTCAGCATGGCCTGCCCCTGCGGGCTGATGCGGTTGGCGGGAACGATGTTCCCCGGGAAAGGCGTCTGCGTGGTGGGATCGTAGACCGGAATCAGGACGCCGGTGGTCGTCACGGTCTGGGAGAAGTTGCCCTGGCGCTCGAGCGCCGAGGGCATGGTGTAGGTATTGTTATTGACCGTGGTGTTGAACAACTTATCGAAGGAGAAGAAGAAAAAGAGCTTCTGGCGAGCCTTGTTGAACCGCGTGCCCGGGACGATCAGCGGGCCGCCAATGGTGCCGCCGGGATTCTGATAGCGGTAGCGGGGCCTCGGCACGCTCGTCAGGTTGTTGAAAAACTCGTTGGCGTTCAAACTCTCGTCCCGGTAGTAGTCGTAGACGCTGCCGTGGAACTGTTGCGTGCCGTTCTTGGTGGTCAGGGTCAACTGTCCGGCGGTGCGCCCGCCGTACTCGGCGGTGTAGTTCGCAATCAGCAGTTTGACTTCGCTGATGGAGTCGACCGAAGGGTTAATGTAGCCGGTGTTGAGGTTGCCGGAGTCCTGGCTGGCGGCGCCGTCCATGTTCAGGATGATCTGGCCCTGCTGCCCGCCATTCACGCCGGGGATGCCTCCGCCGTTCCAGCCGCGATAGTCATACGACTGGGCGAGCGACTGAACGCCGGGCAGCATCATGATGAGGCTGACCGGATTCCGGCCGCGGGTCGGGTCGTCGAGAATCTGTTTCAGGTTCATGTCCATGGACCGGTCCGAGCTGTCGGTGGCGACGTGTACGGCATCGGCCTGAACTTCGACCGAACTCGTCACTTCGCCGACCTCCAGGTGGACTTCATGCAAGTCGACGCGTTCCTGCGCCGCGACCGTGATGCCTTTCTGATCGGCTGCCTTGAAGCCGGCCTGTGTGACACGCAGGCTGTACGTGCCCGGAACGAGTCCGGTAAAAATGAAAGAGCCGTTGGACTCGGTGGTGAATTTATGGACGGTTTGAGAAAGATCGTGAGTCAGTTGGACGGTGGCCCCTATTACGATCGCTCCGGCTGGATCCACCACGATTCCCGAAATTTCACCGGTGACACTCTGGCCATTCGCAGCCGGCAGCATGGCCAGCAGCAAAAGCGCCGCACCTAAAAACGTAAGTAGTTTCTGCACGACTAACCTCCAGCAATTCGGCATTGTGGAACAACCGCGAAGCATCGAGGAGCGATAACCGCAGTCATGTCAGACCCGGCGGTTTCCGGCTGCTTCGCGCGCACTTGCGTAGATACTCTCCACCAGCTCACGCTCAGCGTCTTCATGGAGAAGGCGCCGCAGCCCGCAGAGCCCTGCGGGCCCCCGCACCGGGATGGCAACCGGTGAGAACTAAAACGGCTTGGCATTCCCTGGCTCGCAAGCCGCCTTCCCGTCCGGACACAAAAAACCACTTGAAGCGCCAAACCCTTACCGGTTGATGGTAGTACAGCCACCGGGCAATTTCAAGGGCAAAGTACCCGAAACTACCCGAAACGAATAAACTGGCGTTTGCAACTGCACGAGCGTTTGAGGAATTCAAGACCCGTTCCATCTCGTTACAAGGGCCATTTGCCGATTACTGCCCGGTTGCTTCCGGGTGTGATGGGGGGGCAGGGTTGAGCCTGCTGGTCACAGTCGATTTCACTTCCACCCCCTCGGGCATCGGCAGTCCGCCGTGATACCCTACTTCCGAAGGGAGGGGGGCGTGAAGTTTCTGGCGTTGCTCTTTCTGTGTTGTATAGCGCCGTGCGCCACCTTGCGCTACTGGGTGGAGCCCTGCGCGAAGCCGGAGCGCGGCTGCCACACCGGAGACCCCGAACTGGCGCAATGGGCGATGGAAGCCTGGCAGGCGGCTGCGGCGGGGCATCTCACGCTCGAGAAGACGGCCGACCGCGAGAAGGCGCACATTCGAGTCTTTTGGTCGGGAGGACGGGAAGGTCTCTATGGCGAGGCGCGGCCGATCCTGGTGGATGGGGTGCGTGGCGCCGAGGTGTATGTGCTGCCGCCGCCCGAGACGCCGGATGACCGGGATGCGCTCCTGCGGGATGCCATCGTGTACCTGACGTGCCTGCACGAAACGGGGCACGCGCTGGGGTTGGCGCACACCGCGGCCTTCGCGGACATCATGTACAGCTTTCAGTACGGCGGCGATATCCCGGAATACTTCGGGCGGTACCGCCGGCTGCTCACTGCGCGCGCGGACATCCGCAAACACCCCGGCATGTCGGCGGACGATCGGCGGCGGATCGTGGAGTCTTACCGGTGACGCGACTGCTCCTCCGTGGGGCAGGCCATCGGTTTTAGTGGCCTGCCCTGCCTAGCATCGGCAAGGCGCAGACGACAAAAAGCGATCCCGGCTTCGCACGGGCAAGCGGTCTGCGCCACATTCTAGAAGCTCCACGCCTGGGACGCGGAGCCGGCCGCAGACTCCCGGGGTAACGGGCTTGCCCAGGGGCTCTCGGCTGCTACGGCCGGGCTGGCGCTTTCCGGCTGCTTCAATCCATTCCAAGCCTCGGCCAGGGTGGCAAGCAGCCCCAGCACCTCGGCCAACGGCGCATCGCTCTGCTGGAAGTGGGCCTCGATCAGCTTGCGGGTCATGTAGTCGTAAAGTTGCGCCAGGCGCCGGCTGATCTCACCGCCGCGCGCGTGATCGAGCGATCCGGCCAGCTCGATCAGGATCTCGCAGGCGGCCGTAATGGAGCGCGTCCGCGCCCGAATGTCTCCGGCCGCCAGGTGGTGCCGTGCGTTCCGTACCGCTCCGGTGGCCGTCTGATAGAGCAGGCGTATCAGTTCGGTGGGATCGGCCGAGTAGATCCGGCTCTCCAGGTAAGCGTCGTGCGCGTTCTGCCACATGTTGTTCTCCCCAAGACACTTATCGTCCCCGGCCGGGGTTTCAATAGGCTTCAGGTACTTTTTTGGCGCAGGTCATCGGCCAGTTGCAGCACGTATTCCGGGGGGATCTGCGAGACCACTTCGTTGGTCTTCTTGTTTACCACGCGAACCACCATGCGCTGTGATTGCCGGTCCTTGACAAACATCAACTGGTTGTCCTCGCCGAACATCTCCGTGCCGTTCAATGCCTTGACGGCCTGGACCACTCCCCGGTTCTGGGCAACTTGATCCGCGGGAATCGCAGGCACGGTGGCCTGCGGCGCCTGCGCAACGCGATTCATTGAGGTGACGTCCATATCAACTCCTTGGGGAAGGGGCCCGGTTGGTACGGCCCCGCGCGGCCTTCCCGCATATTCCTTATCGGCTCGCCGCCGGGAAAGTTGCAATGCCCGGTGTAAATAACCGGTCTATTGGATGGTCAGATATTGCGGAAAATCGGGAAGCGCGGCACGCCACGGCTGGGCGGGCTTCGCCTGCAACAGGCAGGCCTCGCCGGCCGAACGGGCTTCCAGCCGGACTCCGCCGCCGTTCCGCGTGATCCGGTAGGCCGCCTTCGCGCCGTGATGCAGGCGCAGCGGCTCCAGCTCCCACCCGGATGCGGCCAGCATGTGGATTCCGCCGTCCCGCCCGACCAGGATGGCCAGCTCGCAATCCTCACGGCCGCCCTGACGGGCCATCTGGAAAATCTCTTCCGCGTCTTTTAGAAATGCGCTCACGAAATTCTTATCGTGCGCGGCGCGGGAATTATGAAAACATTCAAGATCTTCGATCTCCGGCCGACAAGAGAAACCAGAAAGGTCGCAGGCCATGGCCAAAACCGTTCCCGTTATCGGAGTTGAAACCGCCGAGCTGCGTTGGATCCGTATGCTGATCTCCCTGCTTCGCCACCCCGACCCGAGCGTTCCGGAGTTGGCGCGCCAAGCCCTCGTCTACCTCACCGACGCCGCCGGAAGACGCGAGCCCGCACCGCCGGAATCGCTGGATCACGCCGGCTGACCGGAACCACCGGTTGGCGGGCGGACCCAGAGGGTACCCCGCCTGCCCCACCAAACATTGTTGTTGACATCCGACAACAAGTGAGGCATTATAGTGTCGAGATTCGACACTATGAGGCAACCTTCCCGGCTCGACCTGCTCCAGGGCACGCTGGACCTTCTGATCCTGCGCACCCTCCAGACCGGCCCCCAGCACGGATGGGCCATTTCCGAACGCATCCAGCAGATCTCCCAAGATGTGCTGCGCGTCAACCAGGGGTCGCTCTACCCCGCACTGCACCGCCTGGAGCACCAGGGCTGGATCAAGGCCGACTGGGGCATCTCCGAACTGGGACGCCGCGCGCGGTTCTACCAACTTACGGCCACGGGCCGCAAACAACTGGAACTGGAAACCGAAACATGGGCGCGTTTGACCGGGGCGATCGGCCGCGTGCTCGAAATGGCGTGATATGGGATTTAGCGACCTTTTGCTGCGGTTACGCGCCCTGCGATCCCGCGATCGGGCCGAGGGCGATCTCGACGACGAGCTGAAGTTTCACCTGGAAATGGAGGCGCGCAAGAAGCGGCTGGATGGCTTGCCGGAGGCCGATGCACGCCACTTGGCGCACGCCGAATTCGGCGGAGTCGCGCAGGTTCAAGAACAGTGCCGCGATATCCGCGGGCTCACTTTTCTCGAGAACCTGGGGCGCGATATCCGCTACGGCTGGCGCGTGCTGCGCAAGACGCCGGTGTTCACCGCGGTGGCGGTGCTCTCGCTGGCCATCGGGATCGGGGCCAACACCGCCATCTTCAGCCTGGTGGACACGGTGCTGCTGCGGCTGCTTCCGGTGCGCAGTCCGGAGCAGCTCGTGGTGCTGAAATGGTCGGCCAACCGGGGTCCGCGCGGGCTGAAAAGCGCCTTCTCCTTCAACGATGGAGAGGGCCGCTTCCGCACCAACGTGTTCTCCTGGAGCATCTTCACCGACCTGCGCGCACGCAGCCAAACTCTGGCGGGCGTCTTCGCCTTCGCGCCGCTCCCGCAGGTCAACGTGGCGGCCAACGGAGAGGCGCGCATGACCGGCGGCATGCTGGTTTCCGGCAACTACTTCTCCGCGCTGGGCGTCGGAACCGTGCTGGGCCGTCCCATCGTGGATGACGACGACACCGTGGACGGGGCTCCCGCCGCGGTGATCAGCTATCGCTTTTGGGAGCGCGCCTTCGGACTCGACCCGGCCGCCGCCGGCAAGACCATCTACATCAACCGCGTGCCGTTCACGGTAGTGGGGGTCACGCCGCGCGCGTACTTCGGAGTTTCCGCGGGCGGGTTCATACTGACCCCGGAAATCAATATCACTATTCCGATCCGCGCGCGGAACCGCCTGGGATGGAACGCGCAGCGCCGCATCGAATGGTACGGATCGGACCTGTTCTGGGTGCAGGCGATGGGCCGCCTGAAGCCTGGCGCCGACCCGCGCGCCTCTCAGGCAGAGCTCAGCGCGATCCTGGGCGCGGGAATGCCCGCGGTGGTCGCTCGCGATCAGAAGGCCGGCGTGCCACGTGTCGAGATCATTCCCGGCGGCCAAGGTCTCGACTTCCTGCGCAGAGATTTCCACGAGCCTCTCTTGATCCTGATGGCGGTGGTGGGCATGGTGCTGCTGATGACGTGCGCCAACCTGGCGGGAATGCTGCTGGCGCGCGCCACTGCGCGGCGCAAGGAGATCGCCGTGCGGCTGGCCATGGGCGCCGGCAGGCTTCGCCTTGTTCGCCAGTTGCTCATCGAAGGCGCGCTGCTTTCGGCGGGCGGCGCCGTGGCCGGATTGTTGCTGGCGGGCTGGAGCGTACGCGCGCTGCTCGCCCTTCTCGCGACGGGCATGCACGGCGTGGCCTTCGAAGTTCGGCCGGATGCCCGAATCCTGGGCTTTACCGCGGGGATCTCGGTGCTCACTACGGTGCTGTTCGCGCTCGCGCCGGCGCTCGGCGCCACGCGGCAGGACGTAGCATCAGGACTGAAGGCGGACACGCCCCTGGCGGCCGCGAGCCATCGATTCCGCCCCGTACGGGCGCTGCTGGCGGTGCAGATCGCGGTGGCGCTGGTATTGCTTGTGGGCGCCACTTTGTTCACCCGCAGCCTCGCCAACCTGCGCTCCATCCCGCTGGGATTCAATCCGCAGAAGCTGGTGCTCTTCGGTGTCACCCCCGGCGCCAATGGCTACGATGAGACACGCGGGAATCGGCTCTACAGCAACTTGCTGGATCGTCTGAAGCGAATCCCGGGAGTCACCGGCGCTACCCTTTCCGTGCAAACGCCGCTCAGCGGGTATTCCTCGAACGACGGGATCCGCATAGCGGGCGACGATTCGCCGCGCGGCCGCAACGCGGACCTCAACTTCGTGGGTCCGGATTTCCTGGAGGTGCTGCAGATTCCGGTGATTCTGGGACGTGGTATCGACCAACGCGACACGGCGACCGCCCCGAGAGTCGCGGTGATCAGCGAGACCGCGGCCAGGGACTATTTCGGCGGCAGTTCTCCGGTGGGACAAAAGTTCCGCTGGGTCTCGGAGCCCGACTGGGAGGTCGAAGTGGTGGGCGTGGTCAAGGACGCCAAGTACGACCGCCTGACGCGCGCGCGTGCCGATGTGGTTTACGTCCCGTATACCCAGTTCTATAACGGCTGGCTGCAGGAGATGTATTTCGAGCTGCGCACGGCGGGAGATCCGGCGGCGGTGATCTCCGCTGCCCGCGCCGCCGTCCGCGAGCTCGATCGCATGCTGCCGCTGGTTGACGTGAAGACCATGGAAGGGCAGATCGACGAAGCCCTCGCGCAGCAGCGCCTGTTTGCGTCGCTGGTCAGTCTCTTTGGAACCATCACGCTGGTGCTGGCGTGTGTGGGGCTGTATGGCTTGGTCTCCTACTCGGTGGCCAGCCGCACGCGCGAAATCGGGGTGCGGATGGCTTTGGGCGCCGATCGCTTCGCCGTCCTGCGCATGGTCATCGGACAGGTGGCGGTGACCACCGCGCTCGGCCTGTTGGCGGGCATACCGGCAACCCGCGCGCTGACTCGCTTCGTGGAGTCGCAGCTCTACGGGATTCACGCCGGCGATGTGCTGAGCCTTGCCATCGCGGCCGCGGCGGTGCTGCTGGTGGCGATGCTGGCGGCGTTTATTCCCGCACGCCGGGCCATGCGCATCGACCCGGTGCGGGCTCTGCGGTGGGAATAGAGCGTCGAATATGGGGGCAGCCAATCCTGTCTGCAGCCGGCTTCCGGCCTGTGGGCAAAGCCCCCAACCCCCAACCCCCAACCCCCTGTTTGCTGGAGGCCTGTCCTACTTCAGATATAGGCGCATCTCGTTGGTGGGCCGGAAGCCCATCTTCTCGTAGAGCAGGCGGCCATCGTGGCTGGCGTGCAGCGAGACGTGTGCGAAGCCTTCGCTGCGGCACCAGTCGACGATGGTCTCCATGATCCGCCGGGCAATGCCGCGGCGGCGGAACTCGGGCTCGGTGTAGACGCTCAGAATCCAGCCGCGGCGCGTGCCGGGGAAATCCGGGGAGCCCGGCCAGGGCACGATAGCGATTCCGCCGCCGCTCACCACGCGGCCGGCCTCGGTTTCCGCCAGCCAGGCGCGATAGATGCCGCTCACCAGGGCCTCCCGCAAATATAATTCGGAGGCCTCCTGCATGCGGTCCAGCACGCTTTCATCGGCGCCGCCCATCTCGGCGAACATGGCCCGGCGGTGGTGCAGGATGTGAGCGATGTCACTAATGCGCCCGGTGCGTATGCGGATTTCTTCCATGGAGCGATTCTCCCACGGGCTATACTAATCTGGATGATGAGACGGCGAATCCTCCTGGCAGCGACGGGACTGCTCTGGCTGCTTCTCTGTTCGTGCACAAACACACCGACAGCGGGCCGGCATGCAACCGTCGTCATGCGCGACGGCACTACGGTCGCCGGCATGGTGCTGTCGAGCTCGCCCACCGAAATCAAGCTTCTGGGCGACGACCGCGTGACGAGCAAGATCCCGATGGCGCAGGTGAGATCGGTCGACTATGGCGAGGCCGCGTACGATCAGCACTATCATCCGCCGGCGGACGCGATCACGACCAAGACCTATCAACTGGACGTGGGCACCGAGATCCCAGTGCGCAACGAAGAGACCATCGATTCGGCCAGGGCCGTGGAGGGCCAGACGTACGCCGCGGAGGTGACCAGGGACATTCGCGATGCGGCCGGCGACGTGGTGATCCCACGCGGGGCCAATGCGCAGATTGTGATCCGCTCGGCGGCCAGGGGTGGGAAGATCCGTGGAGCGTCGGACCTCATTATGGATCTGGGCTCGGTCTCGATCGATGGGCAGCAATACCAGCTCAGGACGACCGACATCGCGGAGCGCGGGAGAAACGGCGTGGGCGCGAACAAACGTACCGCGGAGTTCGCGGGCGGAGGCGCGGCAGTCGGAGCGATTATCGGGGCGATCGCGGGAGGCGGCAAGGGAGCGGCAATCGGAGGCGGGTCGGGAGCGGGCGCGGGCGCGTTGACGGAGATTCTGACCAAGGGGGCGTCCGTCAAGGTGCCGGTGGAGAGCGTACTGACGTTCCGGCTGGAGAGCCCCCTCGACGTGGTGGCGGCGAACTAAAGAGCTGGCGGCAACCGTAAGAAGCCGTGAAAAAATCCCGCTGCGCAGGCGAAACCGCCTGCGCCACCACAACAAGTGCCACGTTTTCAGAGGTGGGAAGCGGTTTCGCCTGCCTTTGCCCGCTTTGGGGGCGATTCTTTCTCAGTTCCTAAGCGGTTGCTCGGCCCAACCCGAATCAGCCCCAAAGATCTTTCCTCCGCACCTTGCGCACCAAGCCGCGCAGGATGCGTTCGCTCCACTCGCCGAAGGGACGGTCGGTGGTGAGATAGGTCCAGGTGGCGCCGCGCTCGGTAGGCGCTACTCCCTTGGCCTGCGCTTCCTCCAGGCGCGCGGCAATCTCGGCATCGAGTCCGTTTTCCAATTCCCGGTAGGCCGCATCTATTCGGGTGAGGTACTCGTGCAGGGGATCGCGGCCGCTCCAGGAATACCACTGCACGCCCGAGCGCAATTCGGCGACCGCGGCCAGGTGGTCCGACCACAAATCGTCGATAGTGGTCAGGGAGACGACTCGCTCCAGCTCCGGTAAGCCGGAGGTAAGAATCGCCTGGCGCCGTTCCTGGATCCACTGGCGCTGGCCTTCGATCACCGATTCGTATTTGACCAGGAACTTCCGAATCTCCAGGTTCTGGCCTTCCACCAGGCGTTGGATACTCTCGGCATCGTGCTGGTACTTCTCGTCCTGAATGCCATAACGCACCAGCAGACCGTCTTCGCGCGAGATGAAGAAACGCGACCGGCCGGGATCGCCCTGGCGGCCGGCGCGTCCGCGAAGCTGATGGTCGATGCGGCGGCTCTCGTGGCGGTTCATCCCGAGCACGTAGAGCCCGCCGAGCGAGGGCACGCCTTCGCCGAGCTGAATGTCGACGCCGCGGCCCGCCATGTTGGTGGAGATCGTGACCGCGCCGCGCTCTCCGGCGCGCGCCACGATTCCCGCTTCCTCCTCTTCGTTGCGTGCGTTCAGTACGAAGTGCGGAACACCGGAAAGCGCGGCGCTCAGGCGCTCGGATTCCTCCACGCTGGCGGTGCCCACCAGGATCGGCTGGCCGGCCGCGTGCACGCGCCGGATCTCTTCCACCACGGCCTGCTCTTTGGCGACCCTGGTGTCGAACAACACGTCCGGCTCATCGACGCGGATCACCGGCCGGTGGGTGGGGATCACCTCGACTTCCAGCCCGTAGCAGGTGCGGAATTCCTCGGCCTGCGTGGCGGCGGTTCCGGTCATGCCGCAGACGTTGGGGTAAAGCGCCACCAGGTTCTGGAGCGTGATCGACCCGAGCACGCGGCCCTGGCGCCGGAACGGCACTCGCTCCTTGGCCTCGATGGCGGTGTGGAGTCCCGCCGGCCAGCGGCGGTCCTGCGCGATCCGCCCCTTGAACTGGTCCACCGATTCGATGGCGCCGTTCTTGACCACGTAATCCACGTCGCGCCGCAGGAGCGCGTGCGCATGAATGGCGTTGTGTACCGCGGTGTACACGGCGAGGTTGGCTTCGGCGAAGAGGTTGGCGCAGCGCAGCGCGGTTTCCGCCACGCGAATGCCTTCGTCGGTGAGCGCGATGTTGCGGCCATACTCGTCGAGCGTGAAATGAACGCCGAGGTGGAGGCGCCGCGCCACGGGGTCGGCGCGCCGCGCGAGGGATTCCTCGTCCTCCTCGCCGCCCGCGAGGATCAGGGGAATGCGCGCTTCGTCGATGAGGATGGAATCGGCCTCGTCGATCAGGGCCGCGTAAAAGGGACGGTGCACCTGGCCGGCCGTACTCAAGGCGATCTGGTCGCGGAGAAAATCGAATCCGACCTCGTTGGCGGTGGCGTAGGTGATGTCGCAGTTGTATTCGCGGCGGCGCTCTTCGATTCCCATGGTCTGCTGGATGCAGCCCACCGAGAGGCCCAGGAACCGGTAGATGCCGCCCATCCAGCGGGCATCGCGCCGCGCCAGATAGTCGTTTACCGTCATCACGTGAATGCCGGCGCGCGAGCGCGCGTGCCAGGCCACCGCCGGTGTACAGGCCAGCGTCTTGCCCTCGCCGGTCTGCATCTCGGCGATTTTCCCGCGCGCCAGCGAGAGTGCGCCGCGCAACTGGACGTCGAACATGTCGAGCGAGAGGACGCGCGAGGCCACCACCGCGACGATGGCGGCGACCTCCAGAAGGTCCTTCGATCTGTCGAAGCGCTGGCGTATCGCGTCGTCGTCCAGTTTCGAGATTTCGGCCCGCTGCTGGTTGATGCGCGCGACCTCGCCGCCGGCGGGCGGGGCGAACCAGGAACGAAGAAACTTCATAACTCGACGACGCTCAAGCGGCGCTCTTCTTAGTACACCATCGGTCGGCTGAGTCAGGGGGATAGCCACTTCATTTCATAAATACCATCTCGTATTGAACCGTGGCGCGGGCACTCGTGCCTGCCGCGTCGACAATCGTGTCGACGCTTGCTCGGCACCTGAAAAAATACGTTGGCGTATTTATGAAACGACGTACTTAGCTGCGCAGAAATCGAACAGCAACTGCCATTCGGCCCGTTGCACTTCAAGTGCCTGCCGCTCGCTGTCTGAGCCGGGCGACTGCCGCGCCTCCTCGCAGAATTGGATGAAGGCAAACGGGTCCCATTTGGCGGCGCTGCCGATGCCGATGGCGGATGCGGCGGCGGCGAGCGCCGGAAAGACCGGATGGGCGCCGACCTGCCGGAACCAGTAACTGGAATTGCCGGCGTCGGGCTCCTGCCGATGGACGATGGCGTGCCAGTAGCTGCCTTCGCGCGTGGCAATGTCCTGAGCGGTTTGGTGCGCTTCGTCCCAGCAGGAGAAATACAGGTAGAGGCCGGCCAGCGCGGCTTCGGGCGAACGGGAATCGGGGAAAAGCTCGCGCGCGGTGGCGGCTTTCAGGAGCGTGCGGGCGCGATCGGAGGAGCAGGGGCACTGCACCAGAGGCATGAGGCGATGACCATCGCCATCGAGCGCCAGGATCGAGGCAACCTGGTTGCCGTAGGCCGCGGGATCGAAAGGCATGATTCATTATGTGCCAGTAGGGCCGTAGACCGAGGGCCGTGTCAGGGTTCCGTCTTGGGTTCGGTGGCTACTTCTTCGAAGGGGCCCTGGAGACAATGCCTGGACCCACATCTGCGGGCAGGGCGTGATCGGCCAAGTGCGTCGAGCGCTCTATCTCCGAGTGGCGCGTTATCCGCTCGGAGCGGTCTGTGACGCTTCCCACAACCGGACTTCGCGGTCCCTTAGCCTCACTTCTACGGGTCGGGCGTGATACGTCAACTTGACGTGACGGGGACTTCACGGGAGTGATGTCTGCGTGGTGCCGGGACGTAATCATCATTCCCCCGGAATCGGTCAACGGACGGTTTCAATCGGGTTCCGCCCTCTGCAGTACGCCCCCAACCCCTCTAGCAGCTTGTGAATCATAGCCAAGCAGTGATTGATGAATTGCTCGTTCATATAGAAGATCCACGGTTTATTACTCCGCTCCGACCACCCGAACCATGCTTGCCACCCACCCCGCTCGATGTGCGCTGCGAACACCGCGCATCTGTCCTCCGGCCACTCGAACCCGTTGTGGAACATGAAATTCCGGTAGTCGAACAGGGCTTGGAGTGTCTTCGGCAGGCCGGGCGGTAGGTATTTCTTCAGGCCTATTGCTTTTGAAAGTTGCAGAATACCCGAGACGACATCGTTGTTAACCTCTCCCGTCTTCTTCTCGTAATGCTTGCGGCAATTCCAGAAGGCATCTGGATCGGCAATGGCGTTGCGGTGATGGCCGGATGGAATCGCGGTTTTGCCAAAATACCGGTTTCGGATGCCCTGAAACGCCTGAAAAAACATTGACTCATACATGGGCGCCAGCATCCCCAGAGCCGCCATGCTGTGCTCCGCGCCCTGGTAGACCATGGCGTAGAAGTTTTCCCCGGACTCATCTATCGCACGCTCCAGTGCCGATCCGGAACTCCGCTGTATGAAGACCAGTATTTCCCCCCTCTCCGCTTCGAGTTGCTCGTCGGTGGACTTGTTGCGCCCCAATAGCCCCGATATGGCGATGAGTTGCTCTTCGTAGTCCATGCGTTCGAGAATCAGCCCAGCCCGATCACGGTCGCTGAGTTCAGGAATGCCTGCGCCTGCGTCCTTCAGCAATTCCTCGTACAACCACCCCGGGACTTTATCTTTCTCGGCCATGACCCTGTTATAGCGCGGTACGCCCCTCCGCGCGGAACGCGGCGGCCACAGCCTGCCAATTACTTGGCCTGTGATTCTCCGGCTTTGGACTCAGCGATCCACTTCTTTCTCAGCCTTTCGTTTGGTGCGGGCTGTGCTCGCTGCGCTGTATTGGCAAGCCCGATGATCCGCCGCATTTTCCGGCACGGGTCAAAGCCGCTGCAACGGGAGGCAAGCATGTGACTGTGATTGCTTGCTCTCGCTCATTGTGTTGTGCTATTTATAGGTCAGGTATTTATGCCGAAAGAGGCTGTCTCTCTGCTTGCCGAACTCGTAAAGCTAACAGCAGCTCTCGTTACTCTCCTCGTAGCGATTCTAGCTACCTGCGGAAAAAGACCTACTACACAGCCTTCTCCCGCGCCCCTTTTAAAAAAAATCTAACTTTCAACAGACTTTTCCACAGCGTAAAATTCTCGGAGCCTAAGACTTAACCTGAAAAATCTGTGTTCCGGTCGGAAAGCATCATAAAGCATTGAAAATCAGGGACAAAGGGTCAAAATACGACACCTTTTTCCACAGGCGAGAAGGACATTTAATCCATGGCGGTGGTGAGTTCGTTCAGCTTGTACATGACCTGTTGTACAATCCGGCTCCAGGAGGCTGGCCTACTTGGTTAGCTTAGGTTGCTGTGCGCTTGAATTGTACGTCACCGTCAAGCCTAAAGACTGCCCGCCCAAGGGCGGGCGAATGGCGAAAGCCGTTCGCTACCTTGGCTTTGATGTTCGTGGGGCATGAGTACGCTCCGGCGGAGTGGCTTTCCATGGATCTCTGCAAGACGGTCAACAGTCCTTGGCCGCAGGATGGTGTCGATCCCCTGCGATCCCAGGTCCTCCGCACGCGCCTTCGGCGCGCATGCCGAACACGAATTCCTTCTGAGCGCTGTGGACGCATTCCGAGCACTATGCGCGAACCCAAAAGTGCCGGCAGTACTACCGGCATAGACAATCGCTACGAGCCGCCTCGGTCGAATGACGGGCCACTCGGAGAATGCGCCGGCCCTGGATGCTGGACGGCTGGGGATTCCTCCCGATAAACGCCGCTCACGGAAGGCACTTGGCTGGTTTGTCGCCGAGCGGTCGAATTGCGGCCGTCAGATCCGGATCACCGGAGGTCCCCAGGTGAGCGAGCCCGTGGCAACTCGGATCGATCATTCCTGGGCCGTGCCTGTTTCGCAACCTCAATCGCTTGATCTTCCGAAACCGCACGCGATGAGCAGCGCATCCCGTACCTCAGCCCATCGAGTCTCTAGTAAATCGCACAGGACTGGACCAATTCGGCTCCGTTGCGCCAGCGACACGTGATCGAAATTAAGCGCGCAAGCGGCCGGCATCCCGTCATCAACGGTCAAAACTACCTCAGTTGTCAATCCTCGAATCGTTCGCGTCGCCGGTACTACGATGATCTCGTTCAGCCGTTCGATGACATCGTTTCGTGTGAGAATTAGAACCGGCCGCCGCTTATCGGGAAGCCGAAACGTGTACCAGCGGATCTCACCACGCTTCACCCCACATCCTCCCAGCCATCTGCATCCCACCCCAGTGGCTCCTCGTCGGACGAAAACTCGTCGCGTGAAGGTGGCGCGGACCGGTAAACTGGCGCGTCCGCGCCCTGCGGCAAGGCAATTAACCGCAGCAGACGTACGCGTTCCTGAGGCGTCAACGACGCGACTAGCGGAAGAATGTCATCGGCCGTTAAAGTTTTGGCCATCGATTGCATTCTAGCAGGACCAAGCCACCGAGCCAGACCTGGTGAGGCTCGAGGGCATGCTGTGGGGAGAGGTTTTCGTCCAGAAAAAGCTTCACTGGTTTGCGAGGACGATCTCATCGGCAGCCAGACGGGCCGCATATTCGAGGCTGGCCTTGATGTGCTCAGGTCTGAGTTGCGGATATGCAGCAAGGATGATCTCGCCCGTCTCGCCGGCAGCAAGCTTCTCCAGAATCAAATAGACCGGAATTCGGGTCCCTTTGAGACAAGGTTTCCCCATCATCACGTCCGCCCGAGCCTCAACGAATTCCGGAAATTGCATCTCCTCAACTCTACCAGAGAATTCGCTTCGAGACGCTCATGGCCTGCTCAAGAGGGCGAACAGCCATGCCCACCCGTTTCGCTGGTCTCGTAAATCCTCTGACAAGGTGCTGGCCGGCTGCGAGAAGAACATGGCGGCAGCCGCTTGATTTATGAACCCTTCTTCGGTTGAGATGTACTTAGTTCGCATCTTGGTCACAGGACGTTTTGATCCCCGGCCGTTTGCGCTTCCCACGTGCTACCGGCCGGCGCTGGAACCAGCACCAACCGGTCTCTGGTGTACAGTAGGGAATGCTGCCGGCTCCGCTTTCAGCCTGGAGACCCAGGGCGAGCCGTGGCGCCCAATCCAGGCTGGCAGAGGCTGAACATATGTGGATCGTCGAGAAGATCGAAATCAGCGGCGGGTTTCTCCCTGGTTTGAGCGTTAGCATCCCGCAGGGCCTGACTTGCATCATCGGGGCGCGCGGAAGCGGAAAATCGACGCTTGCCGAGTCCGTGCGGTTTGCGCTTAGCGGCATGTCGGCCGCGCCGAAACATTGCGCCGACCTGATTCAGGCAAATCTCGCGGGCGGGGCTCTGGTGACGATCACAGCTCTCGCCGACGGGTCGAATCGCTACACGATCAAGAGGGGACTCAAGCAGAGCCCGGTGCTTCTCACATCCGACGGCAGAGCGATTAATACGGTAGATCTCGATCGAGGCACTTTTCTGCCTTTGGACGCCTACAGCAGCCTCGAGATCGAGGCGATAGCGGACGAAGCCCTCGGTAGCAAGCGCCGGAATCTGCTGGACGAACTTCGTAGCGAGCAGATCAGAAGCATTCATTTGTCACTGGCCGACAGCGCACGCGCGCTCGAGACCAACGCGGATCGCATCCGGACGGCACAGAGAACGATCGTCGACCTGACCGAACAGATCGAAGAACTCGGCGACGTCAGGGCCCGGCTGAGCGCGCTTGCGCCATCCGATCGCGAGTCGGCGGAGGATTTCGTCCGGCTGTCCCGCCAGCAGCAGTTGGATCAGCGCGAGATCGCGAAGCTGGATTCCGCTGAGCGGGATCTGAAGACGTTGGAAGGGAGTCTCGAGCGGCTGCGAAAAGAGGCCCAGGGCGTATTCGCAGCGCGCCTGACTGAGGAGCAGTCCGCAAATGCGGACGCTCTGCGGCGCTATGAGAAGCTGCTGGCGGCGTCAACGGCGCCGGTCGAGAAGCACCTTTCCGCGATCCAAGCCAGGATTCGCGGAGCCCAGGGCGCGCTGGCGCAGGCCCGCCAGGATGTCGCGGAGATCCACACCAGTCACGCCGGCGATTTGGCGCGGCTGAACGCTCTGAACCAAGCCGCAAGCGAGCAGGCTCGCCTGCGCGCGTCGCTCGAACAGCAAGTCGCCAAACTCGAAGCGTTGGAGCAACAGCGGGTAGAGATTCACACAGAGTTGGAGACCCTGCTCGAACGGCGAAAGTTTCTGAAAACCGATCACATTCTGATGCGCGATCAGGTTTCGACGATGCGGGACGAGGTCGCCTCCGAGCTTCAGCACGAAGCCGGCGAGCGAGTGCGCATTCGCGTTATGCGCAATGCGGACTATATGTCATACCAGGAGATGCTGGAAGCCGGCCTCAAGGGCGCCCGGGTTCGCAATCAAAGCGAGATCCTGGCAACCCTGATGGTGTTGCGGCCGGAGCAGCTCGCGCAGCTCATTCAGGCCAATGACCTCGACTCCTTCGACGAGCTGACTCATTTCGGAGCGGAGCGCTCCCGGAAGATACTGGACGCGTTTCGTGAGAGCGTGGATCCCTTGGCGCTGGAGATCACACCGATTGAGGACCGGATTGCCATCGAGTTAAATGTCGCAACCGCAGGACGGCCGCACTTCAAGGACGCATCCGATCTTTCCCGCGGACAAAAGTGCACAGCGCTCCTGCCCATCCTTCTGGCGAGAAGGGACAACCCGCTGATTATCGATCAGCCGGAGGACAACCTGGACAATCATTTCATTTTTGAGACGGTAGTGAATGCGGTCCAACGCATGAAGAAGCGCCGCCAGATGATCTTCATCACCCACAACGCGAATATCCCCGTTCTGGCGGAGGCGGAGCTCGTGCTGGTGATGACCTCGGATGGCCGGGTTGGAGCGGTTGAGAGGCGCGGCTCAGTCGACGAATGCCGCGAACAGATCATCGACCTGCTCGAAGGCGGAAGGGAGGCGTTCGCACTGCGCTCGAAGCGGTATGCAGCCGGTTGAGCTTCTTCATGAGCGCCTCCGGCGCCTGGCCGTGGAAGACCCGCGCGAGGCCCGAAAGACGTTTCTGCTGCTGTTCGATTCCGGCGGTTCGGTTCTCGAACAGTTTCTCGGGCAGGTTTCTTCTCCGGCGGACGGACGGCTGCGGCACCTCATCGCCAGCGCCTTACGGAACAACCGGGACAAGGAGCGTCTCGCTCCGTATCTGATCGCCTGGCACGAAATCGAAACGGATGAATTCGCCAGACGCGCCATCGCCGCCGCTTTGGACGGCGTCAAAACGCAATCGTCCGCACAGACCGCCCTGGCCCAAGAGGTTGCCCGCTTGACCACGGCGATCGGGAGGGAGTTGGCGCAACGCGAGCGATTGAACCGTGAGTTGGAGATCGCGCGCGAGGTCCAGGAGCATCTCTTTCCGCAGCGGTTTCCCCCGGCGCCGGGTCTCGAATACTGC
>Ga0209415_10007877_pt1 | contig 18525 bp, 18 predicted proteins | sample PeaSoiSIISIP2007_FD_187696 | JGI IMG/M metagenome (GOLD analysis project Ga0209415, IMG submission 187696) | Peat soil microbial communities from Weissenstadt, Germany - SII-SIP-2007 (SPAdes) (version 2) | ecosystem: Environmental > Terrestrial > Soil > Wetlands > Peat | place: Germany...
CCTTCTCCACCCAGTTCCCCAAGGTCACCGACATGATGAACCAGGCCAAGGCCGACCGGCCCGCCTTCAGCGCTTTTCCCTTCGAGCACTGGCGCAAGATCTGGTCTAAGGCAACTCCGCGCGTAACTAAGCTCCGCGTTGCTTTTGTTGTCCCGCCAGGACCTTGAACTGCAGACGCGTCCTTGTCCGGGTGCCAGACTGTGCAAGTACCGTCGACCGCATAGACCAGGGCAAGACCGCAGTAGCCCAGCGCCGGCTGTTGCTAGCTCGGGTTTTCCAGGCTCGTGAAGGCCAAACGAGGACCAAGGTTTTGAATATCCGAACTCTGTTTACGACTTCCTGGAGACTTTCCGCCCCTACGCGGTTGGTGCCGTCGACCAGCGTGATAATCGTGTCGGGTTTAGCCTCGAGACGCTCGGTGAGATCGGCATTCACCGCAATTTGCTGGCCGTCTAGCCTCGATAGGAAGATCACTGAACGTCAATCCCGACATGGCTGCGGGAACGGTGAGAAAGCAGCTCCCTTTCGCGGGCCCACAGACAACGGTACCTTGCGCGCTGGTCTGTCGTGAGCGGGACGTTCAGCATGAGGAGCTCCACGGACTCAAGTTCCGCCCGTAGTAGGTCTAGGTCCATTTCTGATATTCCCAGCCGTTCCACGTAAATGTGTTCGTCCTGCTAACTGCCTCGCCCCAGGGCTAGTAGTCCCTCTAACCCGGGACCTTTGACCACTCCTGAGGGGTGGAGGAGGCTCGTGCCTTGATCGCGCGCCAGCGCCCGTTACGCCACTCCCGCTGTCTGGCTCCGTGGACTATCCCGTGGGACTTGGGCCACCCTGCGCCCACCCTCTGCTTCTAGTACATGCTCCAAAAAATTGCTGGGGGCATAGGCGGCGAGCCGCTCTGACCACATGTTACTCTCATATTTCCGTTTTCGGTGACCCTACGTGTGCGAGACCTCTCTCAACGTGGGCGAGTCCCAGAATGTCGCGCAAATTTGGCCAGGGCAACCTCGTACCGAGGACCTGACGCTCACGTCGTTCGTCCGGGCACTCCCGGGCCTGGATCGACCCCATTCCGTGCTAGGGTCGCGACCGAGCGATTTCGTCTCTCAGCTAGAGCCACCAAAGGTAGAGGTTTCGCATGCCCGTTCCTCGAACGTCGACGCCCCGCTACCCGCGCCTCCGCAACCGGCTCGCCCAGCTCGTCAGCGTGATTGTTATTGCCATCAGCACCGGAGCCCTGGCGAGCACGCCTGCTTACGCGGCAAACAAAACAGTCAGTTTTTTGGGCCGCTACAAAGGCACGGTTGCTCTCCTCATCAATAACGGAGCGGTCAGCATCCCGACCCTGCGGGGGACGGGATCGGGCACCCTGGTGGGGCCGAGCACGGTGGCCGGTAAGGGCTCAGCGTCAGCGTCGGCTCAGTGCGACCCCTTCACGGGCACTGGTTCGATCGCTGGGAAGCACGCCAAGATCGACCTCACGGTGGTCCAGTCGAGCACCCAGGGCTGTTCGAGCGGGGAGTCCGGGCCGGTCACGGTGACTTTCAGCGGCACGGCCAAAGCTACCGGCGGCACGGGCGCGACCAAGGGCGCCAAAGGATCTCTCAAGTTCAAAGGGACCCTGGACCTAAAGGGCACCAGCGGAGCCCAGAACGGCACGTACAGCGTCACCCTGACCGGGAAACTCTCGGTTTCATAGACGCCGGGGACCAGGTATGGCACGCCAAAAAATGGAGGATGGAATGAAGAAGGGACACGTCACTTCTCTCGGCGCGGCGTTCAGCGCCCTCGCGGGGGCAGCAATGTTGGTCGGCCTTGGGGCAACCCCCGGAGCGGCCCAGACCACGACAACTACGACAGCAACGGGGACAACTACAACGACCCAGCTGTCGACGCCGCCCATCCAAGGGGCCGGGGCCCATCACATAGTCATCTATGTCGATACTGTGACCGGGGGAGGGACACCTAAGCCGCTCGCCGACTGCTTGGAAGAGAACCAGTTCGCACAAGGCCAGCTCGTGGTCTTCCGCATGTGGGCCGACGACTCGTCTGCTGGGGGCCTGGCCGTGAACGGCAGCAATGCCGAGGCGGCGTACGTGACCATCCCAGGCCAGGGCAGGCTGCCGATGAAGTACGCCTCCGACAGGGGTTCTCCTTCGTACTGGGAAACCACGTGGAGCACCAAGGGGTATCCGGTTGGGACGGTGAACTTCACCGTTACCGTCGTGGCCAAGCCACTGGCACAGTGGGGTCTCCCCCAGTACGCCAAGTCCAAGATCGGCGCTCAGGCAGGCGTCTTCTCCCAAAAGGGCTTCTACTCGGGGTCTGACCTCACCGTCGTCGCTCCCTAGAAAAGCCACATGTAAAACCCTAAAACCGGTCGGTGGTCTCTGGAGCCCTGGACCACCGGTCTGGATGATTCGCCAAAGGGCGCCCTGGCGTCCTGTCCAAAGGAGGCCATCCATGACGCGATCCACTCAATTGCGGCACCGCCTTTTAGCGGTCGGCGTGGCCGGCGCGCTTGCGGCAAGTGTTGTAGTGTCCCTGCCCGTCCTGCCAGCTAGCGCTGCCACCACCGCCACAATCCCAGCCGGCGCAGTGGCTTTGGTGTCCCCGGACATCCCCGGCGTTGCCCCCCTGCCCGGACCAGTAGCCAAGGTGGCCCAGCCGAGCCCGACGATGGGCATCTTGGACGTGGTGCCGGACCAGGGTGTTGTGGGCACCCCGATGACCATCTCGGGCACAGGGCTACGCCCCAGTACGACGGTCGAGCTCACCTGGTCGACCGCCGATGACACCTGGATGCTCAGCCCTCAAGCAGGCACGGTCAACTACATGGGACGTTATGAGACCAAGTTCGCCGTCGTTCTCGACACTGTGAAAACCGATGCCAAGGGTGGCTTCAAAGTCTCTCTCAAGGCCCCGCAAGACTGGGGCGGGGTCCATGACATTTACGCTGTCATCGGCAACCAAGAGGTCGACCACGGCGGGTTCATAACGCTCCGTTCGCTGACTGTGACACCCAGGAGCGGTCCCATCGGCACGCCCATCACCATCACTTATAGCGGCCTTGGGGCGAGCGAGTACGAGGGTGGGGGCGCCTTACTGTGGGATAACAAACTGGTGGGCGAGATGATGGCCAACTGGACCCGAGGGGTGGCCCAGACGACCATCCGCGCGGCCGGCCCGGTCGGCAGGCACCTGATCGACATTGGTGATTCAGTGGACAACCTCTATCTCAACATCCCACAGTCGACCCTGCCGTACGCCGGTGAGTTCACTGCTGTTTTCACCACGACCAAGGACGCAGGCCGGCCCGCCCCTCAAGTGGATTTGCCGGTCAATGTTGCCCCGACCCTCAAGGACGTGACCACCTTGCGCAACGCCGGCCTGGTGAGCGGTGTGGGCGCCGCGGCAACTATGGCGTCGACGGCCGGCCCAGTGAACGGAAAAGTTGGCCTCAGCGTCACAGGCCTGAAGAGCGACACCCCGGTCCAGCTGATGTGGTCGACGGTGGTGGGCAACCGCATTAACTGTCACGGTGTGTGCTGGAGTTTCGTGTCCCAGCAGGTGGGCGGCGGTAAACCCTCGGGCGGGACGCTGCACACCATGGTCTCGGTCCCAGATGGGCTTGGGGGCTGGCACGTTGTGCAGGTCATGCAGGCGGGCAAGGTCATCGCCCAGGTGCCCTATTACGTCGAAGAGAGCATCGTCGGCCAGGGGGTCTCATCTTTGGTGGTGAAGGAGGACCAACCCTTCAGCGTGCACCTCAAGGGAGTGGGCTGGACCCAGCTCGACAACACGGCGGCTGTGGATTACGACAACAGCTACATCGGTTATGGGTGCGGGTTCAACTCCAACGGGGACGTCGTGCTCAACCTGCACGCCACTGGGGGCCCGGGTACCCACATCATCGATATTTACCCGGTCCTTTATACGCTTTCGCCCTCATTTGCCAACACGCCCTTCGGGATGCTTCCTGTGCTCACCTACCAGAAGGACGAGCCTGGGCTCGCGCTTGGCTACAAGCTTCCCGCGATCCGTTTGGCCATCACCGTCGTGGCCTGACGAGCTGGCCCGCATTTAAGTGGAGGTCGGCAGGTTTTGCCAGCGGCCCTTTTCATTTCAGGGCCGGGGCAAGGCAGCACCAGGGCCGGCCTCCGAGAACACCCCGGGGGTGGGGCGAGTGACGGACGCCGGGTGGCTCGGCCACCAACTGCGACCTCCCAGGAGGGCCATGAACGCCGGCATGAGGGCGCCCCGCACGACCGTGGCGTCCAGGACCACCCCGGCGACAAGGCCGAAGCCGAGTTCTTGCAGGCCGACGACCTGGCCATTCACGAGCCCCAGGAGCGCACCAGCCATCACCAAAGCAGCGCCGCTCACCACCGGGCCGCTCCGGGAGAGACCCTCCACGATGGCCTGGCGGGGCGAAGAACCCTGGTCCCACGCCTCTCGCATCCTGGTCAAGAAGAAAACCTGATAGTCGGTACCGATCCCGAAGAGCAAGGCACCCAGAAAGATAGGCACCCAGCCTTCTAGTTGGGGGACGTGATAGGTGCCGAAAACCTGATGGCCTATCCCCCAGTGCGACAGTGCTACAGCAACGCCCGTGGCCGCCCCAGCCGTCAGGGCGTCGAGGGACAGAGCGACCAGAGGGAGCAGGGCCGAGCGCAGGGCAGCCGCCAGCACCAGGAAGACCCCGGCCACCACAATGCAGATCACCCAAGGTAGGGCCCCGTAGGTGCGGCTCAGGAAGTCGGCGCCTTGGGCCGCTGCCCCGCCGACGTAGGCCCTCGCCGAGGGCGGGAACCGGGCGGCCGGGACCAATATCCGGCGCAGCTCGTTCACCAGGGCCTGCGACGCGGGAGCACCGAAATCGCTCCGCTCGATGATGACCACTTGGCGGTAACGCCCGGTCGGGTCGACGTATGGAGGACGGTTGCCGATGGCGACGGCGAACACGTCCGGCTGGTCAGTTAGGGAGTCGGCGAGACGCACGGTCGCCGTGCCCATGGCCGGCGAGGCCGCCCGCCCGTTGCCGCCGCTGTCGATGACCACGTCGAGTGGGGTGATAACTCCAGGCCCGGCGCCCTGGCGGAGGACTGCAAGCCCTCGGGCCGAGGGCATCTGGGCTGGAATGGCCTCGACCGAACCGGGCGTCAGGCTGAGCCAGCCGAGAGGGACCAAGGCGGCAACCAACACACCAAGGGCCGCGACGGCGCAACCAAGCGGGTGGCTAACCGTCAACCTGGCTACCCGGTCCCAATGGCCAACTGGTCCGCCGGGTGGCCTGCTGCCACGACGCCGGCGGCCGCTGGCCAGGGACAAGAGAGCGGGCTGCAGGGTGAGGCCGCTAGCCATCGACGCCAAGGGGACGAGGAGGCCGGCGAGGCCGAGGGAACGCACGAAGGGCACGGGGACAGCGAACAAGGCGGCCAGGCCGATGGTCACCGCCGTCCCGGAAACCACGACTGCGCGTCCGGCGGTCCCCAGCGTCGTGCTAACGGCCTGGGTCACGGTCGGCGCCAGGGGCAGCTCTTCTCGGAACCGCCGGGTGAGAAGAAGTGAGTAATCGACGGCCAAGCCGAGCCCAAGCAGTCCTACAACGTTCGGCACGTAGAGGACAACTTGGACGAGGTGGGCGAGCACCCAGACTGCGCCTAGGACAGTGCTCGTAGTGGCGAATGCGACCGCCAGAGGGACGAGCGCAGAGGGCGATGGCCCCAGCAGAGCCAAAAGCAGGACCAGGGCAATTACGACGGCGAACGCCTCGCCCCGGTGGAGGTCTGCGGCGAGCACGGGGGTTATGTCGTACTGGAGCGCTGGCAGGCCGGTTACCTCGGCCCGAGCTGCTCTGAGACGGGCCAGGCTGGCCCGCAGACCAGGCGTGAGCCCGGCCGCTCTCTGCAGGTCGAGCGGTGTCGAGATGTCGCCGTAGAGCACGACAGCGCTCCCCTCGGCAGCGACTGCCTTGCCGCCTGGTAGCGACTGGGCAGCCGCCACCAGCACGTTATTGAAGCGGTTAAAGGCTCGCCGGCTGGGTGCTCGACTAGGCAGGACCACGGTGAAGGTCCCCTCCGGGCCCTCCCCAAACTTGGATGCCAGTAGCGCTCCCGCAGTGGCCGAACTGGTGGACGGCACGGAGAGCGACGTCGACAGCGAGGTTGCCAAGTGGGCGTTCGCCAAGGTGCCTGCCGCGGCCAGAGCGGCCCAACCCACCAAGACAGCCAGACGCCAGCGGACCATTGCCACGGCCCAGCGTCCGAGCATGTGCTGGAGCCTAGATGCCCCTCCGCAGGTCCTCCGGGACGAAGTCGGCGATGAACGTCGCGGGCAGCTCCTGGTCCGGGTCTTGGTCGCCTCGTTCAGTGCCGCCCGGTGGCGACGCTCAGGCCGAGGTGCGGCTCAAATGACACCACGTCATCTGGTACGACGCTCGTCGACCCACTCCACCAACAGTGGGTCGACGACACCCCAGCGTCGTTCGACCTGTGCGATCACACCCCGGCTCGCCAGCCCGCGGACCGCCCGGGCGGCAACCGATCCGCGAGTGCTGGCCTCACCGCGCTGGAAGGGCCCTACGCCGGTCGCCACCGCTACTAGGGCCCTGCGCTCCGCAGGAGTGAGCTGATCCCAAAGGGTCCTCAGCTCGTCGTCCACATCGTCCATCAGCTTTATGTAAGCGACCTCCCAACGTTCCTCGTCAGCGATCCTGTCGGTCACGTCCCACAGAGCGTGCGCCGCCGCCATGGCCCGTTGTGGGTGACCGCGCACAAGGTCGAGCAACGCTCCCAGGGTCGGTGCCGTGATCTCCTTGCCCGAATCGGCGAACCGGTCGCCAATGTAGGTGGCCAAAGGTTGGTCATCCAGCGGCTCGAGCACGACCGGTTGGGTCTGGCCAAAGAAGGCCCGTTTACGGTCGGCGAACATCATCTCCATCATCCGTACGTTCGAGCCGGCGAACACGTAGCTCGCCGCGTTCCCGTGGTGCTGGATCTCGCTGCGCACTATGGCATCGACCTGGCCGGCTATGGTGTCCAGCTCCTGGAACTCGTCGAAGACTACGTGTGCGGGCTCCGGTTTCCAGAGCCGTTTGGTATCATATTTACGAGCCATCTGGCTCCGCTATTAGGAGCCCGATCGGCCGGTCTCCCGGGAGCTCCCGCCGCTCCCATCACCGAATGTAGCCATCCGCTCGTGCGAAGATTTGGCCATATGACGAAGACGGGATGGCAGACTCACTGGCACCACCATCCCGGCGTGCGCTCGGGGGAGCAGCTGACTCTGGGGGAGCGGGCCGCAGACCGCATGAGGAACATGATGGGTTCGTGGCCCTTCGTGTTTGCGTTCTTCGGCGTCATGATCCTGTGGGCCGTGGCGAACTCGGCGTTCTACCTTGGCGGCACCAACGGGAAGCACGGTTTCGACCCTTACCCGTACATACTGCTCAACCTGTTCCTGTCCATGCTGGCAGGCGTCCAGGCGGCCGCGTTGCTGATCGCCGCCAAGCGGGCCGACGCTATCTCGTCAGAGATCGCCGTGCACACCGAGAAGAACACCGAAGACCTCAAAGGCCTGGTGAGTGACAACACTTCCCTAACCCAGCAGGTGAAGAAGAACACCGACCTGCTCGAAGAAATCCATCGTCACATGTCGGTCCTCTCACCCAGCGCAGGACGCTTCCCACCCAACCCTGCTAACCCGCCGCCCGGGACCTAAACGGCCCTTATCGGGAGACGCCGCGCGTTGCGGCGTCCTGTCCGGTGTCCCACGTCAGAGGACTGTCCGTTGTCCCAACGTCAGAGCGTCGTCAACGGAAAAATATGAAGGCCCGCAAAGCACTTACGCGCCAGATCGGGCCGCAAGCACCGCGGCGCTCATGCGGCAACTGAGCGAGCGCTGCGTCAGGTGCTCTTGGTGAGCCGTCGGTCAGGGATGAACCAGAGCAAAGAGACGGCGCCGTAGCAGGCATATGCCAGGTACGGGCTGACGAACGCCAGCCCAAAACCGGCTACGTAAACAATGGGCGAGACCATCCCCTTGATGTCCTTGCCGACAGCGGCAGCAATGTCGGCATCATCAGGGTTCGCCCTCAGGATGGCTCGAACAAGCGTGTAGTACGCCAGGGCCGCGCCGAGGGCAATGGCGCCGTAGGTTGCAGCGGGAAGGGTGCGGGCGTGCGCCGTCCCTACCCACGCGGTGGCGAAGGGGATAAGCGACAACCAGAACAACAGCTGGAGGTTGGTCCACATAACCCCGGTGTTGATGCGCTCGGTCGCTCTCAGCAGGTGATGGTGGTTGTTCCAGTAGATGCCGATGACGGTGAAACTCAGGACGTAGACAAGCAAAGACGGCACGCGATTTACGAGCCCGTGGACGCTGGCGGTGACCGGGGTCTTCAGGTCGAACGCCATAATGGTGATGATCACAGCCATAACGCCGTCGCTGAAGGCCTCCAGGCGATGGGTGTCCATGGCCTCACCGGCCTTCGAAGCGGCTCCCGCTTCAGTCGGCCCCTCGCTCATCAGCGCCCGCCGGCCAAATTGGTTGCCGACGTGTGATCGGTCGGCCCTGCGTCGCGTCGCACCGGAACATGATCGCGTACCTGGAGGTGGGACACCCGCGAGGGGCCGCTATCGCCCTCAGCACGTGTACACCAAGATTGGGGTACCCACCCGGGCCGCAGCCATGTTGTGGGCGATGCAACACTCCGTCGTCGGCTGAGCTATCGGCCGAGCGCTGCGGAGCTCCAGCCCGACCAGACGGGCGAGGGCCGGCAAAGTGCGGGTTCAACATGGCGACCTGTGGTTTGCTGGGGGGGTGACGGCGATACCTGAGATCGTCGAGTTCCTCATGCGGTTCCCACCCTTCGACGCGTTCGGTACCGAAGTGGTCGAACGTTTGGCGGGGGGGGTGGAGGTGGAATTTCACCGGGCTGGGGCCATGATCTTCTCGAAGGGCGCCGAAGGGGTCGACGCTTTGCGGGTGGTCCGAGTTGGGGCGGTGGAAGTCGTCGACGACGGCCGTGTGCTCGACCTGATGGGGCCGGGCGAGATGTTCGGTCACGCGGCGATGCTGTCTGGTCTTCCTGCTGGGTTCGGGGCGCGTGCGGCCGAGGACACTCTCACGTATCGAATCGCGGCGGACACGGCTTCGGAAGTGCTGGCCCGGCCTTCCGGACTGCGTTACGTGACTCGCTTGCTCCTTGAAGATCCCCACCATCTGCGATCGGGACCGAGGGCGGAAGTAGCCGTGGATCCTCTCCGCCAGCCGGTGAGCGCCGCCCTCCGTTCCGCGCCGATCGTGTGCAGACCCGAGACGTCAGTTCGTGAGGCGGCGAAGCTATTGACCGTCGCTGGCGCGACGGCTCTCGTTGTCGATCTTGGGGACTCGATCGGTATCGTGACCGACAGCGACTTGCGATCGAGGGTGGTCGGGGGTGGGCTCCCTGTCGGTTCGCCCGTCTCAGCGGTGATGACAGCGCCGGCGGTCACGGTGCCCGGTGAGCGACCCGGCGGTGAGGTCCTGTTGGACATGCTCGACCGGGGCATTCGGCACTTTCCCGTCGTTTCCGCCACCGGTCGCATAATAGGGATCGTTGAGGACCACGATCTCGTGGAGGTTGAGCGAAGGTCCCCTTTCCTCCTGCGCGGCGCTGTGGCCAGAGCGAACACGGTCGACGAGCTGGTCAATACTTCATCCAAGCTGCGCCCTACGGTCATCTCCATGACCCGTGCCGGGATACCGGCGGTGGAGGTCATGTCCGTCTTCTCCGTCGTCGCCGACGCGCTGACGCGCCGGGCAGTCGACCTGGCCGTCGGCGAGGCGGGCGAGGCGCCGACGCAGTTCAGCTGGCTGACTTTGGGGAGCCAGGCGCGGCGCGAGGCGGTTCCTGGCTCCGATCTCGATAGCGCGATCGTCTGGTTTGCCGACGATGACGACGACCGCGACGAGGTGTCGATCCGTCGATATCTTGGGACCGTCGCGACCATGGCGACCGACGCACTCCTTGGGTGCGGCTTCCGCCCTGACGAGCACCGGGTTAGCGCCTCAGACCCGCTGTTCGTCCGCTCGCTGTCCTCGTGGCGTACGGCGGCTCGATCCTTCCTCGACGACCCCACCCAAGAAAAAGCGCTGCTGCTCGTATCGGTACTCGTCGACAGTCGCGCCGTGTGGGGGGCCGAGACCGAGCCCCTCATCGCTGAGACGTTCCGGCTCGCGCCAGGTCGTCCGAAGCTACTGCGCCTCCTCGCCGAGTTCGCCCTATCACACAGGCCGCCCACCGGCTTCCTGCGCGGCCTGGTGGTCCACTCCTCGGGGGAGCATGGCAGGCGGCTGGATCTCAAGACCGGAGGCGTGGTACCCATCACCGACCTGGCTCGATGGGCTGGCCTGGCCGCCGGGGTTACTTGCGCCTCGACTCCCGCGCGCCTCAAGGCGGCAGCTGACGCCGATGTCCTGAGCACGTTCGATGCGCTCACGTTGCAAGAAGCGTTCGAGCTCGTGTGCCAACTCAGACTGGACCATCAAGTCGGCCAGCTTGAAGCGGGTGTCGAACCGGACGACTACGTCGATCCGACCGAGTTGAGCCCCTTGACCCGCAACTATCTGAAAGAGGCCTTCCGCGCTATCGCCTCGGTCCAACGCCACATCGCCACCGATCTCGACCTATCGGTCAAATGACACGCTCACTCCGGGTTCGAGCGCCCGCCTCGACGGCCGCGGCCGCCTACGCGCATGCCACGGTCGCTAGTGGCCGGACCCCGTGGCGGCTTGCCCACTTCTGCGTCGTGGATCTCGAGCTCAGCGGGCTCGACCCCCGCACGGACGAGATCATCTCGTTCGCCGCAGTGCCGATCGACGCCGGCCGGGTAATCGCCGGCAACGCTATCTACGGGTTATGTAGGGCCAGACACCCGCTCCGAGAAGAATCGGTGCTAATCCACGGGATTCGCACGGTCGATCTCGCCGACGCGCCGCCCATCGACGAGGCGATCCAGCCACTCATCGCCATCATGACCGGACGAGTGTTGGTAGCCCACGTCGCCTGGATCGAAACATCCTTCCTTGCCCCGGTACTTCGCTTGCAAGCGGTGCGACTCCGTAAGCCCATACTCGACACGCGCGAGCTCGCTCAGCTATTGGCAGTCGAAAGGGGGAAGCGCTTCGCTGCATCTTCTCTGGGTGAGCTCGCCCGGAGCCTCGGGCTGCCAGTCCATCGGCCGCACCATGCGCTCGGAGACGCCCTCACGACCGCCCAGGTCTTTGTCGCGCTCGCCACGCATCTAGAGTCCTACGCACCGCAGACTGTGCGGTCGCTCGCACATGCCAATCGTGTGAGGACGGCATTGACCTACCCCGCCAGCCTTGACGGTTAGGGCAGAAGCCGCTTAGGAATCCCGGGATTGGTTAAGGCCGTTTTGTCACCCAAGCGTTGGCGGCGACGTTCTGTCTTGTTGTGCAGAAGTTGCAATAGTTCCTTGAGCGGCTCCGCGTTTTCGCAGCCAAGTTATGACTGCCATCAATGCGTACACCCATAACCGTCACCCCTGGCAGACCTGGGCGGGTTGGTCGTTGGTCAGAGCCGAGCAGATCGTGCGCACCAGGACGGCGGCCGAGCCGTCGATATTTCCCCCAATGGTGCTGGTGTTATTGCCCACCTGAGCCGCTATGTCGGCAAACGTCCGGCCTTCCAGCTCCCCCGGGTTGTACTGGGCGGTAGCGAGCTGTTCCTTGCCTCCGAAGTCGAGCCAGGGGAACGACTGGTTGGTATGGCTCTGCCAGAGGGCCTGCTGTGCAGGTGTGAGCTGCTGCAGAGGTACGTAGTAGTTGCCCGAGCGTTGGTTGGTCGTTGTCTCTTCAGGTGTGAAGGTGAAATATGCGCTGTTGTAGTCGGTCCCGTAGAACGTAACGGTGGGGATGTCCCCATCAGTTAGGCCCGAGTGGATCTCGCCCGGTGCCGGCGTGAAGGTCCCGAACTTGGACAGAGCGACATATAGCGGCCAACGTTCGGCGGCGCATACCGGGCAGAACTCCGCACCAACGTAGAGCAGGTCCGGCTTGCCCAAGGCGCGCAGAGGCGGGTCGTTGATCGCCGCGGGCCTGTTGAGCCCGCCGGTGGGTGCGGCGTCCATCGTGGAGAGAGGCACCGAAATGAGCTTGACGGTCAATGCGGGGGGGACCTGTAACCCTTTCGGCGGGGACACGGCGGCGTCCGACGATGGGCTGCCCCCCGCTAATGCCACGACAACGAGGGCAGCAGCGACCCCGGTCACGACCGCGATAGAGCCGAAAGCGACAAAGAGCCTGCGTCGGCGGCGGCTTATGTTGGCGCGAGGGCTCATGGCGTTGGGACGACGGTTGGTTTGTGGCGGTCGAGGGCCTTGCCGACCACGGCCTGAGGGCCGCTGTGGGACCCGGCCTTGCCCGGGCGCTGAGACTGCGGTCTTGCTCATCTGTTTTCTCCTGCTCTCACCAAGGCTCGGACCACGGGGAGACCATCGTGAGGCCAGCCAGTACCGGGGTCAGTCATCGTTGGTCTCGTGCCGCTGCTGCACAGCGCGCTAAAAGCAAGCATGGGCGGCCCCGTGCCCGTCCGGTTAGGGGCGCCAGTCACATCGCAGCTGACGAAAGGCCCTGTGCCGAGCGGATGCATTGTTGGCCATACCGGCGCGCTCACTCAGAGGATATAGCGATGGGAAGCATACTGTTGCCGTGTTGCAACACTTAGGGCCCAAGGTCCCAATCCCAGCCTGCACTCTTCTCATGTGGCTCGACCTCCGGCAAACGCCGGAGCCCCGGGGGAAGATGGCCTGGGTTATTGCGGGGCGTCCCAGTCGTTGACGAGAACAGCCGCCCCATCGAAAAGGCCGGCCTTGAGGTCCTGGAGAGCCTGTTGTGCTTGTGACATGGGGTACACATGGGTGGTGGCCCGGACGTGGTACCGGACGGCGAGCGCCAGGAATTCCCGGCCGTCGTGCCTGGTGTTCGAGGTAACGCTGCGTAGTTGTTTCTCATAGAACAGCTCGTTCTCATAGTTCAGCTGTGGTATGTCGCTCAGATGGATCCCGGCAACTGCAAGGGTTCCGCCACGGTCAAGCGCCCGCATCGCGACGGGTACGAGGTCCCCGACAGGCGCGAATAGGATCGCGCTGTCCAGAGGTTCGGGCGGAGAGTCGTATGCGCCCCCTGCCGACGTGGCACCTAGCTCAAGCGCGAGCCGCCGGGACGCCTCACCTCGGGTGAGGGCGTGGACCGTAGCACCTTGGGCCACTGCTACCTGGGCAACCAGGTGGGCGCTGTCACCGAACCCGTACAACCCAAGCCTGCCATGCTCCGGTAGCGATGCGCGCTGAAGGGCCCGATAGCCGATGATCCCGGCGCATAGCAGCGGCGCCAGCTCGACGTCAGTTACGCCGGTGGGAAGCCGGTAGGCAAACGCCGCGGGCACGGTCGTGTACTCGGCGTAGCCGCCGTCAGCGTCCCAGCCGGTGTAGAGGGAGTTAGGGCAGAGGTTCTCGTTCCCACGGCGGCAGTAGGCGCAAGTCCCGTCGGTGTACCGCAGCCACGCCACCCCGACTCGGTCCCCTAAGGCGTGGTCGGTAACGCCCTCGCCCAGTCCCGCTACCAGGCCTACGACCATGTGACCAGGCGTAACATGCTGACGGTGGACCGGCAGGTCGCCCTCGCTGACGTGCAGGTCCGTCCGGCAGACAGCGCAGGCTAGGACTTGGACCAACAGTTCTCCCGGGGCTGGTGCCGGCACAGGTTTCTCCACATACCTCAGAGGACTGGTCTCGATGAGCCCTGGCTGGCTCACCACCCAGGCCTGCATCGTCTGCGAGCTACCAACGGTCATCTCCTACTCCTATCACGCTGGTCCGGGCGGACATCGGGCTCCGTCGATAGGTCGACCCGTCGGGCACCCGAGCGAGGACCGCTAGCCGACTACCTGTGCACGTGGCGCCGCTCAGGGCTCAATGACGTGCCGGCTCATGAGCTGGTGGTAAGCCTGTTCGGCCCCTTGGGGCAGGTCGCCCGGCACGGCCACGTGGCTTGGAGCCGGCCGAGTGAGTTGCGTTGACGGTCACCGCCGGCGGCCCGGCCGCTCGCCCCCTGGGCTAGATGCCGGCTTGTTCGAGCTCGCTTGCCATGGCTGCCTCGCCATTGGCATTGGGGTGCACGGGGTCGGCGGACGAGCCGGGCACAATGGGCTCCACCCATCGTGTGCTCTCGGGCGTGCACGCGTTGTGGCTCTCGCTCGGCGTGTAGGTGTTGACAAATGTCGCACCATTTGACCCCGCAGTCGCCTGAAGCATGGTGTTGAGGTCCTCTTCGACGCTGTTCAGGTACTCGGCGTCGGCGGTTTCGAAGGGCATCGAGGGCCAGCAGGCACCGTTCTGGGGCAGGATGTCCGGGTAACCGACGACGAACACCTTGGCTTTAGGCGCTGCGGTGTGGATGTCGGCGAGGATGCTGCCGATTGGTTGCGCCAAGGCGGTGACGGCGTTCGCCAACGAGTTGTTGCCGCTGGGATCGTAATAATTTCTGCAGTTGGCCCCGACCTTTGTCGGGCCCCACGGGGTGAGAGCGGCACAGTTCTCGAGGATACTGGTGAAACCGAGGTCGTCACCGCCGATCTGCAAGCTGACAAATTGAGTACCAGATCCCAAGGCCGTCAACTGGGGCGGGTTGTCGGGACCGGGAGAAACCACTTGGGCCGTGATGAGGATGTTGGCGGTGGTGGCTCCGCTGCAGCTGACGTCGGTCAGGGTGAACTTGAGGGCGGCGGCGGCGTCACTTGGGTAGTTGTGGTTGGACCGGTCACAACCGCCGGCAGCGCTTGATTGAGTAGGGATCTTGGGCCCGGAAGTGTAAGAGTCACCCATGGCTACATAGGTCGCAGCGGTAGCGGCGGTACCGGTGCCGGCGACGACGGTCAAGGCCGCTGAAAAGAGAGCCGCCGACGCTGCCACCCCGGCAGCCAAACGGCTAACCCGGCGTGTACGGCAAAGTGGAGAGGAAACCCTTTGCATTTTGCGTACCTTCTCTGTCTGGAAACCCGTAGTGCAGACTGGACGAGCAGGAACCTACTAGTTGTCAGGCAGTGGCGCAACGGCCACCGCCGACCGCCGCCCAGCGCGCTAAGCGCCACGCAGAAAGAGGTGGCTTTCGCGCGATAGCCCGGTCTGGGACCGCGTGGGACCAGTTCATAAGCCGCGACCAGAGCCAGCTACTCTCGGTTCCCCTGGCAGGATGAACCGATGGAAGATGGTGGGCGCACTGCACAGCAGTACGATGCCATGGCCTCCGCTTACGCCGCCGACAATTCGACCAGCCCGTACAACGCCTTCTACGAGCGCCCCGCGACGATGGCCATCCTGGGAAAGGTCGATGGGCTACGGGTCCTGGAGGTCGGCTGCGGTGCGGGCCTACTGACTACTTGGCTCGTCGACCAAGGGGCGGCAGTCACGGCCATGGACGTGAGCCCCGCGATGCTCGACCTCGCTCGACGGTTCGTCGGTGGCGGGGCTGAGCTGGTCCTAGCCGATCTCGCCGCGCCACTGCCGTTCGAGACCGGGAGCTTCGACATCGTCGTCGCCTCGCTTGTGTTGCACTACGTGCGCGACTGGGAGGCTTCATTTCGGGAAATCCGCCGTGTGCTGAGCCCAAACGGAGTTGTTGTGTTCTCCACCCACCACCCGACCATGGACTGGATGGTGAGCTCGCCTGAGGACTACTTCGCCGTCAAACAGGTGACCGAAACCTGGACGATAGGCGGTCGCGGTTTTGAGGTCAGTTTCTGGCGCCGGCCCCTCACGGCTATGTCCGACGCCATTTCCGGCGGCGGCTTCGTCATCGAGCGGCTCGTGGAGCCAGCGCCGCTGGCCGAGCTCGCCGAACGTGATGCCGACGCCTACGAAGAGATCCGGACCAGACCGAGGTTTCTTTTCTTCCGGCTCCGGCCAACCTGAGCCGGCCGCCTGTCCCAAAGGTCGGGTAGAGGTGGCCATGCCGGAGCGAGGGCGACGACGACCTGCACCCGCCCATCTCAAGCTGACCATTTACCTCATGCAGCTCCGGGGAACTTGGGGACATGCACCATGCCTTGGGTAACGCCGGCGAGGAATGCTTTTCGGTCCCCTCGACGGGACGTATCGTCCGCCGAACTCACAAGATATGAATGCCTCGGGCTTGCTCCATGTAGACGCCGGCCGCCTTCGATGCCTCCTCTGGGGCGCTGCCGCTCTCTCGGGCGCTCATGTAAGCGGCGTACCAGTCCCACCAGTCGTGCTTCGGGGCAATCTTTTCGTACTGGCCGTGATGCTCCGACGTCTCATGGAGAAGATTTGCCAAGGCTGCAATGTCCATCGATCGGCCCTCCTTTGGGCAACTCGCCTTATGCCGGCTAGGTTAAGGATGTTAGGAGGTGCGGCCATGGACATGAGGCTTGAGGTAGTGGTGCTACCGGTTTCCGACGTCGACAAAGCGAAGCAGTTTTATGAGAGTTTGGGATGGCGCCTCGATGCCGACTTCGTCGGCGAAGGCGGCTTCCGCGTGGTGCAGCTGACACCCCCCGGCTCAGCGTGCTCTGTAATCTTCGGCAGCGGCGTGACCTCCGCCGCACCGGGCTCAGCGGACGGCTTGCAGTTGGTTGTGGCAGACATCGATGCGGCTCGCGCCGAGCTGGTCGGCTATGGCGTCGATGTGAGCGAGGTCTTCCACGACGCGGGCGGCGTCTTCCACCACTCAGGGCCCCAGGCGCGGGTTCCGGGCCCAGCCCCTGAACATAAGAGCTACGGCTCGTTCGCCTCCTTCAGCGACCCCGACGGTAACGCCTGGTTCCTTCAAGAAGTGACCACGCGCCTGCCCGGCCGGTGAGCGGGATGTCAATAACGGGCTCGGGCGGCAATCAAATGAGCGGCTACGACGTAATCGTCTTGGGCGCCGGTGCCCCCGGGGAGCATTGCGCGGCTGCGCTCGCCGAAGGGGGCCTCAGGGTAGCGGTCGTCGAGCGCGAGCTGGTTGGCGGGTTGTGCTCCTATTGGGGGTGCATCCCATCGAAGACACTGCTCCGCCCCGGCGAGGCCGCCGTGGGAGCGCGCGAGGCCGCCGGGAACGCCGTCGTCGACATAAAAGAGGCGCTCGCTTGGCGTGACTTCATGGTCTCTGACTACTCGGACGCCGGTCAGGTGCGCTGGCTGGCCGGAAAGGGGATCGACCTCATAAGGGGGAACGGTCGCCTAGCCGGAGTAGGCACGGTCGAAGTCGACGGCGTGGCCTACACCGCCGGCCACGTCGTAGTCGCGACCGGCTCAAACGCCGTCGTGCCGCCGGTACCGGGCCTTCGAGAACTCAAGGGCATTTGGACCAACCGCGAGGCGACCGCTATGAAGGCCATCCCTAGGCGCCTCCTCGTGCTGGGTGGTGGGCCGGTCGGAGTAGAGCTTGCACAGGCCGTTCGCCGGTTGGGGGGCGAAGTGGTGCTGGTGGAGGGGTCCGACCACCTCCTCGCCCGCGAGCCCGCACCGCTCGGCAAGGCTCTTGGCGAAATGTTGCGTCGTGACGGCATCGAGCTCTTTCTCGGGGTACGCACGACGGCCGCGCGGCGCGAGGGTGAGGACTATGTCTTGGAGCTTGCCGAAGGTACCGAGGTGCGTGGCGACCAACTGCTGGTTGCCACGGGTCGGCGGCCCCGCGTCGAGGGGATCGGCTTAGAAACGGTCGGCGTCGAAGCTGATGGGCACGGCATCCCGGTCGACACTCACTTGCGTGCCGGCGAGCGGCTATGGGCCATTGGCGACGTGAACGGGGTTTGGCCGCTCACCCACGTCGGCGAGTACCAGGGCGACATAGTCGCCGCCAACATCTTGGGCGAGGACCGGGAGGCCAACTACGAGGCCGTGCCACGCGTCGTCTACACCGACCCCCAGGCGGCCTCGGTAGGTGCCACCGAAGCCGACTTCAGCGCTACCGTCCCTTTGTCTGAGGAGCCGAAAACCGAGACCTACACACGTGCATATGCAGAGTCCAATGGATTTTTAACTCTCCTCAGCGATGGCAAACGACTGACCGGCGCTTATGCGCTCGGGCCCGAGGCAGGCGAGTGGCTCCAGCAAGCCACCCTGGCGATCCGTGCGCACGTCCCGGTCGACGTGCTACGCGACACAATCCAGCCCTTCCCCACCTTTTCAGGGATCTATAACGCGGCCCTAAAAGCGCTCCGTGGTCAGCTGAACAACGTGCCCCAGCCGCACGGTTGAACAAAGGCCAAACCGTGACGGGACAAACAGTTTGAAGGAGCTACTTGGCGGGACGGACGCCGACTTCCTCTGAATGGTTCAGCATGTCGGCCGGGTCGTCGTAGACGCGGTATGCCCCCGCTGCTTGAAGCTCGGCGCGCCCGTACCCGCCTGACAGCAGGCCTACGCCGAGCGACCCGGCCCGCTGCGCGGCCAACAGGTCCCAAATGCTGTCGCCGACCACGAAGCTGTGCTGCGGCTCGACGCCCAATAGGTC